>LFFM01000210.1_pt1 | contig 39593 bp, 35 predicted proteins | sample 643131 | NCBI WGS metagenome assembly LFFM01 (sample SAMN03777445, study PRJNA286221) | soda lake metagenome | biome: soda lake; feature: Kulunda steppe; material: water; isolation source: sample Tc-Br brine of Tanatar trona crystallizer | place: Russia: Kulunda steppe | collected 2011-07
TTCATAAGTTTTTTAAAACAAATTTAAGAAATTATTCTTTTAATTTAAAAGAAAAAATTATATTTGATTTTATTTTTTTAATGAAGAAAAAAAAAAATAAAAAATTATTACATTTTTTAAAAACAAATAATAAAAAAAATTTATTAAAATTTTATAATAAAAATTTTTATACTATTTCATATTTTTATGTTTCTCAAAAATTCATGAATTGAAAATTGCAAAAAACTAATTCTGTTTTAAAAAATATGAATATTAAAAATTCAATAGAATATTTATTTAATCCAATGTTTAAAAAATATTATTTTAAAATGTTATATTTTTTTAAAATTTATTTTAATTTAAAAAAATTAATTTTAAAATTTATAATAAATAAAAATATTTTTTTAAACAAAAATGATCAAGTTTTTAAAAATTTAACCACAATTGAATGTAAAATTTTATTATTTTTTAATTTTATTGAAAATAGAATTAAACCATTATTTGATTTATTAAGAAAATTACGTATTTTAATAAAATTAAATTCAAATATTTATGTATTTTTAAACAATTTACAAAAAATTAAAAATTTTACTTTTAAATATAAAAAAATAAATATTATAAAAAAAATTAAACAATCTATAAAAGAAATTATTTTTAATTTAAAAATTAAGATTTTTAATTTTTTTATGTCTTTTAATTTAAATAAAAATATATTAAATCAAATTTCTTTATTAATAAAAAATTTTTATTTTTTTATTTCATTTTTAAAAACCAAAAAATTAATAAATAATATTTTTTATTATAAAATTTATAATTATTTACAAAATGAAAAAAATTTAAAATATCGAAAAAAATTTTTTATTAATAACAATAATTTAAATAATGATATTAAAAAAACTTTATTAATTTTTTTAAATGATAATTTTAAAGAACTTTTTTTAAATAAAAATAAGACTAAATTAATAGAAAAGCTAGCAAAAAATATTGAAAAAAGTATTTTAAGTTATATAAATAATAATAAATTTTCTTTTGATTCAAAAAAAATACAAGATTTTATTTATGAAAAAATTTTTTCTTTTTTTTATTTACAAATAAAAAAGGAAATTTGATCTATATATTTTATTAATATTTATAAATTAAATAATATTTTCAAATTAAAAACATTAGATTCTAACTTTTATTTTAATTTATTAAAATATTTTAATTCTCAAAATATTAATAAAAATTCTAATTCATTAATAAAATCTTTTGTGTTTTCTTCTTTAAAAAAACAATTAAAAAATAAAAAACATGAAAATAAATCTTTTAATAAAAATACTTCTATTAAATTATTTCCTACTTTTAAAAAATTTGAGAAGAATTTAACTAAAAATAAATATTTGAAATTAAAAATTCATTATAATTCTTCATATTGAGCTTCAAGTTCATTAACAGATTATAAAAAATATTTAATTTTATATAATAATATGAATAGAAATATCTTACAAAAAAAAAAAAAAGATTTTTCATGAATTAATTTAAATAGAACACAAAAATGAAGAAAAATTTATTATAATAAAATTAAAAAAATTTTAAAATTTTTAAAAAAAAATCGTCGTAAAAACCTTTTCAAACAAAAAAGATTCTTAAATTTAAAATATACACATAATTGATATATTCCTTCTTATATTGAATTTGATTTTAATACTTTAAGGGGAATTATAATTTCGGAACCTTCCGAAAATTCTTTAGTTTTTTCATTATGTGAACCTTTTTATTTAAGATCTTTAATTAGTTTTTATAAACGTATTGGATTTTAAAAATTTTTAATTTAATAAAAAAGGGTTTTGATTGAAAATTTTAAATATTTAATATTTTAAATAATTATGGTACTTGGTTTTAAATTATTAGGAGCAGGAGCAGCAACTATCGGAATTGCTGGAGCTGGAGTAGGAATTGGAAATGTTTTCGGATCATTAATTCTTGCTATTGCTAGAAATCCAAATGAAAAAGATGAACTTTTTCGTTTTGCAATTATTGGATTTGCATTAACTGAAGCTACAGCACTTTTCGTGCTTATGATGGCATTTTTAATTTTATTTACTTTTTAATTTTAGAAAAATAATAAAATAAATAAATATTTTTATTATCTTTTCGAAGGAGAATAGTTCAATAGGTAGAATAATGGTCTTCAAAACCATCGGTTAAGGGTTCGAGTCCCTTTTCTCCTGGATATAAATAAAATAAGGCTCATAACTCAGGGGTTAGAGTATACGTCTGATAAGCGTAAGGTCAGTAGTTCGAATCTACTTGAGCCTAAAATAAAAATGCAATAACTTATGTTTTATCATATTCATCATTTGAATTTTGTAGAGTATAATATAATATTAATTTTTATTATTTGTAGTTTATTTTTGAGTTTTATTATAATGTTTTTATCAGTTTTTTTAGCTGTTCAACAGCCTTATGCAGAAAAAATTTCAGCTTATGAGTGTGGTTTTGAACCTTTTGAAGATGCAAGAAATAAATTTGATGTTAAATTTTATATTGTAGCAATTTTATTTATTGTTTTTGATATTGAAGTTGTTTATTTATTACCGTGAACAGTAAATTTAATGTATATAGGTTTTCATGGATTTATTGCTATGGTCTTTTTCATTTTATTATTAGTTTTAGGATTTATTTATGAAATTATTAAAGGAGCTTTAGATTGATAAAATGAATATTAAATTTTAAAAGATATACGGGTGTATAGCTCAGTGGTAGAGCATTGGACTTTTAATCCACAGGTCTTGGGTTCGAATCCCAATGCGCTCATTATATATAATCAAAGGTTTAATTTTGGAGCATAGCCAAGAGGTAAGGCATCGGTTTTTGATATCGACATGCAAAGGTTCGAATCCTTTTGCTCCAAAAGGGGGAAGTAACTCAATAGGATAGAGTGTCAGGTTGTCGATCTGAACGTTGCGGGTTCGAATCCCGTCTTTCTCGAAAAGTTTAAAAAGGCGGGTATAACTCAGGGGTTAGAGTGTCGAGTTGTGGTCTCGGAAGGCGTGGGTTCAATTCCCACTATTCGCCTTAAATTTTGTCTCTTTCGTCTAGTGGTTAGGACATTACCTTTTCACGGTAGAAACATGGGTTCAATTCCCATAAGAGATGGTATTTATAAAAAATATATATAATCATAAAGTGATTAAATATTTCAACCAGAAAACATTTTGAACTCTTAGGTTACAATAAAATGGCTTATGACTTATATTTGCTTTTTTATTTCATGAAGTATAAAGAAAAAATAATGCCTCAAATGGATAATGAATTTTTTTTAGTTTATTTTTCCTGTATAAGTACACTTTTAATTTATTTTATGATTGATGATAATATTGGAGAATCTTTTATAGCACTTAATGTAAGATATCATGTTTATTCTTATTATAAAAATGCTAAAAATGTTTTTCATTTAGAATCAATTATATTAAAAAATTTAGTATTAAAAAAATTAACAAATTTTGTACGTCATAAAAAGATGGGTGGTTAATTTTTATTTTTACGGAAGAAAGGTTTCGTGATGGGCTCATGCCCCGTTAACGGGGGTTCGAATCCCCCTTCCGTACTAAAATCTTAAGACGAAGTAGTTCAATTGGTAGAACGGCGGAATCATAATCCGTATGTTATGGGTTCAATTCCCGTCTTCGTTATATAATTTTTATGTCATTAGATTTATTAAATAGACAACAATCTAATTCTTTTTTTTTTGAAGAAGAAGAAAAAATTCAACCTATTTTATTAGGAGAAGTAGAAAAAGTTAAAGATGGGGTTGCTTTTGTAACTGGATTAGAAGATGTAAGTTTTAGTGAACTTGTATTTTTTATTTCTTCAAATACAACTCTTGATTCTAAACAAGAACAAATTGAAGGAATGGTAGTTGGAATTGAAAATGCTTATACTACCATTATTCTTTTTGGAAACGAACGTTCAGTTAAAGTTGGGGATAAAGTTAAAACTAAAGGAAACATTGTAAGTATTATTGTTGGAATGGGACTTTTAGGAAGAGTTGTGGATCCATTGGGAAATCCATTAGATAATCCTACAAAAGCAATAGATGCTGACCGTTCTCCGGTAGATTCAAAATATCGCGATTATTTTATAGGTAAAAAAGTAAAAAGTTATTACCGTCCTGTAGAAATTAAAGCTCCAGGAATTATTAGTCGTAGATCTGTGGATCAACCACTTTTAACTGGACTTAATGCTATTGATAGTATGGTTCCAATTGGATTAGGACAGCGTGAGCTTATTATTGGAGACCGTCAAACTGGAAAAACTGCTATTGGAATTGATATGATTATTAATCAAGCATATTTAAATGAACAAAATCGTAATAATTATATTGAAAATTCTAAAGAGAAAACTCCAAATTTACTTTTACCTAAAAAACCTTGTTATTGTATTTATGTAGGAATCGGGCAAAAACAATCAACTATTGCACGTATTGCTAAAATGCTTAATAAACCACGTCATTTATATGATAGAAAAATTTCTAATAAACGTTATTCTGTATTTCGTCCATTAAATTACAGTGTAATTGTTTCATCAATTTCTGCAGATGCAGCTCCAATTCAATTTTTAGCGCCATATTCTGGATGTACTATTGGAGAATTTTTCCGTGATAATGGGATGAATTCTGTTATAATTTATGATGATTTATCTAAACAAGCAGTAGCTTATCGTCAAATGTCTCTTTTACTTCGTCGTCCTCCTGGACGTGAAGCTTATCCTGGAGATGTTTTTTATATTCATTCACGTTTATTAGAAAGAGCAGCTCAAATGTCAGATGCTCTTGAAGGAGGTTCTTTAACATCTCTTCCAATAATTGAAACTATGGCAAATGATGTTTCTGCTTATATTGCCACTAATGTAATTTCAATTACAGATGGTCAAATCTTTTTAGAATCAGAACTTTTCCATCAAGGGGTACGTCCTGCAATTAATGTTGGACTTTCTGTTAGTCGTGTAGGATCAGCCGCTCAATTTAAACCAATGAAACAAATTGCAGGTCCTTTAAAACTTGAACTTGCACAATATAGAGAAGTTATGGAATTTGCAAAATTTGGGGCTAGTTTAGATGCTGAAACTAAACAACAGTTAAATAGAGGAGCTCGTTTAGTAGAACTTTTAAAACAAAAACAATATGCTCCAATTGAAGTATCCGTTCAAGTTATTTTCATTTACTTAGGAATTGCCGGAGTATTAGATATTAAAGAAACTAATGAAATTTCTTCTGTAAAAGAAAATGTAAATCAATATATGTCAAAAACTCATGAATATAAAGTTAAAAGTTCAGAATATCTTGAACGAAATGCAAATTTAGATAAAGGATTTAAAGATCTTCTTTTTAGAGATCTTCTTGAATTAAATATTAAATCACGTTTCTAAAATTATGAATTTTTTACATCTAAATTTTTTATCTAGTCCTTTAGAAGGATTTAAAACTTTTGTTTATTATTATGAAACTACACATCAACTTGAAACTTTAAATTGATTTTTTTGATCAGAAAATTTAGATTTTGCTAATTTTCTTGAATATAATTGAATAAATAATAGTATTTTTTTTATTTTTATATATTTATTTATTTTATACTTCTCAAATTTATCTATTTTTGGTTTTAATTTAAATTGATTTATTAAAATTTTTTCACTAGCACTTGTATTTTTATTTTTTGAATATTCTTTGGATATTATTACTTTATTTTTTGGTTTAAATGAAGAAAATTTTATACTTTCAATTTTAGAGTATAATAAAGAAAACGAAAGTTATTCTATTTCATTTTTACCGTTTGAAGAATACTTTGGTTTTTTTTCTTGAGTAATGGGGCCAGGATGAGGGATTTTATTATTTTCTTTATTTTTTTCAACTGGAAGTTATACAAGTCTTTCTTTAATTCCTCGAAAAGGTTTTGAAGTGTTAAGTGAATTTTTTTATAAAGCAAGTTTAAATTTATTTTTAGATTCGTTGGGAATTCGTACTAATCCTGATGTACGTTTATATCAAGAATTCTTTCTTAAAGTATATGCTATTTTATTTTTTGTACTTGGTTCAAATTTAGTTGGAATGATCCCATATTCATATACTCTTACTAGTAGTTTAACTAATACTTTATTTATTTCTATTGCAGTATTTTTTAATATAATTTTAAATCTTGTAAAAAAGGAAGGTTGAAATTATTTTTTTAATTTGTTTATGCCAAGTGGATGTCCTTTATTATTAGCAGTATTATTAATACCACTTGAATTAGTTTCATATTCTTTTAGATTAATTAGTTTATCAATTCGATTATTTGCTAATATGATGGCAGGACACACTTTAATGAAAGTTATTGCAGGATTTAGTTGAAGTATGGTTTTATTAGGAGATTTTATGATTTTAGCACATTATATTCCATTTTTAGTATTATTTTTGCTTGTATTTTTGGAATTAGGGGTTGCCTTTATTCAAGCATATATTTTTGTTGTTTTGATTTGTTTATATTTACGTGATATGTTTGCAGCACATTAATTAAAATTTTAAAGGCTTATAGTTTAGTTGGTTAAAATATACCGCTCATAACGGTAAAGACACAGGTTCAAGTCCTGTTAAGCCTAAAATTCTTATAAAAAATATTAAAGGCATAAGAAGGATATCTTGGATTTAAGTATAAAGACGTAAATTGCGAAAAGTTGTAGGGAGTTTAATCGCTTTTGATCTACAAATTTCTTAAGGAAAACTTTTTTTTATTAAAGTTTTTTAATAGGTGAACTGAAACATCTAAGTAACCTAATGAATAGAAATCAACAGAGATTTCGTAAGTAGTGGCGAGCGAACACGAAAAAGAAAAAAAAAATAAAAAATTTTGAAAAAATTTTAAAATTTTACCGTAGAAGGTGGAAGTCCTGTAAAATTTTTTTTATTTTTTTTAGAGTAAAACGGAACACGAGGAATTTTGTTTGAAGATAGGGGGACCACCCTCTAAATCTAAATATTACTTAAATACCGATAGTGAAAAAGTACTGTAAAGGAACGATGAAAAGATCCTTTTAAGGTGGGTGAAAAAGAACTTCAAATCTTATGCTAAATATAGTTGGCGCTTTAAAAAAGTAACAACGTACCTTTTGCATAATGGGTCAGCGAGTAAATAATATAGGCAAGCTTAAGTTCGTATATATGTAGGCGTAGTGAAAACAAATTTTAATAAAGTTTTTTAAGTCTGTATTATTTGACCCGAAACCAGGTGATCTAACCATGAGCAGGTTGAAGTTAATTCGAAGGAATAATGGAAGACTGAACCCACGTATGTAGAAAAATGCGGGGATGACTTGTGGTTAGGGGTGAAAGGCTAATCAAACTTGGAGATAGCTGGTTTTCCGCGAAATTTATTTAAGTAAAGCGTTATATTTTCTTGATTGGGGTAGAGCTCTCATTAAATAAGGGGGGTTTTCAGCCTTACCGAATTTAAGGAAACTATGAATACAATCAATTGTAAAATATAATAGACAGACTTTGGGTGCGAAGATCCTAAGTCAAAAGGGAAACAGCCCAGACTACTTTTTAAAGTCTTAAATTTTTATTTTAGTGATAAAAGATAAAAATTATTAAGACAGCTGAGAGGTAAGCTTGGAAGCAGTTATCCTTGAAAGAAAGCGTAAAAGCTCATCAGCTTAATAATTTTTATCTGACAATGTATAGAGGCTAAAATAAAAACTGAAAAAGTAGATATTCTTATTTTAAAGAATATGGTAGCGGAATGTTTTGTATTTTGAAAAAAGCTTTTTTGTAAAAAAAAGTATAGAAATCAAAAGTAAAAATGCTGACATGAGTAACGATAAATAATGTTTTTAAACATTATCGCCGAAAACTCTAGGGTTTCAAAGTAAAGTTAAACTGCTTTCGAGTAAATCGGTCTCTTAGAATAAAAGCGAAAGCTTTTTTTGATGAGAAAATTCTTTTTTTTTCTATTTTTAAGGTAATATATAAAAATTTTATTTTAACAGCAATTAAATAAATTTTATTGAATCTTTAAAAAATTTATAATAGTTTTAGTTAGAAAAAAGAAAAGACCGTACTTAAACCGACACAGGTGAGTAGATAGAATATATTAAGGCGCTTGGGAGAACCATGTTGAAGGAACTCGGCAAAATAACTCTGTAACTTCGGGAGAAGGAGTACCTTTTTTTAAAGGTGTCACTAAAGAGGGGGTGGCGACTGTTTAATAAAAACACAGGACTCTGCAAAATTGTAAAATGAAGTATAGGGTCTGACACCTGCCCAGTGCTGGAAGGTTAAGGGAAAATGTGCAAGCATTTTCTTTAAGCCCCAGTAAACGGCGGCCGTAACTCTGACGGTCCTAAGGTAGCGAAATTCCTTGTCGGGTAAGTTCCGACCTGCACGAACGGTGTAACGACTTCCCCACTGTCTCCAACATGGGCTCAGTGAAATTAAATTGTCCGTGAAGATGCGGACTTCCTATGGCTAGACGGAAAGACCCCGTGCACCTTTACTACATTTTAAAATTGTTAAAAAAATTAAGCAGTACAGAATAGGTGGGAATTTAAAAAATAAAATATCAGTGAAATACCACCCTGTCTTTTTTTTTTTAACTAATTTTTTTCTTAAAAACAGTTTTAAATTGGTAGTTTGACTGGGGCGGTTTCCTCCTAAAGAGTAACGGAGGAGTACACAAGGTAAATTCAAATCGTTAATATATCGATTGAGGAGCGTAATGGTAAAAATTTGCTTAACTGAAAGACAGACATGTCAATCAGAAACGTAAGTTGGTCATAGTGATCCGGTAGTTTTATGTGGAAAAGCTATCGCTCAACGGATAAAAGGTACGCCGGGGATAACAGGCTAATGATTCTTAAGAGTTCATATCGACGGAATCGTTTGGCACCTCGATGTCGGCTCATCATATCCTGGAGCTGAAGAAGGTTCCAAGGGTTCGGCTGTTCGCCGATTAAAATGGTACGTGAGCTGGGTTTAGAACGTCGTGAGACAGTTTGGTCCCTATCTACCATAGGTGTTCGAAGATTGAGGAAAGCTGACCCTAGTACGAGAGGACCGGGAAAGGACAACCTCTGGTGTATCGATTGTTTTATTAAAAGCATTGTCGAGTAGCTACGTTGTTAATTAATAATTGTTGAAAGCATCTAAACAAGAAATTAATTCCAAGATAAATCTTCGAAAAAAGAAACGTAAAAGAATATTACGTTGATAGGCTTCTTATTAAAGAATAGTAATATTTTTAGTAAAGAAGTACTAATTTTTTCAAAAATATTTTTTATAAGATATATTATATATTATAAAATATATATATATTAATAAAATAGCGTTATGACATTATTTTTTAATAAAAATGAAAATCTTTATTTACAAAAAGCAACAATTTCACGTAAATTTCCTTTTCATTATATTGATAAAATCTTTGGGGCTTCTATTTTAATGAGTTCAATTTGAATATCTTTAGATTGATTATTATTAAGTGATGATAATTTTAGTTATATTTATTTTCCTTGATTTGATATTCAAATGATAATGACATCTGATAGTTTATCCTATGTTTTTATTTTATTGTTAACTTTAATTTTAAATTTATTTTGTACTTGTGTAGAAATTCATGAAGAAGAAAGCTGAGAAATATTTATTTATTTGGCTTTTTTACAATTTGCTGTAGCTTATACTTTTTCAGTAATTGATATTTTGGGATTTTTTATTTTTTTTGAAATGACATTAATTCCTATTTATTTTTTAATTTTAGTTTTTGGTTCTAGAGAACGAAAAATTAGAGCTAGTTATTTAATTTCTATTTATACTCTTTTTGGTTCAATTTTTATGTTTTTTAATATTTTATATTTATTATCTAAATTTGGAACTACTAATTATTTTCATTTATTAAATATTCAATTTACTGAATTTGATGCAAGATTTTTATGATTAACTTTTTTTATAGCTTTTGCAGCAAAAATTCCAATGTTGCCTTTTCATATTTGACTTCCGGAAGCTCACGTTGAGGCTCCTACTGCAGGATCTGTTTTACTAGCAGCACTTTTATTAAAATTAGGAACTTATGGTTTAGTAAGATTTTCTTTAAAATTATTTCCAGAAGCTACTTTATATTTTAGTAGTTTTATAAATATTTTTGCTATTTTAAGTGTTCTTTACACTAGTTTAACTGCAGTACGTCAAATTGATATGAAAAAAATTATTGCGTATTCTTCTGTAGGGCATATGAATGTTGTTTTAATAGGACTTTTAGTTCTAAATATTGAAAATATTGAAGGAGCTATTTTTCAAATGTTAAGTCATGGTATAGTATCTGCGGCTCTCTTTTTTTGCGTAGATTCTTTTTATTCACGTTATAAAGTACGTTCAATTGATTATTTTGGAGGTCTTATAGTTACATATCCGTTACTTTCCGTAGTATTTTTAATTTTTTCTTTAGCTAATATTAGTTTTCCGGGGACAAGTAATTTTGTTGGAGAATTTTTAATTATGTTTGGAGTTTTTCCTTATAATAGTGTTATCGTTACTTTAGCATCTTTAAATATGATTATTGGTGCAGCTTATACTTTATGAGCATATAATAGAGTAGTTTTTGGAAATATTAGAAATAAATATTTATTAAAACATTTTGATCTTTCTCCTGGAGAATTACTTAGATATATTATTTTAATTTTAGCAATGATTATCATTGGAATTTATCCTTCTTTTATTTTAAACGGTCTTCATGAATATGTATTATATTTAGTTATGATTTAATTGAAAATTAAATGTTAGAAAAACAAAAAACAAAATATAATGAAATGTCAATGTGAAATATTTTTTTACAACGGTATAAAATAGTTTATTTACAACAAGGACGTTTTTCAAGTTTTGATTCTATATATTGAAATTTTAAAAATATTTTTGAAAATTTTGATGTTTCTCTATTTAAAAATTCAAAAAAACAAGAAGTTAATCTTTCTAATACATTTAATTGATTTTTTAGCTTTAACACAAATTTACAAAAAATTTATCAAAATTCATTTTTAATTTTAATTGATACTAATCCTAGATTTGAAGTATCTGCTTTAAATATTATGATTGGAAAACATGTTTCTGATTCAAATGCTAAAGTTTATAATTTAGGAAATTATTATAATTTATATTATAAATATAATCATATAGGATTAGGAACTAGATTACTTTTAAATTTAGTAGAAGGACGGTCAGTTTTATCTAAAAATTTAAGATCTATAGTTAAAGGGTCTTTAATTATAGGTTCAAATTTATTTTCAAAAAATTTTGGGTATTTTTATACATTTTTATATGAAAAATTATTAACTAAAAGTTTTTGTAATCAACATTTTATTAATTCTAATGTATCAGATTTAATGATTTTAAATAATCAAAAAAATTTAGAATTAAGTCGTAAATTTTTTAAAAATATAAAATCAAATAAAGGTATTTTTTTTTTTTCAGAAAATGATACTCAACCGTCTTGTTCTAATTTTTCTTTTAAAGGTTCAGATATTATTTTTCAAAATAGTCATTTAATGAATATTCCTTTAAAAAAAAACCAACAATTATTTAATATTCCTATTAAATCTTATTATGAAAAAAGTTCTTTATTAATGAATTTAGAAAATAAAATTCAATTTGCTTCAAAAGTTGTAAGTCCATTTAATTCTAATTTGATAACTTCATCACAATTTTTTTTTTCTTATGTTTTAAGTAATTTTGAATTTTTACGTTTATTGAAACAAAATACAAATAATCGAATTTTTTCATTTAAAAAGATTAAAGCAAATAAGAATTTCTTAAATAATGAATTAAATATAAAAAATGATATGAATCGTATTTTTAAGAAATCTTTAAAAAAACAAAATTTAAATAATAAATTATTTTTTGAAAATAAATTTAAAGTGCGAAAACGCATTAATTTTAATTTTCATTTTAATAATTTTTGAAAACATTTTGATTATTATAATTTTTATTATTATTTTCAAAATAAAAAAATAAATAATATTAGTTTTTTCAATAAAAATTTAAATAATTTTAATTATAATAAAAAGATTAAAATTAAAAATACTATTTTTTCATCAAATATAAAAGATTTTTATTTAACAGACGTTATTTCTCAAAATTCACCTACAATGTTAAATTGTTCTTTTTTTTCACAAAATAAATTAAATTTTAAAAATATTATAGAATAAAAAATGTCTTTTTTTTTTTTTTTTATTATTGGTTTTATGTTAGGTAGTTTATTATTATTAGTGTTATTTCATAATGCAATTCATTCATTATTAGCGTTAATAGGAGTATTTTTATGTAAAACAATACTTTTATTAACTTTTCAAATTGAATATTTAGCGTTAATTTTTTTTATGATTTATGTAGGTGCTATTGTAGTTTTATTTTTGTTTGTTGTTATGATGTTAGATATTAAGGTAAGTTCTATGGTACAAACAATTCAAAATCCTATTTCATATAATAATTTAATTTTATATATTTTTATAATTAGTTTTATTCTTTTTTGTTTAGAAGATATGCATTTTGCAGATTATATAATTTCAATGCAAAGTTTTTTTAAAAATGATAAATTTTTTACTTTTTGAGTAGAACATTATAATTTTTTTGAAATAATTTTTCAAAGTATTCATCTTGAAATAATCGGACGAGTATTATATCGTTATTTTTTAATGTCTTTTCTTTTAGCAGGATTTATTTTATTAATAGCAATGATAGGTGCTATTGTTTTGAGTATGGATTCTTCTTATTTGAATAGAGGTAAATTACAACAACCGAGTTTACAATCATTAAAAAAACCATCAATTTATTGAGGATAGAAAAATGACACAAAATAATGAAATTACTATTACTATTGACAATAAAAAATACAATGTAAAAAACGGTTTAACTATTTTACAAGCATGTGAAAGATTTAATATAGATATTCCAAAATTTTGTTATCATGATTATTTAAATGTTGCGGGGAATTGTCGTATGTGTGTAGTAGAGGTAGAAAAATCTCCAAAACCTGTTGTTTCTTGTGCTACAAATGTAATGCCTAATATGAAAGTTTTTACTCAAAGTCCTTTAGTAAAAAAAGCACGAGAATCTGTTTTAGAATTTTTATTAATAAATCATCCACTTGATTGTCCAATTTGTGATCAAGGGGGTGAATGTGATCTTCAAGAATATACTTTTGAATATGCTAGTGATCGTAGTAGAAATTATTTATATTCTCGTCGTGCCGTACAAGATAAAAACTTAGGTCCTATTGTTAAAACAATTATGACTCGTTGTATCCATTGTACAAGATGTGTTCGTTTTATTGAAGAAATTACAGGAAAACATTCATTAGGAACTTTAGGGCGTGGGTGACAAACTGAAATAGGAACTTATGTTAAAAATTTTTTGCGTACAGAACTTTCTGGTAATTTAGTGGATTTATGTCCGGTTGGAGCTTTAACCGCAAAACCTTATGCATTTTCTACACGAAAGTGAGAATTAAATAGAATTGAAACTATAGATTTTTGTGATTCTTTAGGAAGTTCTATTAATGTTTTTGTACGTAATAAAACTCTTAAAAATTTAAATAATTTAAGTTCTAAAGATTATATAACAAGAATTCTTCCACGTTATAATATTTCAATTAATTCCGCTTGAATTTCTGATAAAACTAGATTTAGTTTTGAAGGTTTAGAAAAAAATCGTTCTGTTTCTTTCAAAATTATTGGGGCTGAGCGTATTAAAACTAAAAAGTTTTTTTTAGATTTTTTAAATAAAAAACTTTTAAATCAAAATTTAATTAATTTTAATTTTTTTTTTCATGAATTTTTAAATTTTAAAGAAAAAAAAATTCAATCAAAATCAGATTTTTTAAATTTTTTTATCAAATTTTCTAATTTTTCTATTTAAATTTTATAATTAAATAATAAAATTTATGAATTTATTAAATTTATTTTTTAATAAAGTATTAGCAGAAAGAGCTGCAGATTGACAAGTAGGTTTTCAAATACCAGCTTCACCCGTAATGGAGGGTATAGTATACTTTCATCATGATATTTTTTATATTTTAGTGATGATTGTTTTTTTTACTTTTTTTTTAATTTTACGTTGTTTAATGCGTTTTGGATATACTGATTTATCTAAAGAAGCTTTTGAACGTAAAAAAGAAAAGGCTATTTTTATGAGTTCAGAAAAATATGGAGATCGTTCTCTTTATTCTTTTAGTCACGCTCCGATGTTAGAAATTATTTGAACTTTAATTCCAGCAGCAATTTTAGTATTAATATCAATACCTTCATATTCTTTAATTTATTCTATTGATGAAATGATCAATCCATTATGAACAGTTAAAGTTGTAGGACATCAATGATATTGAACATATGAAGATTTAGATATTAATTATTTAATAAATGATTTAGAGTCTCTTAATTATTTAAATTTTGATGTTCAAGAATTAGAATTTTTAGAAAAAAAAATTAATTATGCAAATGAATTAAATAATAATATTCAAGAACAAGAATATTTAAAATATTTAATTAATGATGCTGATAAAGATTTTAATTTATTTACAAATAAAGAAGAGTTAAATAATTTAACTAGTTTTAAATCTTCTAATGAAGATATTGCAAATTTTGAGTGAAATTCACAAACACGAAAAGAATTTGAATCACTTTATAAACAATCACTTGAAAGAAGACTTCAAGAACAAAAGGTTGAAGCAGTTGAAGATTCAAAAGAAGAATCAATGAATTCTAATAATTTAAATGATTTAGTAGATCAACTTGTAGAAGGAGAATCTCAATCTTCAGAATTTGATGGAAATATAATTGATAAAGTTTCTGATGTTTTAAAAGGAGATGATATTTTTTTAAGTTATGATAGTTATATGGTACCAACAGAAGATGTAGAAGTTAGTTGAAAACGTTTATTAAAAGTAGATAATGAACTTTTTGTTCCAATTGAAACTAATGTACGTTTTTTAATTACTTCAGGAGATGTTATTCATAGTTGAGCAGTGCCTGCACTTGGAATTAAATTAGACGCTTGTCCAGGACGTTTAAATCAAACTTCAGTTTTTATTAAAAGAGCTTCAGTATTTTATGGTCAATGTAGCGAAATTTGTGGGGTTAATCATGGATTTATGCCTATTGCTGTAAAAAGTATTGATTCTCTTGGAGAAGGAACTAATTTAGGAGAGTATCGTACTAAATTAGTAGAAGGGTTATTATCTTATTTTGAAAAAGAAAAATGTCTTTAATTAAATAATAATTAGATGAATACACAATATTTAAATCAAACTTCAAATTTTGAAAAAACAAAAGCATTTATTGAAAGATGATTTTTTTCATCAAATCATAAAGATATCGGAATTTTATATATTTATTTAGGAGCATTCTCTGGAGTTATTGGAACTTTACTTTCTGTAATTATTCGTATAGAAGTAGGAGGAATTGGTCCTCAAATTTTAGGAGGAAATCATCAATTTTATAATGTAATTATTACAGCCCATGCACTTTTAATGATTTTTTTTATGGTGATGCCTATTTTATTTGCAGGGTTTGGAAATTATTTTCTTCCAATTATGATTGGAGCCCCTGATATGGCATTTCCTAGATTAAATAATATTAGTTTTTGATTATTACCTCCTTCACTTTTACTTTTATTAAGTTCAGCTTTAATTGAAGGAGGGGCTGGAACCGGATGAACTGTGTATCCTCCGTTAAGTAGTGTTCAGGCGCATTCAGGGCCATCGGTAGATTTAGCTATTTTTTCTTTACATTTAGCAGGAATTTCTTCAATTTTTGGATCAATTAATTTTATTGTAACTGTTTTGAATATGAGAGCTCCTGGTATGTTTATGCACAAACTTCCATTATTTGTTTGAACAGTTTTCATTACTGCTATATTATTACTTCTTTCTTTACCAGTTTTAGCAGGAGGAATTACAATGTTATTAACTGATCGTAATTTCAATACTACTTTTTTTGATCCTGCTGGGGGAGGAGATCCTGTATTGTATCAACATCTTTTTTGATTTTTTGGGCACCCCGAAGTTTATATTTTGATTTTACCAGGATTTGGGATTCTTAGTCATGTAGTTTCTTATAATTCTCAAAAACCTATTTTTGGGTATTTAGGAATGGTTTATGCAATCATTTCTATTGGAATTTTAGGATTTATTGTTTGAGCTCATCACATGTATACTGTAGGAATGGATGTAGATACTCGAGCTTATTTTACTGCAGCCACTATGATTATTGCAGTTCCTACTGGAATTAAAATTTTTAGTTGATTGGCTACAATGTGGGGAGGTTATATAGATCTTTCTAAAACTTCAACTTTATATGCTATTGGATGTATTTCTCTTTTTATTTTAGGAGGAATTACTGGAGTTGTTTTAGCTAATGCAGGTCTTGATATCGCGTTACATGATACTTATTATGTAGTAGCTCACTTTCATTATGTTCTTTCAATGGGAGCTGTTTTTGCTATTTTTGCAGGAACATACTTTTGATTTGAAAAGATTTTTGGAGTTAAAATTCCAGAACTTTGAGGAAAAATTCATTTTTGACTTACTTTTATTGGAGTTAATTTAACTTTTTTCCCAATGCATTTTTTAGGATTAGCAGGAATGCCAAGACGTATTCCAGATTATCCAGATTGTTATATTGGATGAAATCAAGTAGCTTCTGTAGGTTCTTGACTTAGTGCATTTGCGTTACTTTTCTTTTTTATTGCAGTATTTTTAGCTTTTTTTGGAGGAAAAAAGAAAATGTAAATGTTTTGACGAGTATCCGTTAATTGGTAAACGGCCTGCCTTCCAAGCAGATAATACGGGTTCGAGTCCCGTTACTCGTATTTTCGAGATATAGCGCAGAGGTAGCGTGGTTGTTTTGGGAACAACAGGTCGTGAGTTCAAATCTCACTATCTCGAATATTTAAATATATTTTATATGGATAAGTGGCTGAGAGGTCGAAAGCATTAGTTTTGAAAGCTAACGTATTGTGAAGATACCGTGGGTTCGAATCCCTCCTTATCCGTTAATATTTTTGGAAAGATGTCTGAGTGGCTTAAAGTATTAGTTTGCTAAACTAACGTATCTTCTAGATACCATGGGTTCGAATCCCATTCTTTCCGTTATTATATAACCAAATGTTTTTATTAAAAAATATAGTTTATTTTTTAAGTGTTATTATTTTTGTATTACTTTCGGTAGCTTTTTTTACATTATTTGAACGACAAACTTTAGGATATATACAGCGACGTACTGGTCCTAACGTTGTAGGATTTTTGGGACTTTTACAGGCTATTGCGGATGGGCTTAAACTTTTATTAAAAGAAAGTATTTTTCCAAATAATTCAAACTTGATTATTTTTTTTATAGCACCTATTTTAAGTTTTACTTTAGCTTTAGCTAATTGAGTAGTAATTCCTTTTGAAAATAGTTTAGCTTTAGTTGATTTTAATTTAAGTGTTTTATATCTTTTAGCTATTTCATCTTTAGCAGTACATTCTGTAGTAATGGCAGGATGATCAAGTAATTCGAAATATGCTTTTTTAGGGTCTTTACGTTCTGCAGCACAAATGATTTCTTATGAAATTGCAATGGGAGTAGCCCTTTTAATTATTGTAATTTTAGCAGGAAGTCTTCAATTAAGTAAAATTGTAATATTACAAAAAAGTATTTGATTTTTTATTCCTTTATTTCCTATTTTTATATTATTTTTTATTTCTATTTTAGCAGAAACTAATAGACATCCTTTTGATTTACCAGAAGCAGAAGCGGAATTAGTTTCTGGATATAATGTAGAGTATTCTGCTATGGGGTTTGCATTATTTTTTTTGGCTGAATATAGTAATATTATTTTAATGTGTGTTTTTATTTCATTACTTTTTTTAGGGGGGTGACATTTACCTTTTATTACTATTTTTTGATTTAATATTATTGCATTATCTTTAAAAACTTTATTATTTATGTTTTTTTTTGCAGTTGCTCGTGCAGCGCTTCCTCGTTTTAGATATGATCAGTTAATGCGTTTGGGTTGAAAAGTTTTTCTTCCTATTTCTATTGCATTTTTTGTTATTTATATAAGTTTTTGAATTTTAAGTTTTCCTTTATATGTTTAAAATTTAATTTTACATTAGATAAAAACAATGTATTAAAATATATAGAAGTTTTTTTATAAAATAAAAAGTTTATTTTTTCTTTTCTTTGAATAAGAAAAATAAATATAAAGAGTATTTAGCTCAATTGGTAGAGCGTTCCGTTTACACCGGAGATGTTAAAGGTTCAAGTCCTTTATTACTCATTTTTTAATAAAATGAAAAAAAATAAACATTTAAGAAAAAATTTAACTTGGATACAGCAATCAGATGGTTCCATATATTTAAAATCTTGAATTTTTTATAATAAAGTTTTTAAAACAGAAATAGATTTAAATAATTCAAAATTATGAAATAAAAAAAAGTTATTAAAAAAAAAATAAAATGACAACTTTAGCACAATTAACAAAAAAAAAATCTTCAAGATTAAAAAAATATAGATCGAAAAAAGTACCTGCTCTTCAAGGACATCCTCAAAAGAAGGGTACTTGTGTTAAATTAGTTATTAGAAATCCTAAAAAGCCTAATTCTGCTTCTCGGAAATTAGCTTTAGTACGTTTAAGAAATTGAAAAAAACGTGTTTATGCTTATATTCCGGGTATTGGTCATAATTTACAAGAACATTCTATTGTTTTGATTCGAGGGGGAAGAGTAAAAGATTTACCTGGTATTAAATATAAACTTGTTAGAGGAGTTTATGATTTTTCTGGAATTGTTGGAAGAAGAAATGGAAGATCTAAATATGGAACTTCTCAATTAGAATCTAAAAAATAATAAAATATTTTTGTATAAATAAATAATAAAGAGTTTTAAAAAAGAATTTTTCTTTAAATTGTGAATGAGTTTGATCCTGGCTCAGAGTGAACGCTTATGGCATGCATAACACATGCAAGTCGAACGAAAAATTTAATATTTTTTAGTGGCAAACGGGTGCGTAACACGTCAATGAATTTGCCTTTAGGTTTGAGTAAATCCTTAAAATATTTTAGGAAATCTCAAATAATAAAAATCTCCTAGGAGATAAACAAAAAAGAAAATATTTGCCTAAAGATAATAGAACGTAGGATTAGGTTGTTGGTAGGATTAAAAGCTTACCAAGCCGATGATCCTTAGCTGGTCTGAGAGGATGTTCAGCCACATAGGGACTGAGACAAGGCCCTAACTCATTAGAGGCAGCAGTGGGGAATATTGGACAATGAGAAAAATCTTGATCCAGCAAAGCCATATGGGTGATGCTTATATATATGAAGGCCGTTAAACAAGGCAATTGGTTGTCAAACTCTAACGCTGAAGAGGATGATGACGTCTTCAGAAAAGAAGCCCCGGCTAACTTCGTGCCAGCAGCCGCGGTAATACGAGGGGGGCGAGCGTTATTCGCAAAGACTGGGCGTAAAGGGTCTCTAGGCGGTTTGATGAAAGTCGATAATTAAATTTCAGGGTTCAACCGTGAATTAATTATTGAAACTATCATTCTAAGAGTCTTTTACGAGTTAGCGTTATTCTTTAAGTATAAGTGATATTATATGATAATTAGAAGAGCCACTAGGGTGAAAACAGCTAACTGGTTTAGAACTGACGCTAATGAGACAAAAGCATGGGGAGCAAACAGGATTAGATACCCTGGTAGTCCATGCCCTGACTTATAAGTGCACGGTATTGGAGTTTAAAATATATAGTAATATATATTTTTATTATCTTTAGTACCTTAGTTAAGGTGTGAGCACTTCGCCTGGGGATTACGATCGCAGGATTAAAACTCAAAGGAACTGACGGGGGCTCTTTGCAAACGGTGGAGCATGTGGTTTAATCCGATAATCCGCGTAGAATCTTACCAATCCAAACAAGGTGTTGCATGGCTGTCGTCAGCCCGTGTATTGATATGTGGTGTTAGGGCACGTAACGGGCAGAACCCTCACCTATTTTATTATTTAATTTTTTATTAAAAATTAAAGAATAAATAGGAGAAAAACTAAAGGGAATGATTGGAACTATACTTTAAAAAAGTATAATTTAATTTTTTACTCATAACCTTTAGATGAAACTGAGGCTGAAGTCAAGTCGTCATGGCCCTTTTGGATTGGGCTACTCATGTGCTACAATGGTATAAACAAAAAGAAGCAATCTACATTTATTTGTTTTTAGTAATAGAAAGCAAATCTTTAAATATTACCTAAGTTCGGATTGTGGGCTGGAATTCGCCCATATGAAGGAGGAATCGTTAGTAATCGTAGAACAGCATGCTACGGTGAATAGAATTAGGGTCTTGTACACACCGCCCGTCACGTCAGGGGAGTGAGTTTGGCTATATGATGTTATTTTATATTTATTCGTAAATATAACCATATAAATATTTTAAAAAATTTTCGAAAGAAAATATTTTAGAATATTTATATGGTTATATGAATAAATATAAAATAATATCGAAGACAGATTCATAACCGTGATGAAGTCGTAACAAGGTAACCGTAGGGGAACCTGTGGTTGGAATGAATTTTTTTTTTTTTTTAGTTATTATTTTCTAAGTAGAAAATGATTAAATATTAATAATATATAAAATATATATATTTATGAACATGAAATGACGTCGTCAAGTACATCCGTTTCATATTGTAAACCCAAGTCCATGACCTTTATTCACAGCACTTAGTTCATTTTTTATTGTTTTTGGTTTAGTTCTTTTTATGCATTTTTATCAAAAAGGTTTATTTTTTTTTACTTTTGGATTATTAACTACAGCACTTTGTGGTTTTTTTTGAGTTAGAGATGTTATTAGAGAAGCTACTTTTGAAGGAAATCATACATCTTTAGTTCGAAAAGGATTGAGAATGGGAGTAGTTCTTTTTATTGTTTCTGAAGTAATGCTTTTTTTCGCATTTTTTTGAGGATTTTTTCATTCAAGTTTAAATCCTGTTCCGGAAATTGGTTGTATATGACCTCCAAAAGGAATTGAACCTTTAAATCCTTTCCATGTTCCTTTATTAAATACTTATATTTTATTAACTTCAGGAGCATTTGTTACATGAGCGCATTATAGTATATTAGCAGGATTTCGTCGTCAAGCTATTGTAGCTTTAATATATACAATTATTTTAGCAGTTATTTTTACTCTTTGTCAATATTATGAGTATTGTAATGCTAATTTTAATATTTCTGACGGAATTTATGGATCTACTTTTTATATGATTACTGGATTTCATGGAGCTCATGTTATAATTGGAACAGGATTTCTTATTGGAAGTCTTATTCGTTTAATTAAACATCATTTTACAACTCAACAACATGTTGGTTTAGAATTTGCAATTTGATATTGACATTTTGTTGATGTTGTTTGAATTTTCGTGTTTTTTTTTGTATATTGATGAGCTTTTCCATCTTCTTTAGCATAGTCTAAAAAATGAAAATTTTTTTAAATTTATTAAATAATAATATTAGTAAAGTATATTTAAATCATAGTGATTATTATCCAACTCCCATAAATCTTTCATATTTATGAGGATTTGGTTCATTAGCTGGAATGATTTTAGTTTCTCAAATTATTACAGGAATTTTATTAGCTATGCATTATAATGCTCATATTGATCATGCATTTTCAGATTTAGAACATATAATGCGTGATGTTATCGGAGGATATGGATTACGTTATATGCATGGAAATGGAGCTTCAATGTTTTTTATTGTAGTTTATTTACATATAGCTAGAGGATTATATTATGGATCTTATTTTCAACCTCGTATGCATTTATGATTTTCTGGGGTAGTTATTTTTCTTTTAATGATGGCAACTGCTTTTATGGGATATGTTCTTCCATGAGGTCAAATGAGTTTTTGAGGGGCAACTGTAATTACAAATTTATTTTCTGCAATTCCAGTTGTAGGAGATTCGATTGTTCAGTGACTTTGAGGAGGATTTTCTGTAGATAATCCAACATTAAATCGTTTTTTTAGTATTCATTTTTTTGTACCTTTTGTTATAGCAGGATTAGCTGGTTTACATCTTGTTCTTTTACATGAAAATGGATCAAATAATCCTTTAGGAATTACAATTAATCTCGAAAAAATTCCATTTTTTTCTTATTTTTGAGTTAAAGATTTATTTGGAATGATTGTTTTTTCTATCTTTTTCGTTTTTATTATAGTTAACGTTCCAAATATTTTAGGACACCCCGATAATTATATTGAAGCACAACCTTTAGTAACACCAACACATATAGTTCCAGAATGATACTTTTTACCTTTTTATGCTATTTTAAGAAGTGTTCCGGATAAATTAGGAGGAGTTATTTTAATGGTATTGGCAATTTTAATTTGATTAATGTTACCTTTTTTTGATAAATCTCCGTTACGTTCTTCTTTTTTCAAACCATTAAATCAAATTAATTTTATTATTTTTTTAGGAGTAGCACTTTCTTTAGGATGAATTGGTCAAGAAGTAGTAGAATATCCTTTTATTAATTTTGGAATTATTGTAACTATTTTATATTTTTCATATTATATTAGTCATATTTTATATTGTAATTTTTTTAAATTTTAAAATTTTAAATTTATATTAAAAAATATTAACTAAATTGTAGTAAAATAAAATTTATTTAGGTTGGGTTTGTTAATATTTTAATTAAGGGGAGTTTTCTAATGGGAGGTTTTTAATATAAATTTAATTTTCATTATTAAATAAACAAATGTCTTTTTTTGATTGAGAATCAATTATTTTAATTGGACTTATCATGATAGTATTAGGATGATCAGGAATTTTAATAAATAAATTAAATATACTTCTTTCAATTTTATGTATTGAAGTTGTATTTTGTGCGGTAAATTTTTTGTTAGTTGTTATTGGACTAAATATTCAAGATATTATAGGACAAATTATATCTTTATTTGTATTAACTGTGGCAGCATCTGAATCTGCACTTGCTTTAGCACTTATTATGTTATTTTTTCGAATTTTTAATGATATTTTATTAGAAAAAATTTAGAATGATCCAAGTTCAAAGTAAAGTATATGCCTCTGATAATTCTGGGGCTAATGTTGTAAAATGTATTAAAGTTTTAGGAGGATTTAATAAAACAATTGCATTAGTTGGTGAAATGATTTTAGTTTCGATACGTTCGATTCGTTTTGTAAGAAAAGTAAAAACAGGTCAAATATACCCAGCTATTTTAATAAGAAGTAAAAAAAGTAGTAAAAATTTTGATGGTAGTTTTTCAAGATTTGGAACTAATAGTGTAGTTTTATTAAATCAAAAAAAAAAAATTTTAGGTAATCGTGTTTTAGGACCTATCTCTAAAAAATTACGTAAAAAAAAATATTTACGTTTAATTTTAATGTCTGGAGAAATTATTATTTAAAAATGAAGTCTTTATTAATTACAGATAAAAATTTAATTATAAATAATAGTGATAATGAAATTAAATTTAATAAATTTATTAAAAGGAAATATTCTTCTATTTTAAAAATGGTTATTCATTTTAGTTTTAAAGATATATCATTTGAAAAAAAAAAAATGTTATCTTTTTTTTTTATTTTAGAAATTTTAACAAATCAAAAAGGTATTTTAACTAAATCTTCTAAAAATATTAAATTTTTAGGAGTACGAAAAGGTTTTCCAACCGGAGTTAAAGTAAATTTGCAAAATAAAAATTTATATAATTGATTAGATACTTTATTATTAACTTTACCAAGAAATGATAATTTTGCTAAAATTTTGATAAATAGTACTTCGTTAAAAAAAGGAGCATCTTCTTTTTCCTTTTTAATAAATGAGTTATCTTTTTTTTATCAAATAGAAAAATTATTAATTTCTTATATTTCAAGATTAAATATTAATTGAGTATCTTTATTAAATACTTGACAAGAAAATATTTTTTTATTAACAAATTTATATTTACCTATTGAATTAAAAATAATACAAGATTTTCAAAAAAATAGTTTGCAAAAACATTTTTATAAATTAACAAAAAATTCGTTAAATGATTCAAAAAATTATTGAAATAATTGAATTTCTGAATGTAATTTTTTTTTTAATTATAAAAAAATTTATAATTTATTTACTAAACTAGATTTTATATTATTTTTTTTTTATGAACACTTGAATTCTGCAAAAAGAATTCAATTGCGAAATATTATAGAATTTTTAGGATTAAAATCTGTTATTATTCCTTCAAAAATTTTAAAATTTTTATTTAGAACTAAAAAAATGTTTTTTTTGTCCTCTATTACTAAAGGGAACATTATTGCTATATTTAAACAAGGAGGGGGGTTTTTTTCTAAAAAAGAATTCACTAAATTAAATAAAATTTCAAATTTTTCTTTAATTTTTGGAATATGAAATGGTTATCTTTATAGACCTTCAAAAATTAAACAAATTTTTTTTAATTTTGAAAATAAAAATAAAGAATTATTAAAAATTTTAAATCATTTTATATTAAAATTTAAAGCTAACTTATTTTATTTTTTTAAATAAATTATGTTAAAAAAAAAACAATCTTATAAACAAGTAAAACATTTTACTATGAATTTTGGACCTCAACATCCGGCTGCTCACGGGGTTTTACGTTTAATTCTTGAATTAGATGGTGAAACTGTAAAACATACAGATCCTCATATTGGATTATTACACCGTGGTACTGAAAAACTTATTGAATATAAAAATTATTTACAAGCACTTCCTTATTTTGATCGTTTAGATTACGTTTCTATGATGGCGCAAGAACATACATATGCTTTAGCTGTTGAAAAATTATATGGAGCTAAAGTACCTAAACGAGCTCAATATATTCGAGTTCTTTTTTTAGAAATAACACGTTTATTAAATCATTTATTAGCGGTTTCTTGTCATGCATTAGATGTAGGGGCGATGACTCCAATGCTTTGAGGTTTTGAAGAACGCGAAAAATTAATGGAATTTTACGAACGTGTTTCTGGAGCTAGAATGCATGCAAGTTATGTACGTCCAGGAGGAGTCTTTCAAGATTTACCTATTGGTATGTTAGATGATATTTTTGAATTTTCTTTAAATTTTCGAAAACGTTTAGATGAAATTGAAGAATTATTATCTAATAATAGAATTTGAAAACAACGTTTAGTTAATATTGGAATAGTAACGGCCAAAAAGGCTGAAAATTTAGGATTTTCTGGAGTTCTTTTAAGAGGTTCTGGAGTTAAATGAGATTTACGAAAAAAACAACCGTATGAAATTTATGATCAAATACCTTTTAATGTCCCTGTAGGAGTAAACGGAGATTGTTATGATCGTTATTTGATTCGTATTGAAGAGATGCGTCAAAGTCTTCGTATTATAGATTGATGTATTGAACATATGCCTAGAGGAGAGATTAAAACTGAAGATTACAAATTTGTACCTCCTTCTCGTTTTAATATGAAAACTTCAATGGAAAGTTTAATTCATCATTTTAAATATTTTACTGAAGGTCCTAAAGTACCAAAGGGGCGTACTTATACTGCTACTGAAGCTCCAAAAGGAGAATTTGGTGTGTATTTAGTTTCTGATGGTTCTAGTAAACCTTATCGTTGTAAAATTAAAGCTCCTGGATTTTTACATTTGCAAGGGCTTTCTGCTATGGTACATAATCATATGATTGCAGATGTAGTTACTGTAATTGGAACTCAAGATATTGTTTTTGGTGAAATTGATCGTTAGTTTTTCTAATGATTAATTTTGTTTATTTAATTAATTAAATAAAAAAATTTATTATTTTTTAAGAGTTAATATAATTCAAATAAATATAAAAATAATAAGTTGTGGGTTAAGTATAGTAAATCAAATTTTTCATAAAATTAAAGTTAAAGTAAAAAATAAACCAATAATTAAGATAAATAATAAATGATGATATAAAAATTTAATATTAAGTTGGTTAATAAAATTACTTCTTGAATAAATAAAATTTGAAATTCCGTTAGGACCTATTAATTCTAAAAGTCCTCTATCTATATGTTGATAAGTATGTTTATAAGCTATATTTAAAATATGTTGATTTACTCATTCATTATATACTTTATCAAAAAATCATTTTCTATTTAAGAATGTATGTATTTTTATAATAAATTGATTTTTTGTTATAAATTTATATAATAAATGAGTACCTTGTCATTTATTTAAAGATTCAAATAAAATTGAAGCACTAATACTTCCAATAAAACTAAAAATTAAAGGAAGTTCTTTAATAGAATTATCTAAAAATTCGGCTTCAAAAAATAAAGATTCTTTTAACTTAATTAATAAAGAATTTCCTCAAAAGTTAATTCCAGGACCAATCATTAAATCTTTAGTTAAATATCCTATAGCAAACCCTCCTAAAGATAAAAATAAAATTGGAAAGCACATTCAAAATTCGCTTTCATGAATATTAGTATAAATTTGTTTTCAACCATTTGGAGTTTGTCCAAAAAAAGTTCTAGAAAGTGAACGTATTGAATAAAAAGCGGTAGAACATGCAGTAAAAGTTCCTAACCAATCTGCAAAAAAACTCTCTATAGTAAAATAAGCTACAGTTAATTCTAAAATAGCATCTTTAGAAAAAAATCCTGTTAAAAAAGGAAATCCTTGTAAAGAAAATGAACCTATAAACATGGCTATATAAGTAAAATATAAAAATTTATAAGAAGCTCCCATTTTTCGCATATCTTGTTCATCAGAGAATCCATGAATAACAGAACCTGCTCCTAAAAATAAAGCAGCTTTAAAGAAAGCATGGTTAAATAAATGAAACATACTAACAAAATAATTTGATACTCCGCAAGCAAAAACCATATAACCTAGTTGACTACATGTCGAATAAGCAATAACTCTTTTTAAATCATATTGTACTAATCCAGTTGTTCCTGCTAAAAATGCAGTTAAACTTCCTAAAATAGTAATTAATATAGTAACATTTGGAGTATATTGAAATAAAAAAGAACAACGACAAATTAAAAAGACTCCTGCGGTAACCATGGTAGCTGCATGAATTAAAGCAGATACTGGTGTTGGACCTTCCATTGCATCAGGTAATCAAGTATGTAAACCAATTTGAGCAGATTTTCCTACTGCTCCAATAAAAATAAAAAAACAACTTAATGATATACAATTAAATTTTCAATTAAAAAATGAAATATCAATATTTGATAAATCGGGAGCTACACTAAATAAAGTAGCGTAATTGATAGATTCAAAGCTATAAAATAAAGTAAATAATCCTAAAGCCAATCCGAAATCACCTATTCTATTAACAATCATTGCTTTTAATGCAGCTTTATTGGCTTGAATACGTTGAAATCAAAAATTAATTAAAAGATAAGAACATAATCCAACTCCTTCTCAACCAACAAACATTTGAAGTAAATTATTTGCTGTTACTAAAATTAGCATAAAAAAAGTAAAAAATGATAAGTAAGCTATAAAACGTTTTAAATGAGGATCTTCTCTCATGTATTCAAAAGAATAATAATGTACACACATTGAAACAGAAGTTACTACTATTAACATAAGTGCGGATAAAGAATCTAATAATAAACTTCAAGATATCTGTAAAGATCCTGAATTAATTCAAGTTAATAAATCAATTACAATAACATTTTGTTTTAATGATATTTGATAAAAACAAATACATGATAATAAAAATGTTATTGTAATATTCATTATAGCAAATAAATAAGATTTATAAAAAGGAGTTACAGATCCTAATAATGTTAAATATAAAAAGTTAAATAAAGGTAATAATAAAATAATTAAAGTCATTAATAGTTATTAATTGATAATATTATTATTTAAATTTTATAAAATCCTTTAAATTTTTTAAACTAAAGGAATTTTTCTTTGTGTTTTTGCGTTTGAATGGGTACGTTGTCCTCTTACAGGAAGTTTTAATTTATATCGAATCCCTCTTCAACTTTGATTATTTTGATATTTTTTAATATTTTCTAAAATATTATTTTTTAACATTTTATCAGTAATATAATTTTCTTTAATATATTTTGTAATTTGATCTTGTTGTTGTTTTGTTAAATTTTTTCCTTTTAAATTTAAAGAAATTCCAAGATTTTTACAAATTTCTATATTTGTAGTTAAATTTAATCCATAAATTTCCTTTAATCCATAAATAATTTTTTTATTTTCGTTTATATCATGTCCGGAAATAAAAGGCATATTATTTATATATATATATATATTATGTTTTCAAAATATAATTTAAAATCTAAAAATATTAAAAGATTATATAAAAAAAGTGGTCGTAATAATCAAGGTAAAATTACTGTGAGACATCGTGGTGGGGGAAATATTAAATTATTTCGAAATATTGATTGAAATACTAATAATTTTATTAATAAAATTATTTTAAATATTGAATATGATCCAAATCGATCTTCTTTTATTGCTAGAACTTTTAATCAAAATTTATTAACCTCAAATTTTTATATTAATTATATTATTTGTCCTTTATCAATTAAATCTTTTGATCAAATAAATTTTAATGATTTTAATAAAAATAAAAATATTATAGGAAATAAATTAAAAATTAAATATTTTGATATAGGAGATTTTTTATATAATTTGGAATTATATTCTACTAAAGGACCTCAATTAATTAAATCTGCAGGTACTTTTGGTCAAATTTTGCAAAAATATAGTAAAAAAAAAGGAAATGCCTTAGTTAAATTACCTTCAGGAGAATATCGTTTTATTAACAGAGAGTGTTATGCGTTCTATGGAAGAAATTCAAATGAATTTCATAATAAAATTGATTGAAAAAAAGCTGGAAAGTCTCGTTGGATGAATAAAAGACCTTCTGTTAGAGGAGTTGCAATGAATCCTGTAGATCATCCTCATGGAGGTGGAGAAGGAAGAACTTCAGGAGGACGTCCTTCTGTATCTTTTAAAGGAATTTATACAAAAGGAATCCCTACTAGAAAGAAAAAAAAAAATATATATTTTATAGATAAAAAATAAAATATTTAATAAATAAAATGTCACGTTCTAAATGAAAATTTTTTTATGTTCCTAAAATGATTTTGCAATTTAATAACTCAAAAAAAAATATTATTTATATAAATGATCGTAGTTGTATTATAACTCCAAATTTAGTGGGATCTTTAATAGGTATTTATAATGGAAAAAAATATCATAAAATTATAATTAATAAAAATATGGTTGGACAAAAAATTGGAGAGTTTTCTTCTACAAGAACAATTCATTATAAAAAAAATAAAAAATAGATGGTAAAAGGATCTCAAAAAGTAAATCCAATTGGATGGAGAATAGGAGTTCATCGAAAATGGAAAACAACATGGTTCCAAGAAAATAAAAATTATACAAATTTTTTAATTATTAATTTAAAAATCAATGAGATGATAAAAAATTTTTTAAATTATCATCCAAAAAAATCTTTATTAATTAATGTTAATATTTTTAAAAATTCAATGGATAAGTTATTTATTTTTATTTTTTATTATCGTTATCGATTTTTTATGAAAAAACGTTTTAAAAAATTAAAAAAAATACAAAGTATAAAAAAAAATAAATTAATGCGTTCTTTATCTTATAATGATTTTAGGATGTTTAATTTACAAAGAAAAAATTTAAAAATTTCAATATATTCAAATTTTTTTAAAGAATTTTATAATTTAAAAAATTATAATTTAATTTGAAAAAATTTTATTTTTTCAAATATTCAAAAGAATTGAATTTTTAATTATCAACATTTAAACTTTTTTGAACATATTTTTAAAATTAAAAAATATCTTATTTTAAATAGTTTTTTAAATAAAAATGTAACTAATAAATTTATCATAAGTTATTTAAAATTTTTATTTAATAATCAAAATTTTAATCAAAATTTTATAAAAAATTATATAATTAACTTTTTTAAAATAAAAGTTTTTACTAATTTAAAGTTAGGTTTAAATTTTTTTATTAAAAATAATATTTTTTCAAAAAATAATCAATATTCAATTAATTTTAATAAAAAATTAATTAATAATAATAAATATAATTTATTAAACAATTATTCAATCTTTAAATTATTAAAAAAAAATAAATTTATAAATTATTATATTTATAAAGATATTTTAAAACAACAATGTTTTAATAATTTAAGTTTATATAAAGATAAAATTAAAAATCAAAAATTTTTTTATTTTAAAAATATATATGAAAATAATTATTTATTTAATTTTTTTAATTTTAAATTTTTATTTTTAAAAAATTTTGAGATTAAAAATCAAAAGTTTTTTATTGATTGAAATAAATTAAAAAATAATAATTTTTTTTTTAAAAGTAATGATATTTTTTTTTATGATAAAAAATTAACTTTTAATTTAACTAAATTGAAAAAAATTTTACAAATTTTAACTAAAACTAAAACATCTTTAGTTTTTATTAATACTTTAAGTTTATATTTATTTTTTTCTAGAATATGATATAAATCATTAAATACTTTAAAATCATTTGCTTGAAAATCTTTTAAATTACGACGTAAAAAACGTTTTTTCTTTTTAGAAAAATTTGCAAATAGTTCTGAACAAATATTTAAAAGAAGATTTCAAATGGGAATTCATCATGTTAAAGATTTAGTTTATATTTCTTTATTAACTATTGTATTAAAAAGACCAAATATTTTAGCTAAGTTTATTGGATTTCAAATTAAAAATTTACCAAAAAAACGTAAACAAATTCCTTTTATACGTCAAATAATGAAATTAATTCTTAGTTTAACAGGACGTAAAGATATTTTAGGAGCTTGTATTCAAATTAAAGGACGTTTTGATCGTTGAAGTAGAACAAAATCTTTAATTTCAAGTACAGGAATCCTTCCTTTACAAACTTTTAATATTAATATTGAATATGGTTCTTCAAAAGGTATTGTGCGTAAAGGGACTTTTGGAATACGAGTGTGAATTAGATATAAAAAATCATTTAATTGATTATATAAACATGGATTTGAACAATATTTTTATTATTCAAAATTAAAAAATAAGTAATATGTTAAAACCAAAACAAACTAAATACCGTAAATTTAGAAAACATCGTTTAAAAACATTATATGAACCAAAAGCAAACCAAATTAAATTTGGTTTATATGGTATTCAAGCTATGGAGAAAGGAAAAATTACTTCACGTCAAATTGAAGCAGTTCGAAGAACTATTACTTCAAATTTAAAAAGAAAAGGGAAAATATGAATTCGAATTTTTCCTTTTCTTCCTGTAACTGCGAAGCCTCTTGAAGTACGAATGGGTGGAGGTAAAGGAAATGTTAAAGAATGAATTGCTAAAGTACGCCCTGGACAAGTTTTATATGAAGTTGCAGGAAATGAAAATTGGTTAATTTTATATGCATTAAATAAAGCTAAAAATAAATTACCAATCGCTTCAAAATTAATATCAAAAAATGTCTAAATGATTTGGTTCTTCTTTAACAAAAAATATACATATTAAAAATCAAAAATGATATGTTTTAGACTGTTTTAAACGTCTATCTTTTTTTTTTATAAAAAAAGGAAAAAAAAAAATTATTAACAAAAATTTTAAAAAACTTATTTTTTTTCAATCTAAAAATGAAGATTTTTGAAATATTATTTATTTTTCTTTAATTAAAAATACTCCACTTTTTCATTTGAAAAATACTTCAAAAAAAAAAAAAAATATTGGTAATATGTTTAAAGTAATACCATTAAAATTTTTTGAACAACAAAAAATTGGAAATTTTTGATTTAAAGAAATTATTTTAAAAAATTTAGATAATACTTTTTATTTAAAATTAAAAAATGAATTAATTAATATTTCAAAAGATAGAAGTAAATTAATTGAAAAAAAAAAAGAACTTTATGAAAATGTTTATAAAAAATGAGAAAAAATTATAAAAAAAAAAAATTTTAAAATTTATAATAAAAAACGTTTTTTTTCAACTAAAGTAAAAAAAAATGAAATAAGTATTAAATTAAAAAGTTTTAATTTATCACATTTATTTAAAATTTGTAAAGAAGTTTTTAATGAATGTCGTTTTAATAACATGACTTTTACAAATTTTAATTTATTACCTAAAAAACGAAAATTATATACTATTTTAAAATCTCCACATGTTAATAAAACAGCAAGAGATCAGTTTGAACTTAAATCTTATTCAATTTATTTTAAAATTTTTTTTGAGAAGGAGGAGGATATTTCATTTTTATTACAATATTTAAAACGTAATACATTAGGAATTGAAATTTTTTATAAAATTAAAACTTAAATCTTTAGTAGCTCAGTGGTAGAGCGGATGGCTGTTAACCATTAGGTCGTTGGTTCAAATCCAACCTAAAGAGAAAAAAAATTTTTAAAATAGCGTTCTTAGCTCAATTGGTAGAGCAACAGCCTTCTAAGCTGAAGGTTAAAGGTTCAAGTCCTTTAGAACGTGATTTAAATATTTCTATATATTTTTGAAGAAGTGGCTGAGTGGCTAAAAGCGGTAGACTGTAAATCTATTGAATATAATTCTACGTTGGTTCGAATCCAACCTTCTTCAATCATTTTAATGTTCAAATAGCTCAGTGGTAGAGCAAAAGACTGAAAATCTTTGTGCCGGTGGTTCAATTCCACCTTTGAACAATGTTATCAACAGGTTTATCTAAATATAAAACTCATGATATTTCATATTTTTTTTTAATGGGAATTCAATTAAAAAAATTATTTCCTTTTATTAATTTTTATGTTTTTTGTAATGAAATTATTATAAGGACTTCAGTTTATAATATTTATAAACTTATTTCTTTTTTTCAAAGAAATACTAATTTTCGTTATACTATTTTGAGTGATATTTGTGGGATTGATTATCCTGAAAAAAGAAATCGTTTTGAAGTTGTATATAATTTATTAAGTGTTACATATAATTCTAGAATTAGTATAAGTACTTCTTTAAATGAAGTTATGGAAGTAAATTCAATAACTAATTTATTTGAAGGGGCTTATTGACTTGAAAGAGAAGTTTGGGATATGTATGGAATTTTTTTTAATGGAAATAAAGATTTAAGAAGAATTTTAACAGATTATGGTTTTAAAGGACATCCTTTACGTAAAGATTTTCCATTAACAGGATATACCGAATTAAAATATGATGATTTTAATAAAAAAATTAGTTATAATGCAGTGTCGTTAGCACAAGATTATCGTTCATTTGCATTTTCTAATGATAGTGTAATTTAAAATTAAAATTAGTTATGTTGAGTATTTTTTTAACTTTTAGTGTATGATTAAATTATCAAGTATTTTATTCAAGTATTATTTTTTTTTTTATATTTTTTTTTGTAAGTATTTTCTTCGAGTTTCGATCAGTTGTTTTTTTAATTAGATTTTTACATATGATGGTAATTTTTTTTCTTTTTAATTTTATATTTTCTTTATATGAACACATTCCTTTATTAGAAGGGGTAGGTGATTTTATAAAAAATTATAATGTTGGAATTCAATTAACTATTGATTTTTTTACTAAGTTTGCTTATTTATTTTTTTCATTTTTCTTTATTTTTTTTTTAGTTGCATGTTTTGATTATTTTTTTTTACAAGAAAATGCTCGTATTGAATTTATTATTCTTACTTTTTTTATTTATTTAGCTGGTATCTTTTTAGTAAGTTCAAAAGAACTAATTGAAATTTTCATTCTTTTAGAATGTATAACTTTTTGTGCATATGTTTTAGTTAGTTTTGAGCGTAAAAATAAATCTAGTTCTATTTCAGGGATACGTTATTTAATTATTGGAAGTATTCCTTCTAGTTTTTTGATTTTAGCATTTTGTTTTTTATATTATGATTTGGGTTCTTTAATTAGAGAAAATATAGAATTAAATTTAAATAGTTTTTTTTTTACTGAAAATTTATCTAATTTTTTTATAGAAAATTTATTATATGAAGATTGAAAAAATCAACTTCCAGTGATTTCTTTAGATGAAATTTCAATTGAAAATTGTTGAGAAAAATTTAATTGAATTTCATCTAAGGAAATAAAAAATATTATATTTAATAAAGATTTGAATACATTAGAATCTTATAATGCTGTAGATAAAAATTTTAATTTTTTTAATATATTTAATGACTCTTTTGTTTTAAAAATAAGTGAAAAACCTTTATTTTTTGATTCTGAATTTACAGATAAACAAGCTTCATTAAAAATATTAAATAATTTTCGTCAAAATGTAACTTCATCTCATGTTCCTTTACATGAAATTTTAGGGGAAGTAACTGAAGAACAATCTACGTTATTTAATAAAGATAATTTTCAAAATATTGAAATAAAAGCGTTTATAAATATAATTCCAGCGAATTCATTAACTTTTTCTGAAAATGTTGGAGAAAGTGTTGAATTTATAACAATTCCTATTCCTGTTGAAATAGAAGAAGATTCTAATATTTTTCAAAAATATGTTTCATTAATTTCTAGTCTTTATCAACATGAGAATATGCAAGAATATCAAATTGATTCAAATTTAAAAATTAGAAAACCTTCAAGATTTGAATTAAATAATTTTATTACAGAAACTCTTTCAATTTCTAAATCTGAAAAATCTCAAAATGATTTTATTAATAATGAAGAAATTATTTATAATGAAATTTTAATTTTTCTAGAAAATGAAAATAATGATATTTCAGAGGAATCTTTGAAAGATGATAAAATTGAAGATATTTCATCATATATTGAAGAACATGATAAAATGATGGTTTATTTAGAATATGTAGAAAATGAAAAACAAAGAGAAGATGTGTCTAGTAATATGTTTGAGGTGGGAGAGTATTTTTTATTTAATGGGGTTGAAGAAGATTTAAACGAAAAAGTTAATAATGGTTTTAATAATTTTGTAAATTCTTCATTTAATTTTTATTTTTTTTATGATAATATAAATTTATTAATTCAATTGAGTATAATTTTAATATTAATTAATTTCTTATTTAAAGTTACTGGGGCTCCTTTTCATGTTTGAGCACCAACAATTTATCATGGAACTTCAAATTCTATTGTTTTTTTTTTAACTTCATTTATTAAAATTATAATGTTTGTATTTTTTATTTTGATTTTTTCTAGTACATTTTATACTATGAAGTATATTTGAGGATTAGTAATATTAATTAGTAGTATTTTATCTTTTATTTCAGGAATGTTAGGAGCTTTTAGTGAAAAATATTTAAAAAAATTTATAATTTATAGTTCTATAGGACATGTAGGTTTTCTTTTAATGGGACTCCCTTTTTTTATATTAGAAGGTTCTAGTGTTACTATTAATTATTTAATTGTTTATACTTTAAGTTCTATAATTCTTTGATATTCTATTTTATTAATTAAAGAACGTTTACGTTTTTTAACTGATCTTCGTTATTTAATTTGAGGTGATTTTTTTTTAAGATTGATAATATCATTAAATATTTTTTCTTTAAGTGGAATTCCTCCTTTAGCAGGATTTTTTGTAAAATTTGATATTTTTTATCATATTATTTCATCTTCTAATTTTATATTTGTGGCTTTTGTTTTTTTTATGACAGTTATTAATTTTTTTTATTATTTACGTTTAGTTAAAATTATTCATTTTGAAAATTATAGTTATGAAAAAAAATATTTAAAATATGATTCAGTAAAATTATTTTTTATTTCTTTTTTTATTCATATTTTATTATTATTACCTTTTATGTTTGATGCAACTATTTTTAATTTAATCTTTCAAAATTTAAATTCGATTTTTTAAAGTTATAAATGTTTTGAAAAAATAAAAAAGATTTTATTTTAATTTTATTAATTATTTTTAATTATTTATTAATAAATTTTATAATTTATAAATTTTTTGATCTCTTAATATTTGAAATATTATTTCAAAATTTAGAAAAAAATTTTTTGCAGTTTTCTTTAATAGATTATAATTTCGAAAAATTATTTTATTTTATTTTTTTTAAATTTTTTTGTTTAATATTTTTTAATATATTTTATATATTTTTTTTATTAAACTTATTTTTTTTATTTTTTTGTGGATTTTTATTTTATAATTTTGTAATTGTTTTATGAATTTTATATTTTATTTTATTTTTGAAAGTATTAATTTTAGGAGTAATTAATTTTATTTTTTATTTTATTGAAGGTTTTAATTTTTTACAAATTATTTATATTCATGAAAATTTTATTAAAATGGATTTTTTTTTTGAATATTTTAATTATTTATTTTATTTTATTTTATTTTATATAATATTTTTTATATTATTTTTCATAAAAAATAATAACATTTTTTGATTTATATATTTTTGATTATTTATTTGTATTTTTTTTTGAAATTTTTTATTAATAAGTAAATTAATATTATATATTTTATGTATATATATTATTAAAATAATATTATATTTTAATAAAAAATAAGGCTAGATAACATAATGGTAATGTGGAAGATTGCAAATCTTTTAAAGGTGGTTCGATTCCACCTCTAGCCTTAAAAAAATTAAGGGGATATATTTCAATTTGGTAGAATAAATGCTTTGCACGCATTAGGTTATCGGTTCAAATCCGATTATCTCCAAAAATGAAAAAATTTAGTTCTGTTGATAAAAATAATAGACAAATATTTAATTTAACTGAAGTTCAAAAAATTGTTTATAAAAGTATTCTTTCCAATCAAAAAGAATCAATTGAAGTTCGTTATAAAGCTCATTTATTTTTATTAAGTTTTTTAAGACAAAGTTCTGTAGTTAAAATTAAAAATAAATGTATTTTAACTAATCGCTCACGATCTGTTTATCGTAAATTTAAAATGTCGCGATTAATGTTTAGAAAAATGGCTTTAGAGGGAAAATTAATTGGAGTAAAAAAAGCTAGTTGATAGTTAATTATTTTGGGTTAATGAAAAATCAAATTAATATTTTATTAAGTAGTTTAAATAATGGAGTAAATTCAGGTCTTAAAAGTATTTGTATTAAAAGTTCTTTATCTAAACAATGTTTTCAGTTATTAAATGTTTTATATAAAAAAGGATATATTCGTGGTTTTAAAATAATGTTAAATTCTTTTAATAATATTGAAGGAATTATTATTTTTTTTAAATTTGATAAATCTGGTTTTAATGTTATAAATCATTTAACTATAATTTCTAAACCGGGACGTCGTATTTATTCTCCAATTACTCATTTATGAAAAATTGGAGATGGTTCTACATGTTTTATATTATCGACTTCTAAAGGTTTAATTACTGATATGGAAGCCCGATTATTAAATATTGGGGGAGAAGTTTTATGTAGTATAGCGTAAAATGTTAGAATCTATAAAAATTATAAAACGTTCGAAAAATTATTTAGGTAAGAATTGAATTCTTTCGATTGGAAAATCAGGATATTTATGTAAAAAAATTTCTAATAATTTAAAATTAGTACAAAAACGGAATCGATTTTATTTTTTAAATTCAAAAAATTTAATTGAATTTTTAAGATTAAGGAAAAATTTGATTAGTGTAGTATATGCAAATCATTTGAAACTTAAATTAATTGGGGTAGGATATCGTTTTGAATATAATGAGACTTTACATAGTTTAAATATTAAATTGGGATTTAGTCATGAAGTTATATTTAATATTCCAAAAAATATATTTTTTTTTAGTACACGTTATAATTATTTATTACATTCAGTTTACTTAAATGATCTTAAAAATTTTGCATTTAAATTGAGATCTTTAAGAACTCCGGAACCTTATAAAGGGAAAGGAGTTCGCTATGATTTTGAAAAAATTAAACGAAAAGAAGGAAAAAAAAGTAATGTATAAAAAGTATAATTTATACCCTTTAGCTTTAGAACATTTAATAGGTGCTCGTTTACATATAGGACATTTATATTCTGTAACAGATAAAAAGATAAATTCATATGCTTTAGGAATTCAAGATAAAGTTTTTATTTTTGATTTAGAAAAATCATGATTTTTTTTACGAAGTTTTTATCATATTTTATCATGAAATGCTTTTAAACGAGTTTCTTTTTTCATGGTAGCTACAAATAAAAATATTCCTAATCAATATATAGGGGAACGTTTAAATTCTAAATTGATACGAAATAAAACACAAAATAATTTTAAATTTTTAGATATGATTGGTTTTATACATGGAAAATGAATAGGAGGAATTTTATCAAATTGAAATATTGTTTATAATTTTATTAAAATGATAAAAAAAAAGAAAAAAAAAAATGTCATTTCTAAAAGACATTCACGTATTTTTAAAAATTTACAGGGAGTTTGATCTAGAAACTATCATCCATCTTTTCCGGATATTATATTATCTATTGATGGGAATTATGAATTAATACGTGAAGCTGGTAATATTAAAGCACCTTTGATGGGTTTAATTGATTCTAATGTTCGTCCATTATCTTATGTTGTAGGATTTTTAGGGAATGATGATTCCTTAGATTCAATTGAATTTTTTTTTTTTTTTATTGAAGATGCTTTAAAAGAAGGTCGTAAAAAAGAACAAGAAATTTTTTATTATATGTTATTATTAAAAATAAAAAATTTAATTTTATAATTTTATTGAAATAAATGTCTAATTGATATAAACCTAGATATAAATTTTGTTATATAGTAAAAAATAAGATATGACCTTATAAAAAATCTCGTTTAAGAAAAATGATTGATAAACGAGGACGTTCAATTTACCGTAAAGGATGATGACCTCATCGTCGTTTTATGGTAATGAAAAATTTAAAATGAATACTTTTTAGAAAAAATCTTGGAAGTAGTTTTTCATTATTTTCTTTCAAAAATTCTATGCAAAAACGTATTTATAATCCAAGTAATAAATATAAATTTCAAATGATACGTTTTAAAGGTTTTCGAATGTCTTATGGAAAGATTGATCGAGAAAAATTTCAACATTTATTTAAAAGATTTTTCAAAAAAAAATTTGTGTTTAAATATTTAAATTTCTTAAAATCTTTAGAATTTCGATTAGATATGATTTTATTTAGATTAAAAATTTTTCCTACTATTTTTGGATGTCATAATTTAATTAAATCATTAGGAGTTTATGTTAATGGAAATTTATTAAAAACCCCAGGATTTTTAGTTCAGGTAGGGGATGTAATTTCTTTTTCATATCATATTTGATTTGTTTTAATGTTATTATTTACTGAAAAAATACAAGATCGTTTACATAGAGAAATTTTAAGTCAACAACGTTATAAATTTAAATATCTTATATTTAAGAAATTTAAAAAAAGAATTTATCAAAAACATTTTAATTTAAAAAAAAATTTTAATCAAAAATTTTTAAATATTTTAAATAAAGGTTATTATTCTAAGAAATCATTATATTTATTAAAAAGAATTGATAGAAATTTTTTTTTTAAAAATTTTTTTTTTTTTAGACGAAAAAAAAGAAATAGAATTAAAACGGGATATTATTTATTTCATAAGTTTTTTAAAACAAATTTAAGAAATTATTCTTTTAATTTAAAAGAAAAAATTATATTTGATTTTATTTTTTTAATGAAGAAAAAAAAAAATAAAAAATTATTACATTTTTTAAAAACAAA
>LFFM01000211.1_pt1 | contig 39575 bp, 38 predicted proteins | sample 643131 | NCBI WGS metagenome assembly LFFM01 (sample SAMN03777445, study PRJNA286221) | soda lake metagenome | biome: soda lake; feature: Kulunda steppe; material: water; isolation source: sample Tc-Br brine of Tanatar trona crystallizer | place: Russia: Kulunda steppe | collected 2011-07
CTCGTCGTCGTCCTCGAGGACGTGCTCTACATTCTCACCGGCGAGGAACACGACCTGACCGAGTCGCTTGACCTCCCCCTAGAACCCACCAACCGGGAGTAGCGGACGCCGAGGTCGACTCAGCGTCGGGCCCGCGTCGTCGCGTCCGCGGGGACGTCCTCGAGATGGTCGACCATCACGCCGTCGACGCGTCGCGTCGCCAGCTCGCGGACCGCGTCGGCGTCGGGGGCGGTCCAGACGTTCACCACGAGGTCGAGTCCATGCGCGAGTGCGACGACGTCGGCGTCGGTCGTGACGTCCGTTCCGTCGACCGCGACGCCGACGTCGATCGAGGCGGGGTCGGCGACCGGCTCCGTTGCCGCGCCGGTCCACCCGTCAATGAGCGCGAAGCCGGGATGGTACGCGACCGCGTCGATTTCGCGGGCCAGCGCCAGCCGATCCCCGACCGGCTGCGTCCGGTGGTTCAACACGGCGACGTGCGCCTCGGGGCGCAGCTCGCGAACCGACCGCAGCGCGTCGTCGGAAAACGACGAGTAGAGCACGTCGGTCCCGTGCCGCTCACAGATCCCGATCGTCCGCTCGATCACGGCCGGTTCGGCGGCCTTCAGCTCGAGGTTCACGCGGACCCCGTCGGGGACGGCCGCGAGCAGCTCCGAAAGCGTCGGGATCGGCTCGCCGGACCCGTTGACGTCAAGCTCGCGGAGCCGGGAGAGCGGTGTCTCGTCGACCCGGCCGGTCGCGTCGGTGAGTCGGTCGAGTTCCTCGTCGTGAAAGACGACGATCTCCTCCGTTGCACACGGCTGGGCGTCGATCTCGATCATGTCCACGTGCCGGGTCGACTCGACGATCGCCAGCACCGTATTTTCTGGATACTGGTCGGCGAGCCCCCGGTGGGCGATAATTCGTGGCCCGTTCATTCGCTGTTGTTCCGCGGCGCCGCGTAAAAAGCGTGTCCAACCGGCGCGGCCGGACGGCTCGTCCGGCGTCATTGCTCGCCGGCCGAGGCGGGGGCGTCCACGGTGCCGACCACTGATCGCCGCGATCGCGGTGCATCCACGGTGTCGACTACTCCCCGCCCGGTTCGAGCGCGTACAGGCTGCCGTCCGCGTTACCGACGTACAGTGCGTCGCCCGCGACCGCCGGGCTGCTGCCGAACCCGGTCAGCCCGCCGAACGGTGGTTCGTCGTTTCGGAGTTCCCAGCGTGGCTCTCCGGAGGCGGTGTACGCGACGAGCCGGGCGACCGGACGGGTCGTCTCCGCGTTGTTGTGCGATCCGACGTAGACGGTCCCGTCGGCGACCGCCGGGCTCGCACCGATCACCTCCCCGGCGACGTCCGCCGACCACAACCCCGTCCCGTTGGCGGCGTCGATCGCCTGCAACGCGGCGAATTCGTTCGCGAAGTCCGGCGTCTCGACCGGGCCCCCGGCGACGAACACACGTCCATTGGCGACCGCCGGCGACCCGGTCAACACGCCCACGCCCGGGTCGTACGTCCACTCGCGGGTGCCGGAGTCAGGATCGACCGCGTGGACGAGCGACCGGTTGCTGGTGATGTACAGGCGGTCGCCGTCAAGCGCCGGCGAGCCGAACACCGGCTGGCCGGCATCGTACCGCCAGCGCTCCGTGCCGTCCGCACGGTCGATGGCGTAGACGGCCTCGTCGGCCGACCCGACGTACACCGTTTCCGGGCCAATAGCCGGCGAACTCAGCACCTCGTCGTCGACCGCGAACGACCAGCGCGTATCGCCGGTGTCGGCGTCGAGTGCGTAGACGAAGCCGATCTCGGGGAACTCCTCCTCGTAGAACCGCGCGCACTCGGTCGTCCGACAGTGGCTCCCGACGTAGACGACCCCGTCGGCGACCGTCGGCGACGAGCGGACGATCCCTCCAGTCTCGACCGACCACAGTTGCTCCCCACCGTCGGCGTCAACCGCGTACACGTGTTTGTCGAACGACCCGACGTAGACGACCCCGTCGACGACCGCGGGCGTCCCGTCGATCCGGTCGTCGGTCTCGAACCGCCATACCTCCTCGCCGGTGTCGACGTCGACCGCGTACAGATTTCCGTCGTAGCTCCCCACGTACGCCCGGCCGTCGGCGACGACCGGGCTGCTCCAGACGCTGTCGCCCGTCTCGAACGCCCACCGCAGCGACGGCTCCGGGCCGGGGCCGGTTGCACGAGGGTTATGACCGGCGTTACGGTCGCTTCGGCGGAACATCGGCCACTCGTCGGCGTCAAGGCGATCGTCGGTCTCGCCGGCATCGCTTTCGCCGTCCGCGAGAGGCCCGACGTCGGCGCCGAGACATCCCGCGAGGCCAGCGCCCATGGCCGCTCCCGTGATCCGGATCGCGGTCCGACGATCCACCGGTCGGTCGTCGGTTGGCACGCGGCGGGTCACTACTCGCCGACTGACCGCACCCGATCCGTGACCGTCTCGTCGGCCTCGGAGTGATACAGCGTCTCGCCAGTGTCGGCGTCGAACACGTGGAGCCGTTCGGGGTCATATGCCAACTCGACGACGTCCCCGGGTCCGATCCCGCTTCGCGGGGTTGAATGGACGCGCACCGTGTCGTTGCCCACGAGACACTCAAGCAGCAGGCTGTCGCCGAGCGGCTCGGTCACCTGCACCGTCGCCTCGATCCGGCCAGCGTGGTCCGTCGCGGCCTCCCCGTGCAGATACAGGTCCTCCGGACGCACGCCCAGCACGGCGTTGCCGCCCGCGGCGGCATCGAGGCTGCCGGCCCCGCTGCCGGACGGAAGCGGCACGTGGAACTCCGGATGCTCGAGCGCGTACCCCCCGTTGTCGCGGACGACCCGCGTTCTGACCATGTTCATCGCCGGGTCGCCGATGAACTCCGCGACGAACCGGTTCTCGGGGAAATCGTACAGCCGTTGAGGCGGGTCGACCTGCTGGATCTCCCCGTCGTTCATCACGACGACCCGCTGGCCCAGCGTCATCGCCTCGGTCTGATCGTGGGTCACGTACACCGTCGTCGTTCCAAGCTCCTTGTGGAGCTTCGATAGCTCCGCGCGCATCTGGATCCGGAGCTTCGCGTCCAGATTCGACAGGGGCTCGTCCATCAGAAACACGTCCGGATCCCGGACGATCGCCCGGCCGAGCGCGACGCGCTGTCGCTCGCCGCCGGACATCGCCTGCGGCTTCCGGTCGAGGAGATCGGCGATGTCGAGGATGTCGGCAGCCTCGGCGACCCGCTCGTCGATCTCCTCGTCGGTGAAATCGCCGGTGGATTTCATTCCGAAGGTGATGTTCCGCCGCCCGGTCATATGCGGGTACAGGGCGTAGTTCTGGAACACCATCGCGACGTTCCGGTCCTTCGGATCGACGTTGACGACGTTGTCTCCGTCCATCAGGATGCGGCCGCCCGTCGCCTGCTCCAGTCCCGCCAGCAGGCGCAGCGTCGTGCTCTTCCCGCAGCCGCTGGGTCCGACGATGACGACGAACTCGCCGTCCGGGATCTCGAGGCCGATCCCGTTGACCGCGACGACGTCGTCGAACTCCTTCCTGAGGTCGTCCAGTTCGACCGTCGTCATGACTCGATCCCTCCGTCGACTTCGAGGTTGGATGTGCGTGTGCTCATTTTTGTTGGATGGCGAACGTCTGCAGAAGTGGTTTTCGGAACAGTATCATCAACACAAGCGGCGGCAACAGCGTCAGCATCGACCCCGCCATCACCAGCGACCAGGCTAACTGGCCGGCCTGCACGTCACCCTCGAGAAGGCCGAGCCCGACCTGTGCCACCTGGTTCGCCTGTGAGTCGATGATGACGAGCGGCCAGAGGTACTGGTTCCACGCGAAGACGAACATGATGATCGACACGCCGACCAGCACGCTCTTCGACATCGGAATCAGCACGTAAAACAGGAATTTCACCGGCCCGACGCCGTCGAGCTTCGCGGTCTCGACGATCGATGTCGGAATCGACAGGAAGTGCTGCCTGAGGATGAACACCGTCGTCGCGCTCGCGAGATACGGCACCGTGATCGCGAGCAGGGTGTTGCCCCACCCCAGATCGTTTATCAGCTCGAACAGCGGGACGAACCGGACCGGCACCGGAAGCATCAGTGTAAACAGGATGAACAGGAAGACGAGATCCTTGTACGGCACCCGGTAGTAGACGATCGCCATCGCCGCGAGTAGCGAGAGAACCAGCTTGCCGATCACGATGATCACCGACATCACAAAGGAGTTCCACATGAACTGGCCGAAGTTGAAATCAACCATCGCCCGCCGGTAGTTCTCGTACGTGTGGCCGCCGGGAACGAGGTCGGTGACGCCCGTCACGACCCCGGTGTCCTGCGTGCTCACGATCGCCGCGATGAAGACCGGGAACACCACCAGCAACACCAGAAACACGGCCTGGGTGTGGATCCAGATGCGTTCCTTTCCGATGGACGCGGAAACCTCGCCATCGGCGTCGTCCGCCACGCCGAGCAGTCGTTTGGAGTAGTTGAGTAGTCCGGTCATGTCAGGCACCGTAGTGAGACCGCTCGTCCGTTATCTGGAACTGGATGTACATCAGGATCCCTACCACCAGGAACAGCACGACCGACTTCGCGGACGCTATCCCGAAGTTGAAGAAGGAGAACGCCTCCTGATAGAGGTCGAATATCAGGATGTTCGTGGCGTTCGACGGGCCGCCGTCCGTCATCAGGTCGATGAACGCGAACGTGTGGAAGAAGGCGTATATGGTGTTGATGATGACGAGGAAAAACAGCGTCGGCGTCATGATCGGGACGTATATCCTGACGAGCCGTCTGAGGCGACTCACGCCGTCGAGTTCTGCGGTCTCGGTCAGCGCGTCCGGGATGTTGTTCATCGCCGCGATCATGAAGATCACGTTATACCCGATCTGTTTCCAGATCGCTGCGATCGTTACCACGACGAAGGCCTGCCAGCCGGTGTTGAACCAGTCGACGCTGAACCCGAGTGCCTGTATCGGTCCCGTCAACACCCCGAGCGACGGATGGATGATGAAAGTGAACACCAGTGCGGCGACCGCGGGCGGTAGCGCGTACGGCCAGATCGCCGACACCAGGTAGATCCCCTTCCCGTAGTCGACCTCGTGGATGAGAAACGTGACGTACAGCGAAAACACCATCACGCCGACGACGACGAGGATCCCGAAGAGGATCGTGATCGCGACGCTGAAGTGATAGCTCGGATCAGTAAATAAGGCGACGTAGTTGTCGAGCCCGACGAACACGTCGTCCCGACCGAACGTCGCCTCGAAGAAGCTCGTCCGGATCGCGAGGATCGCCGGATAGTAGAGGAAGACGATCGACACGACGATCGTCGGCAACAACAGCAGGGCCGCCCCGAGGCGACTGTCAAATATTTCGCGTGTGGACATTTATAATTCGCGTAGAGGAAGGATCAGCCGTAGTAGCTCTCCAGCTCCTCCTCGGCCTCGGCCTTCATCTCCTCGATCTCCGTCTCGATGTCGTCGGCGTTGATGATGTCGACCGACTTGTTCTGCACGGTCGTCTGGATCTGCCGGGCCGGGCCGAGCAGAATGCGGCTCGTCGCCGGGTCCTCCGCGTCGGCCGATCGGAGCTGGTCGAGCGCCGTCCCGTACATCAGATTGTCAGTGAACCAGTTCTCCGCCTCAAGCTCCTCGACGGAGTTCTGGGTGATCGGGTAGTAGCCGGTGTTCTGGTGCCACTGGACCTGGGTATCGGGATTGGACATGAACGCGAGCAACTCGCCGATCTCCTCGTACCGCTCCTCTGCGAACCCGTCCGGCACGTAGAACGAGGCGCCACCGATGACCGGGCCGACCCGCGTGTCGCTGATGCTCGGGTGGGGCGCGGCGTCGACCTCGAATCTGCCCTCGGTGTCGGCGATCAGCCCCGCCACGGACGCTGTGCTCGTCATGATCATGCCGACCTGTTCCTCGACGAACAACGACGTCGTCTCGCCCCACGCCTCGATGCCGGGGTTGGTGTACAGGTCGTCGTCGGCCATCCCCTTCCACCATTCGTAGAGGTCGAAGATCGCCTCGGGCGTCCGGAACTCCGTCGGATCGCCGGAGTGGCCGTTGTCGGCGTCGGTCATCAGCTCGCCCTCAAGCGCGTAGAAGTGCTCGACGAACCAGACGTGGTTCGGCCAGGTGATCCCGAACTCGGTGACGTCTTCGTTCACGAGCGCCTCGGACGCTGCGCGCACCTCCTCGAGCGTCGTCGGCGGGTCGTCGGGGTCGAGCCCCGCCTCCTCGAACGCGTCGCGGTTGATGTACATGATCGCGTTCGAGTTGTTGAACGGCAGCGACGCGAGCTGGCCGTCGATGGTAAAGAAGTCGGCGACGTTGGGCAGGAATCCGCCCGTGTCGAACTCATCGGGCAGGATCTCCTCGACCGGCCGCACCTGGTCAGTGTCGAGCACCTGCTTGGCGAACAGGCTGTCGACCTGCAGCATGTCGGCCACGTTACCGGAGTCGAACCCGGCGAGCGTGTTCGTCAGGACGTTCTCGTATGTGTCCTGGAACTCCATGTTCACGCCGATGCCGGTCTCGCCCTCGAAATCGTCCCCGATCCGGTTGAGCGCCTCGCCTAACTCGCCCCCCATGGCGTGCCACGCCGTGAGGTCGTCCTCGAGCGGCTCAAGCGCCGCTCCGTCGTCATCGTCGTCCGCACAGCCGGCGAGTCCGGCCATGGCTCCGCCGCCGATCGCGGCCACGGTTCCTCGAAGCACCCTCCGTCGTGACGCCTCGTCCATGTCTCGGAGTGACATAGCATGTGGTTTTTGACACCGACATAAATCAATTGCTATTATGATTACATAGTGGACAATAGAAATAATGTATCACCATGCCGTCCGGCGATCGATCCTCGATTCGAGAACGACTCCGCTCGGTACAGTATCCCATTCGTTCCGACTATATATCCGCTCTCGGTCCGTCAGTCGGCCGTCAGCGACGCGCGACGCCGATCCGTCATCGGTCAGTGAACTGAGACGAACCGTCGCCAAACCGGTCGCACGACGGACTCGTCGCCAAATCGGTCGCACGACGGACTCGTCGCCAAATCGGTCGCGCGTGACGGTCCGTCCGGTTCCGGACGGACGCCGTCGTTCAGCACGACTGGGTCGTCGTTCAGGATAACTGTGCCGTGACGTCCGTCGAGGAAACCATGCCGACGTAGTCGTCGTCGACGACGGGCAGGTGCTTGACCCCGTACATCGTCATCATCGCCGCCACTTCCTCCATCAGGAGATCGGGGGTCACCGTCTCGACGCCCTCGGTCATCACCTCGCTGACGCGCGTCGACTCCGGGTCGCGGCCCTCCGCGACCGCCCCGATCACGTCCGTCTGGGTGACGATCGCTCGCGAACTGGCCGTCACCACGAGCGCGCTGATGTCCTCCTCGTGCATCCGCGTCGCCGCCGCCCGGACGGTGGCGTCCGGCTCGATCGTCTTCAGCGGGGTCGACATGACCTCCGAAACGCGGGTTCTGTCGTCGGGATCCATGATCCGTCCGTCACCACGCCGGGTCATGGACCTTTCGACCGGTGGAAACGTTGCCGCCCGCCGCCGCGGAGTGCCCTTATCGGCGCGCGTCGTCGGGGGGTCGCCGCGGCGTGACCGGAACCGCCTACAACGACGTCGTGTGGATTCCGCACTCGGTCTGGCTGCTGTTCCGCCACCGGCCGGCACGCTCCGACTCGGACTGCGACTCCGGGAGCGTCGTGCAGTTGGCACAACCGAGACTACGGTAGCCCTGCTTGTACGCCTCGTTGACCGGGATCCGGTGGATCGCGGTGTACCGCCAGACGTCGAGTTCGGTGAACTCCTTTATCGGGTTCACCTTCGTCGTATCCTTTTCCTCCTCGATGAACCGCGCGTCGCGACGGGTCTCCGATTCCGTTTCGCGGAGTCCCGTGATCCACGCGTCGTAGCCGTCGAGCGCGCGAGCCGTCGCCTCGACCTTCGGCTCGCCACAGCAGCGCGCGACGTCGTCGGCTGCTCCGTCCGGCTGCTCGAAGGTGAACTCGCGGTAGTCGAGGTCGTACGTCTCGCGGACCTCGTCGCGAAGCGCGAGCGTCTCGTCGAACTCGGTGTTCGAGAGGACGCTGAACACGTCCGGCTCGTCGACCGCCCGGCAGACGAGATGCAGCGCAACCATGCTGTCCTTGCCGAAGCTGTTCGCGACGGTTACCCGATCGTGTTCCGCGTACGCCTCCCGGATCACCGAAAGCGCAGTCGAGATCTTCTCGGAGAGCGTCGTCATTATTTCGTCTTATGACGAGATTCGTTTACCGGTTGCGGCGGCGGCGAGCATCTCGTCCATCTATGACGACGCGGCGACACGCTGGGACGGCCGGACGGCGTGCGTACCGTTCCCGAAGCGGCGCCGACTACCGGCGGAGCGGCGCTAACTACCGGCCGGCGAGCCGTTCGGTGATGTCCGTCGTCGACACCACGCCGACCACCGTGCCCGCCTCGTCGACCACCGGAACGTGGGTGTAGTCGGAGTCGACGAGCGTCTCGAGGTCCCCGACGGTGTCCTCGGCTGACGCGGTCACGACCTCCGTCGTCATGCAGGCGTCGACCGGCGTCACGTCCGCCGGATCGTTCTCGTACACCAGCCTGACGAAGTCGGTCGCGGTGAGCAACCCCCGCAACCGGTTCGCGTCGTCGACGACGAGCACGGAACCGACTCCCGCCTCGAGCATCCGGGCGGCGGCCGTCGAGACGGCGGCATCCTCGTCGACGGTCACCAGCTCGGTCGACATGATCCGGGTGACGAGCGTGTCGTCCATGGCGTGTCCTCACTTCGTACACGTGCGCATTAATGATCGGGGTGCGGTCCGTGAGGGTCGGACGTGCCGGAGGACGGACCAACTGGAGGGCGGAGCTGCTGGCGGACGGACCTGTCGCGGGACGGACTCGTACGTGGCGGCAACCCGTTCGGGCTGTGTCGTCACGAACCGATCGGCTCCGGCCGGCGGCGGAGCCCCGTCCTGCTACACGGTCCGGTCGCCGACGAGCGCTTCGGGTGCGTTTGCCAGCCCGACGAGGGCGTCGGCCTCGACGTGGTGGAGATCGCCGGGGATCACGAGCAGGTGGAGCGGGTCGCCGAACGACCGGGTCGCGAGCGCGGACAGCCGGTCGGCGGCGACGACGGCGTTCGGCGCGCCCGCCCGGGCGACGACGACCGCCAGCTCGTCGCGCCAGCCTTCGGCGAGCAGCTCGGCGGCACGGTTGGCCGTCATGTACTCCTCGTGGTCGGGGTCCGCCCCCGTCGGTCCGGTTCCCACCTTGATATCGAGATAGACGACCGTGTGGAGCCCCCGATCGCGGTTCGCCTCGATCGTCTCGATCACGCTCGCCGGGACCGTATCGCCGCCGTGGGCGTATGGAAACGGCAGCGTGACCGCCTTCCCGAACCGGTAGTTCTGAAGACCGGTCAGGCTCGAGGCGGCCGACTGGGCGGTCACGCCGTGGATCACGCGCGTGTCGACGCCGCGCTCGACGGCGCGGAGCCGCAGGTCGGTGTGCGTCGTCGAGATCATCGTGTCGCCCGCGGTCAGGAAGGCGACGTCGCTCGTCTCCGCGGCCGTGAGGATCGGTTCGGGGTCGCGTTCGACTCCCTCGCGTGAACGCACCTCGATGTCGATGTCGTGGTACGCCTCGAGGTCGTCAACGTCGGCCCCGACGAGCCGACTGGTGTAAAACTCCGCAAAAACCCGGTCCGCCGACCGAAGCGCCGCCCGCCCCTCGACGGTGATCGACCGCTCGTCGTGGAGCCCGAGCCCGATGAACGTGAGCATGCCATCCCTCCACGGAGCGCAGCCTAAAAGGCCGCGAACCGGATCGGACCGGACGCTCCGGGGTATCCTTCACAATCGTTGCTTGTGAATCCATAGCAAGCCATAAGAGGTGACCGACGTAAGCAACGACCACTAGGCCTGCGGCAAGGCCCAGACCCATACCATGACTGACGAAGAACTCATCTGGCGCATTTCGGGGGGATCCGGCGACGGGATCGCCTCGACCAGCCAGAACTTCGCAAAGGCCCTGATGCGATCGGGGTTACACGTGTTCACGCATCGGCACTACCCGTCGCGGATCCGTGGGGGTCACACCTACACCGAGATCCGCGCGTCCTCGGATCCCGTCAAATCGCGGGGTGACGGCTATAACTTCCTGCTGGCGCTCGGCGATTCGTTCGCCCGCAACCCGCAGGAGGAGGCCGCCTACGGAAACGAGGAGATCAAACCGCTCTCGGAGAACCTCGACGAGCTTCGCGAGGGCGGCATCATCGTGTACGACGAGGGGTTACTCGACGCCTCGGAGATCCCGAACTTCGAGCAGCGCGCCGAGGAGAACGACTGGCACGTCTTCCCGCTGGATCTCCGCGGGCTCGCCCGCGACCAGGGCCGCGAGATCATGCGGAACACCGCCGGCGTCGGCGTCACCTGTGCGCTGGTCGGCATGGACCTGGACCACGTCCAGGATCTCATGCGCGACGCCATGCCGGAGAAGATCCTCGAGCCGAACCTCGAGATCCTGCAGACCGCCTACGACATGGTTCACGAGGAGTACGACGTCGACGCGCCCGACGTCTCCGTCCCGACGGGCGACCACGACGACGAGCAGCTACTCATGTCCGGCTCCGACGCCATCGCTTACGGTGCCATCGACGAGGGGTGTCGGTTCATCGCCGGCTACCCGATGACGCCGTGGACGGAGGTGTTCACCATCATGAGCAACAACCTCCCGAAAGTGGGGGGCATCTCCGAGCAGGTCGAAGACGAGATTGCCGCGGCCGCGCTCGCGGTGGGGGCCTCGCACGCCGGCGTGAAGGCGATGTCGGGCTCCTCCGGCGGCGGCTTCGCGCTCATGTCCGAGCCGCTCGGGCTCGCGGAGATGACCGAGACGCCGGTCGTGCTGATCGAGGCGATGCGCGCCGGCCCCTCGACGGGCCTGCCGACGAAGCCCGAACAGTCCGATCTCGAACACGTTCTGTACACCTCACAGGGTGACTCCCAACGCGTTGTGCTCGCACCCGGTACCGTCGAGGAGGCGTACGAGCAGTCGCGGCTCGCCTTCCGGATCGCCTACGAGTACCAGATCCCGACGATCCTGCTGTACGACCAGAAGCTCGGCGGCGAGCTGACGAACGTCCCACGGAGCCACTTCGACCGCGAGCCGAACCCGGCGCTGTACAACACGCTCTCGGAGAACGAGCTCGCCGAGGAGCCGCACACCTCCGACGGGAAGTTCCACCGCTTCCAGCACGACGTCGAGAACGGCGTGCCGCCGCGGTCGATTCCCGGTCAAAAGGGTGGTCGCTACCTCGCGACCGGTAACGAACACGGCCCGGCCGGCCATATCAACGAGGATCCGGACAACCGTCGCGCGCAGATCGACCGGCGGACGCAGAAGCTGGAGGCGATCGGTGACGACCTGGAGACGGAGCCGATCCAGTCGTCGCACGGACCCGAAACGGCGGAGTACGGCATCATGACGTTCGGCAGCCAGCAGGGGACCGTCGAGGAGGCGGTCGACCAGCTCAACGAGGCGGGTCACTCGGTGAAGTCGCTCGGCGTCTCGGGCATGCTGCCGTTCGCCGCCGTCGATGTCGATACGTTCATCGAGAGCGTCGACGAGGTGCTCGTTGTCGAGATGACCGCCTCCGCACAGTTCCGCGGGCTCGTCCAGAAGAATCTCGGCCGCCACGGCGAGAAACTATCGAGCCTGCTGAAGTACAACGGCAATCCGTTCGAGCCGGCCGAGATCGTCGACGGCTTCGAGTCGACGATCGCCGACGGCGACGCGGACGTATCCAACGAACAAACTACCTTCGTCCCCGCGACAGGTGACTAACAATGAGCGCATTCTCAGCAATTCACGAGGAACGGGAGATAGATCAAGACGAGTATACGCCGGTCGTCGAGCCACAGGCCACGTGGTGTCCCGGCTGCGGTGACTTCAGCGTTCTGAAGGCACTGAAACAGGCGCTGCCCGCGGTCGGGCGCACGCCCGAGGAGACGCTTCTGTGTACCGGGATCGGCTGTTCCGGCAAGCTGAACAGCTACCTCGACACGTACGGCTTCCACACGATCCACGGGCGGTCGCTGCCCGTGGCCCGCGCGGCAAAGCTCGCGAACCCCGAACTCGAAGTGATCGCCGCCGGCGGCGACGGCGACGGCTACGGGATCGGCGGGAACCACTTCATGCACACCGCCCGGGAGAACCACGACATGACATACATCGTGTTCAACAACGAGATCTTCGGGCTCACGAAGGGCCAGACGTCGCCCACAAGCCCGAAGGGTCACAAGTCGAAGACCCAGCCGTCCGGAAGCGCCAAGGAGCCGCTCAAGCCCCTTTCGCTGGCGCTGAACGCCGGTGCGTCGTACGTCGCTCGCACCGCCGCCGTGAACCCGAACCAGGCCAAGGAGATCCTCATCGAAGCGATCGAGCACGACGGCTTCGCGCACGTCGACTTCCTGACGCAGTGTCCGACCTGGAACAAGGACGCTCGCCAGTACGTCCCGTACATCGACGTCAACGAGTCTGACGACTACGACTTCGACCCGACCGACCGCGTCGAGGCCGCGGCAATGATGCGGGAGACGGAGGAGTCGCTCCACGAGGGTGAGGTGCTTACCGGCCGCTACTACGTCGACGAGGATCGACCGTCGTATGGGCAGGAAAAGCGTGCGATCGGCGAGATGCCCGAGGAGCCGCTCGCGGAGCGCTACTGGGACGACGACTACGAGTGGGAGCGCTCGCACGACCAGTTCCTGGACAAGCACGCCTAAGACGGCCGTTTAACCGCATCCGGGTCCATCATAGTCCAGGTTTTCGACTTCGCAAGGTATTTTTTCCGTGGCAACAAACGATCACTCATGAGTACGGTATCGACGGCCGAACGTATCCTCTCGGTGTTGGAGGAGGACGCGCAGGCCTCCTGTGCGGAGATCGCCGACCGAGCGGACGTCTCGAAGCCAACGGTTCGCAAGTATATCAGCCAGCTCGAGGAGGAGGGCGTCATCGTCGGCTACTCCGCCGAGGTCGACCCCAAGAAGCTTTCCTCGCAGTCGATCGCCATGGTCGGGATGGACGTCGACTCCGGCAAATACGTGGAGGCAACCCGCGAGCTGAAGGAGCTCGAGTCGGTGGAGTCGCTGTACACCTCCTCCGGCGACCACATGCTGATGGCGGAGGTCCGTGCGGCCGACGGCGACGAGCTCGGCGAGATCATCTCCGACCAGCTGCTCGACGTCGACGGGGTTACCGCCGCGCACCCCTCGTTTCTGCAGGAACGACTGAAGTGACGCCGATCCCCGATCGCTGATCGCCGTCGAGCGGATCGTCGCCGGTCTCGGTCGCCGTCGAGTGGTCGTTGGCTCCGTCGTCCCGCGACTCACGCGTTACGTGTCCGGACTATCGGCTTTATCTCGTCTGCCGACGTAGAGACTGCATGGACGAGATCAATCTCTCACGAGTGGCGAGTCGATTCGAGGCGGCGGCGTACCCGGCGGAGAAGGCGGCGATCGCGGACGCCTGTGCCGACACGCGGGTGTTGTACGCGGATGGGTCCGAACCCCTGTGCGACGTCATCGACCGGATCGAGGCCGACCGGTTCGAGACCCCGGAGGATCTGTTCGTCGCGGTGCAGAACGTGCTTCCGGTCGAGGCGGTCGGCGAGCCCGGCCAGTCCGACGGCGACGCCTGATCGCGGCGTCGCACGTGGCCGTCCGACGGAACGGCCCGTCGTGGCGTCGGACCGGCTGGCCGACCGCGTGATCCCGTCGTTTAAATACGATCCGCGGTAGGTATCGCCATGAAGTTCTGCGACGAGTGCGGCTCGATGATGAAGTCCGGCGAGGGCGCGGACCACTGGGTGTGTGGCTCCTGTGGCCACGAGGTCGGCCGTGACGACGACGAGACGGACGCGTGGATCACGGAGTCACAGGAGGAGTCGGAGATCATCGACGTCAGCGACGCGGAGGACAAGGGGCTCCCGACGACGGAGGCCCACTGTCCCGAGTGTGGCAACGATCGGGCGTACTGGTACATGCAACAGATCCGTTCGGCCGACGAGTCGGAGACGCGCTTCTTCGTCTGTACCGACTGCGAGCACAAGTGGCGCGAGGACGACCACTGAATCCCGGCTTTCGCCGATAACGGCCTCGGACTCTCCGCCGGCGACGCTCCCGACGCTTCGATACCTCTCGTGACTACGCCGGCGACCCGTCGTCGCCCGCGGGTTCGGGCGAGCCGTACCGTTCGGTGAGGTAGTCGATGATGTGATCGACGGTGGCCGGATCGTAGCTCCAGAAGCCGTAGAACACCCCCGACTCGCGCTCCTCGGCCAGCAGCGCACACTTGGCTTCGTTCAGGCCGCCGCCGTCGTACGCGACGAACCACGTTTCGCGGATCTCCGGCGCGCGCTCGACGCGGACGGTGTACCGACAGTCGTCCGGAACCGCGCCCTCGTCGGCCGCGTACGCGTGCACCTCCAGATCCCCCAGTTCGGCGAGTCGATCGTACGTCCCTGACTCGCCGGCGAGCACGTTGAGCGTCTGAAAGCCGGCGTGCAGCTCGCCGGTGCCCACGCGCCACGCGCGATCCTCGATCTCCCGGGAGGCCGCGACCATGTCCTCGTGGGCATACGAGGTGAACAACGTCTCGTCGAGATGATCGAGCACCGGCCCGCCGGCCATCCGCCTGCCGCCGGACTCCCCACGACCGTCCGATTCCTCACGACCGTCGGCCACGTCGTCCGCCGCTGTGATGCCGCCGCTTGACGCGGTCCGTCCCGGCAGCAGCTCGTCGATGGCGGTCGCGGTGACGAACTCCCCGCCCCGCGAGAACACGGCGAACTCGTCGGGTCCCGTTTCGGTCTCCTCGCCGACGATCCGCACATTCCGGTCCGCGAAGTGCTCCGCGAGCGACGTTTGCACCGCCGGTTCCGTGTTGAACACCGTCAGCGTGGCCTCCCTGGCCTCGACCCCGGCGATCAGCTCGATGAGTGACATTCCTTGGCTGATCCACTGTCCGAAGGTATATGGAACTACCCCCGTCCTCGCTTCCGTCGGCGCGTTCGTCTCGAGTATGAAGCTATTTGCACCCTCGGCTCCCCCGTGAATCCATGTTCATCCTGGTGAACCTCAAGGCGTACCCGTGTGATCCGATCGAGGTTGCGACGGCCGCTCGCGACGTGGCCGACGCGTCGGGCGTTCGGATCGCGGTCGCGCCGCAGGCGGCGGACCTCGCGCGGGTCGCGGAGACGGACGTCGAGACGTGGGCCCAGCACGTCTCCCCGAACGCGCACGGCTCGCACACCGGGTCGACGCTCGCCGAGGCGGTCGCCGCCAACGGAGCCGAGGGGACGCTCATCAACCACTCCGAGAAACGACTGAAGTTGGCGGACGTCGACGGTGCGGTCCGGGCGGCCGAGCGCGCCGACTTGGACACGGTCGTCTGTGCGAACAACCCCGCACAGGTCGGAGCGGCCGCAGCGCTCGGTCCCGATGCGGTCGCCGTCGAGCCGCCGGAGCTCATCGGCGGCGACGTCTCCGTCTCCACTGCCGATCCCGGAATCGTCGAGGACGCGGTCGCGGCCGCGGGCGCAGTCGACGGCGACGTCGACGTGTTCTGCGGCGCCGGCGTCTCGACGGGCGACGACGTCACCGCGGCGGGGGACCTCGGCGCGTCCGGCATCCTGCTCGCCTCCGGCGTCGCGAAGGCGGACGATCCCGAGGCTGCCCTTGAGGACCTCGTCTCCGGCGTCTGACTCTCCACGGGTCGGTCGACCTGTCAGCGTCGAACCGACGAATCGACCGGACGGGCGGGGTCGGTGCGGACCGAGCGGACCGCGTGGGCCGGACGCTTGCTTTGCGGATCGACATAAATACTCCGACCGGGTCGGTCTCCCGAAAGCGGAAAACGCAAGACTGCGGCACGGTACGTCTCGACGCTCCTCGACCCTATCTAGTAACGTTTAACCGACGCAAGCCGATACGATCGATCAAGATGGCGAGCAACAAGATCCTCGGTATCGACCTCGGTACCACCAACTCGGCGTTTGCCGTGATGGAGGGCGACGAGCCCGAGATCATCGCGAACGCGGAGGGCGACCGGACGACACCCTCCGTCGTCGCGTTCTCCGACGGCGAACGGTTGGTCGGCAAGCCGGCGAAGAACCAGGCGGTCCAGAACCCCGACCGCACGATCCAGTCGATCAAGCGGCACATGGGCGAGGAAGGGTACACCGTCGAGATCGACGACGAGGAGTACACGCCCGAGCAGATCTCGGCGATGATCCTCCAGAAGATCAAACGCGACGCCGAGGAGTACCTCGGCGACGACGTGGAGAAGGCCGTTATCACCGTTCCCGCGTACTTCAACGACAAACAGCGGCAGGCGACGAAGGACGCCGGCGAGATCGCCGGTTTCGACGTCGAGCGCATCGTCAACGAGCCGACCGCCGCGTCGATGGCGTACGGACTCGACGACGAGTCCGACCAGACGGTGCTCGTGTACGACCTCGGTGGCGGCACCTTCGACGTGAGCGTCCTCGATCTGGGCGGCGGCGTCTACGAGGTCGTCGCGACCAATGGGGACAACGACCTGGGCGGCGACGACTGGGACGAGGCGATCATCGACCACCTCGCCGAGGAGTTCCAGAACGACCACGGGATCGACCTTCGCGAGGACCGGCAGGCGCTCCAGCGGCTCACCGAGGCCGCAGAGGAGGCGAAGATCGAGCTGTCGAACAAAAAGGAGACCACGGTCAACCTGCCGTTCATCACCGCAACGGACAGCGGCCCGGTTCACCTCGAACAGTCGATCACCCGGGCGACGTTCGAGAACCTCACGAGCGACCTCATCGAGCGCACCGTCGGCCCGACCGAGCAGGCGCTCTCCGACGCGGGCTACACCACCGACGACATCGACGAGGTGATCCTCGTCGGCGGCTCGACGCGGATGCCGCAGGTCCAAGAGAAGGTCGAGGAGCTTGCCGGCCAGGAGCCGAAAAAGAACGTCAACCCGGACGAGGCGGTCGCGCTCGGCGCGGCCGTGCAGGGCGGCGTGCTCTCGGGCGACGTCGACGACATCGTCCTGCTCGACGTCACGCCGCTCTCGCTCGGTATCGAGGTGAAGGGTGGGCTCTTCGAGCGGCTCATCGAGAAGAACACCACGATCCCGACGGAGGAGTCGAAGGTGTTCACGACGGCCGCGGACAACCAGACCTCCGTCAACGTCCGCGTGTTCCAGGGTGAACGCGAGATCGCCGAGGAGAACGAGCTGCTCGGCGCGTTCCAGCTGACGGGCATCCCGCCGGCGCCCGCGGGCACCCCGCAGATCGAGGTGTCGTTCAATATCGACGAAAACGGCATCGTCAACGTCGAGGCCGAAGACCAGGGCTCGGGCAACGCCGAGTCGATCACGATCGAGGGCGGCGTCGGCCTCTCCGACGAGGAGATAGAGCAGATGCAGGAGGAAGCCGAGAAGCACGCCGAGGAGGACGAGGCCCGCCGCGAGCGGATCGAGGCGCGCAACGAGGCCGAGACGACGATCCAGCGTGCGGAGACGCTCTTAGAGGAGAACGAGGAGAACGTCGACGACGACCTGACCGCGGACATCGAGTCGGCGATCGAGGACGTCGAGGCGGTCCTCGAGGACGAGGACGCCGACACCGACGAGATCGAGTCGGCGACCGAGTCGCTCACCGAGCAGCTCCAGGAGATCGGCAAGCAAATGTACCAGGAGCAGGCCGCGCAGGCCGGCCCGGGCGGTGCGGGTGGACCGGGCGGTGCGGGTCCCGGCGGCATGGGCGGTGCTGCCGGTCCGGGCGGCGCGGCCGGTCCGGGCGGCGCGGCCGGTCCGGGCGGTGCCGGGGACGACGAGGAGTACGTCGATGCCGACTTCGAGGACGTCGACGAGGACGACGAGGAGAACTGAACGCAGATGAGTTGATTACCGGTTCGGCGGTGTCCGACCGGTCACTGCTATCGATCGACTCCAGTGATGACGTATTGACCCGTATGGATGCCTTCCGGGAGAGTGGCGCTTGGGGCCGTCTCTCGATGTGGGGGCTTGTCCGAGGGTTGGATATAAGGTAGTGTCGTGATATACGCAGATACATGTCGAGACGTGTGACCGTCTTTGCGACGGTACTGCTCATCGCCGCTGTGGGGGTGTCCGGGCTTGCGGCCGCGGATGTTCACCAACTGGAGATCGAAACCGCCTATGACGGAGGGAACGAGAACGCTGACCAAGCGATCGAGGTCTCGGTAACCATTACTCCTGACGGGTCCGACATCTCGGACGTCGAGATAGTCATCCGTGATCAGGACGCGGTCGTCGACGGGGCGTCGTATAGCGAGTCAGTCGATCCAGGGGTGAACCTCGAACGGCGAAACGACGGCTACTACGTGATCGACGAGCTTGAATCGGACCAAGAGGTCACCATCGAGTTCGTAGCGTACCCTCGTGATATCAAATCGGAGGAGATCGAGGCGGTGGCAGTCGATACGCAGTTCTTTGACGGGGCACAATCATCGCGTGAAGTCGTCACGGTCGATGTCTCGGACTCTCCCTGGTTCCAACTCCAACACGAGCGGGAGAATGCGGCTGCCCTCTCGGATCGCGTCGACGAGCTTGAGGGTGAACTCCAACGGCGCGGACTCGTCGACCGGGCACTGACCGGCGTCTTTTGGGGCGGCGTTGTCTTCGGTCTGATTGGAATCGGAGCAGCGGGTGTGTTGTACAAGAAAAAAGGATCGGAACTTGAGGAACTACGTGGGGAGCATCTCGAGCTAATCGATCGATTAGAAAAACAGATCGACGGCGCACAGAACAGGCGGCACGTCCAACAGGTGCGTAGCGAGATCGACGACGACGACAACGATTGGTAAACGCCCCACTGCCTTTCCGTGGATCGAATCTGAAATCGAACGGACGGACCAATGAAGCTTGGAGAGTTCCTCCGACTCCCCGTAGCTATATGATACTGTGTTGTGATCAGTGAATCGTAAACGATGGTCAGAAATCCATCAATCGTCATCGGAGTGGGCGAAGCCGGCTGTCGGATCGCGTCTCGGGTTCACGACAGCATCGAAGCGGAAACGCGACGAGGAGAGGGCGGCGCAGCTCGGCCGAAGGAGGACGTGCTTGATCGGTTCAAGTTCGTCGGCATCGACACCAAAGCCGACGAGGTTGAAGAGTATACCTCCGACGCGTTCGAGACTATCGCCCTTGATCCACCGCATCGATACTGGGAGGACGATCGGCAAAACCACTCGTATCTACGGGAGGACGCACGCTTGGCCGATGTCGGTGGCGCCACGCGACAACGAGCGGTTTCGAGATATTACGTCGATAACCTGCAGAACTACGAACGGTTCTACAGACAGCTGCAGGGGATCGTCGACGAGTTTGAGGATACAGCAGGGAGATCGATCGATAACGATGAAATAAACGCCGCAAACGTCTGGATCATCAACTCGCTCGGCGGAGGTACCGGAAGCGGCTCGTTCCCGATCCTGAGCGCGATGTTGACACAGATTATCTCCAATGCGGACGAGGAATACTATCTCTGTGGGATCGGGTCGCTGCCGCGGCTCGACACCCTCGACGCAAACAGTCCACCGCCCAATGCGAACACGACCTTTTATGCGAACGCATACGCTGCGCTACGTGAACTCGCGGTCCTCACCGACTACGAGTTCGACGGCGGGTTCGCGGACGCCGCGGGTACGGACTTCCCAATCGAGATTCCGATCGAGTCAAAGGACAAACTCCAGGGATACACCGATCTGCGGCTGGAATCGCCACCGTTCGATTTCTACGGCTTGGTCGGCTACGACGAGGAGGAAGCGAACGCACAGAGCAACTACAGGAAGAATTTGAATCAGGTAGCCGCCGACCTCGTGCGGCTCATGTCCGAGGTGCTTGAGGAGGACTTCCCGAACGGCTATACGCCCGGACAGAGCGGAAAGCCGGATCTCTTCTCCGTCGATAGCCGAGGAGTCGAAGTCCCCGTAACAGAAGTTGAACGCTATGTCGACGCGCTGGAATCGATCGCCGAAATAGACGGACGACTCGAATCGACTCGCGAGGAGCGTGACCGCCTGCGAGACAACCGGGCGTATTTGAACGAACTCCGTGACATGGATCCCGACGACGAGCCGATCGGGAACGGCGAGACAAACGACGGAGAGGACGTCTATGTCGACCGGTCGCTCGTCACGGTCGCCCGAGAACGGGCAGACGCGTTCGATCCGGGCGAGTCGTTCAGCCCACAACTCCTTGACGAGGCGTTCCAAGACGTCCTCAGTCAGAGCGGGACGCTGTCCGAGAGATATGAGTTCGACATGCAGACTGTCGCTGCGTATCTCTACTATCAGGAACTCGTCGCCAATCTTCGTGAAAAGAAAGCCGGCCATCGCTTCACTTCGATCGTCGAGCAAGCGATCAATGATCACTCGAATCGGTTCGACCGCATCCTCGGTGCCGACGCACAAGAAACGCTGTACAGCTCCGAGGACCCGTTAACCAAGTGGGACAACGGGCTGAAGGAGTTCTTCGACGGTATTATTGATGACCAGCGGGAGAAACTCGATTCGACCGCTTCGTTCCGTGTTCTTGAACGCAGAGAAATCAAGAGTCGCATCGAGAGCTTAAAAAAACAGCGCTCGGACCTCGTTGACCAGTGCGTCGAGTTTACGAATCTTGACGAGGCTCAGAGTACCGCTGCTGGTCGGTTCAATCAGGCGAGAACGACAATTGACGACACGAAAGAGGAGATCAACGGCGAAATAGCCGATCTCGAGGACGAGATCGAATCACTAAAACAGGAGCGTGGTCGGCGCGAGCAGGTCCAAGAATCTAGACGGGACGATCTTCGTTCGTACGACCGCGACCGCTACGTTAGTATCCCATTCGAGGACTTCGAGGATGCAAACTCGGAGTTCCTGCGGGAACTCGACAGTATCGGCGAGCTCGTAGAGCAAGGTGTCGTCACTCGACGCAAGCTTGCGCGTGCGTTCGAGTATCAGATCGATCGTATGGAGGAACCGACCCAGGATTTGGAGACGTTCAACATCCAACGGAACACGTATCGATACCTCGGCTTGCTTGTGAGCGACGAGAATGTCTCCCTGTTGGAGGGTGACCTCGACGACATCGAAGGGGTGACGACGGTTTCGAAGGCGTTGAACACCGGTGACGAACTTGAGAGGGCCGTTATCGACGATGCGTTCCGCGTCAGAATGACGGCTGCATACGCCGACATCGCGCTCGAAAACACCAGTGAATTCGGCCAAATACACGAGTTCTACACGGATCCGGACCGTCAGGTCGGTGACCTGCTTGGGTCGGGAGAAGACGACATGGAACTCATCGCGAGCAAGTTCGCGTATCCCGAGCTATTCCCCGACGACGATCGGATCCAAGAGCAATTCGGTCTTGACGAACCCGTCTCGAGGACGGCAGAAGACGACTAATCGGCGGGTCACGTCTTCGAACGAAGATCAGCCGTTCAAGCGTTCATTTGAAGTACCTCAACCGGGTATCTATTGGTAACGAATGAGCGAGGACTTCTATGAACTGCTCGGGGTCTCGCGGGACGCCAGCGAGGAGGAGATCAAGCAGGCGTACCGCAAGAAGGCCGCGAAACACCACCCGGACGTCAGCGACGCCGACGATGCCGAGGAGCGATTCAAGAGGATCCAGAAGGCAAAGGAGGTGCTGACCGACGAGGAGAAGCGCCGCCAGTACGACCAGCTCGGTCACGAGCGGTTCACCGAGGCCGACAAACGCGGCGCGACCGGTGGTGGCGGCCCGGGCGGCGCCGGTGGCCCCTTCGGCGGTGGCGGGGGAGCCGGCGGCTTCGAGGACATCTTCAACCAGTTCTTCGGGGGCGGGGGCGGTCGAAACGACCGTCCACGGCAGGGCCGTGACCTCCGAACGGGCCTCACGGTCGACCTGGCGGAGGCGTTCGAGGGAACGACCAAGGAGGTCACGCTCACGCGACCCACGACCTGTGGAACGTGTGACGGAACGGGACATCCGCCGGATGCCGACGTCCGAACCTGCCCGCAGTGTAACGGACAGGGACAGGTCAGACAGGTCCAACAGACCCCGCTCGGTCGGGTCCAGCAGACGTCGACGTGTCCGCGCTGTGAGGGCGCCGGCGAGATCCACAGCGAGGAGTGTTCGGACTGTCGTGGGGACGGCGTCGTTCGTGAGGAGGCGACGCTCTCCATCGACGTTCCGGCCGGCATCCGATCGGGGCAGAGCCTCCGGATGGAACGTGAGGGTGCTCCCGGCGAAAACGGCGGACCGAACGGCGACCTCCTGATCGAGGTCGACGTCGATGTCGGCGACCGCTACGAGCGCGACGGCGACGATCTCCACGTGACGGAGGCCATTTCCTTCCCGCAGGCCGTCTTCGGCGACACGATCGAGGTTGAAACGGTCGACGGCACCGTCGAGATGGACGTTCCGTCGGGTACCCAGAGCGGTGAGACGTTCCGTCTTCAGGGGAAGGGAATGCCCCGGCTCCGGCGGCGCGGCCGCGGTGACCTGTACGTGCAGGTCGCGGTCGTCGTCCCCGATAGCCTGAACGAGGAACAGCGAGAGGCGCTGGAGGCGTTCGCGGAGGCCGGCGGCGAGGAGATCAACGTCGGCGGCGGCTTCTTCGAGAAGCTCAAAAGCTCGTTCTAATCGCTCCCGGCGCGACTCGCTGTCTCCCGTGCCGCTTAAGCGGCGTGACTCCGACGGTCGAACATGGAGGTCGTCGGCGATCTGTTGGCTCGCACCCGCCGCAGCCGTGCCGCCGCACTCGTCACCGGCACCGGGAGCGAGCGCACGTATCGTGACGTGATCACGAACGCCTACAAGGCGGCGAACGTGCTCCGATATCTCGGTGCCAGGGAAGGATCGACCGTCGCGATCGCACCGGAGCCGCGCTACCACACGGTGCTGGCGTTCCTCGGGGGTGCACGCCTCGGTGCCCGGATCCGGTTCGATCCCGACGCGGGACTGGATGCCGGCGATCGGGTGGTGCTCGTTGATGCCGACCGGGCGGCGACCGCGGAGCCGAGGCCAGGGACGAATCTCGCGGCGTTCGGTGGGTCTCCGAACCGTCCCGGAACGACCCACTGGGAGGCGGAACTCTGGAGCGAGAATCCGGGGACTCCGCCGTCGACGATCGGTCCCGACGATCCGCTACTCGTCGACGGCGATCGGACCGTAACCCACGCCGAACTGCTCGCCGCCGCCAGTGACGTCGTCACCCGATTCGGACTGGATGACGGCTCACGAGTCGTCGTCCGGACGTCGTTCGCGGCTCCGGGAACCATCGTGGCCGGCGTCGTTGCACCGCTACGCTCCGACGGCGCGACCGTGCTCGTGGACGCGGTGCGTGGCGACGAGCCGACCGCGGGCACACGCGACGAGTCGACTGTTGACCGGGAGTCCAGAGGCGATCTTGCCGTGGTCGTGTCAGCCGATCGCGGCGGTCCGGCGGTCGTCCCGGAGCCCGCGCGGATCGACCCGGACGACGTCGTGCCGTAACCGCCGATGGCGATTCCGTTTTCTGTCCGAAGCCCCGCGATCCGTCGAGGTCGAATTCGGGCGTCCGCTGCACCCGATCGACCGCCACGAGGAGAATGCACGTCCCGGACGATCCACCCGAGCGCTGTCCCGCCTGTGGCGACGGCTACGAATCGGTCTCCCGTCACGCGGAGGGGTTCGTCGTTGCTCTCCGTGACAACGAGCGTTACCGACGCGTCTGTTTCCACCCCGTCGCGGATCCCGACCGGGGCGATCCGCGGCTCGACTGTTACCATCATACCCACGCGGACGCTACCGATACGTGACGGACCGTTGCCGCCGGACGCTCCAGGGTCGCGACCGATCGGTCCCGCGCGGATCCCAGCGTCGCGCAGGCTGGTATTGCACGGGAATCTTTCGACGCGCTGGTGAACACCGCAGAGACGAACCTCCGGCCGGGTCGGCCGTTGCGGGTGCGCTTTGCCGCGGCGCCGGCGAGCCGATAGCCGAGGCGACGACGGAACGGGGACCGATCGACCTCGAGACGGTTGCGGTGACGGACGCGTTCGATCCGGATGGCGACGGTCGTGATCCGCGCGGCCGCGGTGCCACACGACGGGACGGACAGGCGACCGTCGAGAGCACCGCCTCGGCGACGGCGTTGGGCAAGCAGGCGGCGCATCGGCTTCGCGAACCCACGACGGCGCGCCGCGCAACCGCCTCGACCGCCGCAGGGCGTTCGTCAGGTCACGACGTGAGGTGATCGCGGCTTCCCTCATGAGGCGTTGCCCGCGTTTCGACGTCGGAGCGTGATAACCGTCGAGGTATGAGAGGCGTCGAAGCGTGATGGCGGACACTGCGCCGGTCCGATCGTTTATAGCCGAAACCGGACTCACCCCGCACCGTGGTCTAACGAGTGGTTCACGGCGGTCACGGCGACCGTGTGGCGCGCCGCCGTGAACGATATGGGCGCTACGCGCCGCCTGTTCGCCACATCGGACGTCCGCCGCCCGGCCCTTGGACGTGCTCGCCGCTCTCCCGCTGCCGATCGCATACGGTGTGGGGTCGCGCGATTCCACTTCCTCCGCTCGAAGCGTTCGCGGAGTCAGTTCTCGTCGCCGCCGGTCAGCGACGTGTACTCCCCGACGAGCGAGTCGGTCAGCGTCACTCCGTTGAGACTCGCGTGCTCGTCGACGACCGTCTCGTCAAGGTCGCTCCCGTCGACGGTTGCCTCCGGGAACACGACGGCGCGGTCGAGCGTCGAGTCCGTCACTTCCGCGCCGTCCATTACGTGGACGACGTCACCGAGCTCCGAGCCCGTCACCGTTGCCCCGTCAGCAACGAGCGATTCGCCGTCCAGCGCGTACTCGACGGCGTCGAGGTAGCTCCTGATCGTGCCGATGTCGTACCACGCACCGTCGAAGGTGAACGCGTGAACTGCCTGCCGGTTCTGCAGCCACTGGATAAACCAGCCGGGCTCGTCGGGGTTCTTTCCGTCCGCGAGGTACGTCGAGAGGTCCGGAAGCGTCTCGGCCGGAAACGCGTAACACGCAATGGAGACGAGCGTGCTCTTCGGGTCGGGGGGCTTCTCCTGAAAGTCGACCACTCGGTCGCCGTCGAGTTGCACGAGCCCGTAGGACTTCGCGCGCTCCAGTGACCCGACGTCGTAGGCCGCGATCACTGGACTCTTCCTCTCGTGGAAGAAGTCGGCGAACTCCCCGAGATCGAAGCTTATCAGATTGTCGCCGGCGACGACGAGTAGATCGTCGTCGACGTCCTCGCGGTCGACGAGCTGTTCGAGTGCGCCGACAACGCCGAACTTCTCGTCTTCCGCCACGGTCTCCTCGATCGACAGCGTCGGCTTCTCGAAGTCGCTATCCGCGAGATACGCCGCAAACGTCCCTTCGAAGCGCTCGTTGGTCGAGACGAACACCTTGTCGATTCGATCGTCGGCCTCTAGGTCGGCGAATATCTCGTCGATGACCGTGTTCTTTCCGACCGGGAGAAACATCTTCGGCCGGTCTTTGGTGATCGGCCACATGCGCGTCGCGTACCCACCGGCAAGCACAACGGCTTTCATACACCTACAACTGGGTGCCGTCATCATACCTCTTGTGGCCCCGCCGAAGCCCCGGTCACGACCGTGACCGGACTCGGCCGTATTGCCGCCGTCCGTGGTCGTTTTGTGTGACGGGTCCGAGACGCGAACATGGAGTCGACGACCCGTCAGCGGATCGCGGATCTGCTCCGTGAGCGTGCGGCGACCGCAAGCGAGCTCGGCGAATCGCTGTCGTTGCCGGCCCCCGTCGTGTACGATCACCTCGAGCACGTCTCGCGGTCCGTTGGAGACGACGAGACGTTCCTCGTCTCTTCTCCCGTCTGTCGTGCGTGTGGCTTCGACGGATTCGACCGCCCGCTCAACTATCCCTCACGCTGTCCCGAGTGTCGGAGCGAGCGCATCGAGGAGCCGGCGTTTCGGATCGATTGAGAGTCGGAACCGCAATACTGCGACGGGACGCCGAGAGCGGAGCGCGGGCCGCGTTAGCTCGCGTCGCGGATCGCCTCTAAAGAGTACAGCGAGAATTCCACGGGTCACCTGACCCGTGGGTGAATCGCGTACGCCATCTATCACAATCCATACTTTCAACTCACTATGGAACAACGTTTGATGTACGGAAGCCACGTTAACTGCCTCACAAAACCCACGCACTGAAACATGGTAAGACGTGGTGAGTCTGGCTGTGTCGGGCGGTGGTGAAGCCGCCGACCTCCACGGACACAAGGGTGTTCGGGTGTTACTGCTTCCACGCGAGCCTCACAGCGAGCGCGCGGGGAATTAAAGACCGTTGCGTCAGCAGTGCAGGACAAAACACGGATGCCACGGGTCACCCGACCCGTGGTACTTCACTGCCGTCGGATTCTCCATCGACGAGAGGTCACGGGGGTCCGCACCACAATAGACGGCTTCGATCACTCGTCAAATGATCTTCCCCGGCTTGGTCTTCGAAGCGGCGTCGACGGACAGTACTTCCCGTGGACGGAACGGGTTTCGGTGTTGCTCGGCGACGACCGCCCGGAGTTCCGCTCGTGGGTCGTCGGTCGGGTTGACGGTCGGGTCGAACACGACGTACGCGACGACTTCGGTGCCTGTCGTCTCGTCCGGCACGCCCACCGCGGCGGCCTGTGTCATCGCGTCGTGGTCGATGAGCACGCCCTTGACCTCCGCGGGACCGACTTTTCGTCCGGCGACGTTGAGCGTGTCGTCGGCACGACCGTGGAGGAACCAGAACCGGTCCGCATCCGCTTGGACGAAATCGCCGTGGTTCCACGGGTCCTCCCACGTCGACCAGCACTCCGTAAGGTAGCGCTCGTCACCCGACCAGAGGCTCTTCGTCATCGATGAACAGGAGTCGCGCGCAACGAGATAGCCGCGTTCGTTCGCCTCACACACCGATTCGCCGTCCTCGTCGGCGATGTCGATCGCCCGGACTGGGCCCGCCGAGCATGCGCGGCTTCAGCGCCCACGTCGGTATCGGCACCAGAAAGCAGCCGCAGATCTCCGTGCTGCCGGAAATCGTGAGCGATGTTGATCTCGCCGCCCGGGTACCACGCCGTGAACTGCGGGCCACGGGCGCCGCCCCGGGCGGCGTCGTACGGCTCGCAGACCTCCAGGTTGCGGTGGTCGACGAGCACGTCCCAAAGCCAGTCGACGCCCGAACCGGGTTCACCATCGACCGCCGTGGTGGTTTGATCGATCAGTTTCGCGTGGTCGTCAATGCCGTGCTCGCGCATGAACGTGGCGACGTTCGTCGAGTCGACGAACGCCGGGTCGGCTCGTACACCACGTCGTCGATGTCGGCGTGATCGCTTCCACCTATCCGACGGAGACGGTACGTAGCTTTCCTGCACGATCCCGGCGGATCGACTCCACGGGAGCGTCGCCGGTGGCGGACCGGACGGCTACTCGTCGTCCCCGTCTCCGCCGCCCTGCGTGGACGCGCGTTCGGGGACGATGTCGAGACAGGACACCTCGTCGTCGGGCTCCAGATTCATCACGATGACGCCCATCGTGTTGCGCCCGACCGCTGATATCTCCTCCACACGGGTGCGCATGATCTGTCCGGCGGCGCTCATCGCAAGCAGGTGGTCGCCGTGAGTGACTGCTTCGACCGCCACCACAGGTCCGTTCCGGTCGCCGGTTTTGATGTCCACCAGTCCCATTCCGTTCCGCGACTGCTTCCGGTACTCCTCGAGGTCCGAGCGTTTCCCGTACCCGTTCTCGGTGACGGTTAGTACCCAGTTATGTCGTTCCTCGTCGACCGCGGCGACGCCCGCGACGCGATCGCCGTCGCGAAGGTCGATCCCGTACACGCCGCGGGCCGTCCGGCCCATCGCGCGCACCTCCGACTCGTCGAACCGGATCGCCATCCCGTCACGACTGCCGATGACGATGTCGGTCGTCCCGTCGGTCACCTCGACGTCGACCAGCTCGTCGTGCTCCCGGAGCGTGAGCGCCCGAATTCCGGTCGACCGGATGTTCTCGAACTCCGTTACCGCGGTCCGTTTGATGTATCCCTCACGGGTGACCATCGTGAGGAACTCCTCGTCGTCGAGGTCGTCCACGTTGACGACTGCCTCGATCTCCTCCTCGTCGGCTAGGTCCAGCAGGTTGACCGCGGATTTACCGCGTGCCGTCCGGGACATCTCCGGGATCTCGTATGTTTTCAGCTGGTAAATCTGTCCCTGATTGGTAAACACGAGCAGGTAGTCGTGGGAATTCGCTCGGAACACCGACGAGACTCGGTCGCCCTCCTTCAACTCAGTCCCGATGATACCCTTTCCGCCGCGGTTCTGCGCGCGGAAGACGTCGAGCGGCATCCGCTTGATGTAGTCGTCCTCGCTCATCACGACGACGCACTCCTCCTCCGGAATGAGGTCCTCGTGTGTCACCGTCCCCGTGTCCTCGATGAAGCTCGTCCGGCGCTCGTCGGCGTACTCGTCTTTTATCGCCTCGAGTTCCTCAATGATGACCGCGTCGAGTTCGTCGTCGTCATCGAGTATCGTCTCCAGCTCGGCGATACGGCTCGTGACGTCCTCGTACTCCGCGTCGATCTCCGCGGTCTCCATCGAGGTCAGCGAGCCGAGCTGCATGCGGACGATGTGTTCCGCCTGCGGCTCGGAGAAGCCGAACTCCGCCTCCAGCACCGCCCGCGCGGCGTCCCGGTCCTCGGAGCTACGGATCGCCTCGACGACGTCGTCGACGTTCTCCAGCGCCTTCAGGCGACCTTCCAGGATGTGTGCACGATCCTTGCGCTCGGACAGTTCGTGTTCCGACCGGCGGCGGACGACCTCGCGACGGTGCTCGACGTAGTGTTCGAGCGTCTCCTTCAGGTCGAGCACCTGTGGCGCTCCGTCGACCAGCGCGAGGTTGATCACGCCGAACGTTCGTTCGAGGTGACTCTCCAGCAGCTGGTTTTTCACGACGTCGGGCATCGCGTCCCGCTTCAGCTCGATCACGATCCGGATCCCGTCGCGGTCGGACTCGTCGCGGAGGTCACGGATCCCCTCGATCGCCCCCTCGTTGACGTCCTCGGCGATCCGCTCGACGAGTCGCGCCTTGTTCTGCTGGAAGGGAAGCTCCGTGATCACGATCCGTCCCGCCTCCTCGTCGACCTCGAACTCGGCGCGAACGCGAACGCGCCCGCGCCCCGTCTTGTACGCCTTGTGAACCGCATTCCGGCCGACGATGTTCGCACCCGTCGGGAAGTCCGGCCCCTTGACGTGCTCCATCAGGTCCGCGACCTCGCAGTCGGGGTTTTCGATCAGCTCGACCGTCGCGTCGACGACCTCGCCAAGGTTGTGCGGCGGGACGTTCGTCGACATCCCCACGGCGATTCCCGAGGAACCGTTGACGAGTAGGTTCGGGAACGCCGCGGGCAACACCTCCGGCTCCTCCAGCCGGTCGTCGTAGTTCGACTGGAAGTCGACCGTGTCACGCTCGATGTCGGCGAGCAACTCCTCCGCGATCGGCGACATCCGCGCCTCGGTGTACCGCATCGCGGCCGGTGGGTCCCCGTCGACCGACCCGAAGTTCCCTTGCCCGTCGACGAGCGGATACCGGAGCGAGAACTCCTGGGCCATCCGGGCGAGCGTGTCGTAGATCGCGCTGTCGCCGTGCGGGTGGTAATCACCCATCGTCTCGCCGACGATCGAGGAGGACTTCCGGTGGGCCGATCGCGAAGTGACGCCCGCCTCGTTCATCGCGTAGAGGATCCGTCGGTGGACGGGTTTGAGTCCGTCACGGACGTCCGGCAGGGCGCGACCCGCGATCACGGACATCGCGTAGTCGATGTACGACTGCTCCATCTCGTCTTCGATGCGGGCCGTCTCGATCCGCGCGGCAGGCACGTCGTTCGGGTCAGGTGTTGGCGTCTCGGAACTCATCAGATGTCCACCCACTCGGCTTCCGTCGCATGCTCCTTGATGAACTGTTTTCGCGGCTCGACTGCGTCACCCATCAGTACGTTGAACATACGGTCGGCCGCCGCCGCGTCGTCGATCGTGATGCGTTTTAAGATCCTGTTGTCAGGGTTCATGGTCGTCTCCCACAGCTGGTCGGGGTTCATTTCGCCGAGTCCCTTGAACCGCTGGACCTGATCCGGCGAGCCGTCACACTTCTCGGCGATGATCCGGTCACGCTCCGCCTCCGTCATCGCGTCGTACGTTTCGCTTCCCTTCCGGACCCGGTACAGCGGCGGCTGTGCCGCGTACACGTAGCCGGCGTCGAGCAGCGGCTTCATGTGTCGGTAGAAGAACGTGAGGAGGAGCGTCCGGATGTGTGCGCCGTCGACGTCGGCGTCGACGAGCAGGACGATCTTCTCGTATCGGGCCTCCTGGAGGTCGAACTCCTCGCCGATCCCGGTGCCGATCGCCGTGATGAGCGAGCGGATCTCGTCGTTCTCGAGGATGCGATCGAGTCGGTGTTTCTCCACGTTGAGGATCTTCCCCTTGATCGGGAGTATCGCCTGGTTTTCGCGATTTCGGCCCTGCTTTGCGCTCCCGCCGGCGCTGTCGCCCTCCACGATGAACAGCTCCGCCTCGCTCGGGTCCCGCGTCTGGCAGTCCGCGAGCTTGCCGGGCAGCGCCGTCGACTCAAGCGCGGACTTGCGCCGGGTGAGCTCCTCGGCCTTCTTCGCGGCCTTTCGGGCGCGTGCGGCCTCCGCAGCCTTGTGAACGACCATGCGGGCCGTGTCGGGATTCTCCTCGAAGAAGGTGCCGAGTCGCTCGTGGGTCGCCGACTCGACGACCCCTCTGACGTCGCTGTTTCCGAGCTTCGTCTTCGTCTGGCCCTCGAACTGCGGGTCGGGGTGTTTTACCGATATGACGGCAGTGAGCCCCTCTCGGACGTCCTCTCCCTTCAGATTTCCGTCGAGGTCGTTTATGAGGCCGTGGTCGTTCGCGTAGTCGTTGACGACCCGGGTGAGCGCCGTTTTGAACCCCGTGAGGTGGGTTCCGCCCTCGCGGGTGTTGATGTTGTTCGCGAACGCGTGGACGGAGCCCTGTAGCTCCTCAGTCGCCTGCATCGCGACCTCGACGTGGACGCCCTCTGCCTCGTCGACGAAGTAGATGACCTCCTCGTGGATCGGCGACCGCGTCTCGTTGAGGTACTCGACGAACTCGCGGATCCCGCCGTCGTAGAGAAACGTCTCGTCGGTGTCGTCCCGGTCGTCCACGAGCGTGATCTCGACGCCGGAGTTGAGGAAGGCGAGTTCGCGGAGGCGGTTCGCGAGCGTCAAAAAGGAGAACTCGTCGGTCTCGAAGATCTCGCCGTCCGGCCAGAAGCGGATGTGCGTCCCGGTCGACTCGTTCGGATCCGTCCCGCGAATCCGCTCGAAGCCGTTCTCCGCCGGTTCGCCGCGGTCGAACCGGTGGCGGTAGACGCCCCCGTCGCGTTTCACCTCGACTTCGAGCCGTTCGGAGAGCGCGTTGACCACGCTGACGCCAACCCCGTGGAGGCCGCCGGAGACCTGGTAGGACTTCGAGTCGAACTTGCCGCCGGCGTGGAGCACGGTCATGATGACCTCCAGGGCGGGGCGGTCGTACTCCTCGTGGACGTCGACGGGTATTCCGCGCCCGTCGTCGCGAACGCTCACCGAGCCGTCCTCGTGGATCCGAACCTCGATCTCGTCGCAGTACCCCGCGAGCGCCTCGTCGATGGCATTGTCGACGACCTCATAAACGAGATGGTGGAGCCCACGGTCGTCCGTGGAACCGATATACATCGCCGGTCGTTTGCGCACGGCTTGCAGACCTTCCAGCACCTGGATCTGGCCCGCTCCGTACTCACTCTCCTCTGGCATAGAACTTGTTCGTCCTAGTCGACGGCGGATAATAAACCCGGCGTACGCGCGCGGGCGCGGGAAGTGGTAAATAAAAGCGAACGGGCAGCACGCGTGACGCGGCGGCGTCTCCGGCCGGCTGGAATTCGTTGCATACACATTTACCTGTCGGTTGAGAACGCCCGCCCATGACGGAGTTCGCGACGATGGTGGCCGTCACGAGCGCGGCCGGCATCGCGACCGGGCTCGGCGCGCTGCCCGTGTTCGCCCGGGCACGAGTGAGCCATCGAACGTACGACGCCGCGCTGGGACTCGCGGCGGGAATCATGGTCGCCGCCAGCGTGTTCGGGCTCATCCTCCCGGGCATGGACGAGGGGGGACTGCTCACGGTCGTGGGCGGACTCGTCGTCGGCGGGTTCGCGTTACTCGCCGGTAACCGCCTGATCCCCCATCTCCACGGGGCCTATCGCGACTGGGTCGCCGAGGGCGGGGCAACCGACTCCGACGCCGCCGACATGTGGGCCGACACGCTTCCGCCGTCCGTCCATCGCGGGGAGAACGGGTTCGACGGCGACGACCCGGCCGGCGATCCGACCGCCGTCGGCGGGACGGGGGATGGGCGGGCGGCGCGACCCGACGCTGCCGCGGCCGACGCCGCGCGACCCGCCACCGCGGACGACGACGCCGCGACGGAACGGGCCGAGCGCGACGGGCGGCTTCGGAAGGCGCTGCTCGTCGGGGGTGCGATCACGCTGCACAACGCACCCGAGGGGCTCGCGATGGGAGTCGCGTTCGCCTCCGGGCTCGAGGAGGTCGCGATGCTGCTCGCGGTGGTTATCGGACTCCAGAACGTGCCCGACGGCTTCGCGTTCGCGGTGCCGATGGGCGAGACGGGGATGAGCCGGAGTCGGGTACTGGTGTACACGACGCTGTCGGGGTTCGTCCCGCAGGTCGCCGCCGCGACGTTCGGATTCACGCTGGTGTCGGTCGCCGCCGGCCTGTTCCCGATCGCCGCGGGGTTCGCCGCGGGCGCGATGCTCGCCGTCGTGTTCCGCGAGATGATCCCTTCCTCGCACGGTCACGGGCACGCCGACGCCGCGACGACCGCGTTCCTGTTCGGGTTCGTCCTGCTCGTCCTCGTCGACGAGCTCCTCGTCGTGTGACCCTCGACGGTCGGGCTCCCTCGTCGGTCCAGCCGGCGGACGTGGCCGCCCGCTCAGAGCGGAACGACCAGCGCGCCCCCCTCGGCGAGCTGCTCGAGCTCGTCGGCGTACGTCACGGTAACGTACAGCAGCGTGAAGATGACGGCGTTGTGGAGCCCGTGTAAAAGCGACGGGACGACGATGTTCTCGGTGTACTCGTAGACGACCCCGAACACGAGGCTCGGGAAAAACAGGATCGCGACGGTCGTGAGACGTCCGGTGACGCCCCCGGTGAGTGCCATCACGTGGATGAACGCGAAGACGGCCGAGGCGATGACGATGGCGGGAGCTGCCGGCAGCGACTCCCGAAGGCGGCCCTGCACGACGCCGCGATACAGGATCTCCTCGCACGGGCCGATGACGAGAAAGGAGGCGGCAATGAACAGGGGGATGATCGCCGGGTTGTCGATCGCGAGCTCCGCGCTCTGGTTTGCCGCCGTCTCGGCGCCGAGCAGCTGTACGATCATCGAGATCCCCATCACCGACACGATGATAACGACCCAGCCGACGACGACGAGACCGAGCTCCCGCAGGCTCGGCCACCGGATCCCGAGATACGACACGATCCCGTCGCGGTCGAACCCCCGCCACGCAAGATACGCGACGGCGAGCCCGGCGAACGCGACGTACTGCCCGACGAACAGCGTCAGGAGGAGCTGTCCGACGAGCCCGAGTTCGACGACCGCGTCGACGGCGAACACGCCGAGCCCGCCGGCGATCGCGATCAGCGGTCCGATCACGCCCAGCGCGACGGCGACGGCGACGGCGACAAGCGGGTCGCCCGACCTGCTCGTCGCCGAGTCGACGACCCCGGACGTCGACTCCGATCCGGGCCCGTCCGCGCCAACGGGGTCGACTCCGACGGCGTCGTCCGGCTCGCGTTCGTCCGCGCTCGCGGTGCCGTCTCCGACCGAGTCGGTTCTGTTCGATCCCCCGTTTTCGAGGGGTCGATCGTCTCGATCGTCGCTGGAGGGATCGGTCATCAATGTCTCTTTGGGGACGACGTCTCAAATGGTTGTTCGTCCGGGCGCGCGACGCCGGACGCGCCGCGTCGACCCCGCCGCCCGGCGGCAGGGTCGCTACCGTCGGGTGAGCTCGTACTGCGTCATCGCGGTGACGGCACGGCCATCCCGTAGCTCCCCGTCGACGACCCCCGAGAGCAACTCGTCGTAGTCGACGACGTCGACCGCTATCGACTCGTTGTGATCCAGCTCGCGCTCGCGCGTCGGCTCACAGCCGGTCGCGATAAAGTGATGATGCACTGCGTTTGCGACGCCGTTGACCGGTTCGACCGTGATCAGGTGTTCGAGGGCTCCCGCCTCGTACCCCGTCTCCTCGGCGAGTTCCCGCGCGGCGGCCCGCTCGAGGTCGTTAGCATCCTCCGGCTCGACGGTTCCGGCCGGTAATCCCCGATTCACGCGGCCAACCGCCTGCCGCCACTCGTCGATCACGACCACGTCGCCGTCGGGCGTGAACGGCAACACGACGACGGCCGGCGGCTCGTCGACGTAGTGATACGCGCCCTCGGCGCCGTCGGGATATCGGACGTCGTCACGGCGAACGTCGAACCCCGGACAGCGATACTCGATCTCGGTCCCGGTCGTTTTCCAGACGAGGTCGTCCATACGCACGACTCGCTCCCGGCGCGAAAATGGTTGTCGTCCGCGGCGCCCGGTCGACGTCCGCGGTCCCCGGTCGACGTCCGAGGCGCCCGTCGCCTTTTAGGCCGCCAATCCCCACCGGACGATATGCTCCGGCTTGCCGTGACGACCGCCGCCGAGACCCTCGATCGGATCCGCGACCCTCTCGCGGATCGCGGCATCGAGGCGACACACCTCCGCGCGAAGCAGCGCTCGATCCGCATCGCGGACGGCGATCGATGCGACAGCTCGGATGTCGACCTCGACGCTCCCGAGCGGCGGACGACGTTCGACGTCGGATTCGTCTATCCCTCGCGACCGATGGAGGGTGCGGCGCTCGACGCCCGCCTCGACGTCCATTGGGTGAACGGGCGCGACGCGGTGCTCGACTCCCGGAACAAGGCCGGCGTCCTGGCCGCGCTCGACGCGGCGGGGCTCCCCGTTCCGCGAACGGTCATGGTGTCGAACCCGGTCGACGAGGAGACCGTGACGGCGGCGGCCGCGGAGCTGTCCTTTCCGATCGTGGTGAAGCCCAACTCGACGACGCGGGGGATCGGCGTCGCGAAGGCGACCGACCTCGACTCGCTTCTCGGGGTCGTCGACTACTTGAACCTCGTCCACGACTACCGCGCCACCGGCGATAAGTCGTACCTGCTACAGGAGTACCTGCCGGACGCCCGCGACTACCGCGCCATGGTGGTCGACGGCGCGTACGCCGGGGCGGTCAGACGCGAGCTTCCGACCCCCGCGCTCGCGGAGGGGCGATGGAAACACAACGTGCATCGGGGTGCGACCGCGCGCGGCGTCGACCTTGACCCGGACGCCCGGTCGCTGGTTGAGGCAACCGCCGAGACGCTCGACATCGACTACCTCGGCGTGGACCTGCTGGAAACGGACGACCGGCTGGTCGTCAACGAGACGAACGCACGCCCCACCGTCGACGCCGCGACGAAGTACGAACCCGATTTCTACGATCGGCTCGCCGGGCTGATAGAACGAACCGCGACACGGGGCTAGGGCGCCGTCCGATCACGACCGGGGCGAGCCGGCGGTCGCAACGGTTGCCCGGGAGCGAGTCGGGACGGACGTCTCAGGCGTCGACCGGCTCGCCGTCCTCGAGCTCGAACTCCCACTCCTCGTAGCCGCCGGACATGCTGGCGACGAGCACGTCATCCTCGACGCCCTCGTAGCTGCTGATGAGCATCGCGGCCTGCTTCGAGGACTGGCCGATCGGACACGCACAGACGACATCAGTGTCGTCCCAGTCGATCTCCGGGACCTTCGCGGGCAGCTGTCCGAGGGGCACGTTGATCGCGCCCGGAATGTGACCCTCGGCGAAGTGCTCGGGCGGGCGCGTGTCCACCACGCGGACGTCGTCGTCCTGCACGCGCTCGTGGACTTCCTCGGGGGTGAGTTCCTCCACCATGGTTACTCCTTCCGCAGGAAGATGCGGTACCGACCGTCGCCCGACTTCCACACCTTCGCGGTCGCGTCGTCGCCGACCGCCTTCGGCACGTTCTCCGTGCTCGGCACGTGGTCCGTCTTCTGGACCAGCACGTCGCCGACGTCGAGTCCGGCGATCGCCTTCTTCGCCTCGACCTGTGGATACGGGCACACCTCGCCGGTCATGTCCTGTACTTCCGTGGCGTCCTCGAGCAGCGCCTCGGCCGTCTCGTCGTCGAGCTCGTCGGGCATCCGCACGACGTCGTCCCACGATGGTTGGCTCATACTGACGATGAAGACCGCGACGGGGTTAACGGCTTTCGTGAGCGGCAGACCTCTCCCGTATCTCTGACGGTAGCGCCGCGGGCGTCGCCGAGTCCGGCCGTGCACCGCCGTCTCCGCCGGACTCTTATTCGCCAGCGTACAACATGTCCCATGAGCGCGTACGCCGTCGACGAATCGACCATCTTCGAGACGCCGCTGGTCGAACTCGACCTCGACTTGCGGTCGGACGCAACCGTCTACGGGAAAGTCGAGTGGCTCAATCTCCCGGACGCCCCGCACGGCGGCGGGTCGATCAAGTCGCGGATCGCGAAGGGGATGCTCGATGGAGCCGAGGAGCGCGGCAAGCTCGATCCGAACGACACGGTGATCGAGCCGACCTCGGGCAACACCGGCAGCGAGGTCGCGCGGCTCGCGAGCGCCCGCGGCTACGACGTCGAGATCGTGATGCCCGACAACGCCGCCGGCGGGAAGATCGAGGCCGTCCGCGACGCGGGCGCGACCATCCACTTCGTCGACGCGAACCGCGGCTACGACGCCGTCATCGAGGAGTGTGAGGCGATAATCGCGTCGGACCCGGACCGATACTACCGTCCGAACCAGTACGAGAATCCGGACAATCCCGGCACACACGAACGGACGACCGCCCGCGAGATATACGAGGGAACCGGCGGCGACGTGACTCACTTCGTCGCCGGCGTCGGCACCGGCGGGACGATCACCGGCACCGGGCGTGGGCTGACCGAGCTGACCGACGGCGACGCCGAGATCGTCGGCTTCGAGCCCGACGACCCGCTTCACGCCATCGACGGCCTGAAATACCTCAAGACGGGCGATCACTACCACCCGGCGACGTACGACGAATCCGTGCTCGACCGCACCGTCTACGTCGCCACCGGCGACGCGTACGATCGGGCCCGGGACCTTCGTGCACGCTACGCCGACCGGGAGGTCCCGATCGCGGACTCCGGCCGGTGCGACGCGGAGACGATCCGCAAGCACCTGCGCGTCGACGGGCAGTTCGTCGTCGGTACCTCCTCGGGTGGCGGTGCGGACGTCATCACCCAGCTCGACGCCGCGGGCGAGCTCGGCGACGACGACGTTGCCGTGTTCATGCTGTGCGATCGCGGCGACAAGTACGCCGACATCCCGCTGTGGGAGGAATATCTGTAGGACCCGGGCCGCCGTATCCGAGCGATCCCCCGCCGATTCCCACCCTCGTTTCCCGGAAGGCTCGCTTTTATTTTTGCCACCCGCGTTGCTTCGATCAGTCGCGGACGACCCGCGAGGCGACGAACTCGTGAGACGACTGCAACCGACGCCGGGAGTGGGACGAGCAACAGGAGTGGAGGCATCGTGATCGGCGGCGCGATCGGGTCGGCGGCGAGCGAGCTTCGGCGACTTCGTGGCGACGGCCGGGGTCGCGTGCTGCTCGTCATCGCGCTCGGCTGGGGCATCACGATCGGCGGGCGAACGGTGTATCCCGCGTTACTGCCGCAGCTCCGAACCGCCTATGGGTTCGACCTGACGACCGCTGGCCTCCTGTTGTCCGTGTTGTTCGCGGCGTACGCGCTCGGCCAGCTGCCGGGCGGCGTGCTCGCGGACCGCGTCGGCGAGCGGTCGACGCTGACGCTCTCGGCGGGGGTGTCGGCCGGCGCGCTGCTGCTCGTGGTGTTGAGCCGGTCGACGGCGGCGCTGTTCGTCGCCACCGCGGTCTTCGGCTTCGCGGTCGGCTTCTACGCCATCGCACGGTTCACCGCGATCGCTCGCACGTATCCGGAGGGGTACGGAACCGCGATCGGGCTGTCCAACACCGCACCCGAGATCGGGCAGGCGGTCGTGCCGCCGGTCGCGGGACTGATAGCGGTCACCGCCGGCTGGCGGATCGGATTCGGCGTCGTCATTCCCGTCCTCGTCGGCGTCGCGATCGGCCTGTGGCTGCTCGTGCCCTCGCGGCCGCCCGACCGGACGAGCGCCGTGGACTCGCTGACGGCCGACACGTTTCGGTACGTGGCCGCCGCGATCCGCCGGCCGCCGGTCGTTCTCGGCACCGTCGCGATGGTGCTCGGCATCTCGATCTGGCAGGCGTTCACCGGCTTCTATCCGACCTATCTCGTGGAGTCGAAGGGGCTGTCCGCGCCGGCGGCGAACGCGCTGTTCGGACTGTACTTCGCGGCGACCGCGCTCGTGCATCCGCTGTCGGGCGTGATCTACGACCGACTGAACGTCCGGTACACCTACCTTCCCGTCGTCGTCGCGGCGATCGCGCTCGCGGCGCTACCGGTCGTCGACGGCGTGTGGGGGCTCGCGGTCGTGTCGGTGCTGCTCGGGGGGCTCCTCGGCTTCGAGACGTCGACCGAGTCGTATCTGGTCGCCGCGCTGCCCGCGGACGCCGAGGGAACCGGATTCGGCGTTCTCAGAACGACCGTGTTCGCGATCGGGGCGGGAAGTCCCGTGGCGTTCGGTGCCGTCGCCGACCGCGGCTTCTTCGACGAGCTGTTCGTCGCGCTCGGCGTCCTGGCAGGGGTCGCCGTCCTCGTCGCGATGCGGCTCCCCGACGTCGAGGAATGAGCGGCTCCGTTGAGATGCGCAACACGTGACGGGGTTCACGCATCGTCGCGTCGTGCTACTGGCGAGGATATACTCATCGTGGTTCGAGAGACTTCGCCTCCCGCCATCACGGAGATCGCTGATTTCCGTACGACACCGACGCTTCCCGCCGCTGCGGCACGGTTTATATATAACCGCCGTATCCACTACTCGTAGTGTGCTTCGAGATACTCAACGATATCGTCGCTCTCGTACATCGTCACGCCCCGTTGCGTATCGACGAGGTACGGAATCTGGTCCTCGCCACCCGCACGTAGTTCGTCGTGTGTCACCTCGTTGGTCACACGAAATCAAGGAGAAAGCCCACGACCTCAGTCGTGGGATGAATCCGACCACACACGGCGCAAACCATTCTCGATAGCCGGCCGAGGGTTGGTGAAGACGTAACATATAATATAGATTGATATCTATCTAATCGTATGCCACGCGGGTACAGTCGAGAGCGAACGTCGGTTCACAACCTCCACTATCACTTCGTGTGGTGCCCGAAATACCGCAAGCCGGTGCTGACGGACGA
>LFFM01000212.1_pt1 | contig 39571 bp, 39 predicted proteins | sample 643131 | NCBI WGS metagenome assembly LFFM01 (sample SAMN03777445, study PRJNA286221) | soda lake metagenome | biome: soda lake; feature: Kulunda steppe; material: water; isolation source: sample Tc-Br brine of Tanatar trona crystallizer | place: Russia: Kulunda steppe | collected 2011-07
CAATCTCCAGTGACAACGACCCCGAGCCGACGACGACTGCTGTCGTCACGATCCGCATCCCATGTGGCGCAGACGGCGACCTCGTCACCGACGCTGAAGAGCGCATCTCACGTCCCGAGGACATCGATGCCGTCACGGTTGACGACCTGCACGGTATCGCTCCGAAGCTTTCGGCAACGACCATCACCGTCGGCATCACCATTCGTTGGACCACGACAATGACCGATGCGCAGGTGAGGAGACAGCTAGCCGAGGTCCCTGGCCTTGAGTCACTTGAGCGGATCGGATGAGGCGTCATGAACACGCCTCTCCCGACAATTTATGCGGTTGGCTCTCTATATGAGCAACATGGAATACGCGGGTGACCGCGGGGAGAAGTTGGAACTCCGTAGAGAACATCCTAGCGGATGGCTCTACCTTACGCAGCACGACGCGATCCCGATCCTCGTAGATGCGTTACTCGATCTTCCGCCGAACTGTGAGTTCACCAAAACAGAACTCGCAGGACACGCCGGCGTCACACGCCAGACCGTCGGCAACTACACCGACCTTCTGCTTGAAATCGAGCTTATTGAGGAAGTCCCGAATACGTCTCCACGTCGATACCGGGTCGCAGACAGCAATGTCGTCCGAGAACTCTTCGAGTTGAACGGCGCGCTCAACAGCGTTGGTGATGAGTAGCAGTTGGAACGACGTCGAAGACAAATATGAGCGACTCAAACGCGCCTGAGCACCTCGACGCGAAGCACGAACGCAACCGCGAGCAGCGCATCGAGAGCATCAAGCGGTGGGTCGACTACATCAAATCAGAGCCGCCCGAGAAATGGGGGCCACAACAAAACGCTGTCGTCAACGACCAACTCAATGCGGCCCAGACCGTACAGACACCGGCGTCTCATCAGCAACACGTAAAGGACGTGGCGGCCGAGATCCTCGAAGCGAGCAGCGAGTCCGACGCTAAATCGAAGTAGCCGAGTCACTCGCAGCATTACCCGAATAGGGATATGTTGTCGCGTCTACTGAACGAATTCCGTTAGACAATACTCCGACCAGCCTACACCACCAGGCGAGTACTCACACACGCACCTGCGTATCTACGTGAGTACGTACATAGGCACGTACCCGAGGCGGGGGTAGATTTTAGGAGGGGAGTCACTTTGTCGACGGCTTGTTTCGACGGTCGTTCCTCGGGACTCTCTCAGCAGTACTGTCACTTCCGCTGATCCCCGGCCGAGTCCGTAAGGATAAGCGCCAACCCGTTCCGTCCGAAGGCAATCTCATGTTCTGGTTCCATTTCTACGAAGCGATCAAACGCGACCGACCAATGAGCACGGAGTGGGCGCGCGAAAAGACCGTGGAGGAGTTGAATCTTCAGAACCTCACCGAGGAGGAAGCCGTCCGCCACTTAGAATTAGCGAACGAAGGGGTGTACGACACTGACGACGTGCCAGAACGATGGCGTACCCTTTTCGAGAAGATGGAACAGGAACTGTGAGGTACGAGGAACTGCGCGGATGCAGACGGGACCCATATCTGAAGTGTTGAGTTGAGTGGCGGGAAGAGGGCGGAAATTGGACACCAAGGTCTCGCGCGCGCCGCCAATTACACACTCTACCCTAGTATTATGTGGCCAGACTGTCAATCAAATGTTGGCGAATCGCATGACACCGACGACCCCAATCACGACGCGTGATGAAATCAGATCGGCCGAAGAGGGGTTCCTTTATAAGCGTCGTACTGCCGTCTGCCAAATGATGCCTGTCACGCAGAATGATGGGCGCTGCAGGATTTGAACCCGCGACAACTTGGTCCGAAGCCAAGCACTCTGTCCAGACTGAGCTAAGCGCCCGCACCTCGAGGTATCTGTCCACCCCGTATAAGTCACTCGATTTGCGTTATTCGAACCGGTCCTCCTTTCATGACTGCTGACGCGATAGTCGGGATAGGCCGTTCTGTACTGTCGTTTGCCCGGTCATCGAGCAACCGGCCGTACAGTCGGGCACATTCACTCCGGGGAGAGAGGTATCGGTCGGTTTATACGGCCACCCTCGCATCTGGCGAGCATGTCGATGGGTGAGGCTGCTCGAGGTTACCTCGAGGTGACGCGGCCGATGAACGCGGTTGCGGCTGCGGTCTTGACGTTCATCGGGGCGTTCGTGGCTGGCGGGAGTGACGTGGTGTCGGTGCCGGTTGGAGCGGCGGTCGGAGCGACCGCCTTGGCAGTCGGCGCGGGGAACGCGATCAACGACTACTTCGATCGAGAGATCGACCGGATCAACCAGCCTGGGCGACCGATCCCGCGAGGGGCGGTCAGCCCACAGGGGGTGCTGGGGTTCAGCGCTGCGTTGTTTGCACTGGCCGTTGGGGTGGCACTCTTGTTACCACGGCTGGCGATTGCAATCGCCGTGGTCAACTTGCTGGCGTTGATCAGTTATACGGAGTATTTCAAGGGTATGCCGGGTCTGGGAAACGCGCTCGTCGCCTATCTCGTCGGGAGTACGTTTCTCTTCGGAGCAGCGGCCGTGAGTGACGTTGGCTCGGTTGTGGTCCTCTTCGTGCTGGCGGCCACCGCGACGTTGACGCGGGAGATCATCAAGGACGTCGAGGATCTCGAGGGTGATCGCGAGGAGGGGTTGAACACCTTACCGATCGCAATCGGTGCGCGTCGATCGCTCTGGGTGGCAACCGCGTTATTACTGGGTGCCGTTGCTGCGAGTCCGCTCCCGTTCCTCTTCGAGTATTTCGGTGTGGCATACCTGGTCATCGTGGTTCCGGCTGTGGCGGTGATGGTGTACGCAGCGTACGCGAGTTTCACGGATCCGACGGCCGGCCAATCGGCGATGAAATATGGCATGTTTCTGGCCGCACTGGCGTTCATTGTCGGTCGCGCTGAGGTCGTGCTGGCCTGAGCCGGCCCCAGTATCGACTACCGATTGTGTGGGTGTCGTTGACCGCGACGGGCTCGTGCCGACGCCGTGATCAGACAACGGTATCGGTGCCAACCGTTGATCGGCGAACCCCGCGGAAGCAGCCGGTTTCCGACCGCCCCGAAACAGTGTAATCAAAAGGACTATATCCCGCTCACCGCATTTTCGTAGCAAGGTAGACGGACCCGCGAGTGTCGGAGGCCACGCGCGGAGGCCGTTGGCATGTGAGTATCTGGTATGTACGATCTCGCTGATGTGCTCCCGGAAGAGTCGATCGCCCCCGGCACGAACGTGCTGATCGCGGGGCCGCCACTCACGGGCAAGCGACATCTCGCTCTCGAGGTACTGGCGAGTGGGGCGACCAACGGGGAGGGGACGATCGTCGTCACGACCAAGGATAGCGCGAACAAACTCGTCTCGGAAATCGCCGATCGAAGTGGGACGGAGCACTCACATCTCGGTATTGTCGACTGTGTGACAAAACAACGCGGCATCGAGACCACTGACGACGATCCTCGAATCAAGTACGCATCGTCACCGGTTGACATGACCGGTATCGGGATCAAGCTCTCCGAGTTCCTGCAGGAGTTCTACGAGGTCCGCGGGTTGACCGAGAATCGTGTGTTGCTCCACTCGGTGTCGACGCTGTTGATGTACTCGAATCTCCAGACGGTGTTTCGATTCCTCCACGTGTTCACGGGACGCATCCAGAGTGCGGACGCACTGGGCGTCTACGTCATCGACTCGACGGCTCACGACGATCAGACCATGAACACGCTCAAACAACTCTTCGATGGCGTCATTGAAATCGAAGAGAACCAAGCGGGCGAACAGACGATTCGGACAGCGGGGCTTTCCTGACGCACGCTCGAGAGCCGTGGCCACCCCGGAGTCGAGCGACGGTATTAATCGGGTCCACGCCCACGCTCGAGTATGCCAGTCACTGACGATGTGTCTATTCGGGCCGTCCTCGAGGCCGATAGCGTCGCTGTCGTGGGTTGTTCGACCACCCGAGGAAAGCCGGCACACGACGTTCCAGACTACTTGCTCGAGCAGGGGTACGACGTGATCCCCGTAAACCCGTATGCCGAGACCGTGCTGGGCCGGGAGGCGCTCGAATCCGTCGCCGACGTTCGGTCGCCGGTCGACGTGGTCTGTGTCTTTCGGCCGAGTGACGAGGTCGAGGGGATCGTCGACGCCGTGCTCGATCGTGCGGACGAACCGGTGATCTGGACCCAGCTGGGCATCGTGGACGGTGAGGCGGCGGCGCGAGCGGAACGGGCGGGTCTGAGGGTAGTGCAGGATCGCTGTATGAAGCTGGAACACCGTCGGTTACTGGGGTGATGATTACCTCGACACGGCGAAGTCGTGGGACCGTGGAGTGTCCTCTGTACGGTCAGGGAACGTATTGCAGGGCCGGTGATCCGAGGGCACCTGGACAGCACACGTCGTTCGAGTGAACCGGCCAGCGGAGCGACACAAGCACCGCCAGACCCGACAGCAATTTTAGCCCTACCCACGACGTCAACGCAGCAATCTCTCGAGTGCGACCCGCTGGCGTCCGTGGGACGAACAATCAGCGGCCCGATGACCGATCGGCGTCACCGCCTGCGCTACCCTTCCCACTCGTCGAACGAGCGATAGATGCCCTTCGAGAGATAGCGCTCACTGGAGTCCGGGAAGACGGTGACGACGCTGTCAGCAGGCGTGGAGAGTTCCCCATCGGCTATGTTTCGGGCAACGTGTTTCGCGGTGACGCTGGCAGCGGCGGCACTCGAGGCGACCAGGTGGCCCTCCTCGGCTGCGAGGCGTTTGAGTTCCTCGTGGGCCGATTCGTCGGGAACAGCGTAGACCTCATCGACGAGATCGGGTTCGAACAGTTCGTTCGTGTCGGTGTTGTGGGTGCCGATGCCCTCGATCTTGTACTCGTCCTCGCGGCGATCGTGATCGAGAAACTCGCCGTAGAGCGATCCCTCCGGCTCGACGGCGGCGACGTAGGTGTCCGGGTGCTGTTCGCGTGCGTAGCGGGCAATGCCCATGAGCGTGCCCGCAGTCCCGCACCCGGCGACGACGGCCCCCACCTTCCCGTCCAGCGCCTCGTAGATTTCGGGCCCGGTCGTCTCGTAGTGGGCCTCCGTGTTGAGCGGATTGGCGAACTGCTGGGGGACGACCGCGTCGTCGAGCTCGTCGGCCAGCTCGTGGGCTCGCTCGATCGCGCCGCCCATACCGTCGGCGGTGGGCGTGTTGATAATTTCGGCCCCGAGTGCGTCCATGAGTTGCTGTTTCTCGAGGCTGAAACGCTCGGGAACGACGAAGATGGCGTCGAGTCCGAGCTGGCCCGCAGCGATCGCAAACCCGATGCCAGTGTTGCCCGCGGTCGGTTCGATGACCGTGCCACCCGTGGGGAGGTCCCCGCGCTCGAGCATGCGTTCGAGCATGTATCGACCGATCCGGTCCTTGATCGATGCCCCGGGATTGAAGGACTCGAGTTTCGCGTAGATCGGCACGCCGGCGGGGCCATCGTGGAGACGGACGAGCGGCGTCTGCCCGATGGTCTCGAGTACGGTATCCAACGGTCGCTCGTGGCTGGTCATTGGTCCTTGTGTTGGCAAATGTTGCCCCCGTTGTTAGCTCTTCTCATCGGCGACAATCGATGGCCGGTGGAGCGCATCCCGCAGGGAATAACACCGGGGGTCGGTTCGCCCGTCTCGATCAGGCGTCCTCGGTCACCGCGTTGTCGGTATTGGACCCCGCCTCGGCTGTGCCCCCCTTGCCATCGTTCGCTTCGCCGTCTCCTGGTTCCGCCTCGTCGATGGCGGCCTCGGCCAGGATCTCCTCGGCGTCGAGGCCCTGCTCCGCCGCGATGGCGACGAGCAGCGCCCGCTGTTCGGTGATGTTGTGGTCGAGTTTCGTCACCGTGTCGTGAGTGTCGTCGACCTCCTCCTCGAGGTTGATGATCCGCTCCTGGAGTTCCTGCACCTGTCGGTACATCGCCTCAGCGCGGTCGGACAGTCCCTGGATCTTCTTTGCAGTGCTGCCAAGTCCCATATCGTCCGTTCGTCGATCCAGCGAGTTGAGTGTTGTCGTTGTCGTCGACACCCGAAACTACGCACTCCACCGTGCGAGACCGGACGGATTAAGCCTCGAGCGTTCGACGGACCGCACATGCGCAAGGATCAACGACCGCCAACGCTCGGGATCGTTGCGGCCGTCGCCTACGTGTTCGTGGCCCTGGCACCCTATCTCGCCGCCTCACTGGGGCCTGACGAATCGGAAGGAGCTGCCGCGATGATCGCCCTCCCGGTCGAACGAACCCTGCTCGAGTTGTACTTCACCGCCGGATTGGCCGGGCCGGATCTGCTCTCGCTTTTCGCTGTCGTCACCGTCGTGCTGTTCGCCGCGGGCCGTCAAGGTCGGTCGGAACCGGACCTGATCGCTGGCGTGACGCTCGTGGTGGGAATCGTGCTCTGTCTGGGCACGGTTCACTGGGCGCTCGCCGTCCCCGAAGCGGTGATCGCCAACGCGAGCGGGCCGTTGTGGTTCGAGTACCACCGATGGCTGACCGCGTTCGTTTCCCTCGGCGTTCCCATCGCAGCAGGCTGGTATGCGCGTGTGCTGGGCCTATTGTAACCGACTCGTTGGATCGTCAAATTTCGAGAAAGCCACGGATTTTGTGGGGAAGCGGCTATCGAGGGAAGAACGCAGTATCAGCCAGTTCGATGGATCAAACGGTCGAACTGTATCTCGATAAAAAGAGTCACCAGATACTACCAATACTTCGACAAGAAAGCTTATACCGGACGACTCTGGTTATCGGATATGGCACGCGATACTCCGGTACGCGACCCGACGCAGCCAGCACAGCAGGCAACTGACCTCCCAAACCTCGTGACCATCGTTGGTCGTGGCGTCCCATCGAGTTTCGAACTAACCGTCGATGGCGACCTCGAGATGGTCGATGAAAATCCGGCGGCAACGGCAACGACGATTTCCGGCGGCGTCGCCGAGGGATCGATCGACGTGGGCGTCAGACGGTTCCGATTCTCCGGGCAGATGGCGAACGTTCAGGTCGTCGACTGGAACGGCAACACCGCCCCCGAATCCAGCAGCGTCCCCGCTGTTCACGTCGACTACGGCGTCGAGCACTGAACGTCGCCTCTCTTACCGAATCAGTCGAGCCAATCAGGCTCAGTCTGGAGACGGGATAGTCCCGGCTGGGACTCCTCCCAGGAGTAAAGGTGTGGGCTTTCTCCTCGAGTTCGGGTAATGACGTCAGCAGCGACGATGGCATCCCGCGACCGTCGTCACCAGCATGCATCAGGACTACCGGTGACACGTCACCGCGACACCGAGTCGTGGCACGCAGGCTGACTGTCGTCGGCGAGTATAGATGCGCACGGGCAGTCTACGATGGGCATAAGTTATCGCGATACTGCAGGTAATCAGGAGGCAGGATATGTGTCAGTCGACCAGTAACGCGCCCACAATTGGGCCGAGTACAAGTACGCTTTAATCGACAGACTGCGTCGACTTAGAACGTGTCTGTTCGATCGTTACATACCATACTCAGCGAGAAGACTTATGTACCCCTCCAGCCTGAGCCACGAGCGAACGCCGATGAAAACCCGCGTGTACCACGCGACGTTGTTCGCACTGTATCAGCTCTGTATCGCGATCGGTATCGTCGTGATGCCGCTCGCAATTGCCGCCCACCAGGCGGGGATCGACATCCCCGTTCACAAGGTCCTCGCCAGCGTCGGTGAGGCCTACGAGAACGCACAAATGCAGCCCTGAGATTGCACTGGTTTTTCGCCGCCCGTCTCGCCACCTGAGCGCCAGCCACGGGGTCGGCGCTTGGCGATGAATTCTTCTCCGATGGCGTGTCGATGGATTTGATAATGGGCGTACCGTGCCCACTGGAGTTGATTGGATGATCTCGTCGACGGACCTGTCGGCGATTAGCGGGTGAACTGCGTCATACGGTTTACTGTAGTCTCTTACCGGTGATTGCCGACCCGGTATGGGCAATCACCGGTAAAAAGTTACAGCAATCCGTATCAGTCAGTCCGAGGAATCTCCGACTCGAGCGGTTCTCGCCACTCGAGGGCGCAACCAGTGTCGGTATCACTCGAGGTTCGAGCGGTTCAGCGGCGCGTCAGCACTCGGAGAGTGCAGCCACACCGGCGCTCGAGGCAAGTCCACGAACGAGGGGAGCCGTGTCGGTGACCGCCGATGTTTTATACCCTGTCGACCGTAGCATGTCAGTAATGCGTACGCCAAGTCACGACCCCTCGCAAATCGCCGACCAGTTGGCCGACGAGCCGTCGCCATACGAACCGGAACTCGGCACGCTCCCACAGAACGGTCTCTCGACCGACGACCTCGAGTCGGTCAATAAGACCGGGACGACCACCATCGGCATCACGACGGCCGATGGTGTCGTCATCGCCACGGACATGCGCGCGAGTCTGGCCGGACGCTTCGTCTCGAACAAGAACGTCCAGAAGGTCGAACAGATCCACCCAACGGGTGCCCTGACGATGGTCGGCAGCGTCGGCGGTGCCCAGTCGTTCATCAAGAGTCTGCGCGCCGAGGTCAACCTCTACAGCGCCCGACAGGGCGAGGAGATGTCCATCAGCGCCCTGGCGACACTCGCCGGGAACTTCGCGCGTGGTGGCCCGTTCTTCGCAATCAACCCCATTCTCGGGGGCGTCGACGAAGAGGGAAGCCACGTCTACAGCATCGACCCGGCTGGGGGGGTCATGCAAGACGACTACACCGTGACCGGCTCCGGGATGCAACTGGCCTACGGTCACCTCGAGCAATCCTACGAGGACGATCTGTCGAACGAGGAGGCGATGACCATCGCCGCCCGCGGCATCAAGTCCGCCGCCGAGCGCGACACGGGTTCCGGCAACGGGGTCTTCCTCTGTGAAATCACGGACGAAGGCGTCGACATCCACGGTCACGACGACTTCGACGAAGTGATCTGAGACCAGGGGGCCAATTTGCGTACGTCCCTGGACTATTGTACCGATCGCGAGCTTCGCGTCGGCCGAGGAGAATCAATCGTGGTGACTCAGGTCCACTGGACGTGCCCCAGATCCCATCTGAACCGACAGCTGTACCCGACGGGTTGACCACCTGATTTCGGGCGTCGAGACCGTCTCACCAGAACCCCATCAATTTCCGTTAGAGTCAAACGGGCAGCCGGGGAACTGATGACCATGAGCGAACAGGAACAGCGGTCGATCAGGTGTCTCGTCGCGAAGGTTGGCCTCGACGGTCACGATCGCGGCGCACACGTCATCGCCCGGGCCTTCCGCGACGCCGGCTTCGAGGTCATCTACTCGGGACTCCACAAGGCACCCGAAGAGATCGTGCAGGCGGCGGTGCAAGAGGACGTCGACGTCCTCGGGATCTCGATTCTCTCCGGGGCGCACAACACCCTGGTCCCAAAGATCATGAGCGGGCTCGAGGAGTACGACGCCAAGGAGGACACGCTGGTCCTGGTCGGCGGCGTTGTACCCGACGAGGACAAACAACAACTCGAGGACCTGGGTGTCGCTGCGGTTTTCGGGCCGGGAACCTCGATCGAGGAAACCATCGAATTCGTTCGCGAGAACGCCCCCGAACGATGAGCGAGGGACACGACCCGCTGCTCGAGGAACTCCTGGAGGGGAAACACCGGGCACTCGCACGAACGATATCGAAGGTCGAGAATCGAGCTCCGGGATACCGGGACCTGGTGTCGGCGCTCTCGGCACACACGGGTGGGGCCCAGGTCATCGGGATCACGGGAAGCCCCGGTGCCGGGAAGTCGACGCTCGTCGACAAACTGGCCGAGACCTATCGTGATCGCGGGGAGACCGTCGGCGTCATCGCGATCGATCCCTCCTCACCGTTCACCGGCGGCGCGGTCCTCGGGGACCGCATTCGGATGGCCTCGACCGTCGGAGACATGGACGTTTTCGTGCGGTCGATGAGTGCCCGCGGGACCCTCGGGGGGCTCTCGACCGCGACGGCGGACGCGGTCAAGGCGATGGACGCCTTCGGCAAGGACAAGATTATCATCGAGACCGTCGGCGCCGGGCAGAACGAAATCGACATCGTCCGGACCGCCGATACGGTCGCCGTCCTCGTCCCGCCGGGGTCCGGAGATGCCGTCCAAACCCTCAAGGCCGGCATCCTCGAGATCGCGGACGTCTTCGTGGTGAACAAGGCCGATCGCGAGGGGGCCGACCGGACGGTCCAGGAACTCCTCGAGATGATCGAACTCGGGGACGGAGACGGCTTCGCGAGCGTCGGCGCGGGCCACCACGGGGCCGAAGGGATGACCGGCACCGACGGTTGGAGCGACGGGCGGGAGCCCAACGAAGCGACCACTCGAGACGAGGCGGACCAGGCCACCTGGACCCCTCCGGTCGTCGAGACCGTCGCCACCAAGGCTGTGGGTGTCGAGCAATTCATCGACGAACTGGCCGCCCACCGGACCCATCTCGAGCGCTCGGGGACGCTGGCCGACCGCCGTCGGCTGCGCTACGCCGAAGAGATACGAACGTTGCTTCGAGAGGACGTCAACGGCCTGGTCGAAGCCCAACTGGCCGAATCGGGCGGGGTCGAGGGGCTCGCCGAGGCGGTCAGAACGGGTGACACCGATCCCTACACCATCGCCGGTGACGCCCTCGAACCGGTGGAGGCGTGTCTCGAAAAACTCGACACAGGGGGCAGGGCAGCCGTCTCCAGGGACCCCTAGAGGAGTACCGAACCAATCCTGGCGATGCTCGCGGCGAAGACGATGGCAGCAGCGGCCTGCCGCCCCATCATTTTCAGCGCCCACCGGGCCGAGACCTCTCGAGCCACGGTGAACGCGGTCACGAGACAGGGGAGCAAGACGCCAGCGAGGTAGACCGCGACGAGCACCTCGAGCGGCGACAGTGCCGCAGCGGTGTCGCCTTCGGTCAACAGGGCGATACCGTCCTTGCGGACCGAGGCCAATACGACGGTCAGCGCGGCGTCAGCTGGCAGATTGAACACGCCCATCACCGGGCCGAGCACGCCACCGAGCCCGTCGATCACCCCACCCTCCTCGAGCAACGCGGCGACGAAGGTGATCAGGACGAAGACCGGCAACGCCTTCACGAGGAACTCCCGAAGGGCGCTCCAGGCTTCGCGAGCGACGGCACGCGGATCGGGTCGGTGCAGGAACGTCCGTCTGTCGATCACCGTGTGGGACTGTCGGGCCGCCGCCGGAGCGATCACGGCGACGTAGATGAGAGTCGTGACGGCCAACACCAGCAGATACGGGCCGACGAGCCACCACATCCCGACCGCCGCGAAGACGGCGAGGGTGGCTGGAAACTGGTAGGAACAGGCGGAGCCGAACGAGATCGCGGCAATGGTCGTACACCGCGTGCAATCGCTGCACGATCTGGTGTTGATTACCGCCGGGACGTTACAGCCAAAGCCCATGACGACTCGAACGAGGTCCCGACCGGTAAGCCCGAACCGACGCATCGTCGGATGCAACGAGGTGGTCATGCGGGTGACGAGCCCGGTGTTCTTGTAGACGCCGATGACCACGGCGAAGATGAGCATCGTCGGACCGGCCCACACGAACAGGAACGGGCCCATCGAGAGGAACCCGTACTGGTTGGTGAGCATCGTTGCGAACGGTTCGGGGAACGTGGCTGCCCAGGCGACCACCGGATCGAACGCCACCCCCACGATCGGATCGAGTTCACCGGCGAGCGTGTTGGCGAACCACACCGCGAGCGCCGCCGGCAACAACAACAGGACGATGCTGACGACCGGCCCGAGGACGGGTCGTTCGAAGACCCGTTCGGGAGGCTCGATCCGGGTGCCGACCGTTCTGGTCGCCGTCGGCGGGAACACGCCCGGCTGCTCGAGCGCCCGCATGAGTTTCGAGAACTCGTCGGTGGGTGGTTGCGCCCGGCCAGCACTGGCAGTCGGAACCCCGCCATCTGGTATCGACCGGGACAGCTCTCGAGCATCGACGGGAACGATCGGGACGCCGATGTCGGCGCTCAGCCGCTCGATGGCGCGGCGCGTTTCCGTGGTGTCCTCGACTTTGTCCCAGAAGGTGACGACGACCGCCCCGAGGTGATCCTCGACCAGCGGGAGCAGGTCCTCGAGGTCGTCGTCGATGTCCGTGGCCGGCACGACCAGCAGCACGGTCTCGTCGTCGGTGACCTGGGACAGGGCGTCACGGGTCGCTTCCGTATCCTGATCGAGGACGATCCCCGGCGTGTCGACGAACGCGTATTCCGCCGTCGTGTACCGCTCGCTTCGGACGGTCGTCCCGCGGAAGTTGCCGCTGGTTGGCCGGTCGCCTGTCAGCGAAGAGATCAGTTCGGATTTGCCCACGCTCTCCTTGCCGACCACGGCGACTGTCTCTCGCTCGGTGCTGTTCGTTCGCTTGGATTGTGTCGATGCAGATTGTTGCATTCAGTCTCTCAGCAATCGCATAGCTCCGGCTCACAACACGACAGGTCCTCGAGGTACATGTTCTGCTCCCGGTAGCGCTCGAGTGCGCCGGTGTCGACGCCCAGCCGGCGGCCGATGGTGTCGGCGATGACGGGGAATCGAGCGCGGAACTTGTAAATGAAGCAGAACTTGACGCCGTTGTGTGCCACGTCCGGGCCAGCGAGGAAGAGCCCGGGGGTAGTCGGTGACTCGTCGGTGTCCGTGAGCTCGATGGTCCCGTCCGTTCGCGGGAAGTGTGACTCCACCGGACCGAGCGTTGGCGCGAACCCGGTCGCGATGAGTGGCCGAGTTGGCGTCCTGATCGTGGACACCGCCTCGCCATCGGGGTGTTCGAACCCCCCGGCGGGACGGCTGTAGATGGCGTATTCGTCCTCGAGACGCTCGACGCGCTCGACGGACACGCCGCCCTCGACGAACAGTCGATCGGTGTCGACGACCCGCTGGAGGCGCTCGAGCGTGTACGGCGAGAGAACCTCGCTGGGGTCGGGGCCCCGTTCGATCCAGGGCTCGCCGCGGTCGAAGACGCGGACGGTCGCCCCCGCGTCCACGAGCCCGACGGCGGCGTCGATGCCGCTCTCGTAGCCCCCGATCACGAGGTACTCGTCACTCTCGGCGCGTTCGGCGTGAGTGCGCCAGGAGGAAACCTGGCTCGTGTGCAGACAGTGATCGGCCCCTGGAAACGGGTCCGTTAGGGGGGTCGGGAACTGGCCGGCTGCCCAGACGACCTGCTCGCTCTCGAGGGGGCCCTCGCTGGTTTCGAGGACGAGCCCCGTCTTACCCCGGGTGGTTTCCGCGGCGTCTCCCTCGAGGGTGGTGCCGCCGTCGACGGCCGTCCGCTGGTCCCGCCGCTCGTCGTGGTGCGTAACGTCGCCGGTCAGCCGGTCGACGCTCCTGACCTCGACCCCCGTCGTGACCGACAGCCCGTGAAACTCGACGACTGCCTCGAGGTAATCCGCGTACTCGTCGCCACTCGGGTGTTCACAGTCGAGCGTGTACGCGGGCGAGGTATCCGGCGTAACGGCATTCAGGTCAGTGAGCCCGAAACTGTTGCTCGGGAACGAGGGCGTGATGAATCGCATCTCCTCGGGCCACGCACGAAACGACGCGCCGATGCAATCCCGCTCGAGAACGCGAACGTCGAGGTCGAGCATCGAGCAGGCGACGCCGACGCCGATGCCGGCTGCGCCCGCACCGACAATGGTCACGTCGGGTCGTCGAGTCCCACTCATCGGGTGTTCGAGTGAGCCGGCGTGTTCGACCGTGATCGATTCTCTCCCCCCAGTTCGCGATCAGCGGCGACCGAGCGCGAGTCGGACCGGCTATCGATGAGGGCGGTGGCGAGCGTCGTCAGCGCCCACCAGCACCCGCCGGTGACGATAGCGGTGACGAGCCCCCCCACGACAACCTGGGCGAGGAGTGGGCCATCGAGTACGAGGGCGACGCCGACGCCGAGACAGCCGCCGATGATGACTGATTTCAGGGCGAACTGTTGCCGTGTCCGCGGGCCCTGGACGTGTCGTCCGATCGTGTAGCGGTCGGGAGCCATACTGATGCTAATATATGTAGCTATATTATTAAATCCTGCTAATTTTAGAGGATAATTTGCAAAGCAACTTCTCTCGAGCGATGGATTGGTTCGGATTCATCCACGGGAGTGCCGGCGGGGCGCGGGTAGCTTGGAGAAACGTACGGGCTGTGGGTGGTGAAACTGTAAGCGTTTGATATTCTCCCCGCCCCGAAGGGCGAGGATTCCTTCGTGGGATAGCACGCCGTTCGTGCATCCCCGAAGGCACCCTGACCAGACTACGGGGGTCTGGCTGTGGTTTGTGAGTAGTGCGTCGGGCCTCACGAGGAGACGTGGTATGCTTGGGTATCCGCTTGCACCTCACTGGCCGTGCCATCGGCCCGACTCAACCACGCGGATTGAGTAGACATCTGACGCAGGGTTGCTTTTTGTTGATGGAGACCCCAATCCAACTCCAATTTTCGTCCGATGTGCTTACGCTACGATATGCTGACGTTCGTTATAAAACTCGTGTCGGATTCATCCCCGCGCTAAAGCACGGGGCTTTTTCCTCGATTTTCCGTAAGGAGGGTGCGACAGCGACCGAGTTATCGATCGAGGTCGACCGTCAGATCCGTGGCAATCCAGGCGTCAGCGTTCTTTCGTTCCGTGAAAACGGCTTTCCCGGGGCGAGTCGTGTGACAGGTCACGAGGGGCGTGTCTTTTTCGTGAACCGCTTCGAGGGCATTCTCGTCCTCGTACTGTGCTGGGGTGGCCATTAGTAGAAGTTAGGCGAGCCTAAAGTGATATACGTTTTGGTCAGTCGACGATTCCGGGAACTGACCGGTTCCCTCGAATTTACGTACACCCCCTCCCCTTCCAGAGACATGTCCGATCCGATTCCGCTCGAGGACTACTATCGGTATACCACCGTCTCTGCGGTAAGGCTCTCACCCGACGGCGAGACACTCGCGTTCGTGACTCGCGAGTCCGACGGGGACGAAGACGAGGTCCGAAACTCGCTGTTCGTCGTCCCGACCAGTGGCGCTCGAGCACCCCACCGGTTGACCCGAGCCTCGGACGCAGGATCGCCCCGGTTCAGTCCGGATGGGTCGAAGCTCGGGTTCGTCGCGGCCCGCGAGGAGGACGTCGAACTCGCCGTGGCGGGTGAGGACTCGGAACCCGACGACGGCGACGGATCAGATGACACGAACGACAACGGCGACGACGGTCCGGAACCACAGGTCTGGGTCTTCGACCTCGAGCGAGGCGGTGACGCCCGCCAGATCACCACCTTCGAGCACGGCGTCGGCGAATTCGACTGGGGGCCACGCGGGGAGCGGTTGGTCGTCGAGAGCCGCGACCCGACCGAGGCGCAGGCGGCGTACCTCGAGCAACGAGAGGAGGGTGGCCCCATCGAGACCGAACGCCTCCAGCACAAATACGACGGGACGGGCTGGCTCGACACCGTCCGGACGTACCTGTTCGTCGTCGACGTCGACGACCGCTCGTCGAGACGACTCGACGACGCACACGACGGCGGTGGTATCGTGGCACCAGCCGGCGGTCTCAGTCCCCGCTGGTCGCCCGACGGCGAAACCATCGCGTTCCGATCGAACCGGGCCCCTCGTCCCGACGACGAACAGATGGCTGACCTCTACACCGTCAGTGTGGATGGCGAAGCGCTGACCCGCCACACCGACGGGACAGGTATGGTCGGGTCGCTGGTCTGGGCACCTGCCGGCGACCGACTCGCCTACACCCATCGCGACGCAGACAACTGGTATCTCCCCACCGAGTGTCACGTGACCGACCTCGAGGACAGCTGGTCTGTCACGGCCCCCCTCGATCGAACTATCGCCCGGGCTGGCGTTCGCTGGCTCGACGACGACAGGCTCCTGGCCGCGATCGGTGACGAGGGCCACACGCGACTCGTGACTGCTGAGTGTGACGGGAGTGGCGTGAGCCGGACCTTCGAGGCACAGGGACGAGACCGTGCACTCGAGGCGTTCGACGTAGCCGGTGACACCGTCGCCGCCGTTTGCAGCCAGCCGAGTGAAGGGGTCGACTGCTTCGCCTTCGAAGCCGACTCGCTTGAGACGTCCACGGAGACGGCTGTCGAACTCGAGCGACTCACCGCGCTGAACGACGACCTGCTCGAGTCCTGGCCCGAGCAGTCCTGTACCCGAATCCACTACGAGAGTGCCGACGGGACCGAAATCGAGGCTATCGCGTACTTGCCGCCAGATGCCACGCCGGAAACGGCAGCCGACCACCCGCTCGTGGTCTCGATTCACGGTGGGCCGATGGCCTACGACGAGCCGGACTTCTCGTTTCAGGCGCACCTCTTTACGAGTCGCGGGTACGTCGTGTTGCAGCCGAACTATCGGGGGAGCACCTCCTACGGACGGGACTTCTGTACGGCGCTTCGCGGGCGGTGGAACTCGATCGAGGTCGAGGACATCCTCGCCGGGGTCGACGCCGTCGTCGATCGTGGGTGGGTCGATCCCGAGCGGCTCTTCTGCACCGGCTTCTCACAGGGCGGTGTCAACACCGCCTTCGCCATCACGAAGACCGACCGCTTCGCCGCGGCCGCCGCCGAGCACGGCATCTACGATATGTACGCCACCTTCGGCACCGACGACTGTCACAACTGGTGGGAGAGCGACTACGGCCTGCCGTGGGACCATCCCGAATCGTACCGGGAGGCCTCGAGCATCGACGACGTGGCCGCGATCGAGACGCCGTTGCTGGTGACCGCTGGTGAGGCGGACTGGCGATGCCCACCGTCACAGTCCGAGCAACTCTACGTCAGCCTCCGGAAGCAGGACGTGCCGGCGAAGTTGGTCGTCTATCCCGACGAACACCACAACGTGGGCGATCCCGATCGAGCCGTGCACCGATTCGAGGAACTGCTCGAGTGGTTCGAGCGCTTCGATCCCGCCGTCGAGAACGAGGATGACGAGGCCGAGACAACGGGGAGACACATTGACTGATCCGCGTCACTCTAACCCGAGAATCGAGCGAATTCGGGAGGCCAGCTACTCGGCGTGTTCGCGCTTTAACGAGAGCACCGTCCGGGTGAACGAACAGACCAGTTCGTCGTCCTGGTTGAACACCTCGACGGCCATCGTGACCACGCCGCGTTCACCGTCGCTGGTCTCGCGCTTGTCAGTCACCGTCGACTGGACGTGGAGGGTGTCCCCGTGGAACACCGGCCTGGGGTGTTCGACATCGTCGTAGCTCAGATTCGCGACGATGGTCCCATCGGTGGTTTCGGGAATAGAGATTCCAACTGCAAGCGACATCGTGTAGAGACCGTTGACGAGGCGTCGGTCGAACTGAGTGTCCGCGGCGAACTCGCTGTCGAGGTGGAGCGGCTGCTGGTTCATCGTCATGTCACAGAAGCGCTGGTTGTCGGCTTCGGAGACCGTCCGACGCCGTTCGTGTGCGATCGTCTCACCAACCTCGAACTCCTCGTAATAGCGTCCTGCCATGGGCCAAGTCTCTGCGCCAGCGATCATAATGACCCTGGTCTTCCGTCGGTAGTGACCTGGAACTCGTCGGGGATCCGTACCCTCATCCGAGGCGACGAGCGGTCGCCGATTCGGAGTGCGCGTTCGAGGCCTGGCCGAACCACCCGGGACCCCCACATTCACAACATCGCCACGCGATGGCCCGGACATGACGCGTCGCAGTGTCCTGTTCACCCCCGGCGATCGCGAGGAAATGCTCCGGAAAGCCCCGACTGCGGGTGCTGACGTGATCGTCTTCGACCTCGAGGACGCCGTCGCGCCAGCGAGTAAATCGGCGGCCCGCGAGACCGTCCACGAGGTGCTTTCCGATCGCGCATTCGATCCAGACTGTGAGGTCTGCATCAGGGTCAACGCCGCGCCCGACGTGCGAGACGCCGATATCGATGGGGTGATCGGCGCCGAGGCCGACGACAGTTTCCGTCTCGATTCGGTGCTGTGCCCGAAAGTCGAGTCGGTCGCGGATGTCCAGTCCCTCGATCAGGCCCTCGTGGCCGCCGGTCACGACGTACCCATCCTGGCCCTGATCGAGACGGCAGCGGGAGTGTTGGCCGCTCCAGCGGTGGCCGCAGCGTCAGCGACCGACGCCCTGCTGTTCGGGGCAGAGGACCTCGCGGCAGACATCGGCGCGACTCGATCGGACGGGGGGACGGAAGTACTCTACGCACGCGAACGCGTGGTGATCGCCGCCGCGGCTGCATCGGTCGACGCGATCGACACCGTCTACACCGATTTCACCGACGAACAGGGGCTCTGCACCGAGACCGAGTACGCACTTCAGCTCGGCTACGACGGCAAGATGGCCATCCACCCTGCACAGGTCGGTCCCATTAACGAGGCGTTCACCCCCGAACCGGCCGAGCTCGAGTGGGCCGAGGCCGTGCTCGAGGCCAAGGCCGAAGCCGACCGTGAGAACCGGGGCGTGTTCGAGGTCGACGGCGAGATGATCGACTCGCCGCTGGTCGCCCAGGCCGAGCGAATCGTGCGTCGAGCCGAGGCGGCCTCGCAAGTCGGCCGTGACTGACCGAACGAACTGCCCGAAAACAGCGAGTGCCTAATACGCATAATGATACCTTGGTGTCACGCTAATTCTTATCCATGATAGATATTCGACGCGCTTTTATCCGGGTCCGCTAAAGTGGCCCGCATGGCTGGCAACGCGAATCCGTTCGAGAGCCTACAATCACAGATCGACGAGGCAGCCACCCATCTCGACATCGGTGACGACGTTCTCGAGCGACTCAAGTACCCCGAACGGGTTCTCGAGACGAACCTCTCGATCGAACGGGACGACGGCTCACTGGCGCGGTTCAAGGCGTTCCGATCCCAGTTCAACGGGGATCGAGGGCCGTACAAGGGTGGGATCAGGTACCATCCAAGCGTCACCCGCGACGAAGTGAAGGCGCTTTCGGGTTGGATGGTGTACAAGTGCGCGGTCGTCGACATACCCTACGGCGGGGGGAAAGGCGGCATCGTCATCGACCCCGCGGCGTATTCCGACAGCGAGCTCGAGCGGGTGACCCGAGCCTTCGCTGCCGAACTGCGCCCGTTCATCGGCGAGGATCGGGACATCCCTGCGCCCGACGTCAACACCGGCCAGCGGGAGATGAACTGGATCAAGGACACCTACGAATTGCTCGAGAACACCACTGAACCCGGTGTCATCACCGGGAAGGCCCTCGACTCAGGCGGTAGCGAAGGTCGTGTCGAGGCGACCGGCCGCTCGACGATGCTCACCGCCCGTGAGGCCTTCGAGTACCTCGGAACGGACATGGAGGAGGCGACCGTCGCCGTGCAGGGCTACGGCAACGCCGGGTGGATTGCCGCGAACCTCCTCGAGGACCTCGGCGCGAGCATCGTCGCCGTCTCCGACTCGAGTGGAGCCATCTACGCCGCGGACGGCCTGGATACCCGCGCAGTCAAGGACTTCAAGAACGAGACCGGAAGCGTCAGCGGCTACGTCGACGCCGAGGAGGAATTCTCGAACGACGACCTGCTCACGCTCGACGTCGACCTTGTCGTCCCCGCGGCCCTCGAGAACGCCATCGACGAGGCCCTCGCTCGGGACGTCGAGGCCGACGTGATCGTCGAGGCCGCAAACGGACCGATTACCCCGAAGGCCGACGCCGTGTTGACCGACCGCGACGTCCACGTCTTCCCCGACATTCTAGCCAATGCGGGCGGCGTCACCGTCTCGTACTTCGAGTGGGTCCAGAACCGCCAGCGCTTTTACTGGTCCGAAGAACGCGTCAACGACGAGCTCGAGACGGTCATCGTCGACGCCTTCGACGCCCTCACCGACACCTACGAGGAACACGACCTCGAGAACTTCCGGACAGCCGCCTACGTCGTCGCCATCCAGCGGGTCGTCGACGCCTTCGAGGAGAGCGGAACCTTCCCCTGAGGCGGCTGAGGCGACTGATTTTGTAGTTCGATCGTGCTCTGTGAGACCACTCGTGGCTGTGCAGTCACCCGCGCCCGATGGCCGCGGTGTGTCGCCGGCAACAGCGTGATCGGTTCCACGCGTGATCCATCGGGCCTCGAGCCAGGTCACGCCCGCCGGGGGTGGCTTCGAAGCGCTTAATTCCCCATCGTTCGAACCCCCGGCCATGAAGCGGCTGATCATCCACGGGGACCCGGGCATTCGAAAGGGGGCAGTGATCGAGTACGACGGCGACGAACTGGTCTGCTTCGGCATCAACCGCAATGGCGAGTGGCACGGTCCGGACCGCGTCCAGTTGTGGTGTACCGTCGGCGAACAGTCCGAATACGAGGACTACCAACTCCGCAACTACACCCCCCACTGGCTCGAGGTCGAACGCGCTGATGCCACCGAAATCACTGTCCTTGAGGCCACGGACGATCTGGTCGCCTGAGTACGGCCAGTCGCAATCATTGGGAGCCCCCCTGTAGGTCAGGGCTACCACCACCGTCGTCAGTCAGCCCGGACATAACTAACCCCCGACCGACGTCAGTCACGGCCAATGTGGCCCTGGGAACACGTCGTCGTCGGCTACGTCGGCTACTCACTATTTGTGCGTCTGCAGTGGAAATCGACACCCGGACCCATCGAAACCCTTACCGTCGTCTTCGCCTCGCTGTTACCCGACCTGATCGACAAACCGCTCGCCTGGGAGTACGACGTCTTCGAAACCGGTTACGCGATCGGTCACTCGATCTTTTTCGCCATCCCGCTTTGTATCGCCGTGGGAATCGTCACTCGGACGCTTGGTCGAACCCGGGTCGGTGTCGCCTTCGCCGCGGGGTACTTGCTGCACCTTCCGGCGGATGTCATCCCCATATATGTTCGACGGGGAACGCTCCCGCTCGAGCGAATCCTCTGGCCCGTCGAGTCCGCGCCTCCAGACGCTGGCGTCATCGGGTTCCGAGATCAGTTTCTCACGATGGTAGGCCAGTACCGTCGAGAACTGCTCGCAGGAGACCTGGCGACCGTCGAGTGGGCGGGGCTGGGAATCGCTGTCGGCGCGTTTTTTCTCTGGCTGGCCGACGGGGCACCACTCCTGTGTGAACCGTTGCAATGGCTCCGTCGACGGATTCGAAGTGGCCGATCGAGTGTGGGGGGTCCCCAGGCCAAATGAACGGACAGGAGGTCAGAGAACGGATGGGATCGGCTCAGGGGAACTCGAGGAATCGTCGGTCCTCGGTTTGGTCGAATCCGGCCAGAAACATGAATAGAACAGGCCAATCTCACCGAGCAGCCGAGGGGTTTCGCCACGCTCGAGCAGTTCCAGGCCACGTGGCCGGCTGAAGGTCCCCACGAGTATGATGCCCACGATTCCGGAGAGGGGGTACCGTCAGTGAGTCTGCGTGCATCGAGTGCTCGAGCAGCATCGGCGCGGAGCATCTCTGTCGACGGGGGTGTGTCAGCACTCGTCCCGAGTCCCGGTTACGTCTGCGATCGGCCCTCGAGACCATGATTACGCAGTCCATTCGGGTGGTCACTGTGGTCACGTTCCGACGCTCGCCGACGGCGCGAGCGGTCGGTGGGACGTGCTACGACACGCCCGCTCGAAGCCGGAGTGGACGATTCCCATTCACTGGCTGGATGCCCGGGGGCAGGGCCCCTCGACAGTGACGTGGGGGCCGTCATGAGATCGGTGTGAGACAGTCAACAGTGCCGTCTCGCCGGTCCGCGTCCGATCGATTCTCGAGAAAAACCCGCATACGGCCCCGCGAATCACAACCCTTAACTACCGTACCGGGTTACGTTGAGCCAGCGGGATGGGATAGCCAGGAGATTCCGGCGGGCTCATAACCCGCAGATCGGTAGTTCAAATCTACCTCCCGCTACTTCTCGCCGAACCAAGCCAACGAGTGAGGCCACGAAACCGCAGCTGTGCAGTGACGATTCGTGGCTTTGAAACCGGGATCAGTGCCCTCTGACCGTGGTCCAGTCCACTGGAAGATACCACGCCACCGACTACCCGGCAAAGGGTGGCTCCGGCTAGGTGATAACGTATCGTTTTTACCGTTCAGGACGAATGCGTGACTATGCTTTCGAGGGTGTCGACGGCAGCGGAGGCGGTAAAGGAACCCGAGTATACCGGGGCCAATCGGTGCCTCCCGTGTACAGTGGTCAACGTGATCCTCGCGGTCGTCGTAGCTGGCGTGCTGGGGGTCGTCTTCGTCCCACTCGGCGTGATCACCCTGATCATCTCGTTGGCCCTCATCTATCTCCGCGGGTATCTCGTCCCCGGGACGCCAACCCTGACGAAACGATATCTTCCGGACAGCGTGCTGGCACAGTTTGACAAGGCACCGGATCACCGCACGGTGGAACCGTCGACCACCGAATCCGCAGCTGGAGGGGGCGACGAGTACGAACTCGAGATGGCGAAAAAGATCGAGTACGAAAAGGCAAACCGGGTGGATCCCTCCGAGTTTCTGTCGGAAATCGGGGCGATCCGAACGGGGTCGGACGACGAATGGGAGCTGACGACAGAGTTCGAAACACGAATAAAAGCTGCTGGTGAGGATCTGGAGGAATCGGATCTCGGTGCCGACCATCTGGTCGAACTGTTCGATGTTGCCCCCGACGATGTCGAGCCCAAAGAGAGGGAATACCCGGCGTTCAACGTGTCGGGATGGGTGCGGAAGTGGCCTGCCGAGGGGGCACTCCTGACGGACATCGCGAGCGACCGTGCACTCAAACAGCTCGACGACGAGTGGATGGCGGTCCCCACCGAACAGCGCCTCGACATTCTCGAGTCGCTTCGACTGCTCAATGGCAGTTGTCCAGCCTGTGAAGGGGCGGTCCAAATCGGCGAGGAAACCGTCGAGTCGTGTTGTCGGCTCTATCCCGTCGTCCGGCTCGAGTGCGTCGAGTGTGGACTGCAGATCACGGAACTCGATCCCGACGAGCTCGACAGCGGATCCGTTTCCTGGGAATTGAGTGGTGATCCGGGCGTCGTCAAACGGATTTAAGAGGGATATCGAGGGTGTATAGAGAGGATGAAACTCGGCCGTCTCCGGTCGTAATCACTCGTTTACCGTCGGATTCGGGAGTGACCCTGTCGATCCGTATTGCCGGTTCGTTTGTGACCCTCACAAATCTTGCAAACACGAGAACTCCATATTAAATCAAACAAATATGTATTTGTCCACGTATTTGTGGTTATTGTTGGTGGGATGTCCACGTTTCTCCGAATGTCTCACTAGTTATGAATTCGTCTCCCGGCAAGAACATCCGAGGATTCAGTAAGATATTTATGCTATTGAGCACAGTTCCCATGTATGCCATTCGACTTGAATAGGCGTAAGGTGCTCAAGTACACGGGTGCTGCAACGGGTATTGCAGCACTGGCAGGGTGTCTTGGTGGCGACGATGATGATGATGACGACACCGATGACGATGTCGGTAACGGTGAAGACGATGAGGCTCGTCCGATCGACGAAGAACGCGTCGAAGTGGATTACGACGATATCGTCGAGGGTGGAACGCTCTACACGGGGCTCTCCGCGAACCCGCCGAACTGGGACCCGCCACAGATCGGTGACACCACCTCGAACATGGTCAGCGGTGCGATGATCTATGAGGGACTTCTGACCACGGACTTCGAAGGAGAGATCCACCCGTGGCTCGCAACCGATTGGGAGGAGATCGAGACCCAGGACATCACGGAGGCAGATTACGAGGACTACATGAGCGAGGTGCCGGAGGACGAAGAGGAGATGCCTCCGGACATCCTCATGGGTCCTACCGAAGACGGCCTCATTCTAACCACGGACGACGCAGCCGATGCCGTCGACGACGGCCTCTTCGGCGTCGGCTACGAGTTCGACATCCGAGAGGGCGTCGAGTTCCACAATGGCGACACACTCACTGCAGAACACTTCGTCCAGTCGTACGATCGCTGGATTGGTGCGAACCGCTGGGGCGTCGAAATGGTGCCGTGGTACCTCGATGCACGTGCGACGGGAGACTACACGCTCGAACTGTACGGTCAGCTGCCCGACGCGGACTTCTTCCGCTCGATCAGTCTCGCCGTGTTCCCCGAGGAACACTGGGACATGGAGCCGGGAGCAATCTCCCCAATCGAAGACGAGACGCCGATCGGAACCGGCGTCTGGGAGTTCGAGGACTTCCAGGACGAGGAGTTCGTCACGCTCACGCGCAACGACGACCACTGGTTCGACCCCGACGAGTACGAGGGGCCCGTGCCGGATGGCTTCCCCGCACAGCCACCGCTCGAGACCATCGAGTACGAAATTATTCCGGACGACTCCTCGCGTGCAGCCGCACTGCAGGACGACATCATCCACCACACGGCCGGTGTCGCCTCGGACACGCTGAGCGACTACCACGCCTCCGAGGACTTCCGCGTCTCCGCGGTCACCAGTGGTGGATACCTCTTCTTCGAGTACCCCAACCAGCAGGAGCCGTGGGACGACCCACGGATGTGCCGCGGTGTCAACCACATGATCCCCCGGCCACAGATCGTCAACACTGTCTTCGACGGCTGGCAGACCGAGGCGGCGTTCCCGCTCTCGCCGACGTCATCCCACGAGGGGACCCACGACTACGAGGCAATGGAGGACGAACTCGGGGACTACAACGAGTACGATCCCGAGCGTGGTGCCGAACTGGTCGAGGAGGTCTTCGAGGATTACGACATCGAAGCGCCCTTCGAGACTCGCATCATCACGAACTCCGACAACGACGACCGCGTTCAGTCTGTCGGCCTCATCCAGGAGGTCATGAACCAGAGTGGCCTGTTCGAGGTCGAAGTCGAGACCTACGAGTGGGGTCGCTTCGCCGGCGAGATGCTCGTCTCCGGTGACCTCTGGGAGGAGAATCAGATCATCGTCGTCGGCCTCTCCTCAGGCTGGAGCCCTGACGGCTACGCACGCTCGGTCTCCCATCCGGACAACCAGGGTGGTGCTTGCTGTAACCACACCCACTACGAGAACGATACGGTCACGCAACTCATCGACGACGCTCGCTACGGCCCTGATGTCATTGGCGAGGAAGGACTCGATACGCGACGCGACCGCTACGAGGATCTCTGGCGTGAGTTGATGGAGGATCCACCGGTGTCCTGGATCAGCTTCGGCGTCGAAGACGACATCGTGAACGAGAACGTCGTCAAGGGGTGGAACGCCTACCCGTTCAACTCCAGTAAGTACTCGGCTTCACTGTTCAGCCCGACAGCCGGTCAGGTCGTCTGGACGGAAGGCGAAGACGAATAGCGACCCTCGACGAATCGCTAGCCAACCACTTTCATACGAAATTTACTAGTACATGAGCCTTAGACGGTTTGCGATCAAACGACTGCTCCTCGTGATCCCGACACTCATTGGGGTGTCGATCATTACGTTTGCCCTGGTACACCTGACGCCCGGCGACCCGGTCGATTTCATTCTGGATATCGACCCCGAAGTAACCGACGCTGATCGGGCGGCGGTGAGAGCCGAACACGGGTTGGACCAGCCGGTGTACATCCAGTACATCGATTGGTTAACGGGAATGTTGCAGGGGGACTTTGGTACCGAATTCGCGACTGGACGTGACGTTGGCGACATCATTGCGACGCGTCTGCCGCCAACGATCATGCTCGGCCTGTTCGGCTGGGTATTCGCGATCGTGATCGCCGTCCCGACCGGGATCTACGCGGCGATGAACCGCCAGAAACTCGGCGACGACATCAGCCGCTTCATCGCCCTCGCCGGAATCTCGATCCCCAACTTCTGGCTCGGACTCATGTTGATCCTGATCTTTGCCCTCTGGATCGACCTCTGGCCGGCCGTTTACACCGGCCGTGGGTCCGTCTACTCACTCGATGCCCTCTGGTTCCTGATACTTCCAGGCGTGACGGTCGGGACGGCATCCTCGGCGATCATGATGCGTATCATGCGCCAGTCGATGGCCGAGGAGATGAATAAGGACTACGTGACGACCGCCCGTGCCAAAGGGCTTCCCGAACGCACGGTCGTACTCAAACACGTCCTCCGGAACTCCTTGATTTCGGTCGTAACCGTCGCCGCTTTCCTGACCGCAGGCATCCTGGCCGGTTCGGTCGTCGTGGAAGTCGTCTTCGCCTGGCCGGGGCTTGGCTTCGAACTGATCGAGGCGGTCAACACCCGCGAGTACTACGTGGTGATGGGCATCACGCTCTTTACCGGGATCGCCATCATCATCGCAAACCTCGCGGCCGACCTCATATATGCAGTGCTCGACCCACGAATCAGATATTAACACGATCCAATCATGTCTACTGAACGAGGCAGAATTCAGATAACGGGGTTCAATCCCGAACGAGTAGAGGAACGTGAACAACTCTCCGACTGGGTCGGCGACACGAAGGGCGAATCAGCCAGTCGATACCAGCGCGCCTGGAGTCGGTTCAAACGAAACCGGACGGCGATGCTGGGACTCGTCATCGTCTCGACCATGGTCATCCTCGCGATTCTGGCTAGGCCGATCTCCGTCTATGGGACGACCGTCCAGCCGATTTCGCTTGCCCCATACGATCCAGCTGCACGACTGTCCCTCGATCCAGAGGTTCAAGCTGGAACGTACGATTCCCCGTCCTGGGATCATCCGATGGGCACCGATAACGAAGCACGTGACCTGTTCTCCCGCATCCTGTACGGCGGACGGTACAGTATCTCGATCGGCTTTGTGGTCGTCAGCCTGACCCTCACTGTCGGTATCGTCGTCGGCTCCATCGCCGGCTACTACGGCGGTTGGGTCGATGAGATCATCATGCGCCTCCTCGACGTAATCTTCGCGTTCCCAGGACTCGTGCTCGCGCTCGTCCTCGTTGCGATGCTCGGTGGCAACTACTGGACGATGGTACTCGCGTTCAGCCTCTTCGGCTGGGCCGGGTACGCCCGTCTGTTACGCGGTGAAATCTTGAGTGTGAAAGAAGAGGAGTACGTCATGGCGGCGAAGGCCATGGGAGCCAGGGACAGACGCGTTATCTTCAGACACGTCGTCCCGAACGCAATCCCGCCAGTAATCGTCCAGGCAACACTGGCACTCGGCACCGTCGTTATCGGCGTGGCAGCACTCGGCTTCCTCGGGCTCGGGCTCGCGCCGGGCACGGCGGAGTGGGGGACCATGCTCGACGCGATGCAGGCGACCCTCATTCAGGGTCCTGGCGGAACCATCCCGTGGTGGGCAACACTGTACCCAGGGGCGGCGATCTTCCTCTTTGTGATGTCCATCAACATGATCGGTGACGGAATCAACGACGCGTTCGACGCACAGGCCGACGTGAAGGTCGGCGATCAGGGTGGACAATGAGTCTAATCGAAGTCCGGGACCTCGACGTACGCTTCTACACCGAGGAGGGTGTCGTCCAGGCCGTGGATAACCTCTCGTACAAGATCGAAGCAGGCGAGATGTACGGCGTGGTCGGCGAGAGCGGCGCGGGGAAGTCCGTAACCGCGCTCTCGTTGATGCGCCTGATCGACAATCCGGGTCGGATCGAGAGCGGCGAAGTCCTGTTCAAAGGGAAAGATCTCCTCCAGATGAGCGAATCAGAGGTTCGGTCCATTCGGGGGAACGAGATCGCGATGATCTTCCAGGACGCCCAAACCGCGCTCAATCCAGTCTACACGATTGGTGAACAAATTGCGGAGGCGATTCGCCACCACCTCGAGTACGACAAGCAGCGAGCCAAAGAGCGAACCATCAGATTGCTCGACAAAGTCGGTATCCCAGAGGCAGAATCGAGATACTCCGACTATCCCCACCAGTTCAGCGGCGGGATGCAACAGCGGGCCGTCATTGCGATGGCCCTGTCGTGTGACCCCGACCTGCTCATCTGTGACGAACCGACCACCGCACTCGACGTCACCATCGAATCCCAGATCCTCGAGCTGATTCAGGACCTGGCGGATGATTTCGACACGGCTATTCAGTTGATCACCCACGACCTGGGAGTCGTGGCGGAAGTCTGTGACCGTGTAATGGTCATGTACGCCGGGAAGCCAGTCGAAAAAGCCCCGGTCGAGGATATCTATTACGACCCGAAACATCCCTACACGGTCGGGCTGATGAGTTCGATCCCGCGGATCGGAGACGAGAGTGAGCGCCTCCAGACCATTCCCGGCACGATGCCGGACCTGGTGGAACTCCCCTCGGGGTGCAGTTTCCACCCACGATGCCCGTTCGCCGAAGAAGCGTGTGTTCTGCAGGAACCGGAACTCGTCGAACCGTCGACCGGAGCGCCCGCCGATGGCGCATCGGCCGAGCGCGCAGTTGGGTGCCTCGAGTACACTGGGGATTTGACACACGGACTCGATTACGAAGTGACAGTCGAGGGCGCCGATCCAGCGCGCGGAGCGGCGTCCCCACCGGAGGGTGAACAATAATGTCTCAGCGAACCGAAGAGCCGATTCTACGAGTCGAGGGGCTGAAAAAGTATTACCGCGCGAACGAGGGATTCATCGAGAACCTGCTGGGCCGGACCCAGTGGGTGAAGGCAGTCGATGGCGTCGACTTCGAACTGTATCCTGGAGAGACACTGGGGATCGTCGGCGAGAGTGGGTGCGGGAAGAGTTCGCTCGGTCGAGCGATGTTTCGGCTGGTCGAGCCGACCGAAGGGGAGGTCTACTACCGGCCGCCACCGGAGTCCGAATATGCCGACGAAGCAGAGGTCGAACTGACGAGCCTCTCGAGTAGCCGAATGCGGGACATGCGAAAGGACCTTCAGTTCATTTTCCAGGATCCGTTCTCGAGCATGAATCCGAAGATGACCGTCGGTGATATTATCGGCGAGCCACTGGACATTCACGGGATAGCCAGCGGTGCCGAACGACAAGAGCGGATCTACGAACTGCTCGAGATCGTCGGCCTGAATTCGAGTCACGCAAACCGGTTCCCACACGAATTCTCGGGTGGGCAGCGCCAGCGGATCGGGATCGCCAGATCGCTGGCGGTAGATCCGGAGATCATCATCTGCGACGAGCCGGTGAGCGCGCTGGACGTTTCGGTGCAGGCTCAAATTCTCAACTTGCTCGAGGACCTCCAGGAGGAGTTCAACCTGTCGTACATCTTCATCGCCCACGACCTGAGCGTGGTCGAGCACATCTCCGATCGGGTGGGTGTGATGTACCTCGGGGAAATCGCCGAACTCGGCACCACCGAAGACGTGTACAATCCACCGTACCACCCGTATTCGGAGGCCTTGCTGTCGGCGATTCCGGAACCCGATCCGCTCTGGGAGGGCGACCGGATTCTCCTATCGGGAACCGTTCCATCGCCACTCGATCCACCGTCAGGCTGTCGCTTCCACACCCGGTGTCCACGCGTGATTCCGCCGGAATCCTTCGAGTTGTCGACTGAGAACTGGCGATCGGTCCTCAACTTCAAGCTCCGCTTGCAAGGCGCAGAATCACTGGAGGCCGTTACGGCCCTCGAGGCCGATGGCGACGAGGTTCGAGATCCGTCGACGATGAACCGCACAGAAATCGAGGCGCTGGTTCGCGAGGAGTTCGATCTGCCGAACGAGTTCGCCGATCCACGTGTCGAGGACGAACTGGCGACGATCATCGATTCCCTCACCGAGGAGAACCTCGAGGAGGCAACAACCCACTTCGAGGACGTGTTTTCCTCGCCGTGTGAAACGGATACCCCAGAACAGGTTCCAACCGGCGACACTCACAAGATCGCTTGCCACCTCTACGACGAGGCGTACCATCGGGGCCCGGTGGGCGTCGATGGCGATACGGGCGCCCCCGCCGACGACTGAGACGGTTTAGTGTCACTGTTTACCGGTGAGTGCCAGCCCGGGTTCGGCAGTCACCGGTAAGAGACGACACGAATCCGTACGAACCGGTTTTGCTGTGACGTTCTACTCCCCGTAGCCGGTCGGCAACTGGCTGAGAGATCACAGGAAATCGGAGGAGAGATGAGGCGGTGTCGTCCACCCGGTCTCGCCGGGACCTCGTGGTGGTGGCGTGGCGATACGGTAAAACGAGGACCTATATCGGACGACGGCGACCGAAATCCTTTATCCGTCTTCTCACCTAACGTGGCCAATGAAGCGGATCTACGAATCCTCAGCCATTCACCGCGACGACGACGATCCGTTCTCGCCGGGAAAAAATCGAGATGACGACCGCCCGAGTTCCTTTCGAACACTCCCATCGTCGTGGTTGAGCAACCGGCTGTTACCCCAGGCGATCCGTCGACGCGCTGTCACCGTCCATATCGAGACGCCTGCGTCGACGTACGATCAGGGGGTCCGCATTCCGTTTACGATCACGATGAAAAACAGCATGCCGTTTCCCGTGTCAATAGTGACGGATAGTCGGCTCGTCTGGACCTGGGACGTCGATGGCAGACAGGAGGCCGCTGACGTTTCGCTCCACGACCCCGAAGACGAGGAAACGAGTGGCATCACGTTTGCTCGCGGCGAGCGAAAAGTGATCAAGCGCCACTGGGATCAGATGTTTCAGGTGGATGAACGCGAGTGGGAGCGAGCGCCACCGGGCGAACACGAGATCGGTGCGGGGCTCAACGTGGCCGGCGCGGAGGAAAGCGGCCTGTACGATCGGGTGCCGATCCGGATCGATCCAGTCTGATCGAACCCGAGCGAATCGCTATCGAGTGTCGGTGTCGACTCGAGGATCGAGGACGGTGTAGGAGGCGTCCTGGATGATGTTGCAAGCGACACCGATCGCGATGATGACCATCGTGCCACCGAGCAATACCGGGAGGTCGCGGGTTTCGATGGCCTCGAAGAGCACGAATCCGAGCCCCTCGATGGCAAACAGCGTCTCGATGACGAACACCGAGAGGACGAGCAGGGCGAAGACCTCCGTAAACAGCATCGAGAACAGCGGGATTGCCCCGTTCCGAACGACGTGTGTCGCCAGCCGTCGGGGGGTCGCCCCCTTCGCACGCACCAACGTGATGAACTCCTCGCCGGCCGACTCGAGTGCCTGTGCTCGCGTGAAACTCACGTAGCCCCCCAGCAACGACGTCGCGGTCAACCCGATCGGCAGGGCGTGTGCGAAGAGCCAGGGGTTAGCAGCCACCGTCTCGCTCGAGGTGTACGAGAGCGCCATCCCGCCGACGAAGAAGTTCGGCAGGGCAAACAACGTATACGCGACGGCGACGGTGCCCGTCGCCAGTGAACCGCCCGGGCGCAACGCTGCGAGAAGGCCGATCAAGACGCCAGCGACGACCGCGAGCGCAACTGCCGGGAGGACGTACATGAGCGTCCGCCCGGTCGCCTCGAGAACCAGAGGAAAGACGGCCTCGCCAGTCTCGAAGGAATCGCCCCACCGCAACAGGAACATGTCGACGGTCCACTCGAGGTAGCGTTCGGTGAGCGAGCCATCAAGATTCCGTTCGGCGAGGTATGCCTCGATGCGAGCCTGTTCTTCCGCTTCTGAGAGGTCTTCACCAGCCCACTGTGCCATGCCGATCTCCTGTTGGATACCCCAGTGACGGGTACCCATGAACATGGCAAACACGATCGTCAACACGCCCCAAACCGCGACGAGTCCGAGGGCGATGCGCTGGGTGAACAGGCGGACGAGACTCATGGAGACCACACTCCGTGGAGAGCTGGTGGTGAAGCGGTCGACGGGCAGGGGAGGGATACCGGCAAACGTGTCGGGGCGGCAACCATACCGCATCTGTCTCGAGTGAAGCAGTATAAATGTGTTCCATCCACCCCCACTGTGGAGAGAATCCGCCTCCGTTATCGGGATTGTGTGTCGACCCGCGGGTCGAGTAGCGTGTACGAGATATCCTGGACGATGTTGCAGACGACGCCGATGGCGACGATAACTAAAGTGCCACCCAATAGGACGGGAAGGTCACGGATTTGGATCGCCTCGAACATGACCAGCCCCAACCCCTCGATGCCGAAGAGGGTCTCAATAACGAACACCGACAGGACCAGGAGTGCAAGCACCTCTACGAACAGCATCGAGAACAGCGGAATCGCCCCGTTCCGAACGACGTGCTGGGCGATTCGCCGCGGACGTGCCCCTTTGGCCCTGATCAGCGTCACGAAGTCCGTCGCGGCGTACTCGAGGGCGTGAGACCGGCTAAAGCTCAGGTAGCCGCCAATGAGAGAACTCGTCGTCAAGACGATAGGGAAGACGTGGTGGAACAGCACTGAAGATTCCGGAACCGTCCCGCCGCCAACCACCGAAATGGCCAGGCCCCCGACGTAGAAGTTCGGGACGGCGAAAAACAGGTACACGCCGCTCACGCCTGAGAAAGCGAACCGGCTTTCCGGCCGGAGGGCAGCGAAGACCCCGAGCAGGAGACCAAATGTGATAGCGAGGGCAACCGCTGGGAGCACGTACATGGCTGTTCTGATCGTCGCACTCGTCACGACGGAGAGCGCTGGTTCGCCCGTCGCGAACGAGTCGCCCCAGTCCAGTGTGAGCATACTCGCCATCCAGTCAACATATTGTTCCCACAGCGGACGATCCATTCCTCGCTCCGCCAGATACGCGTCGATGCGCTCCTGTGCCTCCGCTTCGTCGATAGTTCCCGTCCAGAGTTGTCCACCGACTTCCTGCTCGATTGTCCACTGGCGCGTGTTCGCGATCATCGCAAACATGATCGTCAAGACGCTCCAGGCGGCAACGAACCCAAGAAGGAGCCGCTGGAGGATGGCTCGCACGAGACTCACGGTGACCACCCGCTGTACCAGCGGTGCTTGACAATCGACTGGCGGTGGTAGCTATTCGTACACCCATATTGCTCAAGGGCTGCTCGAGCGGGGGTCGAACCGGCGACTGATCGGTCACACACGATCGCGGTGTGTGATCTGCGGGTGGAGGGCCACATAAACCGCCTAATTTAGCGCACGCAAAATATAATTGTCGTTCCAACATATTCGGGGACAGGTCGTGTATTAGGTTATACCGCTGTGTGACAAAACCCTCCGCTCCACCTGGAACGGGTGCAACCAGCGAAAATGGGTAAATTAATTACCGGTCATGGCCCTCATTGACACGACAGTAATGCAACAGGACGACCGCTCATCCCGCTTCGAGGCCGTCGACTGGGACACAGTCGACACCTCGACGCGGCTGTGGACCCCCGAGCGAGTAACCCTGCTCGCAGGAATTGCCCTCCTTGCCCTCCTCTACGCATACGACCGGTACGTCGCACACGTGTACCTGGTTGCCGACTGGCAAGTGCAAACGGTCGACTGGGTCGTATTGCTCGGTTCGGTGATGCTGGTGGCCTACGTCGGCGTTCCAATCGTCAGATATCGAGAGACGACACTGCGCGTCCTCCGATCCCTGTTTACGCGACCCGTATACGCGGTGGCCTCGACACTGCTGGGTCTGTTCATGGCCCTTGGCCTGTTGGGCACAGCACTCATCGGATCGGCACCGCTTCGATACGACTACGCGTGGCATCCGCCGGTCGGCATGTCGATTCCGATGGCGGGTGGAAACTGCTACGGCGAGGTCACACAAGGTGATGGTGTCACTCGATACTGTGAGGGGACGCTCTCGAACTATCCCCTCGGTGCGGACCACCGCGGGATCGCGATGGACTGGCTCGTGGTCTCGGGTGCGAGAACGGCCCTGTACGTGGTCATCTTTACGGCTGCGTTCGTCGTTCCGCTGGCGTTCGCAGTTGGCGTCATCGCCGGCTTTCGTGGCGGGCTGATCGACGACCTGCTGATGTCCTACGTCGACGTCCAGTTGTCGATTCCCGCCATCATCGTGTACTTCATCGGGTACATGTACTGGAACCCATCGTTGTTGCTGTTGCTCGTCACCTTCGGCCTGTTGAGTTGGGGTGGCATCGCCAGGCTCGTCAGAAGCGAAGTCCTGCAACGCCGTGAGGCGGGATTCGTCATGGTGGCACGGAGCCTTGGTGGTTCACGAGCCTATATCGCTCGCCGCCACATTCTGCCGAACATCACAAACACCCTCATTCCGTCGGTGTTCCAGCTCTTTGCCCTCCTGATCCTCGTCGAGGCTGGCGTCGCGTTCCTCGGCTTCCAGGAGTGGCAGGCGTTCTCCTGGGGGACCACGATCGCCCAGGGCGTCGACTTCGAGCAGGTCGTCGGTGGCGGTCGCGGCTCGCTGATCGAGCCACACGACTACTGGTGGGTGTCGACGCTGCCAGCCCTCGCGTTGAGCGTTACCCTGGTCTCGTTCAAACTCGTAGGAGATGGCCTTCGCGACGCGCTCGATCCCCGTTCAACAAACTGATCATGACGACACCGAATCCCTCCACCCAGACGACACGGACCGATTCCCAGGACCACCCACTCCTCGCCGTCGAGGGGCTCACGACCCACATCGAGACGGAAGGGGGGACGATCCACGCCGTCGACGGTGTGAGCTTTCAGGTCGACCGAGGCGAAACCGTCTGCATCGTCGGTGAATCCGGCAGCGGCAAGAGCGTCACCTGTGAGTCGCTCACGGAGATCGTCCCACAACCCCCGGCGTCGATCGTCGACGGCTCGATCCAGTTCGACGGCGAACCACTCCACGACGTCGACGAGGCGTTCATGCGGAGGATACGTGGCAATCGGATCGCCCACATCTTCCAGAATCCACAGCAGGCCCTCGACCCGGTCTATACGGTCGGCGATCAGATCGTCGAGGCGATCCAGATCCACGAGACCGTCCCGGAGACGACCGCTCGGGAACGGGCCATCGACTTACTTCGCCAGGTCGGCATTCCCAGTGCGAGTGACCGCGTCGACGAGTACCCCCACGAGTTCTCGGGCGGGATGTGCCAGCGGGTGGCCATTGCCATCGCGCTGGCTGCCGATCCCGACCTCCTGATCGCCGACGAGCCAACGACTGCCGTGGACGTGACGGTGCAAGCGCGGCTGATAGAGGTCCTTCGGAGCCTGGCGGATGGGGGCATGTCGGTGCTGTTGATTACCCACGACCTCCGCGTGGTGGCCGCCCTTGCGGACCGAGTGCTCGTCATGTACGGCGGCACCATCGTCGAGCGAGGCCCCGTCTCTTCGGTGTTCACCCAGCCGTCACACCCGTACACCCAGGCACTGTTCGACAGTTACGACGAGCTCTCCCGCAGGAGTGACCGGTCCGCACGGGACGAAATCCCGACCAACGGCTGTCGGTTCCGAAACGAATGCCCACACGCCGTCGACGCTTGCGCCGAGGACGACCAGCCGGCATTTCACGCGGTCGCCCGTGGCGATCACAGCGTCTCCTGTGTGCACTACGGCCCCTCGGGGGACCCAGACGCTATCCTCGAGGCGAGTCGGGACGCCCGTCCTGTGACGAGCGCGGAGGTGACTGACGATGACTGACGCGGACACAGACACGGCAACCCAATCGCGCTCCGAGCCTCGAGGCGTCGAAGATGATGACACCGCCTACGAACCATCCCCCGATCCCCTGTTGCAGGTGCGTGACCTCGAGTTGCACTATCCGATAACGAAAGGATTCCTCAGACGTGAAGTGGGTCGCGTCCGGGCGGTCGACGGCGTGAGTTTCGACATCGGCCGTGGGGAGGCTCTCGGCCTCGTGGGCGAGTCGGGCAGCGGAAAGACGACGACTGCACTGTCGATTTTGCGTCTCGAGGAGCCGACGGGCGGGAACGTCATCTTCGACGGCGAGTCGGTCCGTGACCTCGCTGGCGGCGACCTCAGGGCGTTTCGACGGCGGGCACAGTTGATCGTGCAGGACCCAAACGAGGCGTTCAATCCACGCATGAAGGTCGGGAAGGCCGTGGCGGAGCCACTCGCACTCCACGGGATGACCGATGAAGACCGTCGTCGACGGATCGTCGAGGACCTCCTCGAGCGGGTGGGGCTTTCGGCCAACGATGCCGGTCGTTACCCCCACGAGTTCTCCGGGGGTGAAAAGCAACGCATCGCTATCGCACGGGCATTGGTGCTCAATCCGGACCTGATCGTCGCCGATGAACCGACGAGTGCCCTGGATGGGCGCGTCAGGGCCGACATCCTCGGATTGCTGGACGATATTCGACGGGAGTTCGACATCTCGGTGCTGTTCATCAGCCACGACATCGACGTCGTCAGGCGCTTCTGTGACCGCGTCGCGGTCATGTACCTCGGGGAAATCGTCGAACAAGGACGGATCGACCGGGTCCTCTCGGCGCCCAAGCATCCGTACACCCAGGTCTTACTCGGCTCCGTCCCGAGCCTCGACCCGACCGACCGAACCCTCCCCTCGCCCCTCACGGATACGATTCCAGACCCGGCCGACCCACCGGCCGGCTGTCGCTTCCACACCCGATGCCCGGCGGTCATCCGTCCCGAGGAGATCGACCTCGAGCCCGAACAGTGGCAGCGTGTCGCCGCGTTCCGGTTTACCGTCCAGGCAGGCGAACTCCCCGAGTCAATCGATATCACCGGATCGGGACCGATCGACGAATCGACCGTCAGAGACGCCTTGGACCTACCCGAGAGACTGCCAGACCAGGGCATCGATGACGGCGTCGCCAGCGCCATCGAGGCCATCGCGTCGGGAGAACTCGAACGAGCAGGGGAGATCCTCGAGGAGGGAGTGCCGACGGTTTGTGAGCAATCCGTGCCCGAATCGATCACTGTCGACGGGCGAACGGTCGCCTGTCACCGCCACGACGAGACGATGCCAGGAGTGGCCGACCCAGAGATCATGAAACCGTTCCGGTGACGAGTATCAGTCGTCGCCGTCGGCATCGACGACGACGACCTCACCGTCGACGACGTCGACGTTGATCAGCGTCTTGACCCGGTAGCCGGCATCAGCGACCTTGTTTTCCCCGCCCACCTTCTTGATGACGGCCACCGTGTCGACGACTTCGGCCCCGATCCCGTCGAGGGCCTCGAGGACCGCCGCGAGCGTGCCGCCAGTCGAGAGGACGTCGTCGAGGACCAACACCCGCTCGCCGGCGTGGACGTCGTTGATGTACATCTCGTTTTTCGAGTAGCCCGTCTCCTGGGAGATGGCAACCTCGCCCTCGAGACCGTATTTTCGCTTGCGGATGACGGAGACGGGGATGTCGGTCATGAGCGAGACGGCCGTCGAGATGTGGATTCCCATCGCGGCTGGGGTGACGATCCGGTCGACGTTCTCGAGGTCCGCTTTTCGGGTGATCCGGATGACGATCTCACGGAGCAGCCCTGGCTCGAGTTTTGGGACGCCGTCGCTGACCGGATGCACGAAGTAATGATAGCCGTCCTTCTCGATGATCGGGGCCTCGAGGAGGGACGATTGCAACTGATCCATGTCGTCGATGCGTGGGATATCGAGTAAAAGGTGACGATACGTCTCCCAGGTGGGCGTGGATCCATGCGGGCGATCACCCCGCCGTGAGGCTGTTCGGACATCGCGGGGTTGCGACCGGCGTGACGAGCGCCCACCCGTTCAATCGTCGCCGTAGCGCAACTCCGGTGGCTGGTCGCCGTGGCCAAGCCGCATATTTCGCTCGTAGTAGATGTGTGCCGTTGCCGTCACGGTGACCGTGAGCGAGATAATTCCGGCCCAGGCCGTCGCGGAGACGAGCGTCAGTGGATAGATCTCGAGCCAGAGTGCCGCGACCAGCGCACAGCCGATCGCGCCGAGCGAGAGGTACAGTTCCCGCCAGGCGAATTCGCTGCCCGGAACGATCTCGAGGTACACGTTGAGATCGCTCGTCAGTTCCGTGGCCTCGATGATCCCCGCATCGGAGTCAAAACGGAGGATCCCCGCCGCGTCCATCTTCGGGAGGTGGGTCTGCTGTAAGGTGGTGTAGACGCGCTTTCGTTGCTCGGGCGTGACGGCCTCGAGGGTCGTCTGGTACTCCCAGGCAGCGACCTGCTGAGCGAGGTCGCCGAGTGCAACCTGGCCGTCGTCCTGTTTGAGATACTGGAGGACGTAGCGGCGACGCTGGTTGCGGAGCACTTCGAATGTCTCGCCCTTCGAGAGCGAGTCCACGTTCGAGCGTCGCTGCATCACCATCCTCTCACCTGTGTGCCTCTTGCCAGCGCCCACACGGGCGATACCGGCGCTGATTGACGGATCGAACGCCACCTATATAATTCTCCTGACGCCGACTCGGCTCCCGCCACGATGGGACACACTGCAGACTGGGGACTCGGCTCTCGCGGTCGTTCCCAGCGTGGGCCGTCCCCGGCCTCGAATCACCGTCAGTCCGCGAGGATGACACCGAGAGATCTCGCGATCTCCGATCCGAGGTCGGTCTTCGGCCCGGCGAACTCGGCCACGTCGCCGGCGTGGACCAGCAGGGCGCGCGTCTCCGTGTCCCCCATCACGCTCGCATCGTTGGCCACGACGAACGCGGCGTCGACGCGCTCGAGTTGGCGACGGGCAGCCTCGATCAACTGCTCGTCGCTCGCGTCCGTTTCGGTCTTGAACCCGACGACCGGAAGCCCTGGGGTGGCCTCCCGAACGTGATCGAGGAGCTTCGGGGTGGGCTCGAGGTCGAGTGTCACCCGCTCACCGGAAGGGATCTTCTCGGGGCTCGTCTCGACCGTGTAGTCGCCGATGGCAGCCGCGGAGACCATCGCGTCGGCGGTTTCGCAGGCCTCGAGGGTCGCCTGCGTCATCTCGGCGGCGCTCTCGACGTTGCGGACGTCGGCGTAGGGAACGTCGCCGCCGTCGTGGACGAGGGTGACGTCGGCCCCTTGGGCGTAACAGGCCCGGGCGACGGCCCGGCCCATGGTTCCGGAGGCGCGGTTGGTCAAGACGCGGACGGGATCGATTGCCTCGCTGGTCGCCCCGCTGGTCACGACCACGTGGCGGCCCTCGAGCGGCCGCTCCCCGACGACGCGGGCCACCGCACAGCAGATGGCGTCCTCCGTGGCGATCTTGGCCTTGCCCTCCTCGAGGCGAGGCTCGACGAACTGGACACCCCAGGATTCGACGCGGTCGATCGCCTCGAGCACGCCCGGGTGCTCGTACATTGGTGCGTGCATCGCCGGGGCGACGACGACGGGCATGCCGGCTCCGAGTGCCGTCGTCGCACAGGTGGTGACCGGCGTGTCGTCGACCGCACCGGCAATCTTGCCGATGGTGTTGGCCGTCGTGGGCGCGAGCAAGAGGACGTCCGCCCAGCCGTCGTACCCACAGAGGTCGACGTGTTCGACGCTGCCGGTGATCTCCGTGACGACCGGGTTCTCGGTGGCGAACTCGAGTGCCCACGGGTGGATGATCCCGCGGGCGCTGTCGGTCATCACGGCTCGCACGGCAGCCCCCTGGCGACGCAACTCGTGGGCCAGTTCGACCGTCTTGACGGCGGCGATCGATCCCGACACCCCGAGTGCAACGTTCACTCCCTCGAGCATTGGTGGGGTATTGGGGCGACTGGGTTTTATACGGTGTGCCCTGATCCCCGTGGTCCCGTCGAGTTGATCGACCTGCGGAGTCGTCTCTTGGGAGGGTCCACTCGAGGGTTCTACCGACTCGACCGGTCGGTAGCTATTTGGTCACGGCTCCTGAGATTCAACCGATGAGGAGTGTGGCGGTCGCTTCCGGCGCTGACCGCGAACGGGCGGTCTCCCCCGTGATCGGGGTCGTGTTGCTCGTGGCCATCGCGGTCCTGAGCGCGACGGTCGTCGCCGCGTTTGTGCTGGATTCGGGGCCGAATCAGCCGCCGCCGAATACGGAGCTGGTGTTCGAGGAAGATACCGACGAGGTGACAATCG
>LFFM01000213.1_pt1 | contig 39398 bp, 28 predicted proteins | sample 643131 | NCBI WGS metagenome assembly LFFM01 (sample SAMN03777445, study PRJNA286221) | soda lake metagenome | biome: soda lake; feature: Kulunda steppe; material: water; isolation source: sample Tc-Br brine of Tanatar trona crystallizer | place: Russia: Kulunda steppe | collected 2011-07
CACGAGCGGCCGCTGCAGCCGCTACGGCACCCGGCGAATCCCCGCCGCCGCCCCGATCCGGTGATCACCGGTCCACATCAGCGCGATGCGCTCTGGCCGACCGCCTGGCCGGACCGAGCGACGTACCCCGAGCCGCTCGTGCCGCCGGGCATTGTGCGCCGCGGCGGTCCCACTCCGCGCGAAATGCTGACGTGGATCAAACGGGAGGGCAGCTGATGGAGGCTCAGGCGACCATAACACCCATGCCACAGGCCTTCGCGCTCTCCGAGGGGGAGGCCTATGAGGAAGCCAGTCTTTCGGGGGTAGACGTCGCAGGGCAGCAGGGCGCGGACGTTTCCTTCCGGGCCTGCGTGCTTGAACGCGCGATATTTGAGGGGGCCCACCTCTGCGATCTCCACATCGCAGCGTGCCTGCTTACCGGTGCATCGTTCGCGAAGGCGGATCTTGAAGGTGCCATATTTGAAGCGACCGCGCTTCGGGAGGTCTCGTTTGAGGGAGCCACCCTTCGGGGCGCAACCTTTATCGGATGCGACCTCAGCGAAAGCGTGTTTACGGGAGCGGTGCTGACGGGCTGCACCTTCGAAGGGTGCACGCTGGCACATGCCACCCTGGATGGCTGCGATATGTCGGATAGCGTGTTGGACGAGAGTGCGCTGATTGGCGCGACCCTTGCCGATGCAACGCTGGCGAACGCCTCGTTACAGGGAGCCATTCTGATCGAGGCTACGCTCGCAAGGGCCGATCTGACCGGGGCAAACCTGCATACGGCGGTGCTCTCAGAAGCTGACCTGACCGGCGCTATTTTTAACGAGGCTCGCCTCTCCCAGGCCGTGCTGGAGGAGGTGCGGGCTGCTGATGCCTCCTTTCAGAAAGCGAAGCTGTCTTCCGCGTTCTTTCGCCGGGCTGACCTCAGCCGGTGTGACTTCACCGGTGCAGTCCTGCCCACTGCTTCGTTTGAGCGGGCCCGCATGCAGGGGGCTATGCTCGTGCGAGTGGAGGGGGAGGGGGTAAGCTTTGCTTTTGCGGATCTGCAGCAGGCCCTCCTTCATGAAGCCGCCCTTCCACTGGCGTCCTTCCTCGGCGCTGACCTCGCACGCGGGCAGGCGATCGGTGCCGACTTCTACGGGGCTGACTTCGAATGGGCACACGTGGAGGCGTTCGATCATCGTGATTGCGAGATGGCGCATGCCCGCATGCCGTCGACCCAACGCCCAGCGTATGGTCCAAGTGCACAACCGCCCCCCGTGAACCCGCAGTCGCTTGCCCGCGCCCCGGGTGCCACCGACGCTAACTGATTTCGCACCGTTCTCTCCGCCCGACTGTGGACATCCGCAACGACACAACGCTCGAAACAGGCTTCACCCTCGGCCCGGGGCCGGAGGGGCAGCCGTGTGTTAGCGTGATCGTAAAAGGCACGTTTGTGATTCCCGCGGAGACCGGGGCAACGGCGACGCTGGCCGAAGAGCAACTACCGCTGTGGGAGGAAGACCATCATTTTGATGGGGACGCCAGCGCGAGCGTGAAATTTGAGGCGGATACGGTACCGTACAAGCCAGCCGCCGATATCGTACTGGTGGGGCACGGATACGCGCCCGGCGGACGCCCTACAGTGCAGGTAGATGTGCTGCTGCGCGTAGGGTCACACAAACAAATCCTTCGGCTCATCGGTGACCGCCAGTGGAATTTCCCCTCACGCATGCTCATGAAGCCGCTGATCAGTGACCCTAAGCCCTTCACTCAGATGCCGCTGCGCTACGAGCGCGCCTTTGGTGGATTCGACCGGGTAGGCGCGGGCTGCTGCGAGGCGAATCCACTCGGGCAGGGCTTCATCACATCCAAAGCCCGCGATGCTGTGCACGAAAAGCTACTACCCAACATTGAAGACCCGCGAGAGCTCATCACGGCGTGGAACGACCACCCACGCCCCGTCGGCTTTGGCTTCTACGGAAAGACCTTTGCCCCGCGGCGAGCCCTGCGCGGCACGGAGGCGGGCCTCGCGAACCCGGACCCACTGCTGGGGTTACCGTCAGACTTCGCGCCAGAATTCTTCAATGGCGCCCATCCCGACCTGCAGGTGCCCGGCTATTTGCAGGGAAACGAGGAAGTCGAGCTGTTCAACCTGACGCCCGATGGTCCCCGCGCGTTTCGCCTACCGGGCATTACACCTGACGTCCGCCTTGCCCTGTACGAAGAAGGCGCTGCAACGGCGGAGGAAGCAGCGCCGCATGTCCTGCACGGTGTGCTCGATACGCTTGTATTATTACCAGATGAGGGTAGAGGGTATGTCGTTTGGCGCTTCCGGCATCCGTTGCCCGAGCGCTATGAAGATGTGGTAGATGTGGCGTACGCAACCGTGCGCCTTTCAGTATGAAAAGACTAACTTCGTGCGTCAATAGCTTACGGCGCTTCCCACCTTAGGTGGTATTTTAGCAATCTTACATGAACAGGAGCCGGCCACTGGTCGGCCATGATGCAAAAGCATGTAGACGGGTCGAGGGTAGTCCTCGTAGTGACCAGCAGTACGTGCAGTATGGCATACGCTATTTTTCTCAAGCCCTTGACTTCTGATGAGTGACCAATCCCCCGACGGCGTAGGTTTTCACATTACCTCCGACCCCGACCGCACCGAAATCACGCAGCCCGGTAAGGATGCCGTGGAGCGTCCGGAGGTGCTGCCGCTGCGACTGCTGTTTGTGAGCAACCTCGCACCCGAAGGCGCGACGCCCGCCTGGGCGGAAGGGATGCACGTCGTCAGCCTTGAGGCCGCCGGCTTTGCGCCGTACCTCGAGCGGGTGGCGCCGACACTGGAGGTGAGCCTGCCCAATCGCGTGAGCGGTTCGCCCGCCCGCATCTCGTCCACCTTACAGTTTACATCGCTGAACGACTTCCGCCCGGAGCGCGTGGCCGCGCAGTTGCCGCTGACGGCTCCGCTGGTGGGCTTGCGGGCCGGACTGCGTTCGGTAGCGGCTGGCGATCAGACGCTGGAGGACGTGCGTGCCTCGCTCACCGATGGGGCGCTGAGCGGGTCGGTGGAGGCCTTGCTGGATGCACTCGACGAAAAGACCGGTACCGGCGGTGCCGACGCGAACGGGCACGCCGGAGATTCCTCCGGTGATGCGCTCGATCGATTGTTGGCGATGGTGGATGATGCACCAGCCGACGATGCCCCATCAGATGCCCCGGACGCCCTGGCCGACGCACTGACGGAGGCGGTAGTTGGGCCTTCCGATACGCCCGTACGCCCGCCTTCCGATGCGCTGGCCCAGGTGGTGGCACGGCTGGAAGGGCTGATCCGGGCGCAACTGCAGCCCCTGTTTTTAGACCCAGACTTCCGCGCGCTTGAGGCCGCTTGGCGCAGCCTCCGCTTGTTGACGAAGCGCTTGCCCTTTCGGAAGGGAATCCAATTGGAAGTGTTGGCCGCCGCTCCTGATCAACTCAACGAGGCCATCCACCATCAGGTGGTGATGCGCGAGCACACGCGCACCGATGATGCGCCGCCGCTGTCGGCGGTGCTGGTGGACCACGCCTTTGGCTGCACGGGGCCAGAGGTGGAGCGGATGCAGGACCTCGCGGCCTCTGGAGCCAGCGTGCAGGCGCCCGTCATCGCGGCTGCCGCGCCAGCGTTCTTTCAGGTAGATTCAGCGCAGGCGCTGCACGACCTGCCGCCGCTCCGTCAGGTCCTGGACGACCCCGCTTTCCTGCCGTACAAAAAACTCCGCGCCGACGACGCTGCCTCATCCCTTGTACTGGCGCTCCCGGCCTTTATGCTGCGGACACCACACGCCGCTGACGACGGCGCGCTGGTCGAAGACGGACCGCTCTGGGGGCAGGCGCCCGCGGCTGTGGGCCTGGCGATGGCCGGCAGCTTTGTAGCGACCGGCTGGCCTACCCATCTGCGCCAGCATCAACTCAGTGACTTTCCCATCCACCGCACACCGCAGGGCTTTACGCCGTTGGAGGTGCTGATTCCCGAGAGCAAGCTGGCGGGCTTTGCAAAGGGCGGCTTTACCGTCCTTGCCGGCAAATCAAACCACGATGGGATTGCCCTGGGCCGGGCGCAGACGGTAGCGCTGCCGACAGAACACGAAGACCTCGTGGCCGCGACGGAGGCGCGCGTGCACGTCACGCTCCCCTGCCAGCTCTTCGTGGCCCGCACCGCACAGTTTCTCTTCACGCTGCAGGAAGGCGTCACTGCCGGCCCCGACGTCGACGCAACGGTGGCTACCCTCACCCGCCATATTCAGGCGTTTCTGAAGGCGGGTGAACCAACGCGCAGGGTACCGCCCGACGCCGTGTCGGTGGAGCCGGTGCCGGATGCGCCCATGGAGGGAAAGGCCCTGTTTGCCGTGCGGCTCAAGCCCCCATCCTTCGTGCTGGATCAGGAGGTGAGCCTCGTGCTGGGCGTGCAGGTGCCCACCGCCGAATCATCGGCTGACGAGGCCGCTTCCACCTGATGTTTTTGCTCGCTTGAGCGCTGGCTGCTATGTTTTCTCGGCTCCGTACATCCTCGCCTGCTTCGCCACCGCCCGTCCAGGTGCGGGTGGCGTCGGACGATAAAGCCGCTACGCAGACATTCACCGCGCCCATCCAGATCGGCCGAGACGATACCTGCGACGTGCAGGTGCCGGTCCCGAACGTGAGCCGCGTCCATGCAGCTACGGAGTGGGCCGAGGACACGTGGTGGGTCGTAGATCAAAACAGTACCAACGGCCTGTTTGTAGAGGGCACGCGCATGGAGCGGGTGCCGGTTCAGGAGGCCACCGAAGTGCGGCTGGGAGAAGACGGCCCTGTAGTGATGTTTTCAGCAGAGCGCGGGGCGTCCCACGCGAAGGCGGTTCCAAAAAAAGACGCGCCGCAGGGCCACCCGTCCACTCCTCCCCGGAATAGCACCAGGCAGCGGGGCCGTCCGCCGAAAACAGGGCCGGTGCCATCCCAAGGCAAGGCAGCGGACGTAGATGATGGAGCGCGTCCGGATACGCCCGCGGCCACCCCATCGGCCGCATCTGCTGCGCACAGGGAGTCACCGCCGCCGGTGGAGCCAACGCCTGCAGCGCCCACGGCTAAGGCCGACGCGGCGCCTTCTCCTGACGATGCCTCCGTTTCCTGGTATCGTCGCCACTACCTCACCGAGGCCGACGACGCCGAGCCAGCGGGCGAGCGCACCCGGTTCATCCGGCAGGCCTACCGTGAGGTCCAAACGAAACAGCGCCGCACGTACTGGGGCATCGGGCTCGGACTTGTGGCGGTCCTGCTGCTGGTGGCGGCCTATGCCGGCTATCAACAGGTGCAAAACCAGCGCCTGCAGGCCACCGCCGCTGATGTGTTTTACGAGATCAAGGAGCAGGACGTCCGCCTGGCACAGCTGGCGCGCATCGTCGAAGAGACCGGCGGTGAGGAACTCACCCAACTGCTGGAGGAGATGCAGGCTTCCCGCCAACGCATGGCGCAGCAGTACGAAGGGTACGTCCGCGAGCTTGGCGTGTACCGCAACCTCACCGACACCGAGCGCCTCATCTACCGCGTGGCCCGCATCTTTGGGGAGAGCGAGTTCGAGATCCCCGCCGGCTTTGTACGGGCCGTGCAGGAGGAAATCGACACCTACTGGCTGGCGTCAGGCCGCAACCGGTGGCTCCGTGCCGTTCGCCATGCGGAGGAGCAGGGCTACACGCCCGTCATCGTGCGCACCATGCTGGAGCACGGGCTGCCGCCAGAAATGTACTACCTGGCCCTGCAAGAGAGCAACCTGAACGTAAACGCCGTGGGCCCCGAAACCCGCTGGGGCATTGCCAAGGGCATGTGGCAGTTCATCCCGTCGACGGGCCGTGCGTATGGGCTACGGGCCGGGCCGCGGGAGGAGATGCGCGTGGTGGATCCGCAGGACGACCGGCACGACTTCGAGAAGGCGACGGTAGCAGCCGCGCGCTATCAGGCCGAGATCTACAGCACGCTCGCACAGGCTTCCGGACTGCTGGTGCTGGCCTCCTACAACTGGGGGGAGAATGGCGTCTTGAGGCGGCTGAATCAGCTGTTTGAAGGCATCCCGGACAACCCCCGCGAGCGCAGCTACTGGCGCTTTCTGCAGGCCTACGAAGACCGCATGCCGCAAGAGACCAAGGACTACGTGCTCCGCATCTTCGCCGCAGCGGTTATTGGGCAGGACCCCACTCAGTTTGGGCTGGACGCCGAAAACCCACTGCAGTCCTACCTCGAAGAAGCCACCGATCTGCAGGCCCAGGCCTCGGCGCCTGACGCCTCAACCATCCCTTCCCCCTAACCCTACCTGACCTATGGCCTGGTGGAAACGCAAATCCCGCCCTTCCCTCAGCGTGGGCGTTAGCTCGCACGTGGGACAGGTGCGCACCAACAACGAGGATGCGTATGGTGTCTTCGAAGGAGCCGGCGATGAGAAGCTCTTCATCGTAGCCGATGGGATGGGAGGACATCAGGCCGGGGAAGTGGCCAGCCGGCTGGCCGTGGAGGCTGTGCAGCAAACCCTCTTCGCGCAGCGCGACCAGCCCATCGATCATCGCCTGCAGGAGGCCTTCGGTGCGGCCAACGAGCAGGTGTACGCGCAGGCCAACGGCGAGGCGCACCGCCGGATGGGGACCACGTGCACCGTGCTGGCGCTGGTAGACGGCGAAGGTCACATTGGCCACGCGGGGGACAGCCGCGCATATCGCATTGAGGCGGATGAGATTACACAGCTCACGCGCGACCACACCGTGGCCACCGATATGCTGGACGCCGGCATCCTCACCAATGCAGAAGCAGCGGTGCATCCGCGCCGCCACGCACTTACGCGGGCGATCGGCGTTGAAACCGACCTGGAGGTCGACGTGATCTCTCCGCTCCCCCTTACACCACACACGCGTTACCTCCTCTGCTCCGATGGCCTCCTGCAGGTCCCCGTCGCCGAGCTGCAGGACGTGGCGCTGCTCCTCCCCCCGCAGGAGGCCTGCAACGAGCTCGTCCGCCGTGCGAACGCGCAGGGCGGGACCGACAACATTACCGTGCTTATCATTGCTTTCGAGCAGTAACCTGCCGTACCAATGCCGAACCATCCCAACATAGGAACTGAAGTCGACGGATACCGCATCCAGGAGGTGCTGGGGCAGGGCGGTATGGGTATCGTCTTTAAAGCCGAAGATGTGGCCCTTTCCCGTGCCGTTGCGCTCAAAATGATCGACCCCGCGTTGGCGCGCGATGCAGCCTTCCTGCGGCGCTTTCGGTCGGAGGCGCGGGCGCTGGCGCGGATCGACAGCAGCCACATTGTGCGGGTGCACGCCTTGCGCGAAACGTCGGCGGGCCTCTTCATCGTGATGGAGTACGTGGACGGGGGAACGGTCTCGGACTTGCTGGCCGAGGGGCCCGTGCCGTGGCAACAGGCGCTGCCCGTCATCCGGCAGACGCTCACCGCCCTGCACGATGCCCACAGCGTCGGCGTGTGGCATCGCGATATCAAGCCCGGCAACATCCTCATCTCCTCCACCGGTAAGGTGAAGGTGACCGACTTCGGCCTGGCCAAGCTGGAGCAGAAGGGGGATGGGATGCAGACCGTCACCCAGGGCATTTCGGGGACGCTCTACTACATGTCGCCCGAGCAGGTGAAGGGCGCGGCCGACCTGGACCACCGGAGCGACCTCTACTCGGCCGGCATGACCATCTACAAGATGCTGACGGACGACGTGCCGTTCGATCGGTCAGCGGGCGACTTTGCCATCATGCGCCAGGTGGTGGAAGAGCCTGTGCCCCGGCTGGACGGCACCCGCGACGACCTGCCGCCGGCGCTTGTGGATGCCGTGGCAAAGGCCTTGCAGAAAGACCCCGATGCACGGTTCCCCTCGGCCAAGGCCATGCTGAAGGCCTTGGAGGGGCTGGAGGAAGCCGCGGTAGGCGCGCCCGTCCCGGTGCGGAAAGGCCGTTCGTCCACTGCGCCGCCGGCCCGCGCCCGCCGCAGCCGAGGCCGCGTGGTGGCCGGGGCCGCCCTCGCCATCGTGGCGCTGCTAGGGCTGCTCGGCTTCCTGCTGTGGCCCGCCGGCGATACTGATGATGCAGGCAGCACGATCGCGGATGCCGCCGATAATACGCCGCACGCCATCGATGAGCGCCCGGCCGGAGCCGACGATGCGACCGGCGATGCGACCGGCGATGCAGCTAACGATACCGCCGGGAACGAGGGTGGCGACACGGCCGATAATACCGCCAATGGGGGCACCGACGCGGTGCCCGAGGCGGCCTTCGGTACGCTGCGCATCACCTCAACGCCCAGTGAGGCGACGGTCTACGTGAACGGCGAACGCGCCGGGCAGACGCCCTACGAAGACGATACGAAGCCGCCGGGTGCCGTGACGGTGCGGCTGGAGAAGGACGGCCACGAGGCCTGGGAGCAGCAAGCCGTAAACGTCGGTGCTGGTGCCATGCGGGAGGTATCCGCTACGCTGAGGCCGACCGCGGAGGCCACCGCCGCACTGCGCGCCACAGCGCCATCGGGTGGTACGGTCACGGTAGGGGAGAATGAGTCCGAGGGCACGGGGCAGTTCCAGCTAACGCCGGGCACGCACACCGTGCGCTTTACCCACCCCGAGCACGGTACCGTCGACTCCACGCTTACGGTGGCCGCGAACACATCACACGAGCTTACCGCCTACTTCGAACAGCAGATTAACGTGAACACCGACGGCGCCTGGGCAGGCCTCTGGATCAACGGCGAGCTCTCCGATCGCACCACGCCACAGCAACTTACGCTCGGCCCAGGCGAGCATACCGTCCGTGCCCGCATCGACCGCAGCGATGACCTCTACATCGACGGCGGCCTCCACCGCGTGGAAGTCGACGGCGAGGAGCGCTCCCGCGAAGAATTTACGGGCACCTCGCAGACGATCCGCGTCGCGCCGACCTTTCGCCCAACTCGCCATGTCCTCGTCTTTCGCGTTCGCGAGCGCGAGTAACCCTTTTTCACCAGTCCCATCTACCCCATGAATCGCCTCTTGCACCGCCTCTTTGCTTCACTCGCCCCCGGTCGCTCGTGGCTCCGCCATGGGGTGTCGACCATATTGATGCTGGTACTGCTGCTTGCGTGTACTACCCCGCGGGATGTGGCGCCCTCACAATCTGCGTCTGCCGACGCTCATTCGGCCACGCCCGCAACGGCTGCTCCCGCTGCCGTCCCCTCCCCGGCGGCGGAGGCGCCCGCTGCCAGCCATGTGTTGCACGATCCCACACTCACCGAGGCAATCCAGCAGTACGACGAAGGCCGCTATGAAGCCGCCATCGAGGCCCTCTCGGCTATTGCGCAGGATACCTCAATGGACATCCCGGTGCGCCGGGAAGCCCTGCAGTACCTCGGGCGGGCCCACCTGGCGCGCAACGAAATGGAAGGCGTACGACAAGCCCTGCATAGCCTGCTGGAGCTGGAACCACCGCTGGTAGAGCTGAACCCAGACGTAGAGCCCCCGCCCCTCATGCGGCTGTATTACGAGGTGCGAAAGGACTTTACCGGCTCGTATGAGATGGAGCGCGCGTCGGCGGGCCTGCAAACCCTGGCCATTATGGACTTCTCAAACGCATCGCTGGACGATCGGGAACGCTTTGCTCCCCTGCAACAGGGGCTGCCTTCGCTCCTCATCAACCAGGTAAATGGGGCTACCGACCTGAAGGTGGTCGAACGGGAGCGCATTCAGTGGATCCTGGATGAGCTGGAACTGCAGCGCGATAGCGACATCGTCGATCAGGCTACTGCGGTACAAACGGGCGCCATCCTCGGGGTAAACGCGGTGCTCTTTGGTAGCTACATCGTGCACGAGGGGCAGATGACGCTTAGCTCCCGGCTCGTGAGCGTGGAGACGAGTGAGATCCTCCTCACGGCGCAGGTGCAAGGCGAAGCCAATGCGTTCGGCAGTCTCGTTACCGACCTCAGCGCCCGGCTCACCGAGGCCCTGAATGCGTCGCTACGTGAGGGTGCGGAGGCGGATACACAGCCACAATCGCTGGATGCTATGCTGGCCTATTCCGAAGGCCTCGCTGCACTGGAGCGCGGCAATTACGCCCTGGCGCACGACAGATTTGAGGAAGCCACCGCGCTGGACCCCGACTACCAGCGCGCGCAGATGCGGATCAGCAGCTTGCAACCCGTGCTCGCTGCTTCACAAACGAACGCCCCGACGTCCGACAACGACTCCCCTTAACGCTATAGTAGATACCGATACGTAAAGACACCCGGCTGTATGCTACCTACGCGCCCTTCACGTCTGCCCATAGATTCATGTATCCTGCTTCATCCTCTTGTCCGTTCCCCGGTCTTCTCCTGAAGGCCCTCTGCGTTGCTCTGCTCTTCCTGCTGATGCCCCCGCCGGCGCATGGGCAGGCAGACGATCCTCTGGAAGCCGTCCGCGAAGCCTATGTGGCTGAAGAATACCAGACCACCATTGCGCTACTTGATGAATTGCTGGCGGACGATACCCTTGCCGACACGGAGCGGGTGGACGCGTTGCTTTACCTCAGCCGCGCACAGCTGGCGCTGGAGCGCAGAGAGGAGGCGCGCGGAGCGCTGGAAGAGGCGCTGGCCGCTGATCCAAGTCTCATGCTGGACCCTGATCAGGAGTCGCCGCGCTTGATTCGACTCTACTACGCCGTGCGGCAAGATATGGAGGCTGAAGGGCCCATGAGCGATATCCAGACGCTGGCCATCCTGGATTTTGCCAACAACTCCGTGGATGAACGTGACCGATTTGACGGGCTGCGGAAGGGCCTGCCCTCGATGATGATCAGCCACATGAGCGGCACGCCCGATCTGCGCGTAATTGAACGCGAGCGGATTCAGTGGCTGCTGGAGGAGCAGGACTTTCAGCAGGATGCAAGCCGTGTAGACCAGTCGACGGCCGTGCAGACGGGGCAGATCCTGGGCGCCAATGCCGTCGTGTTTGGGAGCTTCATCGTGCTGGAGGATGAGATGACGCTCAACGCCAGCATCGTCGATGTAGCCTCTGGCACCACGCTGCTTTCTGAACAGGCCCGAGGGGCCGCCAACACGTTCCATGACCTCATCGCCGACCTCAGCCAGCAGCTTTCCGATGCCATGGGCGTGAACCTGGATCCTGAGGCAGACATCCGCGAAACGCGTTCCCTGGAGGCCATCACGGCCTACTCGCAGGGCTTGGTCGAGCAGGAGCAGGGCAATTATCGCGCGGCCTACGTACAGTTTGTGCGAGCCTCCGAGCTGGATCCGGAATACGACCGGGCCCGGCAGCGTGCCAACAGCCTCCGCCCGCTGATTCGCCAGCCGGTATCTTCCGTATCCCTCACCGTCGGGTATATGGGCACCGATTTCCAGCCAGCCGGGCCCAATGTCATGACACCGCAAAACCTTGATGCCCCGCTGTTCACGTTGATGCTATCCGGCGAGCGAGGCTTGCTGTCGGTAGGGTATGGCACCTCGTCAGTCCTTTTTGATACAGGTGTGGATGATGAGCCGATCCTATCCACGGGCGGTGACGCGGGGCCTGTTGCCGATCAGCAAGCCCCATCGTCCGCTGAGATCAGCCAACGCCTCCTGGAGATTACCGGAATGGTGGGCGGCAACGCCTACCTGCTCCGTCGCATTGAGCAAGTCCCGTTCGGCCTCTATCTGCCGATCCGGGTGGGGGGCACGTACCGCTTCGTAGACGTGGATGACGTACCGGACACCCCCGATCCGTTCGGCCTCTTCGACACGCAGCATCTGCTAAGTGCAGGCATCGGTGGTGGGGTCGGTACGCAGTTCCGCGTGATGGACCTACCCGGCGTGATCGGCACGCCTGTGATCGGCAACCTTGTGCTGGATGGGTCGCTCATGTTCATGCCGGGTGCCTATGCGAACCTGGCGGAAGGCTTGGACGATGTGTTCGTGAGCCGCACGCGCGACATCAACGTTGAGATCCGGTTGGTACGGCTCTTGCAGACTGGTGTTGGCGACGGACTCGGGCTTACGTTCGGGTTCACGCACCGGACGGTAGGCCGCTCCGCCACGACGCCGGACGGGTTCGGCGATGCGCTGGGTACGGCCTTCAGTTCGGGCGACCTGGAGCGGATCTCCACGCAGCGCCTCTTTCGAATCGGGGTGAACTGGTGAGGCAGACGCGAGCCTATCTACGAGATTGACGCATGAGCGAAAAGCGCATAGAGTTAGCGTTCTCTCATAAAAAATTCCTGCCTAATCAAGCCAGAGGCACCCTGTGATACTGCGCTTTAGGAAGTATTATCGATAGGCGAGCCCCAACGGGCTTCAACCTCAATGGGCCCAAACAGGGTCATATGGCTTAACTCAATGGCCGTGTTATGATGATGAGATGGCAGGCACCGCAATCGTGGAGGGTACGAGGTGAGACATGGGGGGTAGCCAGAGCGATGCTATGGATGAGCGTATGGGTGATCATGGTTGGTTGTGCAGGGGGGGCTGCCACGCAGGAGGCGCCCGTACGGGCGGAAGACGGTAGCGAGGTGGTCCGTGCGCAGGCTATGAACGAAGGTCCGGATTCCGAGGATACGCTGACAGATGCCGATCTGGAGGCCGCCATTCAGCCGTATGACGAGGGGCGGTACGCGGACGCGATTGTAGCACTCCAGGCCCTTGCCATCGATGAGGCAAAGCCGCTGCCAGTACGCCGGGAGGCGCTGCAGTACCTGGGCCGTGCCCATCTGGCGCGCAACGAGATGGAGCGTGTCCGCGAGGCCCTCCACGCGTTGCTGGAGCTGGAGCCCCCGCTCGTAGAACTAAACCCCGATATTGAGCCCCCGCCCCTCATGCGGCTGTACTATGAAGTCCGGCGCGACGTAAAGGACTCGTACGAAGTCGAGGGCGGGGCGCCTGGGCTGCAAACCCTGGCCATCCTGGACTTCAACAACAGTTCGGTTGATGCCTTTGAGCGCTTTGCGCCGCTGCAGCAGGGTCTGGCATCGATGATGATCAACCACATGAGCGGTGCTACCGGGCTGCGGGTCGTGGAGCGGGAGCGGCTGCGGTGGCTGCTCGATGAGTTGGAGCTGCAGCAGGATACCGTACGCGTAGACCAGGCCACAGCGGTGCGCTCCGGGCAGTTACTGGGGGCGCACGCGGTGCTCTTTGGCTCCTTCACAGTACACCAGGACCAGATGTGGATGAGCGGGCGCGTTGTGGAGGTAGAGACGGGCGCCATCCTGTTAGCCGAACAGGTACGCGGCGCCCGCGACAATTTTTACGGCCTCGTGGAGGAGCTGAGCCAGAAAGTGGCAGGCGCCATCGACGCGACGCTGGACGCCGCAACCCTTGAGCAGCGCCGTGAGACGCAATCACTACAGGCCATGATGGCCTACGCCGAAGGGCTGGCTCTGGTGGAGCGCGAAGCCTACGCTGAAGCTTACGAGCGTTTCCAGCAAGCTCTTGCGCACGATCCGGACTATACGCGGGCTGCGGTACGGGCCGCCAGCTTACGCCCCCTGCTTAGCTAATCCCCCTTCGCCTATCCCTTCGTTGGTACTGTGACCCTCTTTCGCCTCCCTGTTGCTGCATGTATCATCCTCATTGCGGTGCTTGCCGGATGTGCCTCCGTCGACTACTCCGTGGTGGAGCCCGCGCTCTATGAAGGGGCCATAGAGGAACTGCAGCAGGAGCTGCGGGAGAACCCTGATAGCGCCGAGGCGCGTCGCTCACTGGGGCTCATCTACCTCCGCACCGGTGCTTTTCGGGACGCCCGAACTGAGTTGCAGGCTGCCTATGATGGCGGTGTTGAGGATCCCGAAGCCCTTTTTAGCCTCGGACTGGCGCATGAGCGATCAGGCGAGCAGCGAGCGGCCATCGAAGCCTACCGGCGCTACACCGACCTCCCGCGGACGTCCCGGTATCGGGAGCCAATGCAGGGGCGGTATCTGTTGCTTGCGCGACAGGTAGCGCGTGCGCAGGTCCGCCGGGCGCTGGCCGCTGAGGCTACCCTGACCGACCAGGCACCAGCCCGCCATGTGGTGGGCGTGGTGCCGCTGTCCTACCAGGGCCGTGAGCCACGCTTCGAGCCGTTGGGTGAAGGGCTGGCCGAGATGATTGCCATCGACCTGGCCCAGGTGCAACAGCTACGCGTCGTGGAGCGGGTACGCCTGGATGCCGTGTTGGACGAACTGGAGCTGGGGGCATCGGACGTCGTCGCGGTTGCCTCCGCGCCCCGGACCGGACGGCTGCTGGGGGCGGGCCGCCTGGTGGCCGGCACCTACGACGTCCTGGACGAGGAAACGCTGCGCCTTGATGCTGCTCTGTGGGAGATGGCGGAAGCCGAAGAGCCAGGCGTCGAAAGCAGAACTGACGCCTTGGAGCAACTCTTTGCGATGCAGAAGCAGCTCGTCTTCTCCCTGATCGAGCGCATGGGGATTCGCCTTACCGCGGAGGAGCGGGCACGCATTGGCGAAGTGCCCACGGACGATCTGGAGGCCTTCCTCGAATTCGCGCGTGGACTCGCGTTCGAGCGCCAGGGGCAATACACGGAGGCCGCCCAGGCGTTTTCTCGGGCCGCCGTGCAGGATCCGTCGTTTGCGCAGGCCACGGAAGCTCAGGCGCGTGCACAGGGCATGCAGACAGCTACGGGCGATGCGGCCTCGTTTCAGCGGACCACCCTCGTCCCAGCGGTCGGTCCGGCGCCGATCGGTGCAGCCCCCCTGTCGCGCAGGCTGCAAGAGCTGAGCATAGGGCTCGGCGCCGATGACGTCCCCGGTGACCCCGACGAGCGCCGCCCGGCCCCCGAGGTCTCGGATGAACCCCCCCGCTTACCCGATCCCCCACCCCCTCCGTCCAACTAACGCTGGCTCCCTCGCGATTATGATGCGCCCCTTCTCTCGTTTAGGTTACGCGTTGGTTCTGGCACTCACCATCGGGTGGTTGATGACTGGGCCCGCCCCGGCTGCGGCTCAGCTTGCAGACGGCGTATGGCCACGCGCCGGCTATGATGAAGGCAACACCCGCCAGAGCCCGTTTGGAGCAGAAGCCACCTCCTGGGAGATCGTAGGCCAGGGTGGCGGCGACCGCTCCATCAGTTGGCCCACCGTGGCAGCTGACGGCAGTCTCCTGTACGTCAACTCAGCGTTTTTTCGTTTTGAAAACCCCGAGGGCCTCGCCACGCTGTACGCGCTGAACCCCGACGGGACGCCCCGGTGGGACGCGACGGTGTTCGGCATTCCCGGAGAAGCGATCAGCGCCCCGGCCATCGACGCCGACGGAAACATCTTTGTCGCGGTAGCCTCAGCGGCCGAGTCGCGTGGCGTGGTGGATGTCTACAACCCCGAGGGCGAACCCATCTCGTTTGCCAGCGTGGAGGCATTGGATGAGTTTAATGAGGGTGATCTGGCTGGCGATCAGCGAGGCGGTGCTGCGCAAACGCCACTACTCGATGGGGAAGGCCGTATGTTTGTTCGGATGGAAGGCACGCTTGTGGCGTTTGCGCTGCCAGACGAGCTGGACGAGGCGAATGTCCCAGAGTTGCTCTGGCGCGAGCCCATCGGCCCCCGCTGCCTCAACATGGGGCCGGACGGCAGCCTGTATGCCGCCACGGGGTCCACGCTCCACCGGATTGATCCCAGCACGGGCGAAGAGCTGAATTCCATACCCGTCGTAGCCCGGCAAGAAGGTTGCCCTGCCATTGACGCCGAGGGCAATGTATATGTGAGCAACGACCTGGACGTGGAGCGCTGGGCCCCCGATCTTTCCACCCGTGACTGGGTCTATGATGGGCTGGAGGCATCGAACGAGCCGCCGGGTTATACCCCGGTACTCGCGCCTGATGGAGGTTCACTCTATTTCGTGAGCGAGCCCGATGGGTTCAGCACCGTTCGGCTGTTCGCACTGGACACCGACACGGGGGAGGCCCAATGGCAGGTTGCCGGCGAGTCTCAGTTTTTCGACAGCACAGCGCCTTCCGTCCGTGGGAATGGCACCATTTATTTCTCCGCCTCGGGCGAGATTGATTCTGCCGTGGGCCCGGAAGGACGACTCTACGGCGTTCAGCCGGACGGCTCGCTCTTCTTTACTCGGGAGTATGCGACAGCAACTGACGATGCACCTGTGATCATGGGCCCGCCCGTGTTTTCGTCTACCGGCGCGGCCTATTTCACCACGGCCGGCGGGTTCTTTTCGCCCGCAGCCACCCACATACGCGCGGAAGTGCTCCCGCAGGTCGTGCTCAGCGATGAGAGCCTCGATTTCGGGCCAGTGGAGGTCGGGGAGTCGGTGGAGCAAATCCTCACGGTGCAGAATGAAGGTGGCGCGACCGTGGTCATCGAGGAGTTGCTCCTGAGCGAGGCAGTGGACGCCTTCGCCCTTGCACTGGAGGCCGAGGAGCTACCGCCTGGTGCGAGCGCCAATATTACCATCACGTTTACCCCGGAGACATCCGGCGTGGTCACTTCGGTGCTTACCGTTGGTACCTCAGTAGGGACGCTGGAAGCCACACTCTCAGGGGAAGGCGTGGTGACGAGCCTCACGTTGGACCCCCTGTCGGTTGATTTTGGACCTGTGGAGGTGGGAGGCACGGCGGAAGAGATTGTTGACCTCATCAACGACGGCACCGAGCCGGTGCTGGTAGAAGATGTGTTCGTTGCGGATGAGTTCGATGAGGGGCTGTTTACCGTCAGTCCGTCATCGGGCGAACTGGAGGCGGGGGAAAGCCTGGAACTGACAGTTACGTTTACCCCGGTGGAAGAAGGATTCGTTTCGGCGACGCTGATTGTGGAAAGCTCTGCCGGCGTCGACGAGGCCACCATCGGTGGAGAGGGGGTGGTGTCGGCCATTGCGCTGGAGCCTACGGCGGTGGACTTCGGTGCAGTAGAGGTGGGCACTGCGGAGGAAGTCATCCTCACGCTGACGAACGAAGGCAGCACCGTTGTAAGCGTGGAAGACGTAGAGCTGAGCGGGGACGTAGAGGCATTTGCCGTCGATTTCTCTCCGCAAGAGCTATCACCTGAGGAGGAACTGGAGATGGCGGTGACCTTCGCGCCCAATGAGGCTGGCCCGGTGGCGGCCACACTAACAGTGTTCACCTCAGCAGGCGAGGCGTCCGCGACGCTTGCCGGCGAAGGGGTAGAATTCAGCCTAACGGTCGACCCTGCATCTGTCGACTTTGGTCTGGTGGAAGTGGGGGAGACGCTCGAAGAGATCGTCGTACTTATCAACGATGGCAGCGCCTCGCTTGTGATTGAGGATGTTATCGATGAAGGGCCGTTCACCGTCAGTCCGTCATCGGGTGAGTTAGAGCCCGGGGAAAGCCTGGAGCTGACGGTTACGTTCGCGCCGCTGGAATCAGGTCCCGCCGAAGCGACGCTCACCATCATCAGCACAGCAGGGACCGATGAGGTGCCGCTGAGTGGGGAAGGCGTGGTGCAGGCCATCGCGCTCGTCCCCGGTGAGCTGGACTTCGGTGCGGTCGAGGTGGGGCGTTCGGCAGAGACGACGCTGGAGCTACTGAATGAAGGAGGGACGACGGTTCAGGTGGAGGATGTTGTGCTTACCGGTGCTGATGCAGATGCGTTTACTGTGGAGTCTGCCTCAGGCGATATAGGCCCGGGCGACCAGCTCGTTATCGACGTGAGGTTTTCCCCGTTGGCAGAAGGGGTGGCGGAAGCCACGCTGACCGTCACTACCTCCGCTGGAGACGAAGAAGCGATACTCATTGGGGAAGGGGTGGTGGTAACGGTTGTGAAGGATAATACGCCGGTTGCTGAAGGACAGGACGTGCTGCTGGAGGTAGGCATCGAAGGGCTGGTGCCGGCGGCAGCCACCTTGCTGTTTCGGCAGGGCGGCGCTGCAACGTTCGAAGAAACGCCCATGTCGGTATCCGCTGGCACGCTATCGGCATCCGTGCCCGCTGGGTTTGTGACGGCGCGGGGCCTCGATTATGCCGTGATGCTGGAGACAGAGGAGGACGTGCGACGCTTTCCTGAAGACTCAGCCCGCTTTTTCCACCGGCGGGTGACGGTGCCCGAGGTATCGGCGGGAGGGACCTTCACGGCAGAGACGTACCGGATGGTCTCCCTACCCGCCGAGGCCCAGAACCCGGAAGCCAGCGCCGTACTGGCGTCCTTTGGAGCGCCCGATCCAGAGGTCTGGCGACTCCTGCGCTGGTCAGCGGTCGCGGAGGCGTACGAGGAGTATCCCGACACCGGATTTGCATTTACGCCCGGGCGGGCGTTCTGGCTTATCTCGCGTGAGGGTAACGGGTTTGAGGTAGCTGACTTGACCACTGTGGATGCGGCCGAGCCTTTCTCCCTGACCCTGGCCTCCGGGTGGAACCAGATTGGTGTCCCGTTTGCATTTTCGATCCCGTGGGCGGCCGTAACGCTTGACGACGGCACCCCACCGGCCAGTGCAGGCGTGCAGCCGCCGGTAGCCTTCGATGGCGCGGCCTACCTCCCGGAGGTAGCCGAGCTGCGCCCCTGGGAAGGCTATTTCGTGTTCAATGAAAGCGCGACCCCCGTGACGATTCGCATTCCGTCAGCGGAGTCATCGGCATTGGTAGAGTCGAAAACGCCCACGCATCTGGCGACAGAAGGCTTTGGGTTTCGGTTGCGCGTAGCGGATGACAGGGCGGGCGTCCACGACCCCCATACCTATCTGTGGGCCGGGTCTGAGCACGGCCGCTCGTTGCGCAAAGCCCCACCGATCGGGCGGCAGTTGCAGGCGGCCGTCGTGGACTCCAGCAGCGGTCCGCTCGCACGCGCCGTGGTACTGCCGTCTGCCGAGGGGGCCGTGTGGGATGTGGACGTGCGCCGTCACGGAGGACGTGCGCTGGAATCGTGGCAGGTTGAAGGTCAGTTGGAGGTTCTGGCTGACCTACCAGCCACGTTCGAGGTGCAGGTATTGGACGCACAGACCGGCTCGGTAGTATCGACAGGGATGTCTTCGTTCAACCTCACGCTAACGGTCGGGCAGCCGGTGCAGCACCTGCAGGTTGTGGCCGGTACGCGCGCGTTTCTGGAAGACCAGCAGGCGCGCCTGGCCGCAGCCCGCGAAGGACTTGCCGTGCAGCCCCCGTATCCAAACCCGACGCGAGGCACCGCCACGCTGACGTACCACACGGCTGAGGCCGCTCACGTGCACATCGCGGTGTACGATGTGCTCGGCCGCCACGTCGCAACGCTGGCAGACGCGGAGCACGCGCCAGGGCGGCACACGCTCGTGTGGGATGGCACGGATGCTACCGGGCGCTCGGTGGCCAGCGGGGTGTATTTCTACCGCATCCGCGCCGGGGCGCACATCCACTCCGGCTCCTTCACGCGCATCCGATAGCCTGGGTCCGTTCGCTTCCTCTCCCACTTTTCTTCCCCACGATATGCTGGTTCGGCTAACAGGGTTTGTTGTTTTGAGCATACTGCTGGCGTGCGTTACCGGAGGACCCGGGGCGTACGCGCAAGGCGTGGGGAGCGGGTCCGGATCAGACATGCGCGTTTCGGTAGATATGATCGGGCAGTCGTATCAAACGGCCGACGGGGTCCGCTTGCAGCAGTTCAGCACCCCGCTCATGATTCGCGTGCCGCTTGGGCGGCGTTCCACGGTATCCCTACAGGCCACGGCAGCCCTCACCGACGCATCGTCGACACCAACGTTTGGTGGGATAGGCGATGTGCGCATCAGCGGAAGCACGCGGCGCGCGATAGGGCCAGGGCAGCTGGTAGCAAGCCTTCGGGCAACCCTCCCGGTGGGCACCACCCGGCTAAGCTCGGAGCGGTTTCGCGCCACCGTCCTGATGAGCCGCGATCATTTTCGGTTTCGCACCCCCGTGTACGGGCAGGGCCCGGGCTTTGCACCATCGCTCCTCTATGCACTTCCGCTCTCCCCTGCGGTCACCGTGGGTATCGGCGCGATGTACCAACACCGGGGTTCGTATGAGCCGTTCGCTGGCATGGCCGACGCGTTCACGCCCGGTAATGACATCATACTGACTGGCGGGCTGGACCTCCGGATCAGTCGAACATGGATGCTCAGTGCAGATGGGGTATACTCCTTTTACGCAGAGGATACGTTGGGTGAGACCGCCATTTTTCGGTCGGGCAATCAGTTGATCGCCGGGGTGACCCTCACGGGGCAGATCGGCTTTAACACGGTGCGGCTCACCGTTCGTTACCGCGAGCGCGGCCGCCCTGAGGTACCCCAGGTCGGCGGCCCGGCTGTGCCGGCGTTGCAGACGGTAGCCGATTATGTCCAGGGCCGGCTGGCCTACCGCTCCCACCTATCGAGTGCGTTCTCCGTAGAAGGGCAGGTGGAAGGGCGGCAGTATGGAGCCTCTGACGTGATCGACCGCCTGCGTCTCCTCGATCTTGGCCTCCAGCCTCAGTGGCGCATCACGCGCGACATTCAACTGCGTGGCCGCCTCGTTTACACGGCGGGCTCGTTCGATGGTGTGGAGGCCGGACTCGGCTTTGTAGCCTGGCTGCGGTAGCCGCTGCGCTGGCGCTGTTTGATAAAGCAAACGTTGACCAACAAGCAAACGCCCCGACGACCGAAGTCGCCGGGGCGCAAGTAGTACAGCATTACCTGTTAATGCACCGCATGGTGCGGTACGTGCTGCTTTAGGCTTCTACGACAACCATGGTGCCCTGCATCACCCCGTAGTGGCCCGGGTAGGTGCAGATGAAGCGGTATTCACCGGGCTCGCTCGGAGCCGTAAATGTCATCGATACAACTTCACCCGGATCGGCCATGTCCGTGTGGGCAATGATGGCGTCATCTTCCGGAATGTAATCCGGTGCACCGGCTTCCAGCGCGGCTTGGCCCACGCGGTCAATCACGTCGTCATCCATGGTGTTGAGGATAACCACGTTGTGGAGCATGGCAGGGGAGGTGGTGCCGGAGTTGTCCATCGTCAGGCTGATTTCTTCGCCGGCAGGTACCGTGAAGCGATCATCTTCATAGAGCATCTGATCATCCACCGTGCGGATCGTGACTTCCGTGGTGGGGGTGTCAGGGTCAAACGTGTCTGCAGTGTCTGTGTCGGGGGCGTCGGCGCCGTTTCCACAGGCGGCGAGGCCAACCATCAGAAACAGACCGGCAACAAAGAGGCTTAGTCTGGAAAACATAAGAATTGAATGGGGTGTGTGGGTGATAACGTTGAGTGCGTGAGGCACGATACAACAATCACGGCGTGCAATGCCCCCGCATAAGCATACGCTACTTAACCTGCAGTGGCACCGGAGATCCATAATACATATCACGATGCAATCGCTTTTTGCAGATCTTCACGGTTGGCAGATACGCACTTTACAGTGGGGACGGCGTATGCGCGAGAAGCACCTGTGCCAGCTGTTGTAGCCCAAGCGGTACTGCAATTAAGCGGTAGTGCAATACGACGTAGCCGTACATCCGGCGCAGCGTACCTGCGCGCCGGGCTTACATCGTAGTACTCGTTTCCTTGACGTCTACCGGACGAACATCCCACATCAACATCTGCTCGATGTCAGCAAAGTCCTCCATCCCCTCTTCGTCCTTGAAGACGTAATCGCCCAGTTCTTCGCGCTGATGGGCAGGGACGCGCCGCCAGGACATGCCTTCTTGATCTACAAACTTGTCCGGGTATGGACTGCGCACGGTGTAGGAAGGATGGTAGTTGCTGTACGTCTTTTCGGCCTCGTACAACGCCGCGCGCCGGGCGCCGGGCTTGGTAAGGCTCCGGCCTACGACCTTAAAGGGCGAGACGTTGATGAGTGCGCGAAAGTACCCGTCGTCTTGCTCGGTGTACTCCGGGCGCATGACCTCAAAGTCCTCGGGATGGGGATAGGCGCTTGCTTCGTTGTGGTCGGCCATAGGGACAAAGCGTTAGCGGCCACTGCAGCGGCCGTGATGCATGTAAATCGATGAATTATGTACAACATCTATACACCGCTCGCCCCGCGCCTTGTTCGCCCGCGCGCCTGTGGAATCGGCGAAGATTGGCCAGAGATGGTGGTTGTGTGCAGGGCAGGGAGTACCCCAAGGCTTACTCTGCCGGAGCGAGCCACCGCTGGTGCTCCGGGTCGGCGTGAGCGCGCACCTCCTCCAGCGGACCTGCCACCCCAATGACGAGCTGGCCCGGCTGCAGGAGGTCTTGGGCAGCGGCGGTGACATCAGCAGCCGTAACGGCTTGTAGCGCCTCTACCTGCGCGGCGTCGCCGGCATAGTAGTGCATATACTGCCGCGCCTGGTAGGCATACTGATCGGTGAGGGCGTGGTACGCCAGGCGCTCGGCGGTTTTGTGCGGGGTGTCGTACGAGGTCGGGATGAAGCCTGCCAGGTAGCCGTTACGAGCGGCTTCCACCTCGTCATCGGTGACGCCGTCTTCGGCCATGCGCTCGATCTGACGGATGGCGCGGTCAATGCCCTCGGCGAGGGTTTCCGGGTTGCCGCTGAAGCGCCAGAGGTAAGGCGCGGTGTAGCGACGCCCCGGCTCCAGCTCCCCGTAGAGCGCCGAGGTGATGCCGGTCTGTACCCGCAGCTCTTCCATCATGCGGGACACAAACCCTCCGCCGGCCAGGATGTAGTGCATCAACTCGATGGCTGCGTGGTTGGCGGGGCGCCCCTGCAGCCCATGGTGGCCCAGCATAGCATGGGCCTGCCGGGTGTCGCGGTGGATGCTGAGGGGTTGACGCTCCGTCAGCGCTGGGAGGGCCTCCTCCGGCAGGGGCGGCGTCTCTGGGGCGTCGGTGGTAAACGTAAATGCTTCGGCCAGCTGTTTGGAAAGGGCGTCTCGGTCGATGGCGCCGGAAAGGGCCACCGTCACACGCTCGGGGCGGTACCAGGCGGCGTGGAAAGCGGCCACATCGTCGACCGAAAGACCACCTACGGAGGCCTCTGTAGGAAAGCGGCCGAAAGGATGGTCGTCGCCGTAGAGCGTCTGGTGGAAGGCCTGCCGCAGCGCGGTGGTCGCGGCATCGGCAGCGCGTCCGGCTTCGAGGGCCTGGCGTTCCCGCGTGGATTCTACGCCATCGACGTCAAACCGGGGCGCTGACACCAGGGCACCGGCTATCTCTATCAGCACCGGAGCGGCCTCTGCCGGCCCGCGCAGGTGCAGGCGGGTGCGGTTGTGGTCTACGTCGACGCTAAGGGAGGCGCCGTGGGCTGCGAGGGCATCGTTCAGGCCTGCTGCATTGTAAGGCCCAGCGCCACCGCGGCGCAGGGCCTCGGCTGCCAGCTCCGCCAGCCCTTCCTGCCCGGCCGGGTCGTGGGTGGTTGGGGCATCGACGAACACCGTCAGGTTCACGAGCGGGAGCAGGGCGTCTTCCACCAGAAACGCCTGCAGGCCATCCGCCGTCGTAATTCGATGTTCAGCAGGGTCGGGAAAGGTGAGCGCGGCCGGATCAGCAAACAGGTCCGTGTAGTGTGGTGCAGGCGGTGGCGAAGCAAAGCCCGCGGGCCGGCGCACGCTCATCCACGGGGGGGCGTACCACGGCTGCTCGGCCACGGCCAGCGGCTCGCTCAGGTCGATGGCGCCAAGGCTATCCAGCACGCCGCTGCGGTAGCCGGTCCATACTGGTGCTTCCCCGCCTAACGAGTCGCTGAGGCCATCTGCCAGCCGGGCTCCGGCGTCCCGGCTGCTGAGGGGGCCGCGGGGCAGCGGATGGGTGTGCCATTCCTCGACGGGTCCGCCCGCAGGCCACAGCCCGGGCCGCACACGGTTATACGCGGCGCCTGGTGCAGCACCGGTGCCATTCGCTGAGGCCACGTCATCTGTTCGCGTGAGCCGCCCGACGGTACGCCGCTCCGGCGCGAAGTACTGGCCAGCCACCCGTGCGATGTCCGCCGCCGTCGTACCGGTCCAGCGGTCGGGCAGGGTATTCAGGTGGGCCCATCCGTGGATGGCTTCCATGCTGCCGATGGTGACGGCACTGCTGCCGATCTGCTCGAGGCTTTCGGCCATACCCAGCATCAGGCGGTCGGCAGCGGTCGCCAGCCGCGCATCTGCCACGCCCTCCGTGGCAAGGGTGTTCATTGCCTCATCCAGTCGCTGCTCAATAGCGTCGAGGTCTTCGTTGCGGCGGGCATCTACCTGTAGGGTGAAGTGGGACGGAAACTTGGACGTCCAGCCGGCGGCGCTCACGCTGGTAGCGAGTTGGTGCTCATCGACGAGCGCTTGCGTCAGCAGACCGTCCTCACCGCCAAGTATTTCAGCGAGCAGATCGAACACATGCGCATCGGCATGACCTACGGCCGGCATCGGTACGTGCCAGGTGATCGCCGGCCCGGCTGCGGCTTCCACGTCCAGGCGCTTCTGCCCCACGGGCTCGGGCTCCACCGTCCGCAGCCGCGGCGAAGGGCGGCCCATCTGCCAGTCGCCCCAGTAGGCCTCGGCTTGCGCGAACACCTCGTCCGCCTCCACATCCCCCACCACCACAATCACCAGGTTCTGCGGGATAAAGTATTTGTAGAAGATCTCCCAGTGGTCTTCTCGTGTGGCGCGCGTGAGGTCGCTGAACCAGTGGGCCCAGCCATACGGGTGGGCGTCGTAAGTGAGAGAGCGCAGCACGCGGCGGTAGGGGCCATCCGGGCGGTTATCCTGGCGGCGGATCTGGTCGACCACTACCTCGCGCTCGGGCTCAAAGTAGCGGAAGACGGGGTTCTCCACGCGGCTTCGCTCCATCCACATGAAGAGCTCCAACTGGTTGGCGGGCAGGTCGATGTCGAACTTCATCCAGTCGCGACCGGTAGAGGCGGTCAATCCCGTGCCGCCGGCGCGCTGGTAGATCAGGTCGAACGCAATGCCCGTCGTCATCGCATTCTGCTCCGCGGCGCGTTCAAGGTGAAGGGTTTGGAGTGAGTCGAGCCGGGCGCGGCTGCAGGAGGCCTCGACTTCCGCATCTACGTTGCGCTGCCGAAAGCAGTCCGCCAGCCGGTTGCGCTCATCCGTCACCTCACGCTGTAGCCGCTCCACCGCCTCAGCGATGGGCCGCTCCGTCTCCCAGTCGTCCGTACCCACCATTGGAGAGCCGAAGAAAAGGTAGTGCTCCAGCATGTGGGTAAGGCCGACCGTACCCGGACGCTCAGCGCCCACATCCACCCGATAAAACGTACGCGCCCCGATGCGTCCGGCGGCCGGGCGCTCCCAGACCAGCACCGTCACACCGTTGTCGAGCACGCGCTCCTGCACGTCAACCTGAAGCGGTTGGGCATCGGCGGTGGTGCTTGAGATAATCCATACACACAGGAGCGAAAGTACGTGGCGAAGCTGCATGGCAGGTCAGGGCATTGGTGATGAGGCCGCTTGCAAAGTAGTACGCCGGGCGGTAGTGATCAACCCTATGGCGGGCGGGAGGGCAAGGGCTCGGAATGCAGGAACCGAGGAGACGGGGTGTCTCCGTGGATTCGTGTGCAGCCAGGTACCGGTAGAGGGACAGGGGCTCGGCTGAGCCTGCGTGTGCGCACCCTATTGCTGTTATTGTGCCAGGGAACGATAAGAAAGTCCCCTTGGGGCTTGAAGCGATGTGGAAAACTTGTGGCTTTTGGTTGAGCCGATCGCTCGGTTTCCTCAATAACGGATTATTAGAGGCGATAGGCCCCCGCTCAGGCTCCAGAAACGGCCCTCGGTGCTATGTCCGTTATGTTTTCTCGTCAGATTGACGCGGCGCGTATTGTGGAAAAATACAGTTGCAACTCGCCCACCTCAACGGTTACCTTAATAGTACGCTAAAGCAACGGTACCGCACGGTTTATCGCGCCCCGCGATAGACCGTTATTTGTCTACTGCAGACAGGCATCCCACACAATGCAGTCTGCGGAGCGCCCCTCGGCGTCCGGTCGGTACCTGCGCAACGCAAGGACGCAGCAACATGTGCAGCAGCATTAGTGGTTTTGTCATCTTATAGAACAGGAGTGGACTATGGCGCAATCAGCACCCCCAACATCGTTGTTTAACCCGGAGATGGCGAACGGCGCATTGCCCGATCCGGCCGAGCTGAAAAAGGGCCTGGTCATCGACCGGGTGTTTTCAGAAGAAGGCGCCGACCCGTTTGACTCAGTCACGTGGGAGCATCGCGATGCGGCGATCAAGAACCCGCAGGGCGAGGCCATCTTCGAGCAGAAGGGCGTGGAATTTCCCGAGTCGTGGAGCCAGCTGGCTACAAACATCGTCACCAGCAAGTACTTCTACGGCGATATTGAAAAGGTCGATCAAGACCCCGCCGATGGTGGCCGTGAGGATTCCCTCCGTCAGCTTATTCACCGCGTCACCCGCACGATCACGGACTGGGGCAAGGAGCAGGGCTACTTTGCCACGGAGGAAGACGGCGAGACGTTTTACGAGGAGCTCACCTGGCTTTGCCTCAACCAGTACGGCGCGTTTAACTCGCCGGTGTGGTTCAACGTGGGCCTCAATCAGCAGTACGGCGTCCGCGATACGGGCGACAAGAAGATCTTCGGCTGGGATTTTGAGAAGGAAGACGTCGTGGGCGTGGATCCGTACGAGCGCCCGCAGGCCTCCGCATGCTTTATTATTTCGGTGGAGGACTCCATCGACGACATCTGGCAGCTGATGGGCGAAAGCGCCCGGCTGTTCAAGTTTGGCTCCGGCGTAGGCGCGGACTGGTCGACGCTCCGCTCCACCGAAGAGAAGCTCTCCGGTGGCGGGCAGCCGTCCGGTCCGGTAAGCTTCATGCGCGTACAGGACGAGACAGGCGCCACGATCAAGAGTGGCGGCAAGACGCGGCGTGCAGCTATCATGCAGACGCTCAAGTGCTGGCACCCGGACATCATGGAGTTCGTGGAAGCCAAGCAGGAAGAAGAGCGCAAGGCCTGGGCCCTCATCGAGCAGGGCTACGACGGCAGCTTCAACGGGCCGGCGTACGGCTCCGTCGCCTTCCAGAACGTAAACCAGAGCGTTCGCCTCACCGATGAGTTCATGGAGGCCGCTCGCGATGAGAAGCCGTACGGGCTCCGCGCGGTACTCTCCGGCGACGTTGTGAAGGAAGTGAACGCCGCCGATATCCTGGCGAAAATCGCCGAGGGCACGCATGTTTGCGGCGACCCTGGCACGCAGTACGAGGACACCATCCAGCGCTGGCACACGTGCAAGAACACGGACAAGATTAACTCCAGCAATCCTTGCTCGGAGTACATGTTCTTGGACGATTCCGCCTGCAACCTCGCGTCGCTGAACCTGCGGAAGTACCAGAAGGACGATGGCAGCATCGACGTAGAGCGCTTCCGCGCCGCGGCTCGCATCTACATCACCGCGCAGGAGATTCTGGTGGACAACGCCGGCTATCCCTCGCGCGACATCGCGATGAACAGCCACCTGTTCCGTCCGCTCGGCCTCGGCTACGCCAACCTTGGCGCGCTGCTCATGTCGATGGGCTTTGCCTACGACAGCGACGAAGGACGCGCGGTGGCCGGTGCACTCACCGCCATTGAGCACTGCGAAGCTTACGCCCGCAGCGCCGAGATCGCAGCCAATGAGCAGATCGGTCCGTTCGAAGGGTATGCCGAGAATGAGGAGCCCTTCCTCGAAGTCATGCAGATGCACCACGACGCTGTGGACGACATCGACCCGACGTGCCCGGACTACCTCCGCGAGGCCGCGCAGGAGAGCGCCGACCGGATGGTGGCCCTGGGCCATCGCCACGGCTACCGCAACGCGCAGGCCACCGTGCTGGCGCCCACCGGTACCATCGGCTTCATGATGGACTGCGACACGACTGGCATTGAGCCAGACATCGCGCTGGTCAAGTACAAGCTGCTCGCCGGCAAAGGCGAGGGCATGATGAAGATCGTCAATAAGACGGTCCCGCTCGCGCTTGAGCGCCTCGGCTACTCCGCCGACGAGATCAAGGCCATCATCGAGTACATCGACCAGAACGACACCATCGAGGGTGCGCCGGAGCTCAAGGATGAGCACCTGTCCGTCTTCGACTGCGCGTTCTCGCCCGCCAACGGTGAGCGGTCCATCCATCACATGGGCCACATCAAGATGATGGCGGCCGCGCAGCCGTTCATCTCCGGCGCCATCTCCAAGACGGTGAACATGCCGGAGACAGCCACGGTGGAGGAAATCGCCGATGCGTACGCCAAGGGCTGGGAGCTCGGCCTGAAGGCGCTCGCGATCTACCGCGAAAACAGCAAGCGGAGCCAGCCGCTCTCGACCAGCAAAGACGGCAACACGAAGCAGAAGGAAACCGCCCCCGAAGCCTCCGGCGACGGTGTGGCTGAGGGCGAGCCGGAGCTGGCCGATGCCCGCGGCGACGTCGTGGAGAAGGTTGTCTACAAGCCGGTGCGCAAGCGCCTGCCCGACGAGCGGCCGTCCCTCACGCACAAGTTCTCCATTGCGGGGCATGAAGGCTACCTGCACATCGGGCTTTATCCCGAGTCGCAGCAGCCGGGGGAGATCTTCATCACCATGGCCAAGCAGGGCAGCACGCTGGCCGGCATGATGGACGCCTTCGCCACGAGCATCTCCATCGCACTGCAGTACGGCGTGCCGCTGGAGGACCTCTGCACGAAGTTCAGCCACATGCGCTTCGAGCCGAGCGGGTTTACCAACAACAAGCAGATCCCGATCGCCAAGTCGATCATGGATTACATCTTCCGGTACTTGAGCCTCAAGTTTTTAGGCGAGGCGAAGGTGCCAGAGGAGGAAGCCGTAAACCCTAACGAGGCCGTTGCGGAGGAAGCACGCCGCAGCGGCCCGGCCTCCGACCAGATCCAGCCGACGCTGTTCGACGAGGATGACGCCTCCGACCCGGTGACCGCTACGGCACCACCGGCCGACGATGAGACGTCCCTTGTAGGCCAGACGATTGAGGCGTTCCTGTCCACCACCCGCACCGTCACGCAAACGACGTCGGTAACGGAGACCCGGACCGCCTACAAGAACCAGGAAGACGCCCCGCCCTGCGCCACCTGCGGCGCCATCACCGTCCGCTCGGGCGCGTGCTACGTGTGCCACAGCTGTGGGTCCACGACGGGGTGTGGATAACGCAGTACCACTGTCCATCTCACCCTGGCCCGGTCTTACCGGGTCGGGGTTGAGGAGGGCAAAAAAAGAAAGCGCCCCACCCAGGTGCAACTGGATGAGGCGCGAAATTGCAAGACTTACTACTGAGGATTAGATGCTTGCTGTGACACAATTTGAGGATAAGGAGAATGAGCTTGAAAGGCAAGGGCGACTTTAGCAACATTTCGCTTCGCGATGCGCGTGGCAGGAATGTTCGATTCACGGCTGAACGTCTTGCTCATATTGAGGAAAATCACCCAGAGATTGGAAACGCTGCGGACCTTGCGGAGGAGGCACTCACCGCGCCCGAAGAAATCGTTAGGTCCCGGTCCGATGATGAAGTGATGCTTTACTACCGTTTTCATCGGGACACTCCGGTCGGAGAGAAGTATATCTGTGTAGTCGTCAAGTTTACGGAGGGCGACGCATTCATTCTCACCATGTACTTCACCGATAAGGTAAAGCAGGGCGAACGCATATGGCCGACGACGTGACTATATGGTACGATCGAGAGGGCGACTACCTCGAACTGGTATTCGAAAAGAAAGAGGGGTACTTTCGTGAAACAAACGACGACCGTATCATGGAAAAGGTGGATGCGGACGGCAATGTCGTAGCCATCTCCATTCTCGGCGTGTCCTCAGACAGTGAGTCCGGGCCTGTTCGTGTCTCAATTCCGACCCGTGCTGCATAAGCGCAGAGGTCAATCCTACAGTAACTCCGCGGCAAAGGGTGGATTTCATGTATTGCAGGGCCGTTTCAGTGATCACATCCGATGCCCCGGCGGATGCGGCCGGTCGTGGTCCCAGCGTGCAGGGTTGTCGGCGATGTATTGCCGGATGATTCGGTGATGACGACAATACCGTGTATGTGATCTGGCATAACGATGAGCGCATCCATCGTCAATTCGGGGCGAATCGTCGGGGTACGGTGCCATTCCTCCGACACGATCTGCCCAAACGCCGACAACCGCATCCGGCCGTCGACCGCGTGGCCGAATAACGGCACGCGCCGGTGGGTGCAGGCCGTGACGAAATACGCCCCGGGCCAGCGGTAATCCCACCAGGGGAGGCGGATGGACCGGCGGTGGTGCGTGCCTGGGTCGTACGCCATGAGGCATGGGGTTTATACAGTAGACACGCCCTGGGTGCGTACCATAACGTGGGGCATGGGCTCGCGTCCGGCAACCGCCCGACGGTACGCTCGTAACGATGACTCAAGGGCGTACTATGATCCAGAGTCCACGTCGGGTAAAATGGAAACGAAAGGTCGCATAGAACAGATACGGCAGACGCTGCGGGAGCACCTGCCAGTGTTGCGTGCGCGCTACGGTGTTGCATCGCTGGCGTTGTTCGGATCGCATGTGCGATACGAGGCGCGCCCGGACAGCGACCTCGACCTGCTTGTCACCTTTGATGAGGCGCCCGGCTTGCTCGCCTTCGTGGAGTTGGAGGACCACCTGTCGGATCTGCTCGGTGTTTCGGTGGACCTCGTGATGGAAAGCGCGCTCAAGCCGCATATCGGCGATCGTGTACGTGAGGAGGCGGTACCGGTATGAGTTGGCGACCGAAAAGCTGCCCGGCGTTTCGTATTACGCTTTCAGATCGTACGCTCACGCATTGCCTGTATCTGGGGTGATTAACCAGGGCTGTAGGATTATTGAACGGGTTTACGGTTCGCATTGGCTTGGTGGGTCCTGCCGATCAATGCATTTTGATGCGGGTAGAACTATGTCCTGATGAACATATGGCAATACACGATGGAGTTGAAGAATATAGAAGAACGACTGGCTGCGCTGTCGGAAAATAATCGTCGTGAAGTGGCCGAGCTGGTTTTGGCCCTCGAAGAACGTCAGCGATTGCGGGATACTGCCATGAACCCAGCGCTATCGATTGTCGAACAGGCGTTCGTCGGCATGTGGAAGGATAGAGACGACATGGCGGATAGCTCGGATTGGGTGCGTCGGACACGCCTGCACGAGTGGAGAGAACACGATGCCTGAATCGTACCTCCTCGATACGGATGTACTAATCGATGTGAGCAGAGAAGTACCGGAGGCCAGTACCGGAGGCCAGTACCGGAGGCCGTGCGTACGCTAAACGAAGTGGCTGACCGTGCGCTTCCGGCGATCAGTCTCGTGACCAAAATGGAGCTGATCGTAGGGTGCCGCGATAATCGTGAACTGTCGGCGTTAGACCGGTTTCTTGATCAGTTTGACGTCATTCACCTGCGCCCCAGAATATCCGAGCAGGCTCTGGAACTGCTGAGGAGGTTTCGCTTGAGTCACGGGCTGCTTATTGCTGATTGCTTGATAGCAGCTACAGCAGTCGTAGAAAACCTTTCCTTAATCTCGAAGAATCAGCGAGACTTTCGGTTCATTGAGGAGCTTGACCTTCTACCGTATCCCGAGCCATTTCTTGAATGAGGTGAATCACGTTGATTCCAAGCGAGACCTGTATCTCGCGCGCGTTTCGGGAGGAAATACTAAATCTGCGTAACTGGTTTCTTATCTAATTGCTCGCGTAGATCGTTTTTCGTCCGCCAGTAAGCGACCACGGGATGGTTGCCTCTGGTTTCAGCGTTTCGCAGATGATTGGAAGGAAGAGTATTCCGCAGTCACCTCCAGCTCATTTACAGTATGCCTGGACGCTGGTGGCAGTAGTGCAAAGCCGCCCAAGCCTAACGGCAACACTGCACAGCGACCAGTGATTTCGCTGGCTCATTCCCGAAAACCCCAACGGGGTGCCAAACTATGGCCCAGGGTAATCACCCTGGGGTAGGAATGGCGCCCGAAGAAAACCCTGAAAGGGTTAAACAGGCGCGCGTACTGCATGCCAAAGGGCACGGGTTCGAATCGATAGCGACAAGCGTCACTCCCAAACGTACGCCTCCTCAAACGAAACCCCGTGCCTATTGAGGAGCCCGCGGTATTCCTCCTTGAAGGTGCGTTTGCGGTGGTGCTCCTCCTGGCGGGCGATGTAGTTGCGGACGTGATCGACCTTCGAAGCGCTCACCGAAAAGGCGCCGTAGCCACCCTGCCAATAGAACCCGGCATAGCGCGGATGCACCGTTTTTATCCATTTTGAGGAGTGGCGTTTGAGCTGGCCCACCAGGTTGGACACCGGCGTATTTCGCGAAAGCCGGCAGAGGATGTGGACGTGATCCTCCACGCCACCGATCATGAGGGACGGACAGTCCTGCTTCTTGCAAATGCCGTGCAGATACCGGTGAAGGCGTTCGCGATCGGCCTTATCCTGGAGAAAGGGCCGCCGCTTCTTCGTCGAGAAGACGATGTGGACGAGGAGGTTACTGAGCGATTGTGCCATGGTGCTTGGTTCACCCTTTCAGGGTTCATGGTTGCTGTGTTGCGTTACCCAGGGTGTCTCCCCTGGGCTTTGTGATCGCACCGCTTCGGGGTTCTGGTTGAGGCCCGCAATTGCCGCACCAGGGCGCTGGGCGTTCTCCTGAGGCGGTTGATGCGTTTGGTAACGGCGGATTGGAATGCGCCGAGGGTGGTGGATAACGAACCGGATTTCGGTTATCCAAATTTCCGGTGTGAACGGGTAGTAGGGTCACGGCGCGCCGTGACCCTACTATCCCGTAGACACAAATCGAGGCCCATCCGTAACCTCCGTTTCAGGCCCATCGCCGATCTCCACCCCGGCGCCAAAAATCCCCCCAGCGCCTTTCAACAGTTCGCTACGGGTGGTATGTTGGGAGAAGGTTTTCCCTCACCAGTCGGCCCGTGCCATGCATCGCCTCTTCGCTGTACTGCTCGTCCTTCTCGGTTTTCTTCTGGTGGCTGCTCCTCCGGTGCTTGCGCAGGACCGCCCGTCCATCGCGGAAGCCACGCAGGGCATGCAGGCGATGGATGGCTTCATGCCGCTCTACTGGGACGACGCGCGGGGGAAGGTCTGGCTGGAGGTTGGCTTGTTGGATGAAGACTTCCTCTACCTCAACTTTCTGCCGGCGGGGCTGGGCTCCAACGATGTTGGGCTGGACCGCGGGCAACTGGGCGGCACGCGCGTCGTGCGGTTTGAACGCGCGGGCAACAGGCTGCTCCTGGTGGCGCCCAACATGACCTACCGCGCCCATACGGACAACCCGCGGGAGGCGCAGGCCGTTCGTGATGCCTTTGCCGAGAGCGTGCTCTTTGGCTTCGAGATTGCCGCCCAGACCGGCGACCGCTTCCTCATCGACGCCACCGACTTCATCGTGCGGGATGCCCACGGGGTGGTGCAGCGGCTGCAGCAGCGAGGGCAGGGCAGTTTTCGGCTCGACGGCAGCCGTAGCGCGCCGTACCGGGAGGGCACGGGAGCCTTCCCCCAGAACACCGAGATGGACGCGCGGGTGACGTTCGTAACGGATGAGACGCCCGGCGCCGAGGTGCGCACCACCGCCGCTGATCCGCAGCATGTGACGCTCCGCGTACGGCACTCCTTCATCGAACTGCCGGACACGGACGGCTACACGCCCCGACGCCACGATCCGCGCTCCGGGTATTACAGCTTCTCCTACGAGGACTACGCGGCACCCGTCAACCAGCCGATGACGCAGCGCTTCATCCCACGCCACCGCCTGCACTGCGTGGATGAACCCGGGGAAGACGGCCTCTGCACACCGGAGGAGCCCATCATTTTCTACCTCGACCCCGGCACACCGGAGCCGGTGCGCACGGCGCTGCTGGAGGGCGGGCGCTGGTGGAACGAGGCGTTTGAAGCCGCCGGTTTCCGCGACGCGTTCGACGTGCAACTGCTCCCCGAAGAGGCTGACCCGATGGACATCCGCTACAACACGATCCAATGGGTGCACCGCTCGACGCGGGGCTGGAGCTACGGTCCGTCCGTTATCGATCCGCGAACGGGCGAAATCCTCAAAGGGCACGTAACGCTGGGGTCTCTGCGCGTGCGGCACGACCACCGCATCTTCGAGGGCCTGCTGGCGCCGTACCGCGACGAGCACCGCGCCGGGTTTTCCGAGGCGGACGACCCGATGCTCCCGGCCGCCCTCAACCGTATCCGGCAGCTCTCGGCCCATGAGATTGGCCACACGCTGGGGCTGCGGCACAACTTTGCCGCCTCCACGCGCGACCGCGCCTCGGTGATGGACTACCCCGCGCCCAAAGTCATCTTTGACGAGAATGGTGCCCTGTCGCTGGAAGATGCCTACGACCTGGGCATTGGCGCGTGGGACACCGAGGCCATCCGCTACGGCTATGCGCCGGTGCCGGAAGGGGTGGACGAGCAGGGCTTCCTTGAAGGCATCCTGCAAGAGAAGGAGGACGCTGGCTTGCTGTATATCACCGATCAGGACGCGCGGCCATCGGGAGCCGCACATCCGCAGGCCAGTCTGTGGGACAATGGTGAAAACATGATTGAGGCGCTGCGCCATGAGGCGCGGGTGCGACAGCACGCCCTCGAGCAGTTTGGCGAGCGCGTGGTGCGGGTCGGTGAGCCGCTGGCTCTGATGGAGGAGCGCCTGGTGCCGATCTACCTGTGGCATCGCTATCAGGTGGAGGCGACGGCCAAGCTGCTGGGCGGTGTGACATACGACTACACCCTGCGCGGCGATGCGCGCGCCCTCCCCACGATGGTGCCGCGCTCGGCGCAGCAGGCGGCGCTGGAGGCGCTGCTGCAGCAGGTGCGGCCGGAGGCACTACGCCTGCCCGAGCAGATCCGCACGACCATTCCGCCGCGGCCGCCGGGTTATGGGGCCAACCGCGAGCTGTTTGAGCGCCGTACCGGTCTCACGTTTGACGCCCACGCGCCCGCCGAAGTGGTGGCGGCGCTGGTGTTTGGCCAGTTGCTGCAGCCGGAGCGCCTGGCCCGCATCGCTTACCAGACCCAGCACGATGGAGGCCAGTTAAGCCTTGCTGCATTGCTCGACGGGGTTGAAGGGGCCATCTGGCGGGCGGCCGTCCCGGAGGATGCCTACGACGCTGGCCTCCAGCGCGTGGTGCAGGCGGTGTGGACCGACGCGTTGCTGGAGACGGCCATGCGCGAGGACTTGGCGCCCGATGTAGCTGCCGAAGTGGTGCAGCAGCTGCGCCAGTTGCATCTGTGGCTGGAAGAAAACATCCGTGCGGCTCCAGGGCGCCGGACGGTGGCGCATCGGCAGTTGCTGTTCGACCGGGTGGACCGCTTCCTCTTTCGCGACCTGCAGATGGAAGCTGTGCCCGCCGCTCGCCCGGATGCGCCTCCCGGCCCCCCGATTGGAAGTGCCACGAGCGTGGCCCAGGGTGTTGCCGGCGGAGTTGCCGCGCGACAGGCCCAGCGCCGCGCCCTGCTGCACCACACCCATCCAGCCGAGACGCACACCTGCGGCGCAGCACTACCACTTCCGTAGCGGCAGCGTCCAGGCTCTTGGAGATGGTGGTGGCAATACCGGCGCGTCAGTACATCGGCCAGAGGCCAGGCGTAGCCAGCTCGATGAGGTGGCCGTCGGGGTCGCGGAAGTAGAGGCTTTCGCCGCCCTGGGGCCACTCGTTCCGCCCGACGATCGGTACGCCATGCACGTCCAACCGGGCTTCCCAGGCCGGGAGCTCGTCTGCTGGTACCGCAAACGCAATGTGCAAAGGACCGTCGCCATCATGGGCAGGAATGGTGCCGGAGGGCATCTCGACGGGCGTGCGCCCGGCACCGCGCTCAAATAGAAGTAAGACTTGCCGGCCGGCCACATCGAACGCAGAGAACTGATCGTCTGAGGTCATCAGCCGCAGCCCGACCACGTCCGCGAAGAAGGCCTCCGCACGAGGCAGGTCGTCCACGTACAACGTCGTTTCAAGAAGTCCGGTGAGGGTGGCCATGAGGATTAGCGGGTCAATACAAGAGGGGTTTCGCTAAAGCTGCCGACGTCGGTGCCGTTCACCGTGGCGTCAATCGTTGTGCCGTCCTCGCTAACGGTGCCGTTGAGGGTGCCGGGGCGGCTGCCCTCCGGGCTGAGGGAGAGTTGCAAGGAGGGAAAGACGTACGAACCGCTGGCTATGGTGAAGGGGGTGCTGTTGCCCTCCGGCCCGTCGAATGTGCCCCCGCCGGATACGCTGGTGGCCGTCGTAACCAGGTCGAGCGTCAACTGAAACGAGGCCCCGCTTTCGTCCTCAAACGACGCCGTCCAGGTATCCGTCAGATCCGGCGGCCCGTCGGGTGAAGTCGGGTCGTCGCTGCAGCCGATGAGCAGCCCGGCGACGAGCAGCAGCAGGAGGGGAGAAGCGAGGCGCATCATGGGCGTGGGGAGCGGGCGACGGGCATACGATAAAAGGCGGCCTCGGGAGGAGACCGCCTTCATGCTACGCCTCAAGGGGGCGCGGCTGTTTCTTCCGAGCAGGGCCCAGATGCGTTACGCCGTTACCGGGCGCTCGCGCAGGATGCGGGCGAGAGCCTCGCCGACGCCTTCCGCAGAGGCTGGGTTCTGACCCGTGACCAGGCGCCCATCCACCGCTACATTGGCTTCCCAGTTGCCTGCCTTCTCAATCGTGGCGCCGTGCTTGCGCAGTGTGGTTTCAAGCAGGAACGGAACGACGTCCTGGAGCTCCACCTCGTGCTCTTCGGCATCGGTAAAGCAGGAGACCCGCTTGCCATCGACAAGGCGCGATCCGTCGGAAAGGTGCACGTTCACGAGCCCGGCAGGCCCGTGGCAGACGGCTCCAACGGCGCCGCCGTCTTCGTAGATGGCAGCGGTCAGTTGCTGCAGCGCCTCATTGTCGGGGAAGTCCCACATGGTGCCGTGGCCTCCCGCGAAATAGATGGCGTCGTAGTCAGCAGGATCCACGTCGGCGGCCGCTGTAGTGTTGTTGAGGGCCTCCTCCATACCGTCAAGCCTCAGGAAGGTAGCGTTCCCCTCATCCTCCAGGTCGCGGCTACTGGGATCCATGGGGACAGCGCCGCCTTCCGGGCTAATAAAATCAATCTCGGCGCCGGCTTCATGCAGTACGAGGTACGGGTGCGCCACCTCCGAAAGGAAATACCCGGTATCGTTTCCGGTATCGCCCAGGGTATCATGGCTGGTGAGAACGAATGCTACGCGTGGTGTACTCATAGTGCGACCTTCGTTTGCGTGAGGTATGTCAGGTTAAAAACTATAATAGAGAAACGAGGGCTGCACCGGCATGTTGGGCGGTGTCCGACCTTGTTACAAGGATGAGGGCGCCGTAAATCAGGCGCTACATAAAAAACGGGGCTCTGCTCTGTGGCAGCAGCCCCGCAATGGCGCAGCAAATGGACGCACTGGCTATGCTCAGCAGCGCTTACGCATCGCCGTCTTCATCGTCACCTTCGTCGCCGTTCTCCTCGCCCTCCTCTTCGTCATCACTCAGGTCTTCCTGAATACCATTGACCTCCAGGGTGAGCGGTTTGATGACCGGCTTGAAGATATATTTACCACTGGCGCCGGCTTTCACAAACGAAGCAGCTACGTCGAAGTCAACCAGCACCTCGACCAGATCGGCGTCGCTGGCAATCTCAAATTCGCTGAGGAGGACCTTGATACCCGTTTCGGTCCCGCTGGGCACTTTGAGCGTGACGAGAGTCTCTTCGTCTTGCAGGAGGACCTCGGACTCCTCTGCGACGATGATACGGAGCTGGCTGTACGTCCCCGCGGGCACAGGCGTGTCCGCAAGGGTGGCTGTGACGCCATCCTGAAGGGTGAGCAGATCGTAATCCTGGACCTCGTCAGAAAGGAGAACGATGCCGTCCTCACCAACGAGCTCCAGACGCTCGATCGTGACCCAGGCTTCCGCAATATCGTCGGGGTTATCCTGCATCCGCACGACCATGCGGCCCTCTGTATCTGAGCCGGAGAGCCCATCGCAGCCGGTTAGCAGTACAGCGACCGCCAGTAGCCCCGTGAAAAGGAGCGGCAAGAAGTGCTTTGTAGTAATTGTCATGGAGTTTTCGGGGTTAAAATACCCGAGCTGGTTACAAAAGTAGTAATGGGGTGTAATGAATGCGTGCGTCGCCGCGAAACTACCACGCGATGCAAAGGCAGAACAAAAGCCCTGCCATAGCGGATGGTGCGTGCAACGTCAGGGTAGAATGCAGGCACGGCTCATAAGGGGCTATATTCAGGCTTAGTTGAAATTAGAAACAGAGAAGGGGTTCTTCTCCAGTGATCGGCTACGAAACGTCTCACTTAGAAAAGAACCCCCATGCCACAGACCAAAGGTAACGCGCCCACCGATAAATCTCCAGGTGCAGCCCGCGGGGCTCCGGCCGCCGCTCTGCCCCGAGGGCTGCAGGATCTCATGGAGCAGCCGCTCGACGTCAAGCTTCAGCTCATCCAACACCACGCGATGATGGCCCGCCTGCTCGCCAGCGAACTCTTGGAAGAGGAGGTCGAATGCCTTGCCGGGGAGCGCTACAGCCGTGATAAGCCCCACGGCGGGCGCTTCTGCCGCTGGGGGAGCAACCCGGGCTCGATCCGCATCGCGGGGGAGCGCGTTCCGCTGGATGTGCCGCGCGTGCGGGACACGGAGGCCTCTGCGGAGCGCCCGCTCCAAAGCTATCAGGCCATGAAGCGCGCCCATGTGCCGGAGGAGCTTACCGACGCCATCCTGCTGGGGCTGGCCCAGGGCGATTATGAGCGCGTGGCCGGGCAGTTTATCGATGGGTTTGGCCTGAGTCAATCCTCGGTCAGCCGCCGGTTCACGGAGCGGGCTCAGGAGGCGCTGGAGGCCTTTGAGCAGCGCTCACTGGCGGAGGAGACCTACGTCGCGCTCTGGATCGATGGCAAGCACGTGGCCGGTCAGCAGATGATTATCTGCATGGGCGTGACGGTAGAGGGTTACAAACGCGTGCTGGGCTTCACTGAGGCAACGACGGAGCACAGCGCACCGATCAAAGAGCTCTTCCGCGATCTGCTGGAGCGGGGGCTGCGCTTCGCCGGCGGGGTGCTCTGCATCATTGACGGCAGTAAAGGACTCCGGAAAGCCATAGGAGACGTCTTTGGCCGCAAGGCGCTCGTCCAGCGGTGCCAATGGCATAAACGCGAGAACGTTGTGGGGTATCTCCCGAAGGCGGATCAGCCGCCCTGGCGCGCCAAGCTACAGCGGGCCTACGAGGAAGGTAGCTACGCCGCGGCTCGGGAGCGTCTGATGGGGCTTCGGGCCGACCTTGAACAGCTCAACCGGCGTGCCGCACGCAGCCTGACCGAGGGCCTCGAGGAGACGCTCACCCTGCACCGCCTGGGGCTCTTCGACGCGCTGGGGCGGAGCCTCAAGACCACGAACTGCATCGAGAGCTTAAACGACCAGGTGGGCCGCCGCATCGCGCACGTGAAGCGCTGGCATCACTCTCCGCAACGACACCGCTGGATGGCACTGGCTCTCTTGGAGGCGGAGGGCAGGATGCATCGCCTCGCCGGCTTTAGGCACCTACCAGCCTTGCAGGAAGCCCTGAAGGCAGCGATACAAGAGCACGACCGCGAACCAACGAGTAAGCAGCACGAATGACATCACCGGGGCCGAACTCC
>LFFM01000215.1_pt1 | contig 39179 bp, 36 predicted proteins | sample 643131 | NCBI WGS metagenome assembly LFFM01 (sample SAMN03777445, study PRJNA286221) | soda lake metagenome | biome: soda lake; feature: Kulunda steppe; material: water; isolation source: sample Tc-Br brine of Tanatar trona crystallizer | place: Russia: Kulunda steppe | collected 2011-07
CCAGCACCGACCCCGAAACGGACACCGTCCAGGTCGTCGCCGACCAGCGGGAGATGGACGCCAACATCGCCCGCGACCTCTCCCGGCGCGAGACGATCGACGTCCGACTCGAGACCCTCGAGGTCGGCGACTACATCTGCTCCGATCGAGTCGCAGTCGAGCGAAAATCGGTCGGCGATTTCGTCGATTCCCTCGTCGGCGGCGATCGCTCGGTCTTCGAGCAGGTCGGGGCGATGGCCCGCCACTACGCCCGCCCCGTCGTGATCGTCGAGGGAGCGGGCCTCTACGAGCAGCGGGACGTCCACCCGAACGCCATCCGTGGCGCGCTCTCGAGTCTCGCCGTCGACTTCGGTGCGAGCGTCCTCCGGAGCGAGGGCGAGACGGACACGATGGAACTACTGGCGACGATGGCCACACGCGAACAGGAACTCTCGAGTCGCGAGGTGTCCGTCCACGGCGAGAAGGGAGCGAAGACATTGAGCGAACAGCAGGAGTACGTCGTCTCCTCGATCGCCGAAATCGGCCCGGTGACCGCCCGGTCGCTGCTCGAGACCTTCGGCACCGTCGAGGCGGTGATGATCGCGAGCGAGGACGAGTTACAGGAGGCCGACGGCGTCGGCCAGATCACCGCCGAGCGGATGCGCGAAGTGATCGGGGGCGCGTACACGGGTGCGGGGGATGGCGGTGCCAACGGCGGGGGACCGGAACCCTGAACTGTCGATCGCCCGTAGCTGGGAGTAACGAGATGTCCGACGACATTCCCGAGGACGCCCCCATCGTACTCTTCGACGGCGTCTGCAACCTCTGTAACGGGTTCGTCCAGTTCATCGCCCCACGGGACGACGACGAGGTGTTCCATTTCGCCTCCCTCCAGTCGCCCGCCGGCCGCGAGCTGCTCGAGGCTCACGACCTCCCCACGGACGCCCTCGAGTCCGTCGTGTTGATCGAGGGCGACCGAGCGTACGTCAAGTCGGGTGCCGTCCTGCGGACGGCCTACCACCTGGGATTGCCCTACCGTGCGCTGTGGCCCTTCCGGGTCCTTCCCGCTGGATTCCGGAACTGGCTGTACGATTTCGTCGCCGCCCGTCGGTACCGGTGGTTCGGCCAGAAAGACCGGTGTATGCTGCCCACGGGTGGCCTCCAGGATCGGTTCCTCGAGGATGGGGTACAGCCGGCGGCGGATGGTGGTGTCGAAGGGGACGACTGAGGCGGTTTGCTGTGGCCCTTTCTCGGTGATTGCGCGTACCGGATCGCTGAGGATCTGCGCTCGTCTGATAGGGGACGCCGGCGTCACGTCCCGACGAGCGTTCCATGTCGACACTCGGCCCCCGACGCCCGACACTCGGCGGGCACCCTCCCAGAACCCCCGCAAGCGCCCCTCGCACACGCTGTGTCGAGTGGAACCGTTTTATATCCTGCAACCGGTACGATACGCGCAATGAGCCTGCGCTTCCCTCGAGTCGTCGACGGACACACCACGACTCGATGGGGTCGGGTGCCCCCGATCGAAGCATCCACGTCATCGACCTCCGGGGTGGCCGATGGGGTATAGCCTCGAGGAGCGTGCCGTCGATCGCCTCGCGGTTCTCCGGATCTACGCCTACGGGCTCTGTATGGGCAGCGCCGACGCCTTGCCGGGCGTCTCCGGGGGGACCGTCGCCCTGCTGCTTGGCTTCTACAGTCGATTGATCGCCGCGATCACGGCGGTCACGCCCGGTCGCCTCCTGTCGGTGGTCGGCGGACTCCGGGCCGACCGGCGGGCCGAGGCCCGCGAATCACTGCTCGAGATGGACGTCGGTTTCCTGTTGCCACTCGGCGTGGGCATGGTCACCGCGGTGGCGCTCATCGCCGGGGCGGTGTCGACGCTCGCGGCCACCCATCCAGTTGCCCTCTATGGCTTTTTTACCGGCCTCATCGGTGCCTCGGCGCTGGTGCTGTATCGAAGTTTGACGCTCACGTGCCCGCGCCACGCCGCCGTTGCGCTGGCCGGCATCACGCTCGCCCTGCTGGTCGCCGCGAACGTCCTGACGTTGCCCGGGAGCGGGTTGACGGTGGTCTTCCTCGCGGGTGTCCTCGCCATCAGTGCGATGATCCTTCCTGGCATCTCCGGGGCACTCATCCTCCTCCTCCTGGGGCAGTACGTTTTCCTCTCTGACCAGCTGAGTGCCTTCCTCTCTGGATTGGCGGCGCTCCCGCGTGGTGGCTCACTCGGGCCCCTCATCGATCCCGGCTCGGTGGTCGTCGTGTTCGTGCTCGGCGGCCTCGTGGGGCTCGTCACGATCGCCCGGCTCGTGCGGGCGGCGCTCGAGCGCCAGCGAAACTTGACGCTGCTCTTTCTGGTGAGTCTCATCGCGGGGTCGACGCCGGCCCCGCTGCACAACATCAGCGAGACGACGGCCTGGACGACCGAGACGGTGCTCGTGGCGGCCGGCTGGACGCTCGTCGGGGCGGTCGCGCTGGTCGCTCTCGATCGCCTGGCCGGTGGCTTCGACCCCGAGTGAGCGCTCACGAGGCTGGATTCGGTCTGTTGATTGCCCACGGCTTCCCGAGCCCCGCTGGATTCCGACCGCTCAGGTCTTCAGAGCCCCACTCGAGCTGGCGACCCAACGCCGACACGTGCCGGCACCATCCTTACCCGTCCGCGGCTCTTGCTCACGGTATGGCACTCACTCGCTTCCTCAGTTCGCGGGCAACCCGCTCGCTCACCGTCCTCTCGGTCGCCCTCGAGGCAAAGCGCGCCCTCGAGACGGGCCACCGGTTGCGTGGTGTCCTTTTGTTGGGCCTGGCCGCCATCACCTGGAAGTGGGCGGTATTGGCCGTCTTCGTACAGGCGGGGCTCCGGATGCTGCGTGGGGGGCGGACAGGCGCAGCCTGATGGCCTGTGGTGGCTCTCGTTGCAGGGGACCTGAGTTGCTGTCGCCCATTCCATCGTCTCTGTCGCACTCTACTATATCTATTGTACTAACACGATACAGATATTGTAGCGATGGCGCAGTTGTCCGAACTGTATCGTGGCCACGCTCGAGAGAGGCGGCCTCGAGTCACGAGCGAGGGGGACCCAGGGTGGGTTCGGCAAGCACGCCTCCCACACCGCCCAGTGGCCAGACAGTATAGTGGCCTCTCCCCAGCTTTGTGCACAGCGAGCGCAACGTTGACTCCCCTCGAGCGCCGAGTGGGGGGCCATGAGGGCCAACGATCTCGTCGTCGGTGACCAGTCGTGAGCACTGCCTCCACCGAGGTGCTGGTGTTCGCCCTCATTCCGGCGCTTCTCTGGGGGCTCGCCCCCATCTTCGACAAGCGGGGGATGGCCGCCGGTGGCGACGCCGTCCAGGCGTCGCTGGTCGTGGTCGTCGTCGAACTCGGCTGTTACCTGCTGGCCATCGCTCTCCTCTACGGCTTCGGGGGCTTCGCCGGGCTCACCCTCGAGGTTGTGGCCATCTTCGTCTTCGCGGGAGCCATCGGAACGGCACTCGGCCGGATCGCCATCTTCGTCGGTGTCGATCGCGTGGGCGCGAGCATCAACAGCGCCATCCTGAGTTCCCGCCCGCTGTTCGCCACACTCATCGCCATCCCCTGGCTCGGCGAGGGCGTCGACGCCGTGACCGCCACCGGCATCGTCGTCATCGTGTTCGGCCTCACCCTCCTCGCGACTGCCCGCGGGGGCGATCTCGAGGGCTGGACCATGCGAGACCTGGTCTGGCCCATCGCCGCCGCCCTCACCTTCGCCGTGGCGAACGTCGCCCGACGCTACGGCCTGCTCGAGGGCTCGATCACGGCTCTGGAGGCGGTGACAATCAACGAGCTGGCGGGCTTCGTAGTACTCGTCGGCTACGCCGTCGCCCGCGGTCAGGTGTCGACGTTTCGGAGGCTTCCCCGAGAGAGCTACGGCTACTTCGCCGTCAGCGGCCTCTTGACCACCGTCGCGATGTTGTCGCTCATGATCGCCCTGGGCCTCGAGGCGGGTCGGATCGCCATCGTCGACCCGCTCGTGGCGACGGCGCCGCTCGTGACCCTGGTCTTTGCGGCGGTCTTCCTGCGCGACCTCGAGCGGGTGACACGCGGCGTCCTCGTGGGGGCGACGCTGGTGGTGATCGGGGCCGTCCTCATCACCGTGTAGCATCCACGGTCCGTGCACTTCGCAAGGGTTTACCCCGTCGGGTGGATTCACTCCCACATGCACGTGCTGGTCACGGACCCGATCGATGATGCGGGTCTGGACGTATTGCGGGCGGCAGGTCACGAAGTCGAGACGGGGTACGACCTCGAGGGTGCGGCCCTCCTCGAGGCAGTCTCGTCGGCGAACGCCCTGATTGTCAGGTCCGGGACCGAGGTGACGCGGTCGGTTCTCGAGGCCGGCGAGGAACTGGTGATCGTCGGGCGCGCTGGCATCGGCGTCGACAACATCGACATCGAGGCGGCCACCGACGAGGGCGTCATCGTGGCAAACGCCCCGGAGGGGAACGTCCGTGCGGCGGCCGAACACACCGTCGCGATGACGTTCGCGACCGCCCGCTCGATCCCGCAGGCCCACGCCCGCCTGACGCTCGGTGAGTGGGCCAAAGGCGACTACCTCGGAACCGAACTCAACGGGAAGATCCTGGGGATCGTCGGCCTCGGCCGGGTGGGCCAGGAGGTCGCGAAGAAACTCGACGCCCTCGGCATGGAACTCGTCGCCTACGATCCCTACATCTCCGAGGAGCGCGCCGCCCGCATCGGTGCGGAACTCGTCGACCTCGAGACCTGTCTCGAGCGCGCGGACTTTTTGACGATTCACACGCCGCTCACGCCCGAAACCGAGGGGTTGATCGGCGAGGACGAACTCGACAAACTGGGTGCAGGCCACCTCGTCAACGTCGGCCGTGGCGGGATCGTCGACGAGGACGCCCTCGCGATGAAAGTCGAGGATGGCACGGTTGCGGGCGCGGCTCTGGACGTCTTCCGCGAGGAACCCCTCCACGAGGACTCGCCACTGCTCGACGTCGACGACGTCATCGTGACGCCCCACCTCGGGGCCTCGACGGAGGCCGCCCAGGAGAACGTCGCGACCTCGACGGCCGCCCAGGTCGTCGCCGCCCTCGCCGACGAGCCGGTCGCCAACGCGCTGAACGCCCCCTCGATCGACGAGAGCGCGTTCCCGCGACTGGAGCCCTACATCAACCTCGCCGAGACGGCGGGGAAGATCGCTGCCCAGGTTCTCGACGCCCGGATCGAATCCATCGAGGTCAGGTACGAGGGCGACATCGCCGAGGAGGATGTCGAGTTCGTCACCGCCTCGGCGCTGAAGGGCGTCTTCGAGCCACTCGAGTGGCAGGTGAACGCGGTCAACGCGCCCCAGATTGCCCAGGATCGCGGGGTCGACGTCACCGAATCGAAGAGCCGGCAGAGCGAGGATTTCCAGAGTCTCGTTTCGGTGACGGTCGCGACCGACGGCGAGTCGGTCACCGTCGACGGGACCCTGTTCGCGGGCGAGGACCCGCGCATCGTCCGCATCGACGACTACCGCGTCGACGCCATCCCCCACGGCAAGATGGTGGTCACCCGGAACACGGACGAGCCGGGCGTCATTGGCCTCATCGGCTCCGTGATGGGTGATCACGACGTCAACATCGCGGGGATGTTCAACGCTCGCGAGACGATCGGTGGGGAAGCGCTCACCGTCTACAACGTCGATCAGATGGTGCCCGAGGAAGCGAAGGCCGAACTCGAGGCCGACGAGCGGATCATCGGTGTTCGGTACATCGTCCTGAACGGATTGTAGCGGCCGCTCGACCGATTGGGCCGACATTTAATAAACAAAACCTGATAAGTAATCCGGCTGGTTCGGGCCCTCGAGACTGTAGTAGCCACTGAACGTCATTGCACACACCCTCACGAGACCATGGCTCAGAACCGGTCATAAACCGGTTCTGAGCCGACTCACTGTGAGGATGTGGAAATCGTTTCAATTGTTACTATAGCTGGTAGACGATTGGCCCACTTCCTCGAGGCACCACCGAGCAATACAGAAGGGCGGTTCACCGAGGACCGTTCTTCGAGTGTTTGTGGTTTTGCTCGTCAAAAAATTCCTCCAATGCCATCATTGCTCCAGCATATGTTGCGGTCACGACAGCAACGAGGAACAATAACGCAAAGAGAAATGTAACGCTAAACAACATCTCAAAGGAGAGAGATGCAGCTATAGCAATCATGATAAACACCACTCCAATGAGTGGCTTGAAGCTGGCCGGAATGCTCATCGTCAGCATGGGATACTTCTTTCTGTATTTCTTATATAAGTCTGGCGCTCAGAGCGAGGGAAGTGACCGGACCGACCCTGTCAGACGGATCCAAATGACCTCACCAGCCCTCGAGCTAGGAGAATTTCTGAACGGTCACGTCGAGGGTGTCCAGATCCACGATCGGGGCGTACCCCGCGTCCGGGTCGATGTTGACGCTCTTTTGGAAATCGGTCTGGGCCTGCCAGCACCCGGAGTTGATCGCGAGCACGTTGTGATACTTCCCGAACCCGAGTTTGTGGACGTGGCCCGTGTGGAAGATGTCGGGCACCTCGTCGATGATCAGGTAGTCCCTCTCTTCGGGGGCCAACCTGGTGTGGCCGCCGAACTGCGGGGCGACGTGGCGCTTTTTGAGTAACTGGTACATCGCCCGGTGTGGCTCGTCGTAACTCGCCTTCTCCGCCGGGAGTTCGGCGATCACCTCGTCCAGGCTCACCCCGTGATAGAGGAGGACGGAAACGCCCTCGAGCGTCACGGTGGAGGGATTGCTCACGATCCGGGGATCGTGGGCGTCCATGATCCCCCGGAGGCGCTCGTCGAAGCCCGGTTGGGGTTCCGCGAGGCGAACGGCGTCGTGGTTGCCGGGAATCATCACGATCTCGAGGTCGCCGGGAACCTGCTTGAGGTACTCGTTGAACACCTCGTACTGGTCGTAGATGTCGACGACCTCGAGTTCCTCGTCCTGGTTCGGGTAGACGCCGACGCCCTCGACCATGTCCCCGGCGATCAGGAGATATTCGACGTGCTGGGCCGCCTCCGTGTGTAACCAGTCGGTGAAGGCGTTCCAGGCGTCGGCCATGAACTCCTGGCTGCCGACGTGGACGTCGCTGATGAGCGCGGCCTGGACGTGGCGATCGGCCGTCGAGGGTTCGTGGGTCCGCGGGACGTCGGGGAAGTACATCGAATCGACGAAGGCGATCCCCGAGTCGTCGGCGAGGGTTCCCTCCATCGCCAGCACCTCGTCACAGAGCAACTCGTCGACGAGGTCGGCGTACTCGCGATCCTTCATCACCAGCCAGGGAAAGGTCCCGGTGGCGTCCTCGAGTTCGATCAGCCAGTGGCCACTGGCCGTCGAGCGGACGTCGTTGACCAGCCCCACCATCCCGACCTCGCCGCCGCCGGGCATCGACTGGATCGAGGTCGCTGGTCGGTGGTTGACCCGACCCTTGAGCTTCGAGCCCAGGCGCTCGAGGCGATCCCGAAACACGGCGACGAAGTCCTTGTACTCGCCGGTCCCCGTACTCTCGCCAGTCATGTCGTTGGCGATGGCGACCGCCTGTTTGCTCGGGTCGATTGGCTTGCGAGCCCCCCTCGTTTCAGGTCGATCCTCACCACCGCCTTGAGTCGGTACTGGGGTGCGGTCTCCAGTTGAAACGGAGGGGTCTTCGTCCGGGGATGGGGCCGGAGTGGTCTCGGTTCCGGACGTGGTCTCGATGCCCGCGTTGCCGGCGGACTCACTCGAGGATTCGATCGTCGGTTCGCTGTTGCGTTGGCTCTGGGTCTCGGTCACGTTGGCCGCACGCACCGCCGCTTCGTTACCCGCTTCGACGGTCTCCATTGCCGTTCGGACGTGCTCGGTCGTCACGACGAGGGCGTCGTCGGGGACAGTCTCGATGACGCGCTCCAGGACGGCCCCTGGCCGGTCGGCACCCGCGAGCAGGGTGACGGCCTCTCGCTCGGCGTTGTAGCCGTGGCTGGTGAGTTCCCTGACGATTCTCGCCGGACCCTCGAGCGGCACGATACTGGCATTCGCGCAAACCGATAAAAGCGTGGCGAACCGCCAGGCGAACAAAACGTTGATTGCCGGCGCTCCCAAACCCGAGGGCGATGAACGAGGACGGCGGCGAGCGGCCACACGAGGCGGCCGAAGACGACGGCCATCCGGACGATGGCTCCCGTCGCCGCCCAGAGACGGACGGGCCTCGAGACCCACCGACGGATTCGCGACGCTCTGATGGCAGCCAGTCGGGCGATTCGGACGACAGCATCACCGGCAGCGATCCGTCCGAACCGGGTGGCGCCGAGCGCGAAGACCGCCACCCCCGTGTGGACGCCTCGAACGCCGATGCGGATCCGACGACGAGCGATACCTCCCGTGGTGAGAATACGGCGGCCGAGCATCCGCCCCACCTCGACGACCGACCGAAACCCCCGAGTCACGACCCGGATGCGGTGACGATCGAGCACGATGGCGTCGTTCGCTGGTTCCTCACGACCGACGACGGAACGATCGTCGCCATCCGGGACGTCGCGAGCAGTGTCGCCCTCGTGTTAGTGATCGGCCTGATTCTCTTTGGCGTCAGCGGCGTCTGGCCACCGATGGTCGCCGTCGAGAGCGGGAGTATGGAACCGAACATGGAGCGCGGAGATATGATCTTCGTCGTCGAGAACGAGCGGTTCGTGGGTGACGGAGCCGTCGCCGACACCGGGATCGTGCCCGGTGATCGCGGCGCGGAGTCGGGCCACGACAAGTTCGGCGGTGACGGCGACGTCATCATCTTCCTCCCTGACGGCAATCCGGGGGAGACGCCGGTGATCCACCGGGCCGCCTACTGGGTCGAGGAGGACGAAAACTGGGTCGACGAGCGGGCAGACGCCGACAACCTCAACGGGGCCGGCTGTGAGGAGGTCCGGTCCTGTCCGGCCCCCCACGACGGGTTCGTCACTATCGGTGACGCCAACCAGGGCTACGACCAGTGGACGTCGAACGTCGGCGCCGACACGACGGTCGTCAAATCCGAGTGGACGGCGGGCAAGGCCATGTTCCGCATCCCGTACCTCGGCTACGTTCGCCTCGGGTTCGAGAGCGTGTTCGGGGCTGCGGGCCCGTGGACGCCTGCAGGTGCCGTCGAGGCCTCGAGCGCTGTCGCCACTGCACCCTCTGGCCCAACTCCGCTCGGCCCGGCGCTGATCGGTGCCGCGGGGGCCGTCGGCGTGGTCCGGAGGCTCGAGGCCCAGGCGAGTGAGGCCTGATCGGCGCTGTTGGCGTTTCGCGGCACACACCATGCCCCGGTCCGCTACACGGTGCCAAACGCGTCGTTCGGGATCCTGATCGGTTCGGGGCTGGGCCCCGAGAGGGTGAGGCCAGCGCTGGTGGCCTCCTGGCTGGCCCCGGCGTGTTCGCCGGACCAGCCGGTTTCCGATTCTTTGCGTGTGCGCTCCCAGGTAGCGGCGAAGCGCTCGCCGGGGGTCACACCCGCGTCTCGGTCGCCCTCAGCTTCGGGATTCGGAACGTTCGTCTCGTCGAACCCAACGGTGGTACCCTCGGCCAGCCCGGGCGGTGAGCGCTCGACGCTCTCGCTCGCCTCGAGCTCGCGGGCGACCCTGCCCAGTTCGGCAAAGAGGTCGCTGGCGACACAGTCGGTGGCGTCGATGGCGTCGTCGGTCGCTGGGTCGTGTCTGTCCTGGGCGTCGGGCCCGTCGTCCGTCGCCTGGTCGATGAGGTCCGTGAGGTCGTCGATGCCGAACTCCTCGAGGACGCCCTCCGGATCGGGGGTGACGTCCGAGAAGTCCTCGGGGTCGTCGGTCATGGCTATCCTCGAGCACCACCGTCGAAGCCCTTGGTTAGCCCCTCGCTACCAATCTGCTCGGACGGTTGACCGACGCCCGAGACCGGTTTGGCGGCCCATACCGTGTGCTGTAGAACGGACGGCAACGTCCTCACGTCAGGGAAATCGACGATTGGGACTTGCTTCTGGCGTGGCGGTACTGGGTTGTGGAGGGGATGAGGCAGGATAGGCTCGCATGGGAGTGGGTGGGAAGCCGTCGATCAGCGTCGGGTCCGGTTTCGGGGCTGGGTCCAGATCGAAGTTCGGGTCCAGGTCGTGGCTCGCTTTGGCCTCGGATCAGCCGTCGCGTTCGGTTCGAATCCACATCCTGGTCCGTCCTCGAGGCCGGACCCGATCCTGACGTACCGGTTCTGACCCTTGAGCCCGAGCGGGTGTCTGGAACGACGTTCAGTGGCTACGATAGGACGTCCGCGATCACGGGGGCGACCGAGGTGGTGGTGACCGATCGCTCGAGGGTGTCGGTGGCGTAGATGGCCTCGACGCCGGCCCCCCAGAGCCGGGTGAGGGCGTTGCGGGCCAGCAGCGCATGGACGCAGGTGACGAACACGCGACAGGCGTCCCGGTCCTGGAGTACGCCTACGGCCTGGCTCATCGTGCCGCCCGTGGCGACGATGTCGTCGACGACGACGACGTCCCGGCCGGCGACGGCCACGTTGCTCGGGGTGATTTCGACGTCCGTTCCCGAGTGGCGGGTCTTCTCGAAGTGGTCGGTGGTGCCGCGCCCGTAGGCGTCCCGAACGGTTTCGGCCAGCCCCGTCGCGCCGGCGTCGGGGGCGAGAAAGACGGGGTCTTCGAGGGCTGCGGGTAGCGGATCGGCGAGGACCGCTGCCCCGTCGACGGCCGTCGCGGTCGGCTCGAAAAACGAACAGACGTCGCGTTCGTGGGGGGTGACGACCAGGACTCGATCCGTCCCGCTGGAGATGGCCCGGGCCATCGCGCGAGCCGAGACGGGCTGGCCGGGTTCGAACGCCTCGTCCTGACGACCATAGCCCATGTACGGGAGAATCGTGATGAGTTCGCTCGCGCCGGCCTCGCGGACGGCGTCCTGGAGACAGAGCAGTTCGACGTGGGCGTCACTCGAGGCCGTCGCGCCGACGACGATCACGCGCTCGCCGTCGAGGCTCGACTCCGCGAGGTCCCGGTCGAGGGCGACGAACAGTTCGCCGTCGGGGAACCGGTCGTACTCGACTGGGGCGAGCCTCGCCCCGAGTTCGCGGGCCAGCGCCGCCGCGAGGGACTGGCTGGCCGACCCGCTGACGATGGTGGTCATACTCGAGGGCACAGCCTCCTGGGTAAAACCGATTGTGTTCGGCCGCGGGCGAGTCTGCTGGGACGGTGTGGTTGCTGGGTGGGACTCCCCGGAGCAGTCGTCTCAGTGTCTTGGTGCCCATCGATTACCGCCGCTGACCGGCGACCTGCCGCCTGAGGGCGGCGGGACCTGACCCCGCCAATCCCGTTCAGGACTCGTTGCTCGAGGCGTCGTCCTCGACGGCTTCGGCCTCGTCAGGATCGACGTCACCGTTGCCACAGGGACCGCCCTCGGTGGCACTGCTGACGGTGAGCGAGCCGTCGCGCTCGATGAAGACGATGAGGTTGGTACAGTCCGGTTCGTTGAGATCACTCGGCGTCCGCTGGGTAAACTCACGCCCGTCGATACGGACGGTCACCCGGAACTCCCCCGGGTCCTCCGGCCAGTCGGGTTCGATGGTCACGCCGTCGCTCTCCGCGTCGAACTCGTGGGTCGACCAGTGTTCGATCTCGCCCTCGAACTCGACGAGGACGTCAATCGTATGTTCGTCCTCCCCGATGTTTTCGATCCTGATGTCCCCGAGTTGCGTCCCCGATGGCTCCGAGTCCGCCGATCCCTCACCGCTGTCATCGCCGAGACAGCCGGCGACCGCGACCGCGCCGACGACCCCACCTGCGGCGAGCACCCGTCGCCGTGAACACTGTTGCATTGTCGGGCGACTAGTCGTCCCAACGCATAACTCCCCGTCAGACGCCCGTCAGACAGGCGGCGCTGGTCTTCCCGCTCGAGGCGTGGGGCTGGTTCGCCATCCCCTGTGGCCCGTGGCCCCGTCGCCGTGTTTGGAAGTGGTCACCTCGTGCGTGGGTCGACAACGAGCCCGTTCACGCCCGTCAGCCCGATGGGATGAGATCGCCAGCTCGCGTGTCCGGTGTCGTCCGTGCTCGCGAGCAAGACCCCGTCGTCGGTCACCGCGTAAGTCCGCTCCCCGTAGGCGACATCGACGACCCGTCCGGCCGCCTCGAGCGTCCCCGACTGGAGTTGTCCCCAGCTCGAACCGTCGGCTGGTGGGGCGTCCGAGTGGCTGCCGGCTGCGTCGTACGCCCACAGGTCCCCCGCATCGTCGACGGCGTGGGCGCTCGAAATCGAGCCGGGGGGAGTTGCGGGGTCGGCCGTCACGGTCGTGAACGCGCCCTCGAGGAGGCGCATCCAGCCGTTGCCCAGTTTGTACAGCCCGTCGCCGGTGGCAGCGAGGGGAACGCCTGGCGCTGACACGGCCCGAACGTCCTCGAGGCCGGCGTCGACGAGGCGATCGTCGAGGACCCGGCGGAGCCCCCGGTCGGTGGCGACGAGGGGGCCGTCGATGGCGCACACGGTCGATCCCGACGCGTTGCTTGCCGTCGCGTCGTCGCCCATCGTGTCGTCTCTCACCCCTCGCGTGACCGTTCGCCAGTCGTCGTCCCCGACCCCGTCTGGGTCACGGGCAACGTGGTCGAGCGATCGCGTAGCCACCTCTCCCTCGTCGGTCGCTGCGAGCAGGCTGCCGTCGTGGATGCCAACCGCAGTGGCCGGTCCGAACCCCGTGGCCCGTATCTCGAGGCCCGCGTCTCCCCCCCGACCGCCGCCTCGATCCTCCGAAGCGATGGCGACGAGCACGTCATCGGGCGTCGTGAGGGCGACGGTCGTTCGGTCACCGCTCGCCGTGTCCACCGCGAGCCCCCGAATTGGCGTTCGCTCGAGCAGCCCAAATTCACCGACGCTCGCCCCCGAGACGCGAAGGCGACAGAGCCCCTGTTCGCTGGCGACGTAGGCGACGGTCGCGCCCGTTCGGTCGCCGTAGACTCGCTTTTCGTCGATCGAGGTCATATGGAGGCCAACGGTCGCGGGGGGTGAAAACGTTCGCCCAGGCCGCCGCTCAGACGACCGCCGAGAGCAGCAGATCTCCGTAGACGAGCGCCACGAGGAGTCCGACGAAGACGGGGACGAGAAACGGCGTGCCGGGGGAGACCCAGACCCGCTCGGCGCTGGTCAGCACCTCGAGGCCGCCTCGGAGCGTGTCGGGGTCGGTGCCGTAGGCCGTCCCCTCGATATCCGCGAGGAATGCCTCGGCGCCCCACGGGTCCGCGGGGTCCGCCGCCGGCCCCCGTGTCCCTCCCTGGTCGGACTCGGCCGCCGGGGCCGCCTGTGACTCGAGGGATGTCGAGCCCGTCTGGGGTTCGTCGTTGCCCGCTGTCTCCGCACCCACGACGGCGTGCACCGCCCCGTCAGTCGGCGGGTTCGGTTCCGCTGGCAGACTCGCCGGATCGCGGTACGTATCGGGGTCCCGTCGCAGGGTCTCCAGATCGAGGCCGCGCCACCGGAGGTACATTCGCAGTGCGTCCAGATCGAGGCCGCGCCGAGTTCGCCCCTCGGGCGTCTCGAGCAATCGGCCGTGAGTAGCCCCCACCTCCCGCCAGTGGGTCGGCCAGCCGACGATCATGACCCGGTCGAACCGACCCGCGGCGGCGTTGCGAACGGCCAGGACGAGCGGGAGGGCGGCGCCGAAAATAACGGCGTTCGTGAGGATGGTGAGCGAAAACGGCGTCAGGAGATCCGGGGTCGCGAACGGGAACGTCACACCCACGAGGGTGTACGTCGGCACCGTCGGGAACAGGAGCGCGATCACCAGCAGCGCCTTCGCGTCGGCCCCGCCGTAGCCCCCGAACCACCAGAACAGGTACGCCAGGGGGACGACGACGCCGAGGCTCATCGTTGCCGGGACCAGAAACTCCTGGGTCCAGGCGAGCCCTCCGGCCCGGTAGGCGACTGTCCCCTCCCAGAGGAACAGCGCGAGCGCCAGCACCGACAGCGGGATCCAGACGTCACTCGAAATCCGGCGGGTCTTCACGTCCCGCACGGCAGCCCAGGCGAAGACCGGCACGGCCACGAGCCGGAGCAGGTCCGGCGTCGAGGCGACGGCGACGAGGTCGTACACGTGCGAGTGGGCGAGTGGGTGGATCCTTAGTGTTACGGCTCTCTCGCCGGACTGGCGCGATCCCACGGATATCGTTTCGAACCGCCTCGAGGCTCCAGACGGTCTGCTGTACGGTTTCCCCGTTACTGCTCGCCCGAGTGGACACTCACCGAAACGAGGCGACAGCACGCCGTCTCACTCGAGCCAGTCGGGAACCCACGCCAGGAGCCGTCGCCGGAGGACCGCATAGACCAGCGAGACGAGCAGGCAACCGACGATGAGGCGGCGAACGAAGCCGTCGAAGACCACGAGTGCGGGGACGGCGAGGATCGCCCCGAGGAGGGCGTCCTCGGGCGCGCCATCGTACCTGATCCAGCGCCGAGGCCGGATCCAGCGACCGCGACGGTGGTCGTAGACGGCCCGATCGGTGGGGTTCGTCCAGGGATCCATCTCGGGTCCGCCGCCGGCGGCGTCCGTGAGCGCGTGGATCCAGGCAGCCAGGGCGAACGCCGCGAGGCCGGCGGTCGACGCCGATGGGGCGAGCAGTGCCAGCCCAACTGCAGGAAGGCCGACCGCCGCCCCCAGGACGGGAAAGTGGAGCGTTCGACGGTGACGACCAACCAGATCGAGGTCCGGGGCCAGCCCGCCGATGATTGCGCCGACGGCGAGTGGCCACGCCAGTTCGGGAGCGGCGTAGGCGACCGGCGCGACAAGCGCCAGCCCGACGAAGACGTGGGTCGTCGCCATCATGGTACCCGCCTCAAGGGGGTGTGGCTGCAAAAAGGACCGGGCTTTCGTCGCTCGCTGCAGGCCGTGCTGATCAGAGGTTCTCGCCCTGGTAACTGCCGTCGTAGACGTCCTCGTGATCGGCCTCGGCGAGGACCAGCTGAGCGATCCTGGCGCCACGCTCGAGTTCGATGTCGTGGTGGACCTGCAACAGCCCCTCTCCGCGACCCTCGTAGCCGGCATCCCAGACGGCCGTGTTCAGCATACACGAGTTGCGCATGAGTGACGACCGCGGATAGACGAAGCCGACGTGGCCCTCGGGGATGGCGATTCGCTCGCCGTAGCGGACGACGTACGACCCCGCCGGGAGGTAGTACGTGTCTGGAGCTTTCCCCTCGAGTTCCTCGAGCGGGCGTGCCACGCGGTCGCCGATCTCCTTGCCGCCGCGGGTGATGCGTCCCGGCTCGAGCTGTTCGAACACGACGTCGAGGGTGAGGTCGACGCCGTTGGGCTGGACCTGCTCGTCGGTCGTCGGCGAGATGTACTCGGCGACGAACGCGCCAGCGCGGTACATGTCCTCGAGAGGACCTGGGGTGGGCAAAAGCGTGTTCGTTTGTCCCTGCGGGTGGTGGGTCGGCCCGTGGGACCAGCCGTCAGATCAGGAAAACAGCTCTCGTGCGCTCTCGATCCCCTCGAGCAGCCGATCGACCTCTTCGCGGGTGTTGTAGACGTAAAAGGAGGCTCGCGCGGAGGCGGCCACCCCGAGTTTGTCGTGGAGCGGCTGGGTACAGTGGTCACCCGCCCGGATCGCGACCACGTGGTCGTTCATGATCGAGGCCAGGTCGTGGGCGTGGACGGACTCGAGGTTGAAACTCACCAGCCCGCCCCGATCGGGCCCGGGCTCCGGGCCGTAGAGGTCGACGTCGCCCTCCCCGGCCAGTTGCTCGTAGGCGTAGGCGGCCAGTTCCTCCTCGTGGGCCTGGACGCGGTCCATGCCGATGTCCTCGAGATAGTCGACCGCGGCCTCGAGCCCGACGGCCTCGGCGATCGCCGGGGTCCCGGGTTCGAACTTCCAGGGGAGTTCGGCCCAGGTCGAGTCCTCGAAGGTGACCTTCTCGATCATGCCCCCGCCGTAGAGATACGGCTGGAGGGCCTCGAGGATGTGCCGTTTGCCGTACAGCACGCCGATGCCGGTGGGGCCGGCCATCTTGTGACCCGAGAACGCGTAGAAGTCGGCGTCGATGGCGGCCACGTCGACGGGCCGGGTGGGGACGGCCTGGGCCCCGTCGACGAAGATCAGCGAGCCGTGGTCGTGGGCGATGTCCGCCAGTTCGGCGACGGGGTTGACCGTGCCGAGGGTGTTCGAGACGTGGACGACGCTCACCATTGCCGTGTCGTCGGTGATACACTCGCGAGCGTGGTCCATGTCGAGGCGACCCGTCTCGTCGACACGGATGTAGCGAACCTCCGCACCCGTCCTCGCGGCGATCTGTTGCCAGGTCACGAGCGAGGCGTGGTGTTCCATCTCTGTGAGCACGACCTCGTCACCCGGGCCGAGGTGCTCGAGGCCCCAGGCGTAGGCCACGAGGTTCTCGCTCTCGGTGGTATTCTTGGTGAAGACGACCTCCTCGCGGCCGTCGGCCCCGATGAAGTCGGCGACGCGGTCGTGGGCCTCCTCGTAGGCGACCGAGGCCTCCTGGCTGAGGTGGTGGATCCCCCGGTGGACGTTCGCGTTGGTCTGGCGGTAGTAGTCGCTCATCGCGTCGACGACGGGGTCGGGCGTCTGGGTCGTCGCTGCGTTGTCCAGGTACACCAACTGCGTGCCGTCGAACGCCCGCTCGAGGATGGGGTACTCCGCTCGAATGCGAGCGGTGTCGAGGGACTCGACCTGTTGATGGCTCATTGGATGAGTAGAAGAACCGGAGACAAAACACTCCTTCGGTCACGGCCGTCTGTCCGGATCGGATGCCACTCGAGGTTCGTCATCGAGACCGTTTCGGTCGTCACCTCCCGCTGCATGCCTCTCTCGAATCGCCAATCACCGGTACCACGGAACCACAACCCGTCTCAGGCGTCGACCTCGAGCAAGCGCGCGTCACAGTCGTTGCAGGTGATGGCGTAGACCTCGTAGGATCGACAGCAGGACTCGACGGTTTCGGCGTCGATGGAGATCGCGCCACCGCAGGTCGGACACTGCTCCAGAAAGGCCCGCAGACCGCCCGCGAGCTGGCTCCGCTGTTCGATCGGGTACGTCTCCCAGTCGGGCACGCGCTCGGCCAGCACGTCCATCCCGGCGATGTCCGCGATCAGTGCGCCCTCGGACTCCCAGCGGGCGGCGACGCGCCCCTCGAGACGGACGACGACGTGATCCGTCGGCTTACCAGTGTTGACCGCGACGGTTTCAGCGTCGGCGTCGAGCAGGTGAGCGACCTGCTGGCGACGTCGCCCCTCGATCACGTCGTCCATCGCCGCCCGCCACGCCTCGCGCACGTCGGCGACGAGACAGAGGTCGTCCTCGTCGGCACAGGGTTCGACGACGCCCGCCGACAGCAGCGCTTGCTCGGGACTGACGCGCCGTTCGCGCCCGTGAGTCGAGTCCGGATCCTGGTCGGTGGCCGCCTCGTCCGCACTGGCGGCGAGGCCCTCACCGTCGACCTCGGTCTCGAGGCCGTACCCCTCGGGTGCCTTGTCGAATTTCGCCAGCAGCCAGTCGGGAAAGTACCGCTTCGTGAGCGTGGGCGTGCCCGGCACGAGGTAGCCACGGAAGTAGATCGCTAGCACGGACACGAGGAAGACGAGACCGCCCGCAGGCGGGAAGAACACGCCAGCGCCAACAGCCAGCACTGCGGCGATAACCAGGTTGACTGCCGTACAGGGGACACAGCGATTCTCGCCCGTGTAGGCCGGTTGCCGGAGCCGCTCGAGCGCTCGCGTGATCGTCGGATGCATACTCGAGGGCATCGGGGGCGGATCAAAAATATCCTCGGTTCCGTGCTGTGGTGACGTGGCTCATTCCTGTGTGGGAAGCCTCGTTCACGGCTCGAACAGCCCATCGACGTCCTCGCGTCGTTGCTGTCGGCGGTCGACGTGTGCCTCGAGGCGGTCGACGATCAGCCGTCGATTGTCCGCATCGGTGGTGAAATCGACGAGCAGCGCCAGCAACCGACTCGAGTCGCGCTCGGTGAGGTCCTCCCTCGCGAACGCGATCGCCCGGTCGATCATCGCCTCGTCCTCACCCAGCTCCTCGGCGAGTACGCCGGCGGCGATGAAGATCTCCCCAGGTGTGAGATCGGCCAGCCTGAGCACCGTCCCCTCGTGCGTGAGCGCGAGCGGTGGCCGGCGCTCGATGACCGCTGGATCGGTCGCGAGCGTCTCGAGGAAGTCACGGACTGGGGCCACGTTCACACCCCTGTAGGCAGGAGAAAGCGGGCCCAGGTACGTGCCCGCGCTCTCGGCCAGGCCGGTCGATCCCTCCCAGTTGCGGCGGTTGGCGTGGTAGACCGCGGCCGTGAACTGGATCAGCCCGTGGAGCAGGCGTTCGTCGTCGGTGTCGGCCTCGAGTTCGAGCCAGCGGGCCTCCCAGGCGTCGTGGGCGGCGTGGTGGTGGCCGTCGTTGTAGATGGCGATCCCGGCCCGGAGCGCGTCGCGCATGTTCGACCATTGGGTCGGTGGCACATGAATGACTCGCGGGGGCTCGCCGCGGTGTGGACGGTCATGGTATAAACGGGGTAGCGAGGGAGCCGGATCCGGCGGTCACTATGGGTCGATAATACATGGGAAGGCCGGATACGTGCCGCCTCCGGCGGGGCGGGCAGCCAACAGTGGTACGCGAGGAGGGGGTGGCGGGGAATCCACCCCGGCCGGTTACTCGTCGGTCGGCCCCGAGTTCAGGGGGGACCGCGGGCACCGCCACCGGCCACGGCGGTAACAGACCCGAGGTTGTGACCCGGTATCAGTATGGACCCACTGCAGGATGATAACTGGGGGCTACGACGTGGTAGCGGCTCCCTTCGGCCGACTCTCGACCCTCGAGCGGTGGCCGGCACCGACCAGACGAGGGCCCCACCGATCGTGGCACCCTATCCCTCGAACCCCGTCTCCCAGCGGAAGGTCCCGTTGCGCTGGACGACCTCGCCATCGACCTCCAGCCGGGCATCTTCGCTCACGTCGGTGATCATATCGGTGTGGACGGCCGATTCGTTGCCGGACTCCCCCTCGGGGAGGCAGGCGTCGTAGGCCCGTCCGACCGCCAGGTGGACCGTGTCCCCCATCTTCTCGTCGAAGAGGATGTTGTCGGTAAAGCGGTCGATCCCGCGATTCATGCCGATACCCAGTTCCCCCAGTCGCCGGGCACCTGGGTCGGTCTCGAGAATCGCGCCCAGGGCGTCCTCGCCCTCGCCGGCCTCGAAATCGACGACCTCGCCCCCGTCGAACTCGAGGCGGACGTCGCGGACGGCCGCGCCGTTGATCGTCATCGGGACGTCGAAGGTGACGACACCCTCGGTGTCGTACGGGGCGGTAAAGACCTCGCCGCTGGGCAGGTTGTGGGAGTCATAGCGAACGGAGGCCGCGCTGTTGACGGCCGTTCGGCCCTCGATGGACATGGTCAGGTCCGTGCCGGGTTTCACCAGGCGAACGGTCGACCCCGCATCGAGGATGTCCTTCATGTTCGCCATCTCCGCGGCCAGTGACTCCCAGTCCCGGAGGATGGCGTCGTAGGCGAAGTCACGGTACTCCTCGTAGGCCATCCCGGCCTGCTGGGCGAGGGATCTGGTCGGGTGACGCGTGGATACCCATCGGGTGTCGTAGCGGGCTTCCCGGACTCCGCTGTGCGCTTTCCGATGGGCTCCCTGGAGCTCACCAGGCACGTCGGCCATCGCTGCGGTGTTGCGGCCACCACCGATCGAGAGGACCACGTCGGCCCCCTCGTACAATCCGAGTTCGTGCGCCGGGTCCTCGTCGAAGTCACCGTCGTGGGCTGTGAGGTAGGCCCTGGTGAGTTCGGCCGAACTGTACGTCGCCAGCAGGTTCGCGCCTCGCTCGCCGAGTTCCCTGGCCACGGCGACCGCCAGGTCGTGGGCGTCGGGCCCCACCGACACCACGACGTCGTCACCCGCTTCGACCTGGGCGCTCCAGTCGACCAGCACCGCCGCGTGTTCGCGAACGCGTTCGTCCATACCCGACGGTCTCGAGCGATCACCTAAAGCCCACGCGTTTCGGTGGGCGCTGCCGGCTGTGGGCTGGCGGCGTCGGCTGTCGACTGGAGGCCCCGTCCCTCGAGTTGCTGGGAGAGCTATCCGTGACCGATGGGCATCGGCATGGGTACTGACCCCCACCAGCGTCGACTCCTGGCACGCGTTCGAGGCGTCCTCATCTTCGGCTGACCTCGAGGGCTCCCCGCTGCCCCGACAGTTCGACGACTGTAGCGTCGTGGTACTGCGTCGATAGTGTTAGTACACATTCTGTAGTGAGTCGGTGGCAACGATTTTACCGCGGGCCGTCCCATGATCAGGCATGCCCACCATCTTCAGCCAGATCGTCGACGGGGATATCCCCGCCCGAGTCGTCCACGAGGACGAAACGACGTTCGCGTTCCTCGATGCAAACCCGCTCGCGCCGGGTCACACCCTCGTGATTCCCAAGGCGGACCACGGGCGGTTGAACGACATCCCTGTCGAGGAAGCGGCGGACCTCTACGCCACGATTCACCGCCTGATCCCGGCCGTCGAGGCGGCCGTCGATGCCGATGCGACCACCGTGGCGTTCAACAACGGCGAGGCGGCGGGCCAGGAGGTGCCCCACGTGCACTGTCACATCGTGCCGCGGTTCGAGGGCGACGGCGGCGGCCCGATTCACGCCATCGCGGGGGAGACGCCCGACCTCGCCGACGACGAACTGGACGACATCGCCGACGCGATCGGGGACCGGGTCTGATTGTCCGTACAAGATTGGTACGCTCCGTGAAGCGACGATCGGACCCAATCTAACGGGCGAGGCGAGGGCGTGGGTACTCGAGCGCTCGGGTTCGCGTGTTCCCCGCCGCTGGAATTATGACCCTCGAGTGTGAGCCAGGCGTATGTTCGGCCTGGCTGGCTTCGCCGACCGGTTTCGGGCGCATCCGGTGGCGGCGACGATCGAGCTCGGAAGCTTTCTGGGGTGTTTCGCCCTGGTGTTCGCGACCCTGGTTGCCGTGGCGAGTGGACCGCCGGCTGGCTCGCTCGAGGCGGATTGGCTGTGGCTCGCGATCGTCGCCGCCGGCGGGTTCTTCGTCGTGTTCTGGACAGCACTCGTGCCGCTGTACGAGTGGAGCCTGTGATGGGGACGGTCGGACGGTGAGGCGGTCAGGCCGTCAGGCCGATGGATCATCGGATCGTGCGTGTGGCTCTCCGACGTTTACCGCCCGGCGGATGTCATTGCCCGTTGTCGATCGCCGTCTCGAACCCCTCGTCGGTGCGAACGACGCCGGCCGCACAGACTGCGTGTTCGAACTCGGCCTCGAGGGCCGTCGCCGCCGCTTCTTGGGCGCTCGAGACGTCGAACGCATGGGGTTCAGGGCTGTCCATTTCGTAGGTCGCCACGAGCGTCGGCTCCGCGACGGTGTCGACGAGCAGGGCATCGCGCCGGACGGTGGCGATGCGGGCCTCGCCATCGGCGTCCATCGTCGCGGCGATCCGGGGCGTGTCGTAGTCGTCCTTCTCGAAGTCGAGTGCCAGGAGGGCGGTCGCGAGGGCGTCCCGGGCGGGATAGCCAAGCTCGAGTTTCTCCGCGATGGGGTCGACGTGGGAGCCGTTCCCGAAGGCGACGGTCTCGCCCGTCGGCGTCTCGACGACGCGCAGGCAGTTGTAGGCGACGTAGGGGTTGTCCGTCTCGGGGGCAGCCGGCGTCGGGCCCACGGTGAGCGCCTCGTCTCGAGCCGTGATCTGGCGGTTGGGGAACGAACGCGAGGAGACGCGGTAGGCTCCGGCGTCCGGACCGACGACGACGAATCGACCGATGTACATACACGCTCGATGGGCATCTCGCGGGAAAATAGGTGTCGGTCTGTACACGGGCTCGGTTCAACGGGTCTCCGCTAACCGTCTCTCCCCGAGAGGAGCCACCGATTCGCCGACCGGAGAACCGGCTCGAGGCGATAGCTTGACCATCCGGCCAGTCGTATCGCCAGAGTAGCATGTTCCCGCTCTCCACGACCTCGGCCATCGGCGACGGTCCGGCCGAGCCACTGGCGTACACCGACGTGACTCTCTACGGCGACGCCGACAACGAGGATGTCCTCTACGAGGGCCCCGTCTTGATCCACGGAAACGGCTGGCTCGAGGTCGAGGGCGGGCGGCTGCTCTCGCCCGCCGCCGTCCATCACCTCGACATCTACGACGACGACCCACCGTGGGGTCGGGTGGAGGGCCCCGAGGAACCCCGTGAGTCACGCGAAACACCCAATCACGGGGAACGCGGCCACGACAACAGAACCAACCGGTTCCGGCCGTGATCGCCGAAAGACGACACGCATAAGTAGACCCCAGCCGAATTTCCGTTGCACGCAGACCCATGGGGTAGCGGCCAATCCTGAAGCCTTCTGGGGGCTTCGACCCAGGTTCGAATCCTGGTGGGTCTACTTCTCGTGGTTCATCTCGAGACATACCAACGAGCAGTCGGCCACTCTCCAGTGGAAACGATGGGGTGTGCGAACGCGTTCACACGATCTGGGCCGGACCACAACGGTTAGACGACTCGAGTCCGTGTCTCGGGTATGCAGCGTCGTACGTTCGTCTCGACGGCTCTCGCGGTCGCTGGGGTGACGGCCCTCGCTGGTTGCACCGACGGCGCGGGAGAGGACGACGGCCCCGGTGGGTACGAGACCGGTACCTACGACGGTCGATCGGTCCCGCTGGCCCCACTCGCCGACGTACACGAGTGGTACGAAGATGGAACGGTCCGGATCGTGGACACTCGTGGCCCCGGACAGTACGGCTCGGGGCATATCGAGGGTGCGGTCCTGAGCCCGCCACCGTCGGACGGCGATCGGGACGACACGCTCGCCGACTGGGACCGCGAGGACCGCATCGTCACCTACTGTGACTGTCCCCACTCGCTGGCGGTGATGCGGGGGAGTCAGTTGCTCGCCGATGGATTCGAGGCTGTCTACGCCCTCGACGACGGCTTTCCCGCCTGGGAGGAGGCCGGCTATCCCGTCGAGAGCGATACCGAGGCCGAGATCGAGACCCACCGGATCGTCGGGGAGAGCGATCCGCGCCACGCCGAGGACTACGTCTGGGTGCGGACGGCAGACGGCGATCAGGTCGAAATCGCCCAGATCGAAGCCGACGGCAGCTACGAACTGACGATCCGCTTTGCGGACGTCGATGCCGACTCCCTGCTCCACCTCGAGGCGCCCGACTACGAACGGGAGGCCACCCTCGGAGTGTTGACGAGCGGCCCGGTGGTCGCCTGACTGGACCGGAACCTGGGTTTCGGTGGATCGATTCCGGCCGAACCCGTCCATTGGCATGACCGTCACTCGAGTCGAGGGACGAGCGATTGAGGTGTCTCGAGCCCCTACGTATTCCGTATAGCCAGCCAACCGCACCACCACTCACGAGACACCAATGAAAACCCTCGACGCATCCACGAACACACTCGCGTCACCCAACGCCTCCCTCCCAGTCCCGAACACAGCCCAACTCGACGACCGATCGGTCCGCGCTCGAGCCGAATCGATGGCCGTCCTCGCCCTCGGCGATGGGCTCTACGAGGTCGAAGCCGAGAGTGGCGAGACCTACCTCGTCGACCTCGCTGCCGGCCGCTGTACCTGTCCGGATCACGTCTTCCGGGGCGTACGCTGTAAGCACGTCCGCCGGGTCGCCATCGAGATCACCGAGGGGCGAACGCCCCCACCCGGCCAGGTCGCCGTCCCCTGTGTCGACTGTGGCGATCGGGTCTTCCTCGAAGCGGACGACCCGGTCGTCGAGCGCGACGGACCCGCCTACTGTGACGCCCACACAATCGCACCCGGGGACAGGGTTCGAGATCGGGAGACCGACGGCATCCTGACAGTGATCGACGTCACCGACCGTCGCGCTGACGCCGTCCGAATCCGGGCCCGACAGGGAGCGACCACCGTCGCCGAGTACCCGACGAACGAGCTCTACGCCGATGACGTGCCGGTCGTGGGGGCCGTCTACCCCCACGCCCGGGTGGCCGCGAACGGACCAGTTCCCGCGTCGCTTCGGGTCTACGTCTTCCCGCGGACGCGTCTCGAGCGGGTCGCCGACCGGTGAGACCGTCCGTCCACCATCGCCGAGCCAAACGCTATTGAGGACATCGCCCCTATCCGGCCACATGCGCACGCTCGTGGTGGGGGCGACCGGATTCGTCGGCAGACGATTGGTGGACGCACTCCTCGAGCGGGGCCACGATGTCGTCGCCTTCTCGCGGCACGCCAGCACCGAACCGTTCCCCGATGAGGTCGAACCGTTCGAGGGCGACCTCGAGGATCCCGACTCGTTGACGGGACTCTGTGCCGACGTCGACGTCGCCTACTATCTCGTCCACTCGCTGACCGACGACGATTTCGCCGAGCGCGATCGACGGTATGCCAGCCGCTTTCGTGACCTGGCCACTGCGGCTGGCGTCGACCGGGTGATCTACCTCAGCGGCATCAGTGGCGATGGCGTCGATCTCTCGGAGCATCTGGCCTCCCGGCGTGAGGTGGAATCGCTGCTGGCGGGCGGCAGCTACGACCTGACGGTGCTTCGGGCGGCCGTCATCATCGGCGCGGGAAGTGCCAGTTTTCAGATCCTCGAGGACCTGAGCGAGCGACTGCCCGTGATGGTCGTCCCCGAGTGGGTTCGGACGCCGTGTCAACCGATCGCAATCGGCGACGCCGTCACCTATCTCGTCGAACTGCTCGATGCCGATGAGACCCGCGGCGAGACGTACGACATCGGCGGGCCGACGGTCTGGTCGTACGAGTCGCTCCTCCGACTCACTGCCAGCGAGAAGGGCAAAACCATCTACATCGTTCCGGTGCCGGTGATGACTCCCGAACTGTCCTCACACTGGCTCCGTCTGACGACCGAGGTGGCGTACCCGGTCGCTCGAGCGCTCGCCGAGAGTATGCGAAACCCGGTGACAGTGCGCGAGGACGCCGACCTGCAGCGAGTGATCCCGATCGATCGGACGTCGATCGACGCCGCGGTGCGAACGGCCCTCGCTGCGGAGGACGGGTGACCGCTGGAGGGTGATGGTCGTGGGTGGGCGGCTGCTGGGGGACTGCTGGCCACCCACAGCTAGCCGTCGCGGCCAGCCCCTGTCGCCCCCGAGCGAACGGGCTCGAGATGCTCGCGAGCCGCGGGCTCGAGGGCGAAGGTGCCGTGGATGTCCGCGGGTGCTTCGCCGTGGACGACCCGTCCGAACGGGTCGGCGATTTTGGGATAGAGCCGTTCGAACGCCCTGGCCGCCGGCCCTCTCACCCCTCGAGCGGTCATCGCCCGTTCGACCGCCCGTTCGCCGGCGTGGACGGCGTCGCCCTCGATGAGCAGGAAGACGAACGGCTGGCCGCCGAATTGGGCCTCGAGAAACGCCTGTATCGGCTCGGATTCCCAGGGCACGGCGACGATGTCGTCCATCCGGTAGGTGAAGGCGTCGGCGACCGTTCGGAACGGCCGTTTTCGGCCGTCGTAGACGAGAACCGCGGGGTGATCGCTCACGATGACGTCGCTAGGCGGCCGATGGGTGTGATTCTTTCGAAGCCGGGTGCACACGGCGTGGCTCGAGGCGACAACTCGAGGCAACTCAACACCTGTTTCTCCTGCGCCATTTTATGCCCCTCCGAAACCGAGTGGTCGATCATGACAAACGGTATCGACTACGGCCGCCTCGAGGACGGCCGCCACGTCAACTACTGGCGCCTCGATCGGACCATCAGGCGGGAAGTCAGGCGGACCTATTCTACCGAGGAGTTCGCGTGGGCGACGGCCCGCCTCGAGTCCTTCGGCCACCTGATCGGCCACACCGTCGCTGACAACGCCGACTGGATCGACGATCACGGGCCCGAACTCGAGACCTACGATCGACACGGCGAGGTACAAAACCGAGTGCGATACCCGGCCGAACAGCACGAAAACGATCGGCTGGTCTACGAGTCGGGCATCGTTGCCGACGCATTCGAGGCCCCGCCAGGCCGCGAGGACCCCATGCCCCTGACGCACAACCTCGTCATGCAGTACCTGCTCTGTTACGCCGACGTCGGGTTCAACTGCCCGGTCGCGATGACCGCCGGGGTCGCCCTCGTGCTCGAGAAGTTCGACGACGGTGCGCTGGCGGCATATTACGAGGGGCTAACCAGCCGGGAGTACGAGGATTGCATCGAGGGGGCGATGTTCCTCACGGAAAAGCAAGGCGGTAGCGACGTCGGGGCGACCGAAACCCGGGCCGAGTGGGATCCGGCGACCGCGTGTCACCGTCTGTACGGCGAGAAGTGGTTCTGCTCGAACATCGACGCCCAGGGCACCCTGGCGCTCGCCCGCACCGAGGACGCACCCGACGGGATCGGCGGCCTCTCGCTGTTTCTCGTCCCCCACGAACTCGAGGGCGAACTGAACGACCAGCTCTACCGCCGCCTGAAGGACAAACTCGGAACCACGTCCGTGCCGACGGGCGAGGTGGAGTTCCGGGGCGCGAGAGGATTCCTGATCGGCGAGGAAACCCGCGGGTTCCACCAGATGGCCGAGATGGTCAACCTCGAGCGACTGTCGAACGCCATCGGCTCCTGTGGCCTGATCGGTCGCGCCCTGCTCGAGAGCAAGATCAAGGCGGCGAACCGGGAGGCCTTCGGCGAGACGATCGATCAGTATCCGCTCATGCGTCGCGATCTGGTGGACATGACCGTCGACCACGAGGCCGCGACGGCGTACACCATGGAAGCCGCCCGGCTCTTTTCGGTCCGCGAGCGGGCCGAGCGGGCGAAACGCGGTGCCCTCGAGGCCATGGGCCCGGACGACGTCGACGAGGAGCGGGCCGAACGAGCCTATCGGCTCATGCGGCTTTTGATCCCCATTGCCAAAGCCAGGACGGGGCGTCTCGCGGTCGACACCGCCTCATACGCCATGGAGATTCAGGGGGGCAACGGCTACGTCAACGAGTTCGTCACCCACCGACTGCTCCGGGACGCCCAGGTGTTGCCCATCTGGGAGGGGACCGAGAACATCCTCTCGCTCGACGTCCTGCGGGCGCTCGAGCGCGAAGCGGCCCACGAACCGCTCCTCGAAACCGTCACGACGCGCCTCGAGGGAATCGACCATCCCGCGCTGGCGGACACGACAGCGACCGTCGAGGCGTCACTCCAGGAACTCGGTACGGCCCTCGCGACGCTCGCGAGCGAGGACACCGATTACGCCCAGCTACAGGCGAAAGAACTGGCCCACTTCATCTACGACGTCTTCGCCGCCAGCCTCCTGCTCGAGCAGGCCCAGGACGCCCTCGAGGGGCGTGGTGCGCCGGGTGCCGTGGCTGCTGGCGATCCGGCGACCGCGGCGGATGACCGCGGCGGGGGTCAGCCGGACGCCCGACTCGCGCTGATCGCCCGCCGATTCGTGCGCCGACACCTCACGGAACGACCCGCTCGTGGGATCACCGACGGGGAGCGACTCGCGCTGGAGCACTTCGATTCGATCGTCCGGTTCGCGCCGCTCGAGCCGGCGGCCCTGCTTGCGAGAGCGGGTGAGACCGAGTGAGTCAGCTCGAGGGTCTGTGGGTCATCGATCACTGATAATCGGAGTGCTGCGGCCACTTCGGAATGTATACTATAATACTTTGAATTTTGTAGCAACCCTCGAGCGCTCGTCTCCGGTGTCCCGCGGGATAGCGTGTCACGTGACGGCGATCGCCGGTAAAACGCTACAATGATCCGTATCAGTCGTCAGCTGTCGCTTCGCTTTCGTCAGCGTCGGTCCTCCCGTCGCTCGAGCCGGCGGCTTCCCCAGCATCCGGCTCCGTGACAGCTCCCTCGCCACGGCTGCTCGCCAGCGGCCCGTCCGTCCGCCGCTCGAGACGCATCTCCATGCCACCCTCGGGGTGGACCGTCAGCGAGCTTCGCAGCTCGATTGGGCCGTCGTCGACCCGTCGAAGTGTGAACCGCTGGGCGATGATCGCGGCGAGGATCGGGGCCTCGAGCATCGTGAATCCCTTGCCGATGCAACTCCGGGGCCCGGCACCGAACGGGAAGTAGGCGTAGGTGGGGTGGTCGGGATCGAGCCAGCGGTCGGGATCGAACGCCGTGGGGTCATCGAAGTATCGGGGGTCCCGGTGGCTCGCCCACTGGGAACACATGATCAGCGAGTCGGCGTCGATGTCGTAGCCAGCGAGGCTGACGTCAGTGTCCGCCTGCCGGAACATCACGTACACCGGTGGGTAGAGTCGCATGGACTCGCGCAATACGTTCCGAAGGGTCGGCAGCTGTCGGATCTGCGTGGCCGTCGGGACCTCACCACCGAGCACTTCGTCGACCTCCGCGTGGAGCCGGCGTTCGACCTCGGGAGCGTCCGAGAGGAGCGCCCAGGTGTAGGTCAACACTAGCGCCGTCGTGTCGTGGCCCGCGAGCAACATCGTCAGAAGTTCGTCTCGAATCCCCTGTTCGTCGATTGCGCCCGCCGCCTTCGCTTGCAGGAGCAACGCGAGTAGGTCCTGGTCGTCGGGATCGATGCCCGACCGACGTCGCCGACGGACGAGGTCGTCGACCACCTCCTCGAGTTTCGCGATCGAGCGCTCGAACTGGCGGTTTTCCCGCGTGGGCAGCCAGTCGGGGATCACGGCCCGACGCGGGTCGGGCTCGAACCGCTGGCCCACCGGCTCGAGGAGGTGGGCCGTCTTCTTCGCCAGACCGACCGGGAGGTCGACGCCGAACATCGCCTCGACGATGATCTCGAGGGTCGTCCGGGTCATCTCCCACTCGATATTTCGGACGTCGCCGTCGTTCCAGCGGTCGACCATCGCGGTGGCCCGGTCGACCATCACGGGTGCCAGGCTGGCGATTCGGTCGGGGGCGAACGCCGGACCGGCCATGCTTCGCCGCTCGCGCCAGAGATCGCCCTCGCTGAGGAGCAATCCCTCGCCGAGTAACTGCCCGAGGGCATCGGTCTGGAAGTCGGGCTTCGAGAACGAGTCGGCCTCGCTGACCAGGACCCGCTCGATCGAGTCGGGGGTCAGGGCCATGTACGTCCGATTGGGGCCGAGGTCGAACGCCGCGAGGTCGCCGTAGCCGTCGCGAACCTGCTCCATGAACGCGAATGGGTCTCGCGCGTACCGTGGCAGGACGCCGACCGGTGGAACACCGTTTGGCCCTGGCACGACGTGATCTGTCATGGACTGGCTAGCGGCTACGTCGTAAAGACGGTTCTCCCGAACAACGTAACCGGGCCCTGGTCCGGGGTGGTCACGCTGTCGCCAGGCCACTCACTCAACGGCGCTCTCACAGGCGGTCATCGCCCGACAAAGACCGAGACACAGTGACGAACGATGGGCTTCGACCCCTTCTCGGAGCGGCTACTCCCGCTCAGGCGGCCACCACCGCAGAGACGACGAACTCCGTCGTCCCGTCCGGTGGCTCGAGCCCGCCGCCGAAGAGGAGTTCGGCGATGGGAATCGTCAGGTAGGCTTCGACGAACGCGGCGAGGACGAGGACGAACCAGGCGTAGACCACGAGCATCGTCGTCTCGTAGACGTACGCTTTCGTGAGAAACGACTCGCGGCTGCCGAGAAGGCGCTGACCGAAGCGATGGACCAGTCGGAACCCGATGCCGGCGGTGACGAACAGCGCCGTGAGTTCGAAGACGCCGTGGGGAATCAACAGCGCGAGGATCTGGCCGAATCCGAGTTCGGCCCCGGCTCCGAGCGCAATATTCCCCACCAACACGCCGTTGAACACCATCACCACGAACGTCAGAATCCCCAGACTGAACGCCCCCACGATGGCGAGTAGAAACGGTGGCGTATTCTGCGTGATGAAGAAGGTCGCGGTGAGTTCGAACTCCGCGCCCCCCGGCATCCCCTCCTCGCCGAGTTCGTCACCGAACTCAGCCTCGAGCAACTCCGCGAACAGCCCCATCAGGTCGACGCCGGCGCCGTAAAGCAGCATGCCGAGCAGGATCCCCATGCCAAACAAACCAGCGGCGAAGCCGACGTGCAGTCGGTGTTCGCCCCAGGCCGCTTCGACGGGCTCGAGTGAGAACCGGCTGTCGAGGGCGTCGCCGATCAGGAAGGCCATGAAGCCGACGCCGAGGGTTACCGCGCCGACGGCTGCCGTGAGCGCTCCCTCGAGCGCTCCCAGATAGACGCCCGTCAACACGCTCAACAGGGCGAGGACGGCGGTGAGCTGGCCGCTTCGGCGCTCGAGTGGCGGGCTCGAGGGCGCCGTCTCGCCTTCGTCGGGGTCGCGGTCGGCCGGCCCGCCGGTGTCGCGGGTGATCTCGTCCGAGTCGACCGTCGGCGTCCGACCGTCGTCGGATTCGGCCGTCGACGCATTGGCTGTCGTTGCCGTCGGCCGGCCATCGGCGTCGTCAGTGGACGCGGCCGACGTCGACGTTCCTCGAGAGTCATCACCGCCCTCGTCGGCGTCCGGGACCCGGTTCCGATTCGGGTCCGCCTCACGCTCCATACCCACCGTTCGGTCAGGAAAACGATAAATGCGCCGACTGCGCCACCCGGATGGGTGCCGTCCTCGAGCAGGTTTCAGTCGCCGGGCCTTCCGCCCTCGAGTCAGCGCCCGTCACTGAGCATCCACGTCCTCGACAGGGAGCCCGTCGTGGGCTGCCAGGGCGGAGCGGATCGCCGGCCAGGAGGAGTCGACTGAGGGGGCCGCGTACCAGCCGTCGCCGGATGCCATCGGAGTCGACTCGGCCCCCGGCTCCCGTCGCGAACCGCCACGGTCGCCCGGCAACGCGGCCCCGTCCTTGAACCCGCTCGAGGTGCCGATGACGACCACTGGGCCCTCGAGGCGAGGCCGCTCGACGGGGGTCCCGTCGGCGTCGACGGCCTCCGCGGGTCCCGCGTCCCGCTCGTCCGCCGCTGTGGTCGACTCCTTGCCCTCGAGCAGGTCGCCCAGGGCAGCGAGGCCCGCGACGCCCGCCGCACCCGAGGACTCCTGCCACCATCCTGCCCGGGCCAGCCGATGCTGGGCGTCCTGGAGGTGAGCCTCGGTGAACCCGACCGCGAGCCCGTCGCTCTCACGGATGGCGCGATACCCCCGCACGCTCGAAGTGGTGGCCTTGATCGAGTAGGCCTCCGTGGGCCTGGCATCGACGCTGGCGATCGCCTCGCCGCGCTCGAGTGCCTGGCACAGTGGGGCCCGAACGCCGGGTTCGCAGGCGACCAGGCGTGGGGTTCGATCCGCGACGCCGAGCGCCTCGAGTTCGCGAAACCCCTTCCAGACGCCATAGAGTAGTTCGGCGTAACAGGTGGGTACCACGACCGTCCCTGGGACCTGTTCCTGGAGCTGGCCAAACAACTCGTAGGCGATCGTCTTGTACCCCTCCGGTCCCCACGGATGACCGGTGTGGACGCCGGTTCGGCTGCTGACGGGGTGAAACCCGTGGTCCTCGGTCAGTCGGTCCACGGCCCGCTGGCGGGCCTCGATCTCGTCGACGGCGAGGACGACGGCCCCGTAACTGCGAATAAACGCCTGAACTGCTGGCGGGGTTCTCGAGGCCGTGAGGACGACACAGGGCAGGCCCGCCCGGGCGGCGTAGGCCGCAGCGGCTGCGCCGTGGTTGCCGGTCGAGGCGGCGACGACGCCCCTGGCGTCCTCGCGGACGGCGGCGCTAACGGTGCAGCGATTGAGGCGATCCTTGTGGCTCCAGGTGGGATTCTGGGACTCGTCTTTGAACCGGAGCGTGGATGCCTCCCCCGACGCCATGAGCCCCGCGACGTCGAGGGACTGGAGCGTGAACTCGAGCAGGGGGGTGCCACCCTCACCCAGCGAGGGCGTCGAGAGGGGTGGCAACAGCGGCTGCCAGTGGTCCATGGGCGGCCGCTGGCCAGCCTGCCCGAACAGGCCCGCCTCGTGGGACCCGTACTCGTAGGCAACCTCGAGGGGATACTGGACAGCGTCGGTACTCGATTGTGGACAGCCGGCGGTCAGTACCGGCTCGAGCGGGTAGGTGATCGACGGGTTAGCGAGCGAGCGGGTCCCGCTCGCGAGGGAGGCCGCAGGGTCCATGCGAGGGCGAACGAGCCGGTGACGCTTGAAAGGCGTTGTCTCTGTATCGGAGTTGCAGATTCACAATTTCTCTCAAAACACGGTTCGCGCCACCGAACCGACCCAGTAGCGGTTCCCGGCACTGTGCGAGTCACTCCTGAAACGATTCATACAATTAGTGTCGTCTCTTACCGGTGAGTGCCGAACCCGGGCTGGTACTCACCGGTAAACAGTGACACTAAACCGTATCAGACACTGATCGCCGATACGGCTGGCGATCAGGTGTGCAATGGCCTTCGCTGGCTACGACAGTGAGAGCGTCGGGTTCAGAAAGGCTCATTGCAAGAGCCGGGTGGTGGCTTACGTTGCTTTTCGTCATATCTGGGACAGAGCGTCGAAATGTTCGAGTCAGTACTGGAACGCAGACAGAACCAGGACGAAGACCACGTCGGCGACGAGACGACCGTCTCGAAGGTTGGCCATGCGGTCCTAAGAGGGCTCCAGGCCGGATTCGTTGCCACGCTCATCATGACGGCCTTTCGCCTCCCAATCATGCGATCACTGCCGCCGTCGGCGAACTTCTGGGCCAGGTACGTCCGAGGCGGTGATTCAGCGGACCATCCGCTACCGGGTCTGCTTCTCCACGTGCTCTATGGGACCTCCGCAGGTGCCGTTTTCGGCGGGGTCTTCCCACTGCTCGAGGCCGAACGGTCGATCGAACCAGAGCAGCGAGGGCTCGTTTGGGGCGCTGTCTATGGCATGGGGTTGTCGCTATTTGGATCACAGATCATGCTCGCAGCGATCCTCGACACCCGCCTCGATGCTGACGAACTCGCGCTCTTTCACGCTGCCCACCTGGTCTACGGGATCTCTCTTGGCGCATGGGTCGGATCGCGGACCGAAGGGGTCGAGGATCCCGACGACGAATACGACTACGCTGAAGCGGGGTAACGGGAACGAACCGTCTCGACGTCCTCCCGCATCGAACGAGGGTCTCGTGCTTACCGACTCAGCGACAGGGATCTGTGTACCTCGGAGACGAGCCGGAACCGTTCCCGGGGCCTCGCCAGCTCCGAACGAGCGAAGCGACAGGCCTCGAGGAACGCAGGCAACTCGAGACGACAGAGTAAGGCCCCCGGGACCCGGACGGGCGAGCATGCACACGCTGGCGATCACCGGCGGACGGGTCCTCAGACCCGACACCACCGTCACGCGGGCCGACGTACTGATCGATCGAGACGCCGGCAGGATCCTCGAGGTCGCTCCCGAGGTGGAGACAGCCGACGAGACCGTCTCTGCTGAGGGCGCCCTGGTCACGCCGGGTTTCGTCAACGGCCACACGCACGTCGCCATGACGCTCCTGCGGGGCTACGCCGACGACAAGCCACTCGAGGCCTGGCTCCAGGAGGACATCTGGCCGGTCGAGGCCGCCCTGACGGCCCCAGACGTCCGATCCGGGGCCGAACTGGGCGTCCTCGAGTGCATCAAGGCCGGAGTCACCGCCTTCGCGGACATGTACTTCGAGGTCCCCGAGCTCGTCGACGTCGTCGATCGAGCCGGCGTCCGTGCCCGGCTCGGCCACGGCGTCGTCACCGTCGGAAAGGACGACGAGGACGCCCGCGCTGACGCCCGCGAGAGCATCGAAATTGCGCGCCAGTTCGACGGCGCGGCCGACGGCCGGGTGTCGACGGCGTTCATGCCTCACTCGCTGACGACCGTCTCGGCCGAGATCCTCGAGGCGTTCGTGCCCGAGGCTCGCGACGCTGGGGTCCCGGTTCACTTCCACGGCAACGAAACGCGAGACGAGGTCGATCCCATCGTCGACAAACGCGGGATGCGGCCACTCGAGTACGCCGACGATCTCGGGATGCTCGAATCCGCGGACTTCCTGGCTCACGCCGTCCACGTCGACGACACCGAAATCAATCTGCTGGCCGCGCGTGGAACGGGGGTCGTCCACTGTCCAGCCTCGAACATGAAACTGGCCAGCGGTATGGCTCCCGTGCAGGCCATGCGCGAGGCGGGTGTCACTGTCGGGCTTGGCACCGACGGAGCGGCCTCGAACAACGACCTCTCGATGCTCGACGAGGCCAGAGACGCCGCCATGCTCGGCAAACTGGCGGCCGACGACGCAAGCGCCGTCCCAGCCCCTGCCGTCGCCGACATGCTGTCCCGAGCGAGCGCCGACGCTATCGGCCTCGAGACGGGTCGGCTCGAGCCCGGTGCCCCCGCCGACCTCGCGGTAATCGACCTCGAGGCCCCGCACCTGACACCCGTCCACGACCCGGTGAGTCACCTGGCCTACGCGGCGACGGCGGCCGACGTCCGGCACACGATCTGTGATGGGCGGGTGCTGATGCGGGATCGAACGGTCCAGACCCTCGATGAGGGCGCGATCCTCGAACGCGCCACCGACAGGGCCGGGACGTTGCTGGAGCGCGCCGGCGCTCTGTAGCACGTTCTCGCCCTCCTTAGCAGTTGTTGGCAATTCGATTTTCTTTACTGGAGTCGGAACGCGTACATTGGCGTTCCGGGCACAATTGGTGCGGATTTGAGTATAAACCTTGGTCATATTGCCAACGACTCTTAGGGGAGTTCGCCCCTGCACAGCACGCACACACAGCGGGCAGGGCCGGGTCGAACTGGTGGTCCCGAGCCGCCAGTCACTCGAGGGGTACCCGCTGGCAAGTACCGTTATCCCAGCTCTGTCCATCGTGGGCGAGATCGTCGAGGCCCACGGTTGGACGCTCGAGGTGGCCGAGTTAGTCGGAGGCGCTCGTGGCGTGGTCCGCATCATCCGACCGACGAGCGACCACGATTCCGGCGCCGAACAAACCGACAGCCACCGCGATCAGCCCGACTGTGAGCGTTTGGCCGGGAACGAAGATTCCGACTCCGAGCAAGAGCATTGCTGTAGCGTGCAACACGGCGGTCAGGTTCATACCGCTGGTACGTGGCCGACCCACAAAGGCACCTCGTTCCGCCGTGACGAGCCGATCGCCGGTGTTCGCCGGCTCCTCGTCCTCGTTCAGCCGTCCGTACCGCCACGCCTCGCCCGTGGTGTCAGGGCTCCCCGGTGGCGATCACGTCGAGGTCCGTCGGGTTCGCCCCGCCGTATCGCTCGACGAACGCATCGAGGCGATCCGGATCGTCGGCACCGATGAGCGGCGTCGTTGCCGTCGTACACGGCTCGGTCACGCCCAATCGTTCGCAAACGCGGTCGGCGGTCACCGCTGCCATCTTCCGATAGGTCGTCAGTTTCCCGCCGACGACGCTGTAGAGGTTCGGTACGCCCTCGTCGGCGTGCTCGAGCAGTGTGAACCCCCGGGAGATCCCCCGTCGGTCCGTCCCCGCTTCGTCGGGTTCGTACAGCGGACGCACACCCCACCACGTCCGTTGTTTTGGCGCGTCGGCGACCGCCGGAAGCATCGCAGCACACTCCTCGATCGATCGCTCGACCTCCCAGTCGGCGGTCTCGTAGTCGTCCGGGTCGGAGACGGGCACACTCGTTGTTCCCACCACGACCTCGCCCTGGTGGGGGACGATGATGTCGCCGTCGTCGGGGTCTCGACACCGGTTCAGCACCGGGGCGAGCCCCTCGTAGGCGAGTGAGATCATGACCCCGCGACTCGGTGCCATCTCGATCTCGACGCCGGCCATGTCGGCGATCCCCGAGGCCCACGCACCGGTCGCGTTGATCACGTACGCGGGCTCGAACACCCGGTCGACGGTGCCGCCGACGTGAACCCCGGTAAGTCCGTCAGCGCCCGTCTCGATGGCCTCGACGGGGGCGTGTGGATGTACGGTCGCCCCGTTGGCTGCCGCGTCGGCCGCGTTCGCCGCCACGAGCCGTGATGGGTAGATGACCCCGTCAGGGACGCGAACGGCCTCGACGACCGACGATGCGAGCCCGGGGACGAGCGCACGGGCCGCGTCAGCGTTTAGCCGTTCGGTCTCGATGCCGATCTCCGCACAGGCGGCCACCTTCGCCTCGAAGTAGTCCGCGTCGTCGTCCTCGAGGCGGACGAACAGCCCACCCGTCTCGCGAACGCAGGCCCCGGCGATCTCCCGGAGGGTGCGGCTCTCGGCGAGACACTCGGCGGCACCGTCTGGGTCGGCCTCCGCGTATCGGGCGCCGCTGTGTAACAGTCCGTGTGAGCGACCGGAGGTCCCACTCCCCAGGCCCTGGCGCTCGAGGAGCGTCACGTCGACGCCCCGCAACGCCAGGTCGCGAACGATTCCCGTTCCGGTCGCGCCGCCGCCGATCACGAGAACGGTCGGGTCCGTGCTCACACGCCCTCACCCCGCGGGGTGTCGACGCTGACGCTCGGACGCAGGCCACGCGCCAGCGCTCGCTGGCTGCCCGCCTGCCCTCCGGGAAACTGTTCATTGTCCCACAAAACATGTCGACTCGTTGACTGGGTGTCCATACGATGGATACGGGTCGGACGGGGTTGAGACTGTTGGCGTCGGCCACAGGTTCCGGGTCGTGGTGACGACAAACCGCCTCACTCGAGCAGATCGGCCAGTTCCTCGAGGCGATCCCGGTACGTCGAGAGCGCCCGGTCGATCGGTGCGCCACTGCGCATGTCGACGCCGGCAATCCGGAGCAACTCGAGGGGATACTCGCGGGAGCCCCGCTCGAGGAACGCCCGGTAGTCCGCCGCGGCGGGCTCGCCGCGTTCGATGATGTCGTCGGCGATCGCCAGCGCCGCCGAGATACCCGTCGCGTACTGGTAAACGTAAAAGGCCCGGTAAAAGTGCGGGATTCGCATCCACTCGCGGGCGATCCGGTCGTCGACGACGGCGGGTTCGTAGTAGCGCCCCTTGAGGCCCCCGTACAGGTCGTCGAGGCGATCGGCCGTCAGCGGTTCGCCACCTTCCTCCAAGGCGTGCGCCTCGTGCTCGAACTCCGCGAACAGCGTTTGTCGGTACAGCGTCGAGCGCACCCGCTCGAGGAACTCGTTGAGGACGGCCTTGCGGAGGTTGGGGTCCTCGACGGTCTCGAGGAGGTGGTGGGTCAACAGCGCCTCGTTGACCGTACTCGCGACCTCGGCCACGAAAATTTCGTAGTTCGAGTAGATGTATGGCTGTTCGTCCGTCGTCAGTTCGGAGTGCATCGAGTGGCCGAGTTCGTGAGCCAGCGTGTACATCGAGGCGACGTCGTCCTGGTAGTTCAGCAGGATAAACGGCTGGGTGTCGTAGGTCCCGCCCGAGTACGCCCCGGAGCGCTTGCCCTCGTTCTCGTAGACGTCCACCCAGCGGGACTCGAGGCCCTCGGCGACCCTGGACTGATACTCAGAACCGAGGGCACCGACGGCCTCGACGACGTGGTCGGTCGCCTCGTCGTACTCGACGTCCGGTCCGCCGTCGCCAGTCAACGGCATGTAGAGATCCCACATCCGCAACTCGTCGACGTCGAGTGCCTCGCGCTTCAACTCGGCGTGGCGGTGGAGATGTTCGAGGTTGTCGTTGACGCTCTCGACCAGATTGTCGTAGACCTCGATAGGGACGTTTGGCCCGTCGAGGGCGGCCTCGCGAGCGGTGTCGTAGTGGCGGGCCTGGGCCAACTTGACGTCCGTCTTGACGCTGTTTTTGTAGGCTGACGCGACCGTGTTGCGCACCGCCTCCCACTCGTCGAAGTAGCCCTCGTAGACGCGCTGGCGGAAGTCCCGGTCCGGTCGGCGAAGCAGATTGACGAAATTGCTCTGGGTGATCTCGATAGCCTCCTCGCTCCCCTCGAGGGCCGGCCCCTCGACGGTCGGGAACGTCATGTCCGCGTTCGAGAGCATGCCGTAGACCTCACCCGGCGATCCCGTCACCTCGCCCAGTTCGGCGAGCAGGGACTCGACCTCCGTCGACCGCGTGTGGGGTTTCTTTCGCAACACGTCGTCGACGTAGTGGTCGTAGGTCTCGAGGCTTGACTCGCGCTCGACCATCGACTCGAACGCCTCGCGCGTGAGCGTCTGCAGTTCGGGTTCGATGAACGACGCGGCGGCCTGGGCCTCCGAGGCCAGGGACTGCCCGCGAGCGCTCAGCGCCTGGTATTCCTGGTTTGTCGTGTCCTCGTCGCTTCGCATCCGCGCGTAGGAACCGATCGTCGACACCTCCCGCAGCAGCCGATCGCGCAACTCCAGGACCTCGAGGAGCGTCGCAGCGTCCTCGGTCGCTTGCCCCTCGTAGCTCGCCATCTCCTCGACCAGGTCGGTCGCCGCCTCGTAGGCTGCCTCCCAGTCCTCGTCGGTCGCATAGATGCTCTCGAGGTCCCAGGTGTGGGCCGTCTCGAGTTCGTCGCGGGTGGGAACTGAACTCATTGACTGCAGTTCGAAGCGGCGGTGGTAAAGGGTGTCGAACCACGACGCTGGCGTGGACTATCGGACCCTTTGCCGGCCGTCCCTCCTGCACAAAATATTTATCTCAGGGTAGGAGCGATCGAAATATGTCCAGCAACTCGAACGTCATGGGATCGCTCGTCCACGTCCTTGGGCTGTTCACCTCGTTCCTCGGCTCGGTGGTCGTCACCCGAACCGCGGGGAATCCCCACAGCGTGCGCAACGCCGAGCGCGCGGTCGGCTGGCAAGCGACCGCCTTCGCCGTGACGGTCGCCGTCGCCGTCATCGGCGTGGGATTCCCGCTCCTGTGGGCGCTTTTGCCCCTACTCTACCTCCTCAACCTCCAGCAGTCGGTCAAAGCCGCGGTCACTGCCAGCGAGGGTGGGATGGCCCAGTACCCCTACACGCCGTTCTGACCCCAGGATCACGGTGGAATCCACACCGAGGACTGTTCGTTCCCCGCGACGTGGCCGAAGGTTCAATTGGCATCGCCACCCACTCGGACCCATGTACGCCATCGTCGGCTGCAGTGAGTGTTCGCACCTCTGGCTCATCGAGGGACGCTCGAAGACCACCCAGTGCCCCCGCTGTGGCTCCCGGCGACCATACGAGAAGCGCAAGCAGTTCCTCGAGACCGAGGATATCGACCACGCTCGAGAAGTCAGGGCGTCGATGCTCGCCAGCCGCCAGGGCGAGGGCGAAGCCTTCGCTCGCGTCGACTCCTTCGCCGACCTCGAGGACGACGTCGCCGACGGCGTGGTCGACGAGACGGCCTACCTCGAGGCGTCGGGGCTCGATCCCGACGCGATCGAGGAGGCGGGCGATCGGGATCCACGTCAACCCGCAGGCTCGAGCAAGAGAGCCGTGGTCGAGGACGCCCTTGCCGA
>LFFM01000217.1_pt1 | contig 38914 bp, 26 predicted proteins | sample 643131 | NCBI WGS metagenome assembly LFFM01 (sample SAMN03777445, study PRJNA286221) | soda lake metagenome | biome: soda lake; feature: Kulunda steppe; material: water; isolation source: sample Tc-Br brine of Tanatar trona crystallizer | place: Russia: Kulunda steppe | collected 2011-07
CAGGCGATCGTCGGTGCCGACAACCGGTGATGGACCGGGGGATGGCGGGCCTTCGGGCTTGCGTCACGATCGCCGTCCATGCAGACTGTCGGGTCCCAATGAGGTCGCCGCTGGAGTAAATTGGTCTGGTGAGTTGTTTTTGGGCTGACGGCACCGAAAGCCGGTGCCATTTCGTCATCCCCCTGGACTGCGACGAAAACAAAGAGAAGATATGGAAACCACCGATTCCGACAGCAAAGTTCGATGCTCCTTTTGTGGCAAAGAAGCCCGGGACGTCCAGAAACTGATCGCCGGACCCAAGGTCCACATCTGCGATGAGTGCGTCTCACTGTGCCGCGAGATCATCGAAGAAGATCAACAGCGAGAGCCCCAAGAGGAAAAAGAGCTCTCCGATATGCGCCCCAGCCAGATCAAGGCGTTTTTGGACCAGCATGTCGTCGGCCAGGACCGCGCCAAGCGGACTCTATCGGTCGCCGTCTACAACCACTACAAACGCATCAAGGCCCCGGAGCTGGCGGCGGAAGATGAAATCGAATTCACCGAAGAAGACGAAGAGGTGGAATTGACCAAGGGTAATATTTTGCTCATCGGTCCCACCGGCTGTGGAAAAACGTTGATGGCGCGCACGCTGGCCCGCAAGCTCGACGTGCCGTTTACGATCTGCGATGCCACCAGTTTGACGGAAGCCGGCTACGTCGGTGAAGACGTCGAAAATGTCATCAAGAATCTGTGGATCGCCGCCGACCGCGATGTCGAACGGGCGAGCCGCGGGATCGTGTGCATCGACGAAATCGACAAGGTCGGCCGCGGCGGAAGCAGTCCGTCGTCGACCCGCGATGTGGGCGGAGAGGGCGTGCAGCAGGCGCTGCTAAAGATGGTGGAGTCGAGCAACGTCATGATCACGCCGGAGGGATCGCGCAATCGGCCGCAGCAAGAATTCATCCAGGTCGATACGTCGAATATCCTCTTTATTTGCAGCGGTTCCTTTCAGGGGCTGACCGATATTATCGCCCGTCGTGTCGGCGAAAGCCAGATGGGCTTTGGCGCCGATATGGCCCAGAAGACCGAGAGCAGCAACGATCTATTGCCCTATGTGCGCCCGGAGGATGTGGTCAACTACGGCATGATTCCCGAATTCGTGGGCCGATTTCCGGTGATCGTGCCCTTCGACGAGTTGAGCGAAGAGATGCTCGTCGAGATTTTGTGGCGCCCCAAAAACAGCCTCGTCGAGCAGTATCAAAAGCTCTTTGAATTCGAGGATGTCAAATTGCGCTTTAACGACGACGCCCAGGTCGCCATTGTCCGGGAGGCGATCCGGCGCAAGACCGGGGCCCGTGGATTACGGGCAATTCTGGAGGAAGTGATGCTCGATATTATGTTCGAGCTACCCAGTCTGGAGAACGTCCGCGAGTGCATTATCACCGAAGAGAGCGTCACCCAGCGCGAAAAGCCGATGCTGGTCTATGAAAAACAGTCGGCGTAATCGGGGCTGGCCGCCGAATCTTGGCGATGACGAGTCGGCTCTACGGAAATCAGCGATGATCGAACCGGCGCCACATCCGCAGAAAATCCGTGTCCCCCGGGGAGGGTTGTATACCGGCGTGCGGGAGTACGCCTGTGACGCCGCGCTGCTGGAGGTGGTCGTTGAGGGGACCCGGGAACATCCGCGGGTGGCCCGTTGTCGGATTCTGGAATTACATGATCTGAACGTCGGTCAGCGGCGCACTCGCCACGATGTGGGGGCCTTTTTGCGCCGTTGTCTAAAGCGCATCGAGGCCGACGGGCTGATCGTCGTCATCGAGCCCCAGGTGCTGTCGATTCCGCCGGAGCGAATCACAGTCGACAAGATTCGATTCCAACAATTTTGTTCTCGCGGGCGGGCCGACGGTCCGTTTACGTCGTCCAACGCCGTATTTTGACGGCCCACAACGATAAGCGCCCTGCCGGGGCGAAGGCGATTTATGTCCGAGGGCAATCAGTACCTGTTGGGTCATATCGACCGCATCAACGAGCACATCGACCGCCAGAGTGTGTACGCTCCGGCACTGTTGGTACTGGCCAATGACCAGGTGCCGGAGGCGGCTCGGGACTACGTCGATCGAATTCTGGACGGGCAGGGCGTCTACTGGGATTTGCCACCGCTATCTCAGGAGGGATGGGAGACCTACGCCGGTCTCTGTGGCTTCTACGCCCAGTTATTGCGGCTGTTGTGTCGCGACATCGCGATTGATGTCTGGTCCGGCTGGCGGCGAAGTCAGTGGGTCACCGGCGACTGGAGTCCCCTGTCTCGGGATTTCGGCTGGAAGATCGCCTGTCGCCCGCTGCGCGGAATCGCCTTTCGCCACCGCCAGCCCGATCTGCCGGAAGCGACGCGCTACCTGGCCAGCTGGCCCCATGGCTGGCTGCGCAACGACGAGTGTCAGTCCTACGCCCCATATCTGCATCGCCGACTGTGTGAATTGGCGATCGATATCGGTCTCGACTGGGATCTATCGTTCCTCGAACAGCGGTTGCACCAACCCGGTGAACTGAGTCGCGACGAGCGCTTCGAACTCCACAATCTGTGCGCCGGCCGCCGGGAGCGCAACGTGTGGCAATTTGAGCGCACGCTGGCGCTGTACGAGGCGATGCGCACGGCCATCGATGGCGACAAGGATCTGATCTCGGTGGGGTATTGATCGGTGGCCTGCTCGTGGGTTAGCCCTCAGCCAACCGGTAGATTTCGCATCCCGCGTCCTGGAACCATGGAGTATGTCGTGAATGGAAAGCGATTTGAGGTGTTCATTATCTGCGCGACAGCTGTGATGTTGTGGGGAGCTTCGCCAGCGCTGGCCAGTGAGGGCAGTAGCTCGCCGATATGGGATTGGAGTGTCGATCTTGCCGAGTCCGCGTTGAACGAATTGGTCACCAAGACGGCGCCGACAAGTACGACGTCGGCAATTACCACCGGTGTATTGGTGGTTGAGATACTCGACGACGAACGACGGGCATCGCTGGAGCCGTATCTTCGTGAAAATGCCGTGGCCGTACAACACGACCTCAGCCTCGGCGCCGGCGGTGCCGTCGAGGACCTGGCGGTGTTCTACGGCGTGCCACCGTCGGAGGTCGAAGAGTTTGGAGAGCTTCTGCGGGATTGCCGCGACGAACTCGCCCCACTGATAGAACCGGGTGACCTCGATGAAGCGTCGGTCCAGGATTTCGACCGAGTGGTGATCCGGGAAATCCAGAGTTGAACGGGGCTCGACTCTGTGCCTATTTCCCGGGCAGTCGGGCCTCGATTTCGTCGTACAACTGTTCTTCATCGGCCACCGGGCCCAGTTGAAGTTCGGGAACCGAGCTACCGACGGTCAGAATACTGACCTGACCGTTTCGCAGCAGGGTGTGGAGCGGGCCGCGATTCTTGAGCAATTGATCGATGCGATTGGTGAGCACGGTCTTGGTGGTGCGAAATAAGATGCCGCGCACTCGCCGGATGCGGTCCTCTTCGACGATGATCGATGTGCGGCGTGCATGGAGGTAGATAAGTGCTGCGGGGATGATGGTCGTGACGGCCAGCGACAGGGTCCAAAGACCGGCTTTGAGGATGGCATTGCGGGCCATTGGCTGGCGTTCGGAGACCGGGGTTCGGTCCAGCGTAGAAGATTGGCGAACGGGCCGCATCGGATGGGCGTAGAGGCGATCATCGAGGTCTTCGAGCAGATTGTGGAGGTCGTCGAGATAGCGAAGCGAGACCCGCCGACTGCTGCCGGGAACGACTTCCAGGGTCCCTCGGCTTCGGCCCGGATAGCGCGTCGTCGACGCACTTCGGATCTGATCGTAAGGGACCCAGTGCTCCTGGATGAGCAAGATTCCGCGGCGCATCGCCAGGTGGTCGTCGTGCAGATCCATGCGACACCGCGGGTAGTAAAAGAGGTCGCGGATCACGCGGTACACGAAGAGGGCGCCAAATAGCAGGGCCCCAATTCCGGCGACAGGCCAGTATAGCGACGCAATATAGGAGCCTATGACGAGGGCCAGAACAAAGCAGTGACCGTAAAGACGGCCCGCCAGCGCATCCAGCGGGTTGACCTTCGGTCGGTGCGTCGACTCTGCATCTTCGGGAGCGTCGTCGAGGCCGAGTCGGCGGCGGATTTCGTCGACTTTCGATGCTGCGCGTCCGACATCTTCAAAGACCAGTGGACGGGTGGCGCCGATGGACAGGAAGGTCACCGTGGCACTTCCCATCAGGCGATCGATGACGTCGCGCTCGACGACGAGCGTCGTGATCTTATCCATCGTAAATTCGAATTCGTCGCGCGAGATAAAGTCGCGCTGGCGGCTGACTTTGCGCCGTCCCACCCGGTAGTCGGTGATGGCACAAAAGAAGAGCGCTTTGCCGATCTGATAGATCACAAAGATGCCAGCGAAGACGGCGACGGACATCAAAATCAGATCCATCGAAAGGTCTTCGACGGGGATATCGAAGGTCTGGGCATCAACATCGGTGCCGTAGAGCAAGCCGTAGCCCGCGGCGCCGAGCACGGAGATCATGGCCACCAATTTGAGGGTGTCGACCAACGCCGTGGCACTGCGTCGAAGGTACGATGGCCCGAATTCGATGGGGGCGGCGTCGGTATCGGGAAGGCGGCTTCGGTTGGCCGCCGGAAGCGGCTCGTGCCCGAGTTCCCGGGAGTCGTCACCGTCGGCCTCCGGCTGTTGGACTGCGGCGTCGACGGCCAATGTCTCGCCGGGGCCATCGGTGGTCTCGATAAGTCGGTCCAGGTGGTCGCGAAATTCGGAGGCCCGGGGCATCGACGGAAATTGGATGCCCGATGCCGAGCCGTGGGGACTGAGATGAACGTCGGCCATCCCGAAGAGGCGCTTTAGAAAGGGGACGACCGTCGCCGTATCGGCCAGGTTTTCGACGGGGACGAATTTGTAGGTCTCCGTCAAGAACCCGTCGCGGTAGTCGACGACGTCGTCCCAGAGCGTATACGTTCGCCGATTGAGATCGACGAAGTGAATCGCCAGTTTTGCGAGTCCGGCGGTACCGGCGAGGACACCGAGTATCGCCAGCCCCAGGGTGCCTCGAAAGGCGATGGCCGCATCTTCCGGGTCGTCGGCCTCGATGCCGCCGACGAGGACATCGTACAACTCGTAGAAGTTTTGCAACTCCATCAGATCGATCACGGCGCCACCGACGGTCAGCCCGACGGTGATCAGGCCGAGCAAGCCGCCGATGGCGAGCCCGGAGGTATCGATGATGGTGCCCACCAGATGGGGACTTTCGCGCTGCAGGCGCGTCGAGCGCTGCAGCGAGAACCCATTGTCGCGCAGGTGATCGGCGATGCGGTCGTACAGCGATTGGGAGTCGTCGATGGACTCCAGATGGGCGATGCCCTGGCTGCTTCCGGCGGCGTGGACCGACAGGTGGCCCGTCGAAAAGAGGCGGTGCTCGATAAAGGGCAGGCGTAACACAACCTGGGTGACGTTCCGATAGGGCAGGTCGATGGTGCCGCGGGTCAGAATGCTGCCGGTGTGGACGACCATCCGGTCGCCGTACAATTCGTAGGACGTTCGCCGGTAGGTGACGTAGCGATTGACGGAGTAGCCGGCGACGACTGCCGCGGCAATGCCGAGCCAGACCACCAGCCCCGGGTCGACGGGAGCAAAGAGCGGTAAAAAGAAGTGGGCGGCTAGCGCCACAAGCCCCAGGACAATACTGAGCCGGGCGATAGGTCGGCCGACGAAGACCCGCTGGTTGGGGTAGAGCGTCGTCGGGGCATTGTCGTCAGAAGTCATGGGCGACCGGTGGAAGGGAGGCGGCAGGGAAGACGGCGGCGACCGCTTCGCAATAGCCGTTGGGTCGCCGCCGGGTGGTGTGAGTAATCAGGTGGTGCGGACCAGGATCATGGCATCTTTGCGCAGCACTTTATCGAGGTAGATCTCGACGGGGATCAACGCTCGTTTCGCCCCGTAATTCGACAGTCCCGTCGCCCACTGACAGACCGATTTATCGAGCTCGTCCTCTGTCCAGTTGGTCTGGCCTTCGCGGTCTTCGTAGACTCGGCGAGTGCGGATGGTATCCAGGGCGACGATATCGAATTCGCGCTGGGCGCCGGGCCGTTCGATCGCGAAGTTGAGCAGGTCGCGAAAGGTCGCCTGTTGGTAACCCTCGTCGTCGAGGAGCTCCCAGGTGTCGTCGTCGATGGCGCTGTCGGGATGGCTGTAGGGCACCAGCGCGAAGGCCGTGTTCTCGTCGGCCGGTTCGACATCGATGGCGTCGTCGTCGAGGGCGTCGGCCAAAAAGAAATGGACGGCGCCGAAGTCGGCCTCCTCGACAAGTTGTGGTAGCGACTTGTCGGGGCGGCTATCGAGGTCAAAGGTTTCGTGCGGATTGTCGATGGTCGGTGTCTCATCGCTCATGGGTTCCTCCGTCGTTGAGATCAGTCGGAACTCCCGGAGGATACGACTCGTCTCCGAGGTGGCTTGGATAGCTGGGGATAAATACCTGCAATTTCTAATGCCACGACACCTGCGAAGATGTCAAAGGACAAGGTTGTTGTGGCGCCCGTTTGGGCGACGGCTACTCGCTGTGCGGCGCGCCATGAGCGGGAATTGAAAATTCGTCGCCGTCGCGATGGACGCGGCCCTTGTCGGCCAGGTGCAGCAGGTGGGCGAGCAGACTGCGGGTGGCGATGGGCCAGACGGCCTCGGGAGCGTCGGTGTAGACCTGCGGGACGAGGTCGCGGGCGGTGGCGGCGCCCCCGTCTCCGAGGGCGTTCAAGACCTGTTCTTCGCGCCTCTGGCGGTGGGAGGTGTAGTCGTCGAGCAACTCCAGCGGAGCCGTCTGCAAGTCGCCGTGAGCCGGAAGTAGGGCCCGCGGTGAGAGTTGGCGGATCCGCTTAAGACTCTCGAGGTAGTCGCCCATGTCACCGTCGGGGGGATCGATGACGATGGTCCCTTTGCCGGCCACCAGGTCGCCGCCGATGGCGACACCGATGTGGGGCTGAAAAAATACCAGATGCCCCGGCGCATGACCCGGCGTGTGAAGAGCGCGAAGGGGGCCGGGATGGTCGATGTCGAGGGTGTCGCCGTCGGTGAGAGTCTGTGTCCGGCGAGACTCCGATAATTCGACTCGCGCCAGAGTTTCGGGATGGGCCTGCACCGGGGTGTCGAGCAGATCGGCGATCGCCTCTACACCGCCGATGTGATCGCGGTGATGGTGGGTGAGGACGACGCCGATACAGCGATGGCCGCCGTCGATGCGCTCCTGGAGATGATCTATCAGTGGGCGCAGGTCGTCGTCGGTATCGGCGCCGGGATCGATGACAGCGAAGTGTTGGTCGCCGGCGACGACGCAATTGGTGTGAGTCGCCGGGGGAAGCGTCGCCGTCTTGAGAGGGATGACAGTCAACCCGCCGCAGATTTCGCCGGAGAGTCCGCCGCCGGGTTCGTCCCTGGACGGCCCCAGTTTGGCGGGACGAGGCAGTGGTCTCGATAGATCGGATGCGTCGGCGATACCGCGGGCAATGGAGATGATCGGTGTCGTGGCAAAGCACTCTCCGCCCGACCACTGTTCGACGGCCTTCGAGGCGTCGATCCACTGGCCGCCGTCGAATTCTTCAGCGTCGAGTCCGTCGGCCAGATCGTCGAGGCGGGCGCCTTCTTCGGCACTGAGTCGAAGCGCAAAAAAGGCGGTGGCAAAGGTCGGTTTCATCCACTCCGGGTTTTGCCACCAGCCCAGAAGCTCGAGGCGCGACGTCTCGAAGAGGTCGCTGCCCGCCACACTATCGAGTTGCTCTCGCTGGTGTTGCCCGAGGCGTTGGATGCCGTCGTCGGTGACCAGGAGCCCCGACTCTTCGACGAGCTCTCGAAGGGCGGCGCTGCGAAGCGAATCGTCTTCGGATTCGACGGTGCCCGCAAAATAGGCGTGGAAACCACCCAGAAAGTCGCGGTCGGCGCACCGGCGGGCCCAGAACAGCTGGGGGCCGTTGTCGCCGGGGCGGATCGGGGTTACGGAGACGGTCAGTACGTCGCTCATGATCACCCAACGCAGTGTCGATAGGCCAGATCGGCGGCACCCAGTACGCCGGAGAAATCGCCCATTTCGGAGCGTTCAATCGACAGATTCCGGCGGGCGACCTCCAGAATGATGGGTGCTGTCTTCTGGAGGGTCATGCTGCGGAAATTGTGGCAATTGTCGAAGACGCCGCCGCCGATAAGCAGGGTCGACGGATTGAGCAGTGTTGTGGCATTGGCGATGACCAGCGACAGAAAATCGGTGGCCTCCTCGAAGATATCGCCGACGTCGTGGCGGGCCTCGATCATGGCGTCGGCCGACGACAGATCGATGCCCTGGTCGCTGTGGAGGGCGTCGAGTTCGGGGTCGCTGGAGTCGTCGACCAATTCGGCGATGCGCCGCTCGAGATTTAGGCCACCGGCGTAGGCCTCGACACAGCCATTTTCGCCGCAGCCGCAGGGCCGGCCGCCGACGACGACCTTGGAGTGGCCGATTTCACCGGCGTTGGCGTCGGCGCCGGTCACGAGCTGGCCGCCGCTCAAGATCGCGCCGCCGATGCCGGTGCCGACGTAGACCGCCAGTACATCGTCGATGCCCTCGACGGCGCCGTCGAGGTACTCGCCCCACAATTGGGCGTTGAGGTCGTTGACCATTTGAAGCGCCGGCGGGTCGCTGACGGCGTCGTCGGCGTCGAGGGCCGCCGAGAAGAGTTCGGCGAATTCGACGTCGCGCCAGCCGAGGTTCGGGGCGTTGCGGACGGTGCTTCCGTCCAGGGAGAGTTGGCCGGCGATGCCGATGCCGGCGGAGTCGACGTCGTCGATCGCCACATCGGCATCGGAGCACGTGGCGTGGAGCATATCGACGAGCGTCGACGCAATCTCGTCGGGACCACTGGCGTCGCGGACCCGGCGCCGGCACTCGGCGAGTGGTGTCAACACCTCGTCGAATAGGTAGAGGCGGGCATTGGTGCCGCCGACATCGATTCCGGCGCGAAAAGACATGGGGCTCTCGGGGCGTGAGTCGTGGGGTCGGACGTCGAGTGTCGCTGCTCCGGCGGTGTTGGCCGCGAACGCTCAAAGTTGTATGGTCAGGCGACGTGTTGTCAAATCAATGGTGACTGTGTGCGCCCCCATCGCGACCACGGCGATCAGCGGGCGGTAGCGAAGGAAGCGGCAATGAGCAGACTTCAATCTCGATGCGTGGCCTGTTGTGCAGGGCTCTTGGTACTGGCCGGTTCGGCGACGGCGACGGCGGCAGACGATGACCCTGAGTCAGCGCTGCAATCGGACTCCGAACCCGCTGCGTCGGAGCCCGTGGCGGGAAGCGGAAGCGTCAATGTCGACGAAGACCAGACGCCGACGTTGCAATTGGCCGTCGGTATTCGCGGCGGCGTATCCGGTGTCGCCGGCTTTGGTTTTGAGGACAACGAGTCGATTGAAGATAACCAGGGCAATACGTTGCCGCCGCCGACCGACTCAACCTGGTTTCAGCCCGAGTACTACCCGCACGGCGGCGCCGGCGGCGGTGGCGGGGCGTCTTTAGAGCTTCGCTACGACGGATTTCTGGGGCTGGAGACCGGCTTTTCGTACTCCGCCGACAATGCCGCGGGCTACGTCGACAAGCGCGTCAACGGCCAGGACGTAGCGCGGATTCACAGCCAGCAGACGACGCGCTCCTTTCGCATCCCGGCGCTGCTCAAGGTCAATATCCCCTCCGATTCGGTTCGGCCCTTTATCGGCGCCGGCGTGCAGTACGTCGGCCAGATGTCGAGTGAACTCGAGTACACCCAGGAGCCCTACGGCAATCGGCGCTACGGCAGTGAAGACGATATGGACCGGCTCAATGAGCGCAATCAGATCGAGCCGTCGAGCTACTGGCAGGCGCTGGGGACGGCGGGTGTGGAAGTCAGTGCCGGTCCGGTGCGCATTCCCGTCGAATTGCGCGTCGGCTACACGCTGGGATACGACCAGGAGATGGAGGAACGGTCTCGCGGCGAAGACGGACAGATCATCTACGACGGCGTCTACCTCGGCCACTTCGGCGTCTTTGCCGGTGTCCTCTACGAATTCGACCTCGGCCTGTGATATTACTTCGGCGCAACGCGTTGGACCAATCGCCAAATTGACGACCATTTTCTGAAACTAGTGTGGAGCATCCATGAGTCAGCACGACGTCAAAGAATTCGACGAAACCCCAGAAGACTACGTCCCCGGCGACGGCGAATTGCGTGCCGTCATCAAGACCAATAAAGGCGACATCGAAGTCGAGTTATTCGAAGAGCGGGCCCCGAAGACAGTGGCCAATTTCGTGGGACTGGCCACCGGCCAGCGAGCCTACAAAGATCTGGAGACCTTCGAGGAGACGACGGGACCGTTTTACGACGGCGTTATCTTCCACCGGATTATCCCCAACTTCATGGTCCAGGGCGGCGATCCGTCGGGAAGCGGCCGCGGCGGACCGGGTTATAAATTTGCCGACGAGTTCCACCCCGAATTGCGTCACGACGCCCAGGGCAAATTGTCGATGGCCAACGCCGGCCCCGATACCAACGGCAGCCAGTTCTTCATCACCCTTCGCGAGACGCCGCATCTCAACGACAAGCACGCCGTCTTCGGCGAGGTTGTCGACGGGATGGATGTCGTCCACGATATCGCTCAGGTGGAAACCGACGGCCGCGATCGACCCAAGGACGACGTGGTCATGAAGCACGTGGAAGTCAAACGCGTCTGAGAAGCGGCACCTATTTTGTAGCCCCGGTCTCCAGGTGATGACCAGTCAGACCACAGATATTGGAGATCACGAGATGGCGGCGCCGTCAGGGCGCGGCCATCTGTGGTTTCTTGCCCTGGCATTGACGGCGTTACTGGCGGTCGTCGGCCCACCGAAGTCGGCGCAGGCCACAGAACTGGAGGCCGGGGTGGTGAGCGGCGTCAACTGGAGCCTTCTCAGTCAACCGGCGGATCCGGCCGGCCAATACACATTCCTGTGGGGGTCGGCATTTAGCGGTGTGGGCGCCACCTGGGGCTCCACGCTTTTCGCTCCGGTTTACGATCGGGACGGAGGAGGCCGCCTGGCGCTGAACTTCGACGTCCTCCACGGCTATCAGCGCGGCGTCGGATGGGCCGACCACGGCGAACTCGGTCGTGTCGACGTCGTATTGTCGACCCATGTCATTCGCCTGCCGGTGCTGGTGCGATGGGTGTTTGGAGAGCGGGCACTGCGGCCCACGGCCGGCGTCGGCGTCGAACCTCTGATCGGCGTGAGTACCGGGGCCGATGTCTCGGAGCGCGGTGTCGACGGCCAACTCCAGCAAATCGAGACCGCGCCTCATCGGTCGGTGGCCGCTGTCGCCGCCCTGGGTCTGGAATTCGATACCGCCGGCGGGCGCACGGTGCCCATTGAGTTTCGCGCCGCCTTCGACCCCTTTGTCGAATCGTCGACGGAGGAGCGATTTATGAGGTTTGAGGACGCCGACAATCCGGGGCGCTACCAGGTGGGCTTTGACTGGTATCTATCGGCGATGATCGGAGTGCGTTGGTCGCTCGGCGGGTAAAGCGGGTGCGCCGGCGGCCTCGCCGGCATTACGCCCGCGGCGCAATGTGCCTTTTAGGAATTACCGTCGACCCTCTTTAAAGGGCAAATCGCCTCGCATCTTTTCGATCTGGGCCTCCACGTGCTCTGTTTCTCGCTCGATAAAATCCGTCACCGCTCGTCGAAACCCGGGATCACGGACGTAGTGAGCGCTGTAGGTTCGCGTCGGCTCGAAGCCCCGTGTCAATTTGTGCTCGCCGCCGGCGCCGGGCTCGAAGACGTCGATGTTGTGGGCAATGCACCACTGGACGGCGCTGTAGATACAGGTCTCGAAGTGGGCGAATTTGACCTCTTCTTCACAGCCCCAGTAGCGGCCGAATAGCCGCCGGTCATTCATCAAATTGAGCGCACCGGCAAAGGGGGCGCCGTCGCGTTCGGCGAAGACCATGTGCAGCCGATGTGGCAGGGCCTCTCGGAGTTGAACGAAGAATTCCTCGGTCAGATACTGGCGGCCGTAGAGGTGTTTGTGCACCGTATCGAGGTAGTAGCGATACATCCGACGCATATCGGACTCATCGATGTCGTCGCCGGTCTTGACGGTGGTGGTGACGCCGGATTCGCCGAGTTTACGGCGCTCGCGGCGGATATTGGAGCGCTTTTTGGAGCGAAAACGACTCAGGAAGTCGTCGAAGTCATCGTAGGCGTCGGTGCTGTCGGTGCCGTCGTCGTTATTCCAGTGGTACTGGACGCCGGTGCGGATCGGCAGACCGATGTCGTCGAAGATCGCCCGCCGTTCGGGATGTATGAAATTGAAATGAACCGACGAAAGCTGCAATTCGTCGGCAATATTGAGTGTGGCCTCCACCAGCGCTGTGCGCACCGTGTCGGCATCGTCGACATCGGACGACACCAGAAGCCGGGCTCCGGTGACCGGTGTAAAGGGGACGCCGACGACGCCCTTGGGGTAGTAGTCGATGCCGGCCCGTCGGGCGGCGTCGGCCCAGCTCCAGTCGAAGACGAATTCGCCCTCCGAGTTTTGCGTCAGATACAGGGGGACGGCGCCCACCAATTTGTCGTCGCCGTCGCGGGCGGTCGCGATATGGGGACGCCAGCCCGATTCCGGCTCCAGGCAACCCGACGTCTCGAGAGTGTGCAAAAAGCCGTATTCGACGAAGGGGTTGTCGTCGTCGACCAATTCGTTCCAGGCGTCGGATTCCAGTGTTGATACCCCGTCGACAGTGTTGAGCTGTAATTCCATGGCGGTGGTACTTCGATAAGAGAAGATTGGCCGGGGCTGGACTGGCCGATAATGCCAGTCTGTGCGACGATATGAGCCGGCTGGCTTTTGCCGTTAACGGATATTGTCGAGGAGCAACCCCATGCAAGCGATGGACGATCAGGTCATCGAAACGGCGCTGTCGCGTCAACCCTTTCCGCTGCTATTTGCCAGTATTTCGGGCAGTCACCTCTACGGATTTCCATCCAAAGACTCCGATTGCGATATCCGGGGCGCTCATATTTTGCCCATCGACAAGGTCGTCGGTTTGTACACCGAACAGGAGACCATCGACACCACGACGACCATCGATGGTGTGGAAGTCGATCTGGTCACCCACGATATCAAAAAGTACTTCGAGATGCTTCTGGGCAGAAGCGGCAATATTCTGGAGCATATCTTCTCGCCGTACATCCACCACCGCACGCCCTATTTCGACGAGCTTCGCGAAATCGCCAGTGGCTGTGTCACCAAAAACCACGGACACGCCTACCGCGGCTACGCGCAAAGTGTGTGGAGTTCCTTTGAGAAAAATCGCCGTCTCAAGCCCTTGCTCTACGTCTTTCGCGTGTTGTTGACGGGCCTGCACCTGATGGAGACCGGCGAAGTCCAGCCTAACCTGGTGCGTCTGAAGCAGAAATACCGGCTCCCCTATCTCGACAATCTGTTGGCCATGAAATTACAGGGGCCGGAGGATACGCTGCTCGAGGATCTGGATCTCGAATTCTACGAGCGGGAGTACCGGCGTCTGATCCAGAAACTCAACGACGCCCGCATGGCCAGCGAATTGCCGGAGAAACCCCGGGGTAAACCGGAGCTCCACGACCTGCTGGTGCGACTGCGCATCGAGTACGCCCAGGCCTGACGACAGGACAAGATGTCGACGGCGCCCAGGGGTTATTCGACCCAGACCGTCTTTTTGTTGACGAATTCCAGAATCCCGTGGCGCGACAATTCGCGGCCGATGCCGCTGTCTTTAATTCCGCCAAAGGGCAGGCGCGGGTCGCTTTTGACCATCTGATTGACGAAGACGCATCCCGCCTGGAGCCGGGAGGCCAATTGGTGGCCGCGGTCGGCGTCAGTCCAGACGCTGGCACCCAGTCCAAACGTCGACTGGTTGGCGAGTTCGATGGCGTGGTCCTTGTCGTCGGCGCGAATGACGGCCGCCGCCGGACCAAAGGTCTCCTCATCGAAGGCCGGCTGCCACGGCTCGACATCGACCAGAAGCGTCGGCTCGTAAAAATAGCCGTCGCGCTCGGGAACGGTGCCGCCGACAAGGCAGGTGGCGCCGGCGTCGATGGACTCCGTGACCTGGCGATGCAACTCGTCGCGCAGATCGGGGCGGGCCATCGGTCCCACGTCGACGTCGGGGTCGGTGGGATCGCCGACGGTCAAAGCCTCGACGGCCTCCTGGAATCGGTCGACGAATTCGCCGTAGATGCCGTCTTCGACGATAAAGCGCTTGGCGGCGATACAGGATTGACCGTTATTCATCATCCGGGCGTAGGTCCCGATCTCGACGGCCCGCTCCAGATCGCAGTCATCGAGGACCACAAAGGGATCGGAGCCGCCCAATTCGAGGACGCAGGGCACCAGGGCGGAGCCGGCCGTCGACGCCACAGAGCGGCCGGCACCCACAGAGCCCGTCAACGCCACACCGCGAATTTCGGGGGCCTCGATGACATCGGCCGTCGTCTCGTTGTCGATATTCAGGTGGTCGAAGACCCCCTCCGGAAACCCGGCCTCCGCAAAGAGCGCCGAAATCTCTTCGGCACAGCCCAGTACGTTGGAGGCGTGGGTCAGAAGCGCCGTATTGCCGGCCATCATCGTCGGCGCCGCAAAGCGAAGCACCTGCCAGAACGGAAAATTCCAGGGCATGACCGCCAGAATCGCGCCCAGCGGCTCAAATTGCACCTGCGCACTCCGAGCCTCGGTATCGAAGTCTTCGGCCTCCAAAAAGTCGGCGGCGTGATCGGCAAAGTACTCACAGACCCAGCCACATTTTTCGGCCTCACCCCGGGCCTGCTCGATGGGCTTTCCCATCTCGGCAGTCATCAACTTCGCAAGTTCGCCGGCCCCATCTCTTAGAAGCTCCGCCAGATTGCGAAACAGGTCGGCGCGCTCCTCAAACGAACGCTCCTTCCAGTCCCGAAAGGCGCGATTGGCGCTGTCGATGCGAGCCTGCACCTCGTCGTCGCTGTGGGCTGAAAAGTCGCGGATCACGTCGCCGGTAGCTGGATTAACGGAGCGCATCGGTACCTCGTTGGTGTCGGGGCAAGCGGGCGGCATAGAAGTGAACCTTAACATAGGGCCGCACCACCACATCAGCAAAGGCGGACGCGGAAGCGTGGAAGCGCGGAAGCACGGAAGCACGGAAGCGCGGAAGCACGGAAGCGTGGAAGCACGGAAGCACGGAAGCACGGAAGCGCTGAAGCGCTGAAGCACGGAGGCGCGAAAGAGCGCGTGGAGGACCGCTGATACGCGGAGCAAGCGTGGCGCGGAAGCACGGAGGCGCGGAGGCGCGGAATCGCGGAATCGCGGAATCGCGGAAGCACGGAAGCGCTGAAACGCTGAAACGCTGAAACGCTGAAGCGCAGAGGCGCGAAAGAGCGCGTGGAGGACCGCTGATACGCGGAGCAAGCACGGCGCGGAATTGCGGAAACGCGGAAACGGAGAGGCGCGGAAGGGCGTGCGGAGGACTACTGAGACGCGGAGAAGGCATGGCGCGGAGCAGGCGTGGCCCCGGCGGCCTTGTGCCGCGAGGGGAATAAGCCTTGTGAGCTAAAAATGGCGTCACCCCAACTTTTCAGTGGCGGGCTTGCCCCGCCACAGCCTTCCGCCGGCATTGCCGCCGAAAAGATGGCTCCCATCACCGAAGTTCAGCGCCCCCACAGGCGACACTGCCGAAGGCGGGGACGCCTCCGTCTCCACCATCGCTCCGACCAACAACCTGGGCCTCCGCGGCCCCCCGGCGGCCTTGTGCCGCAAGGGGAATAAACCTTGTGAGTGAGCTGAGGCTAGCGTTATACTGGTGATTGGTGTGTTTCTGAGGCGCTATGTTTAAAATGTTACAAAATATCGTGAAAGAGGATGGTATGAAATCCGGGGTTTTGAGCACTGTCCTGATCTTGAGCCTACTACTTTTTACAGGCTGTGGAGATACTGCCAGCCCGAAGTCGGAAAATGAAGCTGCGGAAAACAGTGATGAAGGTGAGGAGGAGGCCATCGTTATATCCGCCGATGCGGAGCGGCTCGATCCGCAGGAGGTCTACGAAGAATGCCTGAACTCGACGGAGTTTGAACGACCATCTATCCAAAATTGGAATTCTGAAACGTTTAAGACCGTCGACGACTTTTCGATGGGCGGTGATGCTGGTAGCAGTTTAAGATTCTGGCCCTCAGAACATATGCGCTCTCCGAATAGCTACCGTACGTGGCTAGAACAGGGCGATTACTACGTGTTGCACGGGGCTATATTTAACTATGGAGTGCCCACACTTCCGAGAGACTACGAGATGGTCGCCATCCATGATGGCGAGATGTTGCCGTTCAAATTAGTTCGCGTCGAATCGGAGGAAGAGGGGTTTCCACAACTCGACGAGATCGAAACCTGGGACGAAGAAGACTTCGAGAAAAGTGCGACATTTACGCGGGAAAATGAGGTAGCGTTTAATTTTACGCTTGTCATTCCGCCCTGGGCGTTTTCGGAGCTCGGCGAGCATCATATTCGGATATTCAGCTTGCCGTACTGGGGGGCCGACGAGAGTACTGACTTTCCATGGTACCCAAGTAACAGGCGGAACCAGAACTTTTTTACCACTGTATACTACGGCAGTGAGTGCCTGGTGCCGGATGCCAACCCCGCCGAGGATCGCCAAGACGAGGCCGAGTTGTGGGAGCGGCGTGAAGCTGGCAAATTCGTATTGCATTTTTCTGAGAACTTTTTTGCACCACCGACAGAGGTATATGATTGGACGGAGATCGCCGACTGGAATCAGTTACCGCTTGATGAATATGACATGAGCGATTTGATGAATTTCTCACAGTTATTCGAGTCGTCGCAACGCGAGGTGACATTCAATTTCTACGCAGCAGAGGTCGAAGATCTACAGCTTCTTCCACCGCTTCAAGGACAGCACACAAAGTATTTCGTTTTTCGAGACAACGAATTGCTCCAGCGATTTACCATGGAAGCTCCGGTCGTAGAGGCCTACGAGTTGATCGAAAAGGAGGCATCGGGCGTGGTGGTACCCATCGACATCGAATTGACTGAGGAGCCGGCCAACTACCGCGTAGTCTCCATGCCGGATCCCAAAAACCCGATAAGTCCGCCGGGGCCTACAGAGCAGCAACCCTCATTATCGAATACAATACAGATGAAATACAATCCGGACGGGTAAAGAGTGCGATTCGCGGAAGCACGGAGGCGCGGAATCGCGGAAACGTGGAAGCACGGAAGCGCGAAAGCGTTGAAACGCTGAAGCACAGAGGCGCGAAAGAGCGCGTGGAGGACCGCTGATACGCGGAGCAAGCATGGCGCGGAAACGCGGAAACGCGGAAGCGCGGAAGCGCGGAAGCACGGAAGCACGGAAGCGCGGAAGCACGGAAGCACGGAAACGCTGAGACGCTGAAGCACGGAGGCGCGAAAGAGCGCGTGGAGGACCGCTGATACGCGGAGCAAGCATGGCGCGGAAACGCGGAAGCGCGGAAGCGCGGAAGCACGGAAGCGCGGAAGCGCGGAAGCACGGAAGCACGGAAGCACGGAAGCGCGGAAGCACGGAAGCACGGAAGCGCGGAAACGCTGAGACGCTGAAGCACGGAGGCGCGAAAGAGCGCGTGGAGGACCGCTGATACGCGGAGCAAGCACGGCGCGGAATTGCGGAAACGCGGAAACGGAGAGGCGCGGAAGGGCGTGCGGAGGACTACTGAGACGCGGAGAAGATAGGCCCCGGCGGCCTTGTGCCGTGAGGGGAATAAGCCTTGTGGGCTAGAGAGTCGGAGCCCCAAACTGAACGAGGCCCCGATATGCCTTGTGCTATCGGGGAATAAGCCTTATGAGCTACTTCCGTTCGGGACCGTCGCCGTTCGGGCGGGCTTCTACGGGATCTCTTAAATCCTCGATCTCGATCTCTTGAAGCAACTCATCGGCCGAAAGTCGCGATCCCTCGTCGACCCAGCCGAGGCTGGCGGCCATGTGGCCGATAACGTCGGGGGCGTCCCAGCCCTTCTCGTCGCGCAAGACGCGAAGCGAATCGGAGCCGTCTCGTTTCGACAGAAAGTCGCCGTCGTCGTCGGCCATCATCGGGGCATGCCAGAAACGCGGGGGTTCGACGTCGTAGGTCTCAAAGAGCGCGATTTGGCGGGGCGCCGAGGCCAGGAGGTCGCCGCCGCGAACGACGTCGGTCATGCCCATGAGGATGTCGTCGATGACCACGGCAAATTGGTACGAAAAATACTCGTTGGTGCGCCGCAGGATGAAATCGCCGACGTCGTCGGCCACATTTTCGGCGTAGGGGCCGGCGATGACGTCGGTCAGCGCGATTTCGCGGTCCGGAACTTTGAATCGGTAGATCGGGGTGCGATTTGGCTTTTCATCGCGGCGCTGTTGCTCCTCTTTTTCCGTCATGCCGCGACAGGTTCCCGGATAGATGGGGCCGCCGGGGCCCTGGGGAGCACTGGCGGCTTCGCGGACGTCCTTTCTCGAGCAGTAGCAGCGAAAGACCAGCTCTTGGTTTTTGAGAAGTTGAAGCGCCTGCTCGTAGATGTCGGAGCGCTCCGATTGGTCGTAGGGACCGAGCGGGCCGCCGATGTCGGGTCCCTCGTCCCAGTGGAGTCCCAGCCAGCGCAGGTCGTCGAGGATCTCTTCGGCGCTGCCGTCGACGACGCGAGGCTCGTCGATATCCTCCATGCGCATCACCAGCGTTCCGTCTTGAAGACGTACCTGAAGCCAGGCGTACAGCGCGGTCCGCAAGTTCCCCAGGTGCAGTGAGCCGGTGGGGCTCGGCGCGTATCGTCCGCGGACGTGGTCGTCTCGTAGCTCCAGTGCGCGCTCCAGGAGGGCGTCGAAGTCGTGGTCGCTCATCGTCGGTTCCGGTCTCGAAAAAAGAAGTGCGGGGCTTGTCGCTGACGACCGTAGCGACGCCGGCCCCGATCGTGCAATCGAAGTGACGTCGTTATCCCTCGTCGGCGTCGTCGTCGATTTCGGCGTCTCCGGGGTCGTCATCCGGCGACTCTTCGGTGGCTTCGGCGTCCAACGCCTCTTCGGCGGCGTCCAGTGGGGGAACGATATCCTTGTCGAGATATTTCGGCGGCGTCTTACATTCGACGTTGAGCGGGCAAAATTCCTCGTTGCCCGTATTCAGATACGACAGGTAGGGCATGACGGGGTAGACGAATTCCGGGCGGAGTCGAAAATCGGAGGAGGTAATAAATTTGTCGGCGGCCATCACGGCGTCGTATTCGCCGGTGTAGCTTCCGTCAAATTCGATGCGCGGCCGGGGGTAGCGTTTGAGCGGAACTTCGCGCTCGACTTTGCGCTCGCCGCGAAGGCCGGTGGTCCGGGGGACGGTGGTCGTCAGGCCGGTATCGTAGGTCTCAGTGGCCACATTGAATTCAAAGACCGCGTAGTGAGGTTCGTCGGAGTCCTGACCGGTATCCGGGTAGTAGGGGACAATGACGGCGCCGTGTCGATTCTGGGTGTCGCGAAAGACGCATCGAATGCCGCGGTCGGTGTCGACGCGAATGCGGCGGTTCGTCAGGGGACCGCTGTCGATGCGCGTGACGTGCTGATGGGGGCCGCCGAAATACAGATGATCGCCGCCACCGGGGCGGTGGACCACCAGGAGGGCAAAAATGGCGGTCAACTTGTTGGGTTGTCGCGCAAAGAGGCACTGGGCGCCGGAGACGTCGCGGCCGGTCATGGCCCGGTGGTCGGCGCCGGTGGTGTCGATGTCGTCGAATTCGACGTGGTGCCAGTTCAGATCGCCGTCGTAGTCAGCGCCGCCGCTATCGGCGATCGGCGGTCCGTCGCGGTAGTGACCGCGCGGAAGTGGACCGTAGATGATATCGGAGATCGGCGGCGGAAGCCGTTGTTTGTAGTCCTCGCGCGACAAAATCCGTTCTTGATGTTCGACGAGGTGCTCCTCGAGCTCCGCTTTGCGAAGCGGCGGCTGGACGCAGTCGTCGGCGTCGCAGGTCTCGTCGCCGGGATTGGAGCCGGTGGCACAGCCGGTCGTCGACAGTGCCATAACACCGGCGCAGATGATGATGGTGGTCAGCACAACCAGACGGTAGACCATGACTCCCCCCAAAAGGTGGTCGATAACCAGATGCGTCGGATAAACCTAATCCCGAAGCACGGGATGCGAACTGGTTAGTTGTTTGCACTGGAGACGGAGCCGTCCCCGGCTTCGGCAGTGTCGGCGCGCAGCAACATCGTCATCGCGGTGGAGACGGAGCCGTCCCCGGCTTCGGCAGTGTCGGCGCGCAGCAACATCGTCATCGCGGTGGAGACGGAAGCGTCCCCGCTTTCGGCAGTGTCGGCGCGAAGCAGGAGTTGCATCAGCAAAAATCTTGGTTCCGTGTGAGGTGCAGGGGCCGTCGTGCGGTACGGGGTCTACCGATGCCCCCCTCAGCCTCCGCTGCGCTCCGGCAGCTCCCCGACCGGGGAGCGGACTTCTAGGAGGTGTTGGCGGTACGGGGTCTACCGGTGCCCCGGCGGAGTTATTTGGAACATTTTTTGGCGTTGTTGCAGTTGAAATGTGTGACCATGGTTTCACACTCAATCATGGACACCGATTTGATGGGTTCGCTGGGCGATTCGATTGGGAACGGGACGATTGATGGAACGACGCTTGAGGTCGGGAATAGGTTCGACGCTGGTCACCATAGCGACGGTCGTCGCCGTGGCGACGGTGGGTTCGGTGATATCCAACGAGGCATCGGCCCAGGAGGCGGTGGCCGGAGAATTTGATCGGCTCGTCGAGATCATCGAGGGCGATTCGCACCGCGCTTATAGGCTGGCGGCGGCTCATACTATCGGAGAGTTGCGGACGTATCTGACGCCGCAACAGTACTCGTCGAGGCTACTGGAGGCCGCCGACAGCGTCGATGATCCGCTCGTCGAATTTGCGGTGCGCCGCCGGGCGGCCCGGGCGATTCTGGAGGGTGGGGCAGAGTCGACAACGACGGATGCCGAATTTGCCGACGAGCAGTCCTGTCTCGTTGACTGGGAGCTGGTCGGGCCCTTCGAAAATCACTCCATGCAGGGGGTTCACGAGGCGCTGGCGCCGGAATTGGGAGAGGCTGGACCTTATTCGGGTCGGTACAGCGAGGTGGACTGGCGCGAGCTGCGCGACGGCCATCATCTTTGCAATTACCGGCTCGGAAGCCGCGTCCATCCGTCGACGTCGGCCGTCGTCTATCTGGCGACCACCGTCGATGTGGAGGGGCCCCGGGATGCGACGTTGCTCGTCGGAACCGAGGGGGCCTATCGGGTGTGGGTCGACGGCGAACCCGTCGGGCAGCGCACGGCCGAACAGGGCCAGAGTGTCGATGCCGAGGGGTGGGCGGTGGAACTGGACGGCGGGACCCATGAGATCGTCGTCAAATTGGCGTCATCCGGCCAGGGCGGTTTGTCGTGGATGGCCCGACTGGTCGACGCCGATGGTCAGATCTTTGACAACTGGAGCGCCGAAGCCGGTGTGGAATCCGCGGAGGTCAGTGAATTTGAGTCGGTGGGAATGCCCGATGGCGGGGCGCGGATGGTCATCGAATCCGGCATCGCATCCGAGGATCTGTCGGCCCGGCTCGGCGCGGCGATGCTGTGGCGCCAGTTGTACAGCGAAGACAGCAGCACGCCGTGGCGCAATGTGGCCGATGAACTCCACGCTCAGCGCGACGAGTTATCGGGCCGCCAGTTGGTGTGGTTGTCGCGGTTGTACGAGGAGTTGTGGCGTCGCCAGGCGCTGCTCGACGAAGCCGTCGAGCACTACGGCGACGATCGCTTCGTGGCACTTCACCGGGCCCGTGAGCGCGGCAGTGGGCTGGCGCGCATCGATCGCCAACAGCAGCGCGCCCAGCTGGAGGAATTGGTCGACGAAAACCCCGACTATTTGATGGCCGTCCGCTCTCTGGCGCGCTGGTTTCAGCGACAGGAGGGGCCTTCACGAGCACTGCGCACACTGGAGGCGTACGACGACGCCGATCGCCACCTGCGGCCGGCCTGGGTGAGTATGGCGGCTCGCCTCCACGACCAGAGCGGAGACCGCCGGCGGGCCGCCGAGTTGCGCCGTGATGCGGCCGCCGTCCACCGGCTCAGTGGCGTCTTTGGCGGGACGTTGATCCGGGAGGCCATCGCCGGCGACGACTACGACGAGGCCCGAGAACTTATCGACGACTATCAGCAGCACGCTCCCTGGGCGACGACCTGGAGTATTCGGGAGTCGATGCTGTGGCGAGCGGCCGGCGATGTGGAGGCGGCGCTGGCCGTCATCGACGACCTCGTCGAGCAGGCGCCGGGCGATGCCGACCTCCAGCGCCGCCGCGCTGCATTGAAGTTGGCGGACGGTGACCGGCAGGGGGCGATTGCCGCCGTCGAAGAGGCGATATCACTGAGGCCTCAGGCGACGGATCACCAGAAATATCTGGAGCATCTCCAGCCGGAGTCGTCGCGCTTTTACGAGTCCTGGGAGATCACCGATCTTCGGGAGTTGGCCGACGAGACCGAAGAAACGACCAGCAGCTACGACCGGCTCGTCGACCAGCGCATCCACCAGGTGGCGTCGAATGGATTGTCCAGCGAATACGTCCAGCGCGCCCACCGGGTATTGGGCGATGAGGGCGTCTCCGGCGCCGCTCGGACCCGGGTTTCGTATCGCCCCGGCGACGAGCGCGTGGAAGTATTGGGCGTGCGCGTGCTCAAGGAGGACGGCACCATTGCCGAGGACTTCCAGGAATGGCAGACGAGCCGGACTCGGCAGGGGGCGCGCCAGTACAACGATCGAGGTTACGTCAATATCCGCGCCAACAACGTTGACGTCGGCGACATCGTCGAGTTTCGCTACATCACCCATCAGGTGGCCAACGAGAATTTCCGCGGCGACTACTTCGGTGATATCCGCTACGTCCAGTCGACGCGGCCCGTCGGCCTGTCGCGCTACGCCGTGCACTATCCGGAGGACTGGGAGCTGTATTTTCGCGCGCCCCACCACGACTACGAGCGCTGGAGTGATGCTCTGCCGGGCGGCGAGCCGGTGGAGGGCCAGCGCGTGGGGGCCTTCGAGCTTCGCGACGTCCCCCGGGTTCGCACCGAGGACAATCAACCGGGCAATACCGATGTCTACGACTACATCATGGTCTCCAATATGGAGAGCTGGGACGACGTCGGCGACTGGTGGTGGGAGCTTATCGAAGAGCAACTGGTCGTCGACGACGCCATCGCCGCCACCGTCGAAGACCTGGTCGATGGGTTCGACGACGATGCCGACAGGCTGGAAGCCATCTACGAATACGTGGTGCAAAATACCCGCTATCTACACCTGGGACTCGGGATTCACGGCTGGAAGCCTTATCGAACGTCGACGGTCTTTCGAAATCGCTACGGCGACTGCAAGGACAAGGCGGCGCTGTTGAAGGTGATGCTCGAGGAGGCCGGCATCGACGCCGAAATGGTGTTGGTGCGGACGAGGCGGCTGGGAGCCGTCGATGAGCATCCGCCGGGGATGAATCTCTTTAATCACGCCGCCATCTACATTCCGTCAATGGATCGATTTGTGGATCCCACGGCGCAATATAACGGCCCCTGGGAGCTGACGCAGATGGACCAGGGCGCCCAGGCGCTCATTGTGCCCGACGGCGGTGGCGGCGAATTTCGGACCATGCCCATCGACGACGCCGACGACAATCTTATCCGCCACAGCTTCGATGTCGAGCTGGGCGACGAGACGCCGATTCTCTCCGGGCATATCGAGGCGCATGGGGCGGACGCCGTTCGCGACCGACGCCGACTGGAAGACGAGGAGCGCCGCGATGAACACTTCGAGGACCGCCTTCGCTCCACGTTTTCCGGCCTGTCGCTTCTGGAGGCTCAGTACGACAACCTCGATTCGCTGACCGAGCCGTCGAAGATCGAGTTTCGGGCCGAAGTTCCGGATGCGCTGAGGAGCTCCGGCGACGGTCAGGTGATCTATCCGACGGTGGCCGCGCGCGATTTGCTCGACGATTTCGCCCGGCAGTCGACGCGGCGTCAGGACCTGACATTTCGGGTCCCCTTTCGGCGCAAATTGGAGGTTCGCCATCACCTTCCCGACGGGATGACCGTCGAACGCATTCCCTCGGAGACGGCGGTGGAATCGGATTTTGGAGAGATGGTGCTGTCCTACGATTACGACGGTGAACGGCTGGTCGTCGACGTCGATTATCGATTCGCCGTCCAGCGCGTCGATGTCGACGATTACGGCGAATTTCGCAGCTTTGTCGCCGAACTCGACGAGGCGCTCAACGAGACGATTCGACTTGTCGAGGTCGATGATGCGACCTGAACAAAGCAAACCCAGCACCTGGTGTGCCAGTTCGATAGCCCCCTGTATTTCCGGTGGAGAACCAGTGGACACGATGCAACATCACAACCCTCGCAATGGAGAACGAGTCCGCCCCCGGCGTCTTCCGGCGCCGACCGGGGGGGCTGTAACGCCGGTGATCTGGATGCTGTTGGTGAGCGCAGCCGTGGTCCTCTCCGGCTGCGCTTCGACGCCACTGGTCGACGATCCCTTTGAATTCGACGACGAGCGGGGAGCGGGCGCCGAATTTTCGGCCTGGTTCGACGGCGGCGATGTCGACATCGACGATGCACGGACAGCCGAACACCTGTGGGTCGGCGGCGAGGCGGCGTACTGGCGCGGAAATTTCAACGAGGCCTACGACTACTACACGGCGATGTTGCGCGACCATCCGGGCCATGGACTCAACCGCTACGCGGCGCAACGACTCGGCGATATGGGCGACGACGTCGTGAATTTCTACGGGCGAATCCGGGAGGATCTGGGCGAAGTTCGCTTCGATGACGAGAGTGCCTTGACCCGCGTCGAATTGGCGCGACTGGCTCATGCGACGGAACTCGATGAGTGGAGTGGCTCCGAGCTTGCCGAGCCCTTTGCGACGTCGTCGACGGCCTTTGTTTCGGCCTGGCGCGCCACGCCGATGCTGTCGCCCTGGGGCGCCCTGGATTTCGACGAGCCCATGGCGCCTGAAGAATCGGAGAAACTCTCGGAGAGCTATCGCAGTCCGGCCGTCGCCGGCGCCGATCCGGCCAACTGGGAGGATACGCGCACGGTGGCATCGAATCAGCTCCGGCAGCGCCATCGGCTCGGTGGAAGCGGAATCTACTATCTGGAGGGGCAACTGAGTGTGGACGCCGACCCGGAACCGGAGGTCGACGGGCCGCGCGAGATGACGATCAGCGCTCGGTTTCCGGGGGCGGCCCGAGTCTGGATCGGCGACACGGAAGTGCTGGAGTGGCGCGACGAGGGCTACGAGCCGGGGCGTCTGCTCCGACAGGTGGAACTGGAGCCCGGAGACCATCGGGTACTGGTGAAGCTGGCCTACGAACCGGGGGCAGGCAACGGATTTGAGTTGCTGGGCGTGCCGACGTCGGGTTCGATTTTCGGCGATGCCGGATTGGAGACGAGTCCCGATGTGGAGGGCCCGTCGGCGGGCACCGAATTGGCCGGTGAGATGCGTCGCGCCACAGAGTTGGAGCCCGTGCAACTGGGTTCGGAGAGACTCGAAGACGTCGACAGCCAGACGGTGTACGCCGGGGCGCTGTCGGCCTATCTCAGTGGTGATTTCGAGCGTTTTTCAGTGGCCTTCGACGCGTTGATGGAGCGCCATCCCGAATTTACACCGGGCTATCTTGTGGGAAGCCGTCAGGTGCAGACTCGAAGCGATCTGACGTCGGAGCAACGGCAGGCCCGGTCGCTATCGAAGCTTCGCCAGGCCCAGCAATTGGACCCCGACAATCTCTACGCCTTGGTTCGGCTCGCGGACCACCTGCGAGATCACGGAAGCGACGCCGAATATCGCCAGGTGCTCGAGCGGGGTCGTGATCTGGCAGCCGGTGCGTCGCCGGAGCCGATGGCTGATGCTGATATGGGAGGACGGGGCGATGTCGATGGTATGAACGGTGGCGAAGAGGCGGTGCGCCACCTGAGGCCGCTGATCCACTGGGCGCAATATCTGGAGCGCCAGGGATGGTATCGGGAGGCCGAAGCGGCCTGGCATCAGGTGCTCGATGTGGAACCGCGCAATTGTCGGGCCATGCGCCGACTCCAGAGTCTGTACGGTGCGAGAAATGCCGTGGTGGAGCCTGGGGAATTGTCGCCATCGGCACAGCGCTGTCCGTCGGTCATCGACAACTGGCTCGGCGACGATCCACAGCGGCTCGAAGAGCGCCTGGAGCTGGCGAAGCGACAGGCGGCGCGCTATCCGTATCACGAGCGATATCAACTGGATACGGCGCGACTGCTGGAGGCGCTGGACCGGCGCCCGGCGGCCGTCGAAATTGTCGAGGAACTGCTGGAGTCGCGGCCGTGGAGCGGAAGCGTCTGGCAGCGGCGCATCGAATTGGCACTTTCTGACGGCGATGACGAGACGGCCCGCGAACTCATCGACGCCTCGGTCACTCACCTGGGCAGAAGTGAGGCGATGCAGAATCAACGGGCTCGCCTCGACGGCGAAATTCCGCTGGAATCGATGCTTCGCGACGGGCGCCAGGCCGCACTCGACGAGGTTCAAAGTACTGGCGAGCAGGCCGGCGTCGCCGAAGACGACGAGCGAGAGCGGGCGATGGTGCTCGATGACGCCTACTACGTCGTCGATTTCGCCGCCGATCGCTACTTCGAGGACGGCTCGTCGTGGACGTTGACCCATCAGATCACTCGCGTCATGAGCCGGGGAGCCATCGAGGACTACGCCGAGTTGTCGATTCCCTCCGGCGCTGATCTGTTGTTGGCACGGACCATCAAGGAGGATGGTGAGGTTCGCGTTCCCGACGGCGTCAGCGGCGACTCCACGCTGAGTATGCCCGGGTTGTCGCCGGGCGACATGGTGGAAGTGGCCTATCTGGAGTTTCAACCGGCGTCGCGTATCGGAACCCGCATCGACGGCAACCGCTTTTATTTTCAGATGCCGAATATCTCGTCACGCCACAGCGAGTACGTGGGTCTCGACGATGGCGACCTGGAGTTTGAGTCAGCCAACGGGGCTCCGGAGCCGGAGTCCATGGAAGTCGACGGCATCGAAGGAGTTCGCTTTGTAGCGGAAGATATTCGACGTCCGCGAAGCGAGTCGCGCCGCGTCTCCAGTCAGGAATACCTGCCCTGGGTGCGCGAGTATCGCCGCGGTGTCGACGGTCATATGCTCGATTTTGAACGGAGCTATATGCGCAACGCCATCGCCCAGAGCGCGAAGATGGCACCGGCCGTCGAGGACAAGTTCGAGGAGTGGATCGGGACGTCGATGGACGACGTCGATGTCGACGATGAGCTGGTCCGACAGCTATTTTACGACGTGACACAGTGGTTTCGACAGCCCACGCCGGGGGCCTTTTCGACGGATGCGGTCCATGCCATCGAGCAGCGCCAGGGAAGTCCGGTCGTCGTATTGCATCTGGCCTTGTCGGAACTGGAAGTGGACCACGATATCTTTGCGGCGCGCACCGACGAACAACCGCCGCAGGCGCAGGAGGTCGGCGAGTTGGGGCGCTACAGCCGGGCTATTATGCGCATTGAGATGCCCGATTCCGGAGACGTGTTCTGGATTAAGCCGGATCGGCGGGACGCCATGTTTGGCGCCATTGAGCCGGAACTCGACGGCCAACAGGCGATCTGTCTGACCTGCAATAACTACGTGGAGCAGACGGTCGAACTCGACGAGGAATTGCTTCCGCGCCGCCACATCGAATTGGAGGGCCGGCTCGAGGAGACGGGGACGCTCCAGGGGACATTGCGAATTGCTTTCGACGGTGTTCGCGCGGCTCGTGTTCGCTCGGCACTTCGAAGCCGCTCCGACGATGTGGAACGGCGAGACTATATGGAGCGCGTGTTGACCGGGCAGATCTCGGGAGCGACGCTCGTCGACTTCGACCTGTCGAATGAGGATGAACCAAGTCAGTCGATGGTCCTCGAACTGGAATTTGAGCGCCCCGGATTTGCGCGACTGGAGGAGGGCGAACTCGTCGTGGATCGAATGCTTTTCCAGGAGGCGATGCAGGGCCTCTACGCCCGTCAATCCACTCGTGAGACGCCGCTATTTGTGGGCTATGAGCGCCGGCAGAGCGTATCGGCGGCCATCGAACTTCCGGAGGCCGAGGATGTACGGCTTCGGGCCGATAATGTCGACGCGCTGTCTTCTCGCTTCGGCGACTTCGAGCGCCGAAGCTGGGTCGATGACGGCGTCCTGCGATTGGAGACGTCGATCGACCTGTGGAGACAGCGGATCGAGGCCGATGCGTACCCCGAGTTTCGGGAGTGGGCGCGCACCGTTGAGGAGAGTGCAGCGCTTTGGCTGGCCGTCGAGTCGGTGACGGCGAGTTGAGTGACAGGATGTGATGAACGATACTGCCGAGGGCGGGGACGCTCCCGTCACCAACCTCATGCTTTGATACATCAAAATTTTTGCATCGACGCACATCGTCGGATTACCCTGTGATGTGGAACGCCCTTTGACTCTCTCATTTTTTGCGCCCGGTGTATCATGGTTCGCATTGTCTGGATCACGCTCTTTGCGACAATTGCTTCTATTGGACTGGCGGGAGTCGCCGTCGCCGACGACGGAGACATCCGCGAGGCCGGCGGAGAAGAGAGTTTTCGCGTCATCGAGCGATTCCCCGACGAAGATGAGGAACCGGACGTCGAGGTGCCATCTGTCGAAGACGACAGTCCCTTTGCGGCGGTCGTCGAGGATGTGGAGCACGAAGACTGGGAGGCGGCCCGGGAGCGGATCGATTCCAGCGACGTCCGTTCCGCCGTGGAGGCCGATCCGGAGCGGCAATTTCTGGCCGGCTATTTGGCCTATGAGGCAGGAGATTCCGAAGAGGCGCTGCAGTGGTTTGACGATGTCGACGGAGATTTTGAGATGCTGTCCGATTACCTCGCGCTGTACACCGCCAAAGCGGCCAAAGACGTCGGCGATGTGCACCGGGCGACAGTGGCGGCGGCATCGGTGGAGCGGGAGAGCCGGCTTCACGACGACGCTCTGCTGTTGCTCGCACAATCGCTGGAGGAAGCCGGGGAGCGCGAGGATCGAGAGCGAGCCATTGAGGTCTTGGAGCTGTATGTCGGTGAATACGGCAGCCGCAATGATGGGCCGCGCGCCCGGCTTCTGCTCGGCGAGATGTTGGAGTCGCTGGAGCAGCCGGGCGACGCCGCCGAAGCCTATCTCGAACTTCGAGAGCGCCATCCGCTGCGCGACGAAACGGACCGCGCCGAAGAGCGGCTCCAGGAGTTGGCCGACGAACTCGATGATCGCATGGCCCATCGCATCGACGAGGATTCGCTGGATCGGACGATGCGGCAGTACCGAGGCCTGCACGAGCTGCATCGGTCAGAGCGGGTCATCGACGAGCTGGGCGAAAAGATCGACGATATTTCCGATGAGGCACTCAGTGAGCGTTGCGAAGCGCTGTATATGGTCGCCGACAGTCATACAAAGCTGAGGCGTCACGGCGACGCCGTCTCCTGGTACGATCAGGTCCTCGACGAGTGTGCCGACGTGGAGGACTACGAAGTACGGGCCCTGTATCGAACGGCGCGAAGCCGGTGGAACGCCGGCAATTACGACGGAGCGCTCACTCACTGGGAGCGGATCTGGACCGAGTATCCGGAGCATTCATTTGCCGACGACGCCAAGTATTTTACGGCGCGGATTCTTCGCTCCGACGATCGCCCTGACGAAGCGCGAGATGTGCTGCATCGCCAGGTCGAGCGCTATCCGACGGGGGATATGGCCAAGGATGCGCACTGGCTGATCCTTCGCGATTATTTCGAGCGCGACGACTACGACAGCATTATCGAGTACGTCGACGAACTGGAGGATACTCGCGAAGACGATCTGTATACCCTGGGGCGTCTGCATTATTTTCGCGGGCGAGCACTGGAGATGTCGGGAGACGATGACGCCGCCCAGCGGGCATTCGAGAACGTGGCCCGCGATCATCCCATGACCTACTACGGGTTGCTCGCCATCAATCGCCTGGCCCGGGTCGAGGGCGAAGATGTGGACGATGTCTGCCAGGCGGCCCAGGAGTTGTGCGATGAGTTACTCCCCGATCAGCAAAGCGCGGAGGCCATCGAGGTCACCGACCAGTTGCAATCCGACGATGCCTTCGAACGGGGCAGTACGCTGTTATCACTGGGGCTGTCGTCGATGGCGCGCGCCGAGTTTTCGGATCTTCGAGATCGCCACGCCAGCGACAACGAAACACTGTGGGCACTGGCTCGGCTGCTCGATGATTCCGGTGCCCATCATATCTCGCATGACATTGCGCGGCGTCACATCGACGGCTGGATGGACGAGTATCCCAATGAGGACAATCGCGCGATGTGGGAGATCGCCTATCCGACGCCATTTAGCGATGATGTCACCGACGTGGTGCAGCGGCGCGATGGAGTCGACGCATCGAAGGTCTACGCGATCATGCGCGAGGAGAGCGGGTTTAACCCTCGCATCGAAAGCTGGGCCAATGCCCGGGGGTTGCTGCAACTTCTGGACGATACGGCGGAGCGAATGGCGCGACGAATCGGGGTCGACGCCTATTCGTTTGAACGCCTCGACGATCCGACGACCAATGTCAGGCTGGGGACGGCGTATATGGAGCACCTCGGCGAGGCCCTGGAGGCCCATCCGGTGCTCGTCAGTGCCGGCTACAACGGGGGAAGGGGCAACGTCAACAACTGGCTCGATGAATTCGGCGATTTGCCCGTCGATCTATTTGTGGAGGACATCCCCTTTAACCAGACGCGAAATTACGCCAAACGCGTGACGATGAGTTACTGGATTTACAGTTATCTATACGGCGATCGACGGGCGCCGCGACTGGATTTTGACCTGTCGGATTGAGCGAGGGTTTGGCGGTGAAGGCTAGACGGTGCTTGTCAATGGGCGAGACTGAAGTAAGGTGACGGCAGGTTTGGGTAATTTGGACGTGACCATGAGGAACTCAGTTATGCAGAGTCGTTCGTATTCAGCAATGTGGAAGATATTTTTGAGCGCGGCCGTCGTGGCGGCGCTTTCGATGGCCTGTGGCGAAGAGGATACGCCGGTCATCCTCGACAGCAATGAGTGTGGCGGCGACGCCACGCTGGAATACGACGGCGACGAGGCGGAGCCGGGAGATTCCTGTGGGGACTGCGGCGAATTGGTCTGCGATGGCGACAATGAGTTGTCCTGCGACGATCCGGGCACCAATGAGTGCGATGGCTGCGCGGAGTTGGAGACCTCGCCCGGCGGTGCCTGCACCGATGACGGTGATAGCGGAATCTATGCCTGCGATAGCGGAGATGAAGTGGTCTGCACCACGGAGGGCGTCAACGCCTGTGGCGGCCTGGAGACGCTGTCCGACGAACCGGACGACTCCTGTGGAACCTGCGGGCTCGGGGGATACCAATGTGCCGGTCCGAATGACGTCGAATGCAACGATACGGTGGGATGTCCGCAGGCCAGTGACGTTTCGGCAACCCAGGGCGAGCACCCGGACGCTGTCGTGTTGAACTGGCGCGGTAGCATCTATGCTTCGGGCTATACGATCTATCGAGACGGCGAGCAATTGACGACGGTTTCGTCGGGGCTTCTGTCGTATACCGACGACACCGCCGACCCGGCGGGGGCACCGGATTCCATCGACCTGACGGCCAGCAGTGACCGCAGTGATGGCGTCCAACTCGAATGGGAAGCCAGCGAAGGCGAGCCCGCCGAACACGACTACTCTGTCGAAATTCAATATCCCGACGCCAGCTCCGAGACCTCGGCGCCGGTCGTCGGCTATCGCGGCGTCGAAGTCGATCACTACGAAGTCTCGATCGAAGATGGAAGCTGGATGGACGTCGGAGATGCCACGGAGTATCTCGACACCGACGCCCCGATGGCCATGGTCGATGACATCGATTTTGAGGTCATCGACAGCGGCTGGGACTTTTTGGAGCTGGAAGCCGATGTCATGATCGATGAGGCCCAAGCACAGCAATACGTGGTCCGTGCGACGACCCCCGACGGAGAGCAAAGTGAATCGAATGCCGCCGCCGGATATCGTCATTACGAAGACCCACATTACAGCTGGTACGTCTCCGAAGAGGACTCCAGCGAGGAATCCGATTTCGAGGCCCTGTATGACTGTGATGATGCCATGACTTGCCTGGACGACGATTTCCCCGTTGACTCCGACGTGGCCGAGAAGTTCTATCGGTTGGATGTCGATGGCGAGGGCCTGGAGTGGGCCGAGAGTTCGAACTTCGGTGCCAGTGTCGAAATGCTTCACGTGGCGCCACATTCCGTCGAGGAGCCGGTGAATGCCGGAGAATCCACGGAATTCTCGATTCAGATCGAGAGTCCCGATGGTGACCCCGTCGAGCGCGCTGGCGTGGAGCTGGAAACCGAAGTCGACGACGGACTGGCTGCCTCGGACCCGATGCAAGACGTCGTCACCGACGCCAACGGAGTGGCCACCGTCAGCTACACATTCGCCATGTCCGCAGACGACGTGACGATTGATTGGCAGGCGACGGATGACCCGCGCGTCGATGGCGCAACGGTGGTTCAGGGGCCCTTCGATGTGGAGCCGGCTGTCGGCGGCGGTGACTAAACGCCGTTTTGACGACGCGAGGTGCACCGGTGCCCCCTCAGCCTCCGCTGCGCTTCGGCAGCTCCCCCATCGGGGAGCGGACTTCTAAGGGGTGTTGGGGGGACGGGGTCTACCGGTGCCCCCTCAGCCTCCGCTGCGATCCGGCAGCTCTCCCATCGGGGAGCGGACTTCTAGGAGGTGTTGGGGGGACGGGGTTTACCGGTGCCTCCTCAGCCCTCGCTACCAGTTGGAGGGTTCGTCGGGATTGGTAGCCAATTCGACGATGAGGCTTCCGTAGTCGCCGCCCTGTAGGCGCTCGGGGGCGTAGCCGCGGATATACTCGAGGCCAGGGCCCTCGAGCCACTGCAGGACCGTCGGTTTTAAGACGGGATCGGTATTCGATTGAAGACCGCGGCCGGGGATGATTCGAACGAAACGCGCTTCGGTACCGTGGTGGTCGGGAATGAATTCCCGGAGTTGTTCGAGGGCGTTTCGCCGAGTCATGCCGCGCAGATGGAGTTGGGGGACGTGGTGTTCGAATTCGCGGTGGCGTCGGAGGAGCGATTTCTGAGAGTCGGCCAGCGGCGGGATGTAGTTGAGTCCCTCGCCGCTTTGAGGCAGTGATGGCGTGCTCAGCTTGTCTTTGGAGACCGCCTTTGACGGCCGGGATTGGGCGGTGTTGCGGGAGCGGTGGTATTTGTCGCGGCCCTCCAGCGGATCGACGTCTCCGACCATCTTCTGGAAGAGGGCCTCGTCCTGGAGTTGCTGGGCCTGTTGGCGGGCCCGGGCTTCGTCCATTTCCGGAGCGTCGTCGGTGGTCGACGGCGACGATGGCGAAGTGGCGACGGGATCGTCCGGGGGCTCATCGGGAAGCTGTCGGTCTGTGCCCGATTGGCCGCGAAATTTCGCGTCGTACAACTTGGCGGGATCGATGTCGTCGACGGCTTGCTCAAAGAGTTCGCGGTCGCTCTTTACGGGGTTGTCATCGGCTTTGTGTTGGCGCTGGTGCGCCGGGGTGGAAGACGCCGATTGCGAGGTCGGAGAGGCGGGGCCGGGATCGGTACCGTCGGGGATTTCACCGTCATCGATGTCGTCGACGGCCTGGCGAAATAACTCCTCGTCACTGAGACTCGATTCGCGTTCGGAGGTCGGTGATTGTGGTGGCGAGGCAGGCTTGGAGGAGCCGGATGGTGGGTCATCGTCGTCGGGAGACTTGTCGGAGACCTCGATGTCGAGATCGGCGAGTTGGTCGGCCAGTGGGTTGTTCCGGTCATCACTCATCGCCGGTCCTTGCGTCCAAAAAGTCGGGGCGGCGGCTTGTTGAAGATGCTGATGAGACAGCCCGCACGGTAGTGATAACGCTCGAGGCCGGCGTTTCATTTCCGCACTGTGTCGATCAGTCTTGCTGGAGTTCTTCGGGTTCGTCGACGTCTTGTCGCTCGTACGAAAAGACGACACGCACCGTGCCGGAACGGTCGAAGTAGCGGGCTGGAAGCACAAAGGTGACGGGATCGGCATCGTCGTCGGGGCGCTCGAAGGTCGCGAAGTCGTCGACGGACTCTCCGGGTTCGATGTCGATGCTGTCGAGTTGCCCGACGGGATCGACGGCGGCTGGAAAGCGAGCCCGGGCAAAATCGACATCGCCGGCCTGTATCATGGCGCCCTCATTTCCGGTCAGATCGTCGTGAGCCGGCGCAAATTCGACGGGCTCTTCCGATTCGTTGCTCAGTGTATAGGCGATCTTGAGGACCGGTTCGTCGCTAAAGCCCTCGCCGTCGGAGGAATCCTCCAATTCCAGATATTCCTGGGTGATGTCGGTGATGCTGAAGGTGACATCGTCAAAGGTGATGTCGTCGCCGACATCGTACATCGTCCGGCCTTCGGGCTCCGAGCGGCGGTAGTCAAATTCGATAAAGACCGGGATGTCACCGCGGTGAAAAAGCGGCGGAAGGCTCAACATCAATGGCTGCTCGTCGGCGTCGGGCACCTCAAAGAGGTAGGTATCCGTCAATTCTTCGCCAGGGGCCAGGGGCACGGAGTCGACCTGCTGTTGTTCCCATTGGCCCTGACGCAGCCGGGCGCCGCCGGTGATCGGCTGGGGCGAAAACTCGGCCCAGTCGATCTCGGCGGTGGCCGGTGCATCGTAGAGCATCGGATGCTCGGCCTGGTCGGTGTCGCGGGCGTCGTGGCGCGGGGTGTAGACGAATTCGTCTTCGCCGACATTGGTCACCGTGACGTCGACGGCCAATACCGGTTCCGGATACTCGAGGGTGGAACCGTCGTCGTCGGTCAATTCGAGGTAGCGCAGATGGTGGCCGTCGTAGTCAAACTCCATGGCGCCCGCCGAAGCGGTAACGTCGGAGGAGACGATTTCGGGCTCTTCGTCGCATCCGATGGCAGCGAGGGCGGCGGCGATGATGAGAGCGGTGAATAGACGGCGGATTCCCGGAGTGTCGGGCATGGCGAAAACCTGCTGCAAAAAAGAGTGCAAACGACATCTGTCGACGTCTCGAACTCGAGGTGGGTCGACGTCGCCGCGAGGTTATCAGAGCATCGATCAAACGGTCAACTCGACAGGACGTTACGCACATTTTCGGTCGGTCCATGTCGATCGGAGGCGACCACTGCCAGACGGAGCGATTCAACGCCGAGTCAGCGCCGTTGGGAGCGGGCGCTGATTTTTGCTAAACTGCCGTGAGATTATCAGCTGGATACGAGTCATCACGACGGACGGGACAAATATGGGATCAGTGGCGCCTCTGATATCGGTGTTTCGCCGCCCGGAAATCTGCGCCGTCGTCGGGGCTTCGCTACTGATGGCGGGGTGTCTCTACGAGTACGACATGGAGCGCCCGGATCGGGAGCGAGGGACGCTCGGCGAGGAACTGCATCATATCTGGATCAAGGATAGTCAGCGGGCGGCGACGAATGCCGACGAAAAGACGGAGTTGCTCGACGAGAACGAAGAGGAGTTTGTCGACGCCGTCGACCGGACGGTGCCGCCCGGAGAAGTTCATGAATTCGATGAGTTTCTGGTGTCGGCCCTGCCGGTCATTGAAGAGGGGTATCTTCCGGCGGTCAGTCGACGACTGCCGCCGATCTTCGAGGAGGCCACAGAGGACCCGGCGCTGATGGCAACGGTCGACGATCCGCCTACCTACGGGGCTCTCGATTACCTGCCGCCGCATCAGCAGGGCCAGACGATGTCGACGGCCGTCAACTACGACGAGAGCCATCGCGTCCTGGGGCATGTCGGCGATGTATTGGTTGCTCACGACGGTCTCGACGATGACGGCCAGTCCGACATCGAAGTTCCGTCGAGCTACAGTGATCTCCTTCGAGCACTGGCCGATGTCGTCGATGAAGAGCCGTCGAAGGACACCACCGAACGGTGGGCGACCACACTGCGCGACCTGTTGATGACGCCGGATAACCGGTATCGCTCCGGCGGCGAGGAGGTGCGCGACAACCACGTGGCGCTCTTTGACGACCGCGGTGTGCCGAAAGTGGCCGTCGACGACGGTGAAGTGCCGGCGCCATTTACCGATTCCGACGGCGACGGACGGGCCGATATCGACCCTGACGGCCGGTTTATGCTCGACAACGGGCAGGTCCTCGACATTGCTCCGATGAGCACCGAGGAGATCGACCATCCGGAGCTGGCGCGCGATATCTGGGGGCGGGTCGTGCTGGACTCCGGCCACCAGGTCTTTGAATACGTCGATATCAGCAATACGGCGCTTCCCTACCTGGTGCGGATGACCGGTGAGTTGGCCGGTCAGGACGTCTTTTCAGAGTTGTCGAATGTGACGCGCAGTCTTCTGGGGCCGACGGTTCCCGGCGACGATGATCGAGGTGAATACCGGGCGTTCCCCGGCGATCATCCCATTGTCGATATTGTGGATGCCATCTTGAGCGGCCTTGCGATCAGCGATCTTCCGGAGGCCGCAGAGCAGACAGCGCGCTACATTCGCCGAGAAGTCGATGAATTGGCCTTTTTGTCGCACGCCGTCGGCGAGGCCGGTGAGACCCTGCTGGAACATCCCGACGTCGACATCTATCCCAACCAGACATTGCTCCACGATCTGCTGGGGGTGATGAGAGAAATTGCCGCCGAGCCGGAATTGTGGGCCGATGTGCTCGATGCACTTCGCAGTCCGGTGATCGAGCGCGGCGGCGAGGCGATGTCGACGCTGATCACGTACCGCGACGAGGTCGCCATTCCCGTCGAGTATCGACCGGGGGCCGATGACGACGCCCAGGGCGATTACGACCAGTGTTTCTACAATTGTCGCGACTCCTACGACATCGGCACCGAGCAGCGCTTCGACTGTATTCGGGATTGCCCAATGGACGAGATATTTTCGGACCCCACCGACTTTGATGCCCCGGAGTCAGAGACCAATCGAAGTCGCTTCCAGCGCCTCTTTCATCTGCTCCGCGATACGACCGGCGTGGAATACGAACTCGATATCGAGGAGATTCAGGAGCCCTGGATCGGCCTCGATGCCGATGCCCTGCCGCCGGTCGTCAGCCTTCCGGGGGCCGCCGAGGCCTTTTTGCGAACCGTCGCCGGAGAGTTGCATCTGGCCGATTATATCAGTGACGATATCGAGGCCTTGGCGTCGATGCTCGAATATCTCCCCGGCATCGACGGCGGTGGCGGCGTGGTGGCCACGGTCCTCAGCGCCGCCAGTGAGTTATTCGGCGTCGGCCTCGACGTCGAGCCGACACCGGACCAGATCACGCGGCTATTCAACCAGCCCAATATCGAGGCCGACTTCGAAGACGAGGGCGTGTATCTCGATATCACAGATCCGACGTGCAAAGATGATTTCGTCATGTCCGATCACCACGCCGACGGATTATTTGCCGCCGAGGCCAGTGGCCTGATCGATGTGATCCAACCGCTGGCGCAGGCCTTTGCCCGTCACGACCGCGAGGAGTTGTTGGCAGAGCTGTTTTTGGTCGTCCACGACCACTACTCCGGCCACGACGATATGTACCACGACGCCCACGGCGATCTATCGCCGATGAAGGCCTCCAATCTCGTCAGCGCCGAACCACCTCTCCAGGAGGTGCTCGACGACGGCACGATTTTCGAGGCCCTCAGGGCGATTGCGCTGTCGACGGAGTCGATGACCGACGATGAGGGCGTGGCCATCGACGAGCGGCTTCGCCAACTGGTGTACCAGTGGATTCGAAATGACGACGGCTACAGTCCGCGCTCTGAACCCTACGTTATCGAACTCAACGACGGTCGGACCCTCGACGAGGTCAGTCGCATCGATGTCATGTTGGATCGCTTCGAGGAGATGGTCGACCGCGTCGAAGACGACGACCAGGTCCGCGACGATCTGGAGAGTGCCGTCGAGAGCTTCTACGACGTGGTGTTGTCGGCCCGGAAAGTCGACGACGGAGAGTACGAATTCGAGGAAGATGGCGTCGTCGTTCTCACCAGCCACTGGCTCGAATACCTCGGCGAGCGGGCCGCCGAGATGGAGCAGCGCGGCGAGCTCGAGCCCTGGCTGACCGAGGACCTGCCATCGGGGCTGCACGACGTCTACACGTCGCGTGGATTCTTTGCCTTTGTGGAGCTCGTCGGGGCGCTGCACGAGGGCGAAGAGGGCCAGGAGTTGATGACCGACGCTCCAGCGTACTTCGCCGACGACGGCCAGCGGGCCGACCAGGTGGCGATGATGCTCTACGGACTCATCGTTCAGACCTTTAATCTCGATGAATTGATGCCCGTCGGTCGATTCGTCCTGGAAGTCCTCGACCCGGATCGCGACATTGCCGTCGAGCCCTACGGCGACCTTCCGAATGGGACGCTGCTGGCGATCATGTTGGAGCGGCTCCCGGAGGTCGACGAAGACGGCACGGGGCTCGACGTCGTGGTGCGCGGGAGTCTCAGTTCCGACAATTACGAGCCGGCCTGGTCGGTACTCGTCGATATTGTACTGCGCTATTTTAGTCCCAACCCGGCCAGTGACGAGCGACTCGGAAGTGACGAGGTTTCGGAGGCGTTAGATGGCATCGGCCAGTGGATCTACGACGACTACGGCGGGTTGGAGCGATTCTACGAGATCGTCGAGATCCGCGGGAATCTGGAACTCGACGATGTCGAGCAGTAATACTACTTGTTCACTTTTTCTCCAGCGTCTCGCAGGCTCAGATGCGCGGTCTCGGCGTCAATGGCCACGTGAGGATGCCTTTTGGTATCATCTACGGTCCAATCCCAGGCAGCGCAGGGCATATCGGGGCCTCAAAGAGC
>LFFM01000218.1_pt1 | contig 38728 bp, 47 predicted proteins | sample 643131 | NCBI WGS metagenome assembly LFFM01 (sample SAMN03777445, study PRJNA286221) | soda lake metagenome | biome: soda lake; feature: Kulunda steppe; material: water; isolation source: sample Tc-Br brine of Tanatar trona crystallizer | place: Russia: Kulunda steppe | collected 2011-07
CGTCGGCGATTTTTGCGGTCACTACCTCGCCGTCTTGAATGTCGTCGGCCACTACCGGCCAATCTACTTTTGCCTCGTCGAGCGCGTCGGTCTCGGCTTTGCGCGCTATGTCGCCGTCGTCCTCGGGGGGTTCGGCGACAAAACCTCGCTCGACCGAAAACACGTTAAACAGTATTTCGCTCGAAAACCGGCGGTCGAGAATGTTCTCGGTCGCCACGGTCGTCTCGTCCGCACGCCGGTAGACTGCGGCGATTACCGTCCCGACGAGGCCCCGCGTGCTCGGCGGTGCGGGGTTTCGTACCTTATGCGGGGGTTCGCCGATAAGTTCGGCCGGCTCGCCGCTCTCGACTGCGAGAGCGCCGTCTGTGTCTACATACACGAGGTCGTACCTCGGCCTGTCGGCGTCGGCAGGCGGCAGTTCGACCTCGTCGGTCGGCGATTCGACGCTCACGAGCGACGCGTTTACGTACGCCGTCCACGGTGTCGGTACTCGTATCGTTTGGTCGCCGACGAGTTCGGCGGCCCCGCCCTCGACGTGGCCGAAACCACGGAACAGGCGGATTAGCTGATTACGGTCGAGCGCGTGTAGCGGCTCGCCCTTTTCGTATTCTAATTCTTGCATTATAGTTGTGTTATCGGTGTGCTAAGGTCGTCTATCAGTTCGTCTCGTGTTTGGTACTCATTCGCTCGCGCTAAATAAGTCACGTCGAGAGATAAGAGTACGGGGCCGGGCGACCGGGTGTTCACGGTTCCCGATTCGACGGCCACCCAAAAGCCTGATTCGAGCCGCACGTCGTCGCCGGGAACGATTTTAACGAGGCGACTCTCGACCTCGGCTCGTTCTGTGAGATATTCGCGGACGAACGGGTCGCCGCCGAGCGTCGTCCCTATCGCGTTCGTCCCGGTGTATTCAATCAGTTTTCGCAGGTCGAGATACCGGTCGAGGCCCGTTTGACCGTCCGACGAGAGCGTTCCCCCGTCCTCGCCGCCGAGCGTGCTACCGTCCTCGCCGCCGAGAACGAACGTCGTCGTCGTTTCGACTACCGACTCGTCCGTGAAAAACTCAAATTCGAGCGTCTCGGTCTCGCCACGAATAAACGTCGGGTGATCGGAACCGACGAGCGCGTTCGCTAATACGCCGTCTATCTCCCACGAGATATTTCGGTAGCGGCTCACTGTCCTAACCCTCGTGAGCGAGACCGTCTACGTTGGTCTCGGTTACTTTGTTCGACGACGACCTGAGCCTCGTCGTGAATTACTCGGTCGAGCGTCTCGTCGCCCGTCTCGACGACGACTCGCAGGCCCGAAAGCGCGCTCGAAACCTGCGCGGCTACGTCGCCCGACGCGGCCCCGCCGAACTCGTCCGACCTGTCGAGCGGGACGACGGCCTCGGGACCGGCCTCGCCTATCATGGCGAGCGTGGCCCCGTTCACGACGCCGCCGTCTGCGAGCGCCGGTATGTTAATCTCGTGACCGGCGAAAACTTCCTCGCCGCCGACCGAGACCGCGCCGATAGTGTGCTCGAACGGCAGGCCCATAGCCTCGTTAATCGCCGTGCGAATCTCGTCGCCGACACGTTCGGCCATGCCGCCGAGCGCCGCTATCACGTCGTCCACCCAGTCGGTTACGAACGTGAGCAGGTCGCCGAACCCGCCGCGGAAAAACTCGCCTATGTCGTCCATAACGTCGTCGAACCACCCGCTCACGTCGCCGAGGACGCCGGCGATATAGCCGACGAGGCGTTCCCCCCATGACTCGACGAACTCGAACAGGCCCGAGAGCGTACGTCGTAGGAACGCGCCGACGAGCGTCCACGCCGCCCGCCAGTCGCCGCGTATGAGCGCGAGCGTTACGCGGATAGTCGTCGCCGCCGCGTCGAGCACGGTCGAGATTATGCCGCCGATAGCGTCGAACACGAACTCGGTTACTGTGAGAATCTCGTCGCCGAACCGGTCCCAAAGGAACGCCGCCGCGCGTAGGAACGGCCGAATAATCCGCATACCGAACGCGGCGAGCCTTTGAAGGTCGGCGAGCAGTACCTCGACGGTCTCGGCGGTCTCGCTCACTATCGCCCCGAGGTGAGTTTCCCACACGTCGCCGACTATTTCGAGGAACGGCTGAAACACGTTCTCGCTTATGAACTCGAACGCGTCCACGTAGACGGCCGTGAGCGTCGTAAGGACGCCGAGGACGGTGTCGAGAACCGAGCGCATACGTTCGGCCAAAGAACCGAACGAGCCGCTCACGTCGTCGCTCTCGTCCGTGAGCGCGCCGAACGCCGTCTCGGCGAGCGAGCGCAGGGCGTCGAGGTTCTCGCCGACTATCCCGAACACGCGCTCGCCCTGCTCGGCGAACGTCTCAAAGTGCGGCCGCAGGGTTTCGAGGTTTTCCTCGACCTCGGCTCGCCACACGTCGAACGCCTCGCGTAGCGTGTCCGCCGCGGCCCGTAGTTCGTCCATGCTCGGCATGAACCGCTCGAACGCCGACCGCGCGCGGCTCACGAGGGCGTTAACCACGTCGGCGACGCCTAAGAAGTTCGTCCGGTATGCCGCCGCGAACGCGCCGGCCGCGGCGATAGCCACGCCGAGCGGTCCCGACACGAACGCACCGACCGCGAGCGCGAGGCCGCCGACGACCGAGACGAGCAGGCCGATAGTCGCCGGCAGGTCGTCGAGCGAACTATTCCACTCGGCGAACGTCGAGAGCGCCGACCGCGCCACGCCGAGCACGTCTCGAATGGCCGGCGCGAGCGTTTGACCGACGCCTATCCCTATGTCTACAATTTGGTCACGCAGTAGGCCGAACTCGGCGTTTAGCGTGTCCATTTGGTTTTCGGCGACCTCGCCCGCCGCGCCGCCTGCGTCGTCGAGTTCGCTACGGTACTCGCCGAGTGCGTCGGATTGACCGAGCAGGGCGACCACGCCCTCGCGCGTCCGACGCGTAAAGCCCATCTGTTGAAGGGCGAGGTTTTGCTGTTCGGTACTCATGTCGCCGAGCGCGCCGTCGAGTTCCCCGATTACGTCCGAAAAGTCTCGCATTTCGCCCTCACTGTCGAACACCTCGACACCGAGTTCCTCGAACGCCTCGCGGTTCTCATTCGCGCCCTCGGCGAGCGTGAGCAGGGTTCGGTTAAAGACCTCGCCGGCCCGCGAGCCTTTGATACCCTGATCGGCGTATGCCGCGAGCGCGGCGACACCGTCGTCTAAGTCGATATTAAACTGTCTCATGGCCGCGCCGGCTTTCGCAGTCATGGCCTCGCCGACCTGCTCGACGCTCGTGTTTGCTAACTGGTTCGCCTTAACGAACGTGTCGGCCACGTCGTTGTAATCGGCGACCTCTTTACCGAGCGCGCTCGCCGAGTCGGTTAGTATGTCGGTCGCCCGAGCCATGTCGAACTGTCCGGCCTGCGCGAACTGCGCCATGTCGTCGAGTACCTCGACCGATTCGGCCGCTTCGAGACCTGCCGAGGCGAGGAAAAAGTACGACTCGGCGGCCTGCTCGGCCGAGAACTGCGTGGTCTTAGCCACGTCTCGGGCCGTGTCCTGCATGGTCTCGCGCATGGCGTCGTCCACGTCGCCCATTATGGCGAGCGATTCGGTCATAGCCTCGTCGAACGAGGCGAACGCGGTCACGGACCGAGAGATACCGGCCGCGCCGAGCGCCGCGAGCGCCGCGCCTGCCGCGCCGACGGCGTTCCGAAAGTTCACGAGCGAACTCTCGGCGTCCATCATTTGACCGGTGAACTGCTCGACGCCTTGACTATTGACCTCGACGGCCATTTGTTTGTCTACGCCGGGCGAGAACGCCATGCGTTAGCTCACCCGAGCGAGAGCGAGGCTTTTCCGGCCTCGCCCTTTTTCATACGATTCGCGTAGTCTTCGAGCAGTTCGTTATCTCCCTTTCGCGGGACGGCGCGGCCTAACGCGGCCCCTCGACGCCCTCGCCCGTTTTGCTGTGTTTTTCGTATCATGTTCTGAATTTCGCCGTCCACCCGGCGGCCCTCAAGTAGCCGGCGAATCTCGGGAACCGTGAGGTTCGGTATGTTCTCGTAGTCGTAGCCGGCCTCGTGTAACACCCATTCGACGCGGGCTTTCAGTTGCCACGGCTCGAATTTCCCTGCACGGCCTCGACGAGTTCGTTCGAGTCGCTAATCATGCCCTGCGCGTAGCCGAACCCGCTCGCGTTCATAAGCGCCATGAGTAGCGGGTCGAGACCGAACGCTTTGATTTCGTCGAGCGACTCGACGCCCTCGAAATTCGGCTCGACGTAAAACCGTTTGAGCAGTTCGAGAATACCCTCGTCTTTGAGCGCGCTCGGGTCGCCCGACTGCGGCAGGTACTCGTTCGCGTCGCCCTGTCGTAGCGGCCGAACACGCACGTAGTCGTCCCGGCCCGGCAGGCGCTCGTAGACCGGCAGAACGCCGCCGTCGGCGTCCCTTTGAATAGTAAAGTCGTCGAGCGAGGCGATAGCCTCGGGCGGGACCTCGCCGCGCGTGTCGGGCGCGTCGGGTTCGGTGGTCTCGACTGCCGCGGCCGTTCCGCCGTCGGTCTCGGTTCTCGTGTCGTCGTGAACGTGGTTTCGGCTCATGTCTGTGGTTCCGTATCGCAGTTTTTCGTTTATGCCGCGGCCTCGACGGTCACGGTCTCGCCCGTGAACGTGTTGTCGAGGCTCATAGCCGCCTCGCCGGCGGTTTTCGAGACGCCGCCGTAGTCCGTGAGCCGCGCGTCCACGGCCGTAAGCTCGCCGCCCGTAAGTTGCCACGTGATCGACGAGCCGACCGCCCCGAGAGCCTGCTCGGCGTTTTTGACGCTCTCTGTCGGCCCGACGACGGTCGTCGAGACCTCGGCCGTACGGTTCCCGGCCGAGATACCCATGCGCGGCGTCCCTATCTGTTCTCGCATGTCGAGGTCGTTCGTCACGCCGAACTCGACACTGTTCAATTCGTAGGCGAGCGACTCGCCGTCGTTCCGCGTAATCTCGTCGTCGAGAATGGTCTCGTACGCCGTCCCGATAGCCTCGGCCCGACTGCCCTCGCCGAGTGCGGGAACGCCCTCGTCGCCCTCGCCGTGGCCGTAGTACGCGGCCCCGCGAATGACTGCGAGGTCCTCGCCCTCGGTCTCGCTCACAGTCACGTCGCCGTCGGGGTTCCCCTCGAAACTGATAGCGTCGAGGTCGTCGAATGTTTCCACTGTATCGACGGGCGTTTCGCCGTCGAGCGTGACCGTCTCGCTCGTCTCGCCGTCCTCGCTTTCGAGCGTCACGTCGAACGTGTCGGTCGTCTCGCTCGACGAGAGCGTGAGCGTGGTCGCCTCGGCCGGTTGGTCAATTTGATACTCGCGTGTTTTCTCGAACGCGTAGCTCAGTTCGACGACGACAGGCTGTTCGCTCGACGGGTCGCCATTGAACGAGACCGACTCGACACGGCCGCCCTCGGCGACGAGGTAAAGCCGCGTGTCTTTCGAGACCTCGCCGTTTACCGTCTCGCCCGGCGGTAGCGCCGTGTTCGTCTCGCGGACGAGTAGCGAGTGCGTGTTCGGCAGGTCGTTGTTCGCGTCCCGAATAATCCCGTCGCCGCTCGGGTCGAGCGGGTCGCCCTCGGCGTCCACCGGGAACCTTTGAAGGTCGTATTCGACCGTAATCTCGTGGTCCTCGGGGCCGTTATGGAATGTCGTAATGTCGGCCGAGCCGACGCCGCGGCGTTCCTCGACGCCGGGTTCGGGCGACCATTCAATGCTCGGGATGTTATCAGAGAAAAACATGAACTCGGGGTCGGCCGGGAACAGGCCCCTCGTCGTCTCTCTCGCCACTTCTATACGCTGGTTCCGTAGTGCGCCCTCGTCTGTTGCCATAAGTTAGTTATCCTCGGTTTCGTCGTCGCTCTCGCGTTCGTCTTTTGCCACGGTCACGCCCTCGCGTGTCTCGACGAGGAACTCGCCGACTGCCGCGGGAACCCGCGCCCGGCCCTCGTCGTTAAACTCGACGGCGCGCGGCTCGGTGTCGGTTCCGTCGAACGCCGCGAGCACGTCGTCGCTCGCTATGCGCCGCGTGGCCGTGTTCTCGTTTTGTAGTATCATGCGATTCGTTCGCTTGCTCGCTCGGCTCTTGAACAGGGCGAACTCGTCTATGTGACCGCCGTCGTTCGCGGTCGTCGTCGAGTAAATCGCCGGCCTGCTCGTCGGCCGTGCGGGTTCGCGGTATTCGGTTATCCCGGCCCCGCGTGGCCGGTTATGCGTCTATCGTTCCGGCACTTCCATAAATCTTTGCGGCCCGACGCGGCCCGGTGCGGCCCTGCCGGACAAACCGATACTATTATATCCCCTTGCGATATACAATGTAGTGTAGAACGACCATGAACTCGCAAAAACTCACCGCAGACGAAAGCACCGAACTCGAAAACACCGTCGTCGCCGCCAAAGGCGTTAAAGCCGGTTTCCGAACCTCGAAACCGTACGCGAAAGAGGCCGACGACGGCCGGGTGTTCGTCGGCTACTCGACGAGCCACACGTACGGCCGCTCGAACGGTCTCGACGAACTAAACGCCGAGAGCGACCGAACGTTCGTTCGCGCATACTCGCCGCACGGTGGCAAAAGTTGGGCCTGCGAACCCGCCGAGGAACTCGACGAGGACGACGCCGAGGCCCGACTCGTCGAGGGCGTCGAGGTAGTCATGCCCGACGGCTCGACCGGGACCGTTACCGAGGCCGACTACTTTACAAAACTCGACGGTGCGAGCGCGTCGTTCGGCCTGATTCACACGAGCCGACTCGTCGAATACCTCGCCGCCGGCGTGGCCTCGTTCGTGGCCGACGCCGAGGACGAGCAGAACGACGAGGACGACTACGTGAGCGTCCGATTCGACGGCGCAGTTCGTAAGTTCGCCGAGGGCGAGGCCCGCGTCGAGGCCATGTACGGCGACGAACTCGCGCAGGCCGCCTTTTCGCGGTTCTCGTCCGTCGTCCGCGTGACCTCGGCAGACGAGGCCGCGGCCGTGTTCCGCGTGCTCGACCGAGTCGAACAGAACGAGAACCTCAAAACGAACCAAAAAAGCGCAGTTCGCCGCGTGAAAGCGCGCATGGTCTCTGCCGAGGCTATCCTACTCGACACCGACGAACCCGAGCAGGACGACGAGGGCGACGACGAGCCGCGTCTCGTGACCGACGGCGGCGAGGACGTGTCGCTCACGCCGACTAACGAGTTCGAGGACCTCGACGAGGCGAACGAGGCCGGCGGCCGGGGTTTGTACGACGCACTCGACGAGGCCCCGACGCGGGCGAACCTGAAAGCTGTCGAACTCGAAAACGTGTTCACAGATAACGAGCGCGTGGTCTCGCTACGGCTACGCACGCCGACCTCGTGGCTCTCGCCCGAAGCTATCGGCGCGCTCGACGAGTTCGACGCAGGCGTAGAATACCTCGGCGAGGACGGCCGCCTGTTCGGTCACGAATGGCTCGTTTACCTGCCGGCATAGAAAAGACGACGCGGCCCGCCGCGGCCCCGCGCGTTTACCTGCGGTCTCGGTACTCGTAACGAACCTCGCCACGGTAGCGGAACATGGTCTCGGCCTCGGGGTCGCCCGGCGGTTCCGGCATGAACTCGCGGCCGAGCCATGCGATATATTTGTACTCGGGTGCGGCGACGCTCTCGTGCTCGGCGACGAGGTAGTGGTCTCGAACGATTCGAGCCGCCTCGTCTACGAACGCGTCTACGGCGCTCTTAGGGTTCACACCGTCGAGAACCGACCGCGTGGCCCATGCGTTCACTTGAACCGTTCCGCGCCTGTCAGACGTAGGTCCCGAGCCGTCCGGTGATATTCCCGTGAACCCCGTGTCGGATAGCGCGCTCTCGTCGTCCGGGCCGAGCGTGACCTGCGGCGCGGCGAGGTCGCTATCACGCCACCCGGTACGCAGGTCCGGCGTAATGCCGTGCGTGTTCGAGGCGTCCCATTCGGCGGCGAGCAGGGCGCGCAAAACTGTTTTCGGGTCGTTTCGTGTCATTCTATCACCTCGGCGGTCGCCTCGACGAGGCCGTTCGACTGCGGAACCACGAGCCGAACCGCGAGAACCTGACCGCTCGACCGTTCAATGTGCGAGCGCGGCGCGGCGTCCGGGCCGCCCGCGAGATTCTCGACGGCGTCGTGTGTGTCCGGCAGGTAGACACGTAGGTCGGTAGACGGCCGTGAGGCCGCGCTATCGCGTTCGGTCGTCGAGTCGCCCGTACTGCGTACCGAGGCCGGGACGTTCTCATACGGCGAGCCTGCGCGGTCTATGCGCCCGCTGTCTGTGTCGCCGTGAGCGCCGTCGCCGACACGGTCCTCGTCGCCGAACTCGTAGTTACGAACCGTTACGTGCTCGCCGAGGTCTCTGCGGCCTGCGTGGCGGCGTACTGCCGTGGTTATATTTGAGTTCATGAGTCACACCGGGAACGTTTCAATCGACGCCCGCAGGTTCCCCGTATCGACGGGCGCTCTTTTTTTCGCCTCGCGTTCAATGGCGAGGGCGAGTCGCCGCGTGAGGTCGTCGAGGTCTCGCGCTCGTCGAGCATGGCGCTCGAATTCGGTCTGAAACACGTAGCGAGCGGCCGGGAATAGGTAGGGTTGTGCTTCCATGCGCGAGGTTCCGAACTCGACGTAAGCGCCGTATTCGGTCGCCGTACCGACGACATAGCGCGCGTCGCCAGACCACCCGGTGCGTATCGTTTTAAGCGCCTTTATCGCCTTTCGAGCGCCGGTTATCTTCATTCCCATGCCGCGCGCCATGTTACCGGCCTCGGTGGTCGTTTACCGGCCCGAACGCCTCGAACGTCGAACCCTCTTTCGACGTGAGCAGGGCGTCGGCCGTGTCCATAAACAGAACCATGCGGCCGTAGCGCGTCTCGCGCAGACCGTCGGCGTCGAGAGCCGCCTCGCTTTCGCCGAGGCCACCGCCTGCGAACGAGACAGACGCGTCGCCGGCGTCCACGTCGTCGGCGTGCGGGTATGGCGCGTGTAGGACGTGAGCGGCCACCCACGGCTCGAACGAGGCGAGTTTTTCGACCTCGTCGTAGCCGCCCGCGGTTTTCTCGAACCGCTCGGTCACGAAGTCGGCGGCCACGTCGAGAGCGACCGAAATAGCCGCGTCCTCGCGGGCTTTGTTCTCGTCGCCCGGGTCGAATATCTCGCGTACGTCGTCGGCGTCGGTTCCTCGGTCGGTCGCCATGCGGTTAGTCCTCGCTCACGACGGCGAGCAGTTCGGCGCGTAGCCGGTCCTCGCCCCAGTTCCCATTCATCTCGTCGAACTCGCGGGCCATGCCTCGCAGTTCCGAATAATCCGCGTCCTCGACGGCGTCGGCAGTGAACCCGCCGTCTGCGGCCTCGTCCTCGTCGCCGCTCTCGGCGTCCTGCTCGGCTTGTTCGGTGTCGGCGTCCGTCTCGTCGTCTGCCGGGGCCGCGTCGCCCTGCGTGGCGTCCTCGTCCGTCTCGTCGGCAGTGTGCCGCTCGAACCTGTCGGGGAACGCGTCGAGTTCGTTCTCGGTCGGTGTGATCGGCGAGCCGACCTCGTATTCGGTTTTTCCGCGTCCCTCGTAAAAGCGAATATGGCTATCATGAATCACTCGGTGCGTATGGTCGTCGGTCTCGTCGGTACTCATACGAGCGAGATTACACAGACCAAAGATAAAGCGTTTTGGACGGCCCTACGCGGGGCCGCGAGGTGTCGCCGGCGTTATCCGGCGAGGCCGGTCATGTGAACGACGCCCGACTGTGCGGCGTCGTCCGACTTAATAACCGGTGTCATGCTCGCCATGACTTTCATGTGAGTAACGAACCCGTCGTTCGACTCCCACTCGACGTTTTGCATGTCCGACGCGACGGCGAGTTCGACCACGTCCTCGGTCGGCAGGAAACAGACCGCCTCGCCGTCCGGCAGGGTCGGGGCCTGTCGCATGTCGAGTACGTCGCCGAACTCGTTTGTGAGCCGTTCGAGCAGGCCGCGCTCTTGATCGGTTCCGGTGTCTCGGCGGCGTAGCTCTTGCCACGCGCCGCGGCCAAAGTAGACCCATGCAGGCTCACCCATAGGGCCGTATTCGTTATCTTCGAGCGTCTCGACGAGGCCGATAACGTCGTCTCGAATCTCGTCGGTTCCGGTGTTCTCGTCCGTCCAATTGTTACCGGTCGTCGTGTTCCGGTCCGGGTGCGTACGCAGGCCGGGAACGTCGTAACCCTCGACCTGTCCCGTCCACCCGTCGAACACGAGCGAGTCGAGACCTTCGCTCACTTTGCGCGCCGCTTTGCTTTGGTTACTCGTGTCGAGGCCCGTCCCGCGCTCACGCGAGGCGAGCAGGTGTCGGTGCGGGATGTGAAACGACTTGTGTACGATCGGCAGAGGAACGCCGTGTAGCGAGAACGTACTGCCGTCCTCACTGCTCGACGTTTCCGCGCCCATGTCAATATCAGGCCCCGAGAACTCGTTTGTACCCTGCCACTCGTGAATGAGCGTCGAGAGGTCCTCGTTAATGGTGAGACCGGCCTCGCGCAGGTCGTTCACTACGACGAGTTCTTTCTGTGCAATTTGAATGAGCCGCTCGTCGAGCGAAATCCATTCGTCTTTTTGTAGCTGTGCGTTCGCGCGGAACGTCGCCGTCTGCTCGGCCGCGTTTGCGACCATTTGCTCGTGTCCGTTCGAGCGAGCGTGAGCGAGGCGCGCCTGCGCGCTAAACTGTCCGAAACCACCGCCACCGGCGAGACTGCCGGCGGGCGACTGGTTCGCGTTACCTGTTGGGGTGCGTATGCTCATATTAGAGTACCTCGACGTTACCGTATTCGACTCCCTCGGTCGCGTCTGTGTCCTCGACGACCTGACCGAACCGATCGGCGGGAATATCGGTTCCCGGGTCGTCGTCGAAGACGGTCAAATAACCGTCGTCGTCGATGACTACGTAGTCGTCCTCGACTGCGTCCTCGCCGGCCGCGAACGGCAGGTCGAGAATCATGCCGGGGAGCGGCGGCATGAGTTTAAGCCGAGCGCCCTCGTCGAGCGTGTCGGCTTTGGTTTTCGACGGGTCAATAGGGAGGCCGACCACGAGGCCGCCCGGTCCGCCGACATACGCGCCGTCGGCGCGCTCGACGAACTGCCCTGATTGAACCTCCGCGCCCGCGTCGCCCTCACGGTTCGGGACGTAGTCGTGCGGGTTTTTGACTACGATACTCGCGCCACCTCGTGCGAATGGGTTAGTACTCATGGTTTAGTCGCCCCCTGCGGCCCGCTCGTCCATAGTCGTGAGCGCGCCGACTGTTCCGGCGTACTCGTCGGCGTCGTTTTTGAGAACGTCCGCCGGGTTCCCGCCTGCTCCGGCCTGCGCGAGGTAGTTCGCTCGGTTTCCCTGCGGGCCGGGGTAGTCCTGCGAGGCCCCGCTCGAACTGCCGAACGCCTCGGCCATTGTTTCGAGCGCGGTGTCGGGGTAGTCCTCGGTGTTTCCGACGAGGTCCTCGGCGTCGTGGTCGGTGTGAGCCGCCACGGTCTCGGCGAGAGACGCTCGCTTTTCGTTCCGCTCGGCCTCGAATTTCTCGCGCAGGGTGTCGTTCTGCGATTCGAGTCGTTCGAGACGTTCGAGCAGTTCGTCGTTCGCGTTCGCGGCCGGGTCGTCTGCGGCGGTCCCGTCCGCGCCGTCTGTGCTACTGCCGTCGTCGCCGCCGTCGTCGTCGTTCGACTCGACCGTGTCCGCAAGCGCGGTAAGGTCGTCGTCGTCCCATTCGCGTAGGGTTTCGAGGTCGAACGCCGAGTTTTCGGCGAGTTCGTTAATATCGTAATCAGTCATGTTCGTGTTTTCCGTCTGTTCGCCGCCCTGCTCGCCGTCGCCGACATGCTCGCCGCACGAGCACGGTCCGGGCGAGCACTCATTCGAGGCGCTCGACCGATTAACGGCCAAAGAGAGCAGTTTTGTAGCGCGCCCGACGAGGCCCTCGGGACTATCGGCCTGCGCCGTAGCGCCGGCGTGAGAGCCGTCGAGTAGGTCGTCGAGCGTCGCCGAGTTCGCCGCCGAGTACGGCGCGCCGCACCCGTCGGACCACGAGCACGCGCCGCGCTCGTTCGGCAGTAGCGCGAGGTGGTCCGGCAGTAGGTCGGTCTGCGCCGTCTCGTACGGTTCGCCGTTATGCTCGCCCTGCGTCTCGACCGGGATGTGAAAATAGCCTGTCGAAACGTCGAGTTCGTCGCCCGAGGCGATTCGCTCGACACTCTCGACGGCGAACGAGCCGACGGTCTCGACTGCCGCGAGGTCTATCCATGCCTCGCCTGCGAGACCGCGGTCGCTCATTTCGTCGCCCGGCGTCGGCAGGTCCGTACGAGCCTCGACATTTAGGACCATGCCGACGTGCATTTGTTCGACAAATGGCGTCTGATTCGCCGTTACAAAGTTCGGGAACCCGTCGGCGGTCTGTCCGTCTATCGGGTGGCCCGACGGGTCGGCCGGGGCCATGTTCGCGGCCTCGGTTCCGGTCTCGGGCGGCGCGGTCACGGGTTGTCCGTTCCACCCGGGCGCGCTCTTTTGAATCTCGTCGTAGCCGACGAAACCGCCGTTAAGGACGCCCTCGCGTACCAAAACGACCGGGGCCACGAGCCACTCGCGGCCGCGTAGCGTTTCGACTCGAACCTCGTCGGCGGCAGGGTCGGCGTTATGCGTGGCGAATATAGTCATACGGTCCTCGGTCGGCCCGCCCGCGGCGAACGCCGCGGTCGTTCACTACTTTAGACCACTCTCGCTTAACTTTTTGCCTCGGGCCGCGCGGCCCCGCGCCGGGCCGTGTGAGAACCTGTCGAACCCCGAGATTCATACACTCGAACCGATAAGTAGCCGAACATGGCGACCGAACCGAACGGCCACGACACGCGAACAGTGAGCGAACGAGCGGCGACGAGACTAAACGGCGAGGTTCCGACCTGCCGACGGTGCGGCGTCGAGGTCCCGGCGGCCGACGCGCTCGCCTGCGTCTCGTGCGGGTTCGACGTTCGAACCGAACACCGGGGGAAGTTCCGGTTTTGGGGAACGATTACCGGCCTGCTCGTTATGACTGTCGTCGGGATACCGCTCGCCGTGCTCACGGGCGCGGCGGCTCTGCGCCACCGTCGAGAACTGAAAAAAGGCGTCGTCGAGTAGTCGAGGCGACCTACGCGAGCGGCTCGGGCGGCTCGGGCGGCGCGAGGACGCCGATACGGTCGCCCCGATCGGTCTTTTGGCCCCGACGGCCGCACCCGAGACACTCGAACGTATGCGAGTCGTAGGCGCTCGCCTCGTTAATCCACCCGTTCACCGTACGCGTAGCGACATGGACGACCTCGCCGCCGCACTCGCCGCAGTTCTCGCGGGGTTCCTCGTCGGCGAACTCGTCCTCGGCGTACGTCGAGGGCGCGGGCAGTTCCTCGCTCTCGTCGTCGGCCTGCTCGACCTCGACGCCGGCCACGCCCGGCGAGCCGCCGAGGTTCCGGTAGTCGGTGAACGTGTCGGGGTCTATGTGCGCGGCCGTCGCCGTGCGGATACTCACGCCGTCCTCGAACTGCGCGACTTTCATTAGGTGGCCGTCCTCGCGCTCGAACTCGGCCGAGAGCGCGTTCGCGTCGAGGAACGCCGACTCGCGGGCGAGTTTAATCTCGACGTTCACGAGTTCGCCCTCGAACGTGCGGCCGTCGTCGGTCTCGACGGCTACATGGTCGCCCGGGGCCGAGCCGTCGAACGTGGTAAAGAGGTTCATGCGAGCGGTGCGAGCGTAGTCGGGTTGTATGGTCGAGTTCATGGTCGTTCACGGCGGGGGTGTCCCGCCTTACTACTACGTCTATTCCCTACCTACTTAAACATATCGCAGGGCGATATAGGCCCGACGTAGGGCCACGCGGCCCCGCTACGTCGGCGACTCGGTCGGCCCTGCTCGGTCGCTTTGTATCGGCAGGTAGGTACAACGACAGTTAGGATGTACCGGGATAAGCCCTCGAACGTCCGAAATAGTGAACTCGGTCGCTTCGAGCGCCTCGCACTCGGGACAGACGCGGTTATCGCCCGCAGTCACGAACTCGGCGAGGACGCGGACGCCGTCGATACGCGCGCCCATGTCCTCGTAGCGGTTCAAAGCCGCCTCGTTATGCGCTCGAATGGTCTCGGTTCGCGCTATCAGACGGCCACGGTGTAAGCCGACTTTATCGACGCGGTCGTTAAGCCTGCGAGCGATTTTACGCGGGTTCTCGCCCTGCGTAAAGCCGTCCGTGAGTTCCCGAGTCATAGACTGCGCCATGCTCTCGGTCACGCCGTCGAGTTCCTCGAACGCCCTCGTGTATAACATCCCCGCGCCGTCTACGTGGCGCGTCGCCCGGAACACGTCGTCGAGCATTTGATTCGGCGGTATAATGTCCTCGTTCACCATAGCCGCGTCTGCGTGTTTAACGCCCTTCTCGTACGACGAGCGGATATACACGTTCTGCCATGAACGGTCTGCGATACTCTCTCGACCGTCGTGTAACGAGCGTTCGAGAATCCCGCGGTTTACCTGCCGGTCGAGGTAGTCGTTAAACTCGCGTACTTTGCGGTCGTCCGACGGGAACGCGAACATCCCCGGGTCCGGTGGTTCAATGTTTATCCCCGGGTCCGCGAGCGCCTCGAACGACGCGCGAGCCTCGGCCTGCGAGGTGAACCCGAGCGCCCGAGCGCCCTGCTCGCTTTGGGCCGCGAGGCCCCGCGCCGAGGCCGCGTTCGCCCGCGGGTTCCGCGAGAGACCGAACGCGTCGTTATCGACTATGCCCTCGACGAGCGCGCCCTTCAAAGCGCGGAACCGTCGATACATTTCGCCGCTGTAACGGTCACGTATCGTTTTTGTACCTGTCGGGTCCGCCGACGAATGCGGCCACGGCGCGCTACGCCGCCCGTCCTCGGCGTTCGTGACCATGTCGCCCGTGATCGGCCGGCCGTGTTCCTCGGCGAACGCTACGAGGCGCTCATGGCCGCTATGAATGTGGCCCTCGTCGGCGGTAGGTAGCGCGGACATGTTAGTAGTCGAACTCGCTCGCCGGGATTTTTGCGCGGGTTCGCGCCATTAGACGCCCCCGTCTGTGGCTACGTCGGCGAGCGGCGAGTCGTCGCCGAACAGGTCTTCGAACGCGCCGCGGTCCTCGTCCGTCTCGTCGGTCACGTCCTCGTCGCCGTCGTTCGGCAGGTCGCCGAGGTCCGTCTCGCCCTCGTCGCCCGTGAGCGAGGTCTCGCCGCCTCTCTCGGGGTCCCAGTCGAGAACCTTTTCGCGTATCTCTGCCGGCGTGGCGAGGTGAGCAGGGTCGCCCATAGGCGCGGCAGTGGCGAGCGCCTGCGCGTTTTTCTCGCGTAGCTCGGCCCGTTCGAGTTCGTTTAGCTCGAACAGTTCCGGCCACTCGACCGTATAGGCGTCTCCCTGCGGTTCCGGCAGTATGCCGAGAGCTATCAGGCGGTCGAGGACGGGCCGCAGTATTCCCGGCTCGCAGAACTGTTCGCGCCGTTGTTTGACGCGCTCGTAAAAGCTCGCCCTGTCCTGCGTGCTCGCTAATTCCCCGCGTTCGGAACCCGTGAGCATACGTAGCGGGATACCGGTCTCGCCGGCTATCAGTTTCAATATCTGCTCGACGACGCCGCTCGGGTCTACGTCCTGCCCTTCTATCTCTTTCATTTCGACGTTCGACGTACGCAGGACGCTACGCAGGTCGTGTATCATTTCGTCGCCCTGTTTGGCGAGGTCCTCGGCGTCGGGCGGCGTTCCCTCGCCCGTGTAGTTAAGTTGCATTTTTCGGTCCGCGCCGCGCCAAAACATTTCTGCCGAGCCACCGACCACTTTTTCGAGGTCGTCGATTCGGTTTAACACCGCTTCGAGCCGCGGTCGCCCGAATATCTCGTTTTCGAGAACGCCCTCGGCGATATGAATAACGCGCGAGTGGTGAACCGTGTCCGTGCGGCTCGTTTGGTGAGCACTAAATTCAATTTGGTACTTATCAGGTAGGCCAAAACGCGGGTTTCGAGGGTCCTCGACCGGGGTTAGTGTTCGAACTCTCGACTGCGAGAACGTCGCCATATACGCGAGGTCGTCCGGCCCCGGTTCGTCTTTCGTTTCGAGGACCGACCGGTGCGTGTCGTCGGTCGCCGCGCCGTCGAGCGTGACCTCGCCGTCTACGTCGCCGCCCGCGAGACCGAGGAACAACAGGCCGTACTCGCCTATCCCGGTCACTTTATCGGCCCGTTCGAGGTAGTGTAAGAGCCGGTGTTCGTCGAAAAGGTACTCGACAGCCTGCTCGAACTCGGTTTCGGCCTCGTCCTCGACGCCCTCGTTCGCGTCGTCTACGATAGTCGGACGAGACGACCATGCGGCCTGAGGGTAAGCGTTCACGACGCGCCGCGCTATGTCGTTCCGCAGGTAGCGCGCGAAATAGTCCTCGGGCTGTGGTCGGCGTTTGTAGCCGAGCACGGCGTAGTAGTCTCGGTCGGTTCCGAACGCGAGGCCGGCGTTCCGGGCGACCATGTACCGCTTTGCGAGGTTCGTGTCGCCTGCGGCGGCGGCGTGGCCTAACATCATACTGTCGAGCGCCGTCGTCGGTGGCGGCGCGGCGTCGCCGAGCGTCGAGACCGGCGAGACGTTCGCGGTCTGCTCGCCCGAGTCGGCCGTTTCGCCGTCGGTGTCGTTCGCACTACTCATACGGACGGCTATCGGGACGGCTCGAACTTAGTCTTACGCCTCGGGCCGCCTCGGGCCGCGCAGGGCCGCGAAAAAGAGTCGTCGTTCGTCGGTCTTACAGGTAGTGCTCGCCCGACTCGACGCGGTCGGCGAGTTCCTCGCGGTTCTCGGTAAAGTCGTTCGCCTCGACGAGGCGGAGGTCTCGCTCGGCCACGTAGTCGAGAATGGTCGCCGCGTCGCCGTGAAAGACGCCGACCTCGTTCGTGACTGCCGCCCGGCCGAGGTAGGTCGCCGAGCCGTCCTGTTTGACTATGATGTTCTCGGCGGCCGCGTCGAGCGTCTCGGGGGTTTCAATCGTTTTGCCGTGTAGTTCGTGTGTCCGGTCGTAGTGTGTTCGTGCGTTCATGGTCGTTCTACATTACATGCAACGAGAGCAGGGTATATAAACATATCGCTATGCGATATGGTTAGGGTACGAATGGCCCGCGTGTATCGCACTCATGGCGGTGCGAGGGTAGGAGTTTCCCGGCCGAAACGACCGGTCACGGGACGGTCCCGAGGTGGTCGGTCGCCCGGCGCGGTGTTTCGGCGGCCCGTGAGAGCCGAGTCGTCTGTGCGGCGAGCGCCGTCGGTGCGTTCCCACCGACCGGGGCCGCGAGGCCCGATCGGGTTTTCCCCGATATGCCGGGTCACGACGCGCCCGACGGCCTTACCTCGCCGTGTTATTCGTTCTCGCTCGTTCGTTATGAATATTAACGTCGTCCTACCGCTCGGTAAAGGCCGAGTTACGATTAGGGAACGTCGAGAGCGGGGCCTATGGCTCGCGTAAGAACTGCCAAACCGACACGCACCGATACGACGACCGACCGCGGGTTCGAGACCGGCGACCACGGCCCGCTTTGCTTGAACTGCGCCGCCCTGCTCGACGGCGAGAGCCTCGTCGAACGCGAGCGTATGCTATCCTGCGGGAACTGCGGGAACGCCGTTATCCCGGCGCGGTAGTTACCTCGACGGCGGCGGGACTTCGCGGGCCGACGCGGCTCGTTCCTCGCACCAATAACACCGACATACGCCATGCGTCCCGTGGTCCTCGTACTCGGTCATGGCCCGGCCGCACTCGGGGCAGGGCGCGAGGTGGCCGTGTAGGTTATTCACGACGTAGCGCCGACCCTCGTCGTCGTACGCCTCGACGGCCTCGGCGCACCGGTAGCACGAGCACGGGATAGGTTCGAGGTCTACCATGTCGCTTTCGAGACCTCGCTCTCCTTTGCGGCGAGCGCGAGCGCGTCTACCGTGTCGTCGTTCTCGCCCTCGGGTGCGCCGTAGCGTATGTTCCCGGCCGGCGTCGTGTCGTACTCGAACGCTCGCAGTTCGGCGAACAGGGCCTCGACCGGTTCGTTCGCCTCGTCGAACGCCGGGTCGGGTAGCACTATGTCTTTCAGTTCGAGCCGCGCCGCGAGGTTCTCGACCATGTTCGCTTTAGACTGCGGCGTGAACCGCACCGGCTCGACTTGAACGCTCTCGACCTCGCGGGCGAGGTCCTCGACTACTTTGTTATCCCGAGTGGCGTCGAGGTAGGCCACGCCCGGATAGTCGGCGAGGTAGGCGGTCATTTTACGCCCCGCGGCGGCCCATGAGCCGCCTCGCGTTCGCATGAACCCGACGAGCATACCGTCGGCGTCGAGCGTCGTCGCCACGAGGTAGTTCGACGTGCGAGCGAGGTCTATCCCCGTCGAGTACGGCCCCGTCCCGCTCACGGCGTCGAGCGAGTACGGCCGCGCCACCGTTTCGGGGTTCGGGAACACCTCGCCCTCGTCCTCGACGAACTCGGCGAGATATTCCTGCCGGAACACGCGCTCGGGTAAGTCCTCGCGGGCCGCCTCGACCTCGCTATCAGGTATATGCGGGTTATCGTAGGTCGTCGCCGTCCATGAACTATAATCCGGCCGATCGGGGTCCTTACCGCGCAAATACCACGAGTAAAACCAGTTCTTACGGCGCGGCGTCCCGATAGCGAGCAGTGAGCCGCCCGTGTCGGACAGGGTCGGCCGAATCACGGCCTGTAAAAAGTCGTCCTCGCTCTCGCCGGCCTCGTCGATAACCACGTAGTCGTAGCCACGGCCACGCGTCGAGCCTTTCATCCCGCGGAACCGCATACGAGCGCCGTTCGTGAGCGGTATTTCGCGCGGCGGCGTTCGTTTCGGCTCGCCGGCTATGAGCGAGTCGGGTATGGCTTTCCGTAGCGGGTCGAACGCGAGGTCTCGCGCGTCGTCGTCGGTCGGTGCGAAATAGCAGACGAGCGCGCCGGGGTTCTCGAACGCGAACTCGAACGCCTCGTTTTTCGCCATGAACGTTTTACCGAACCGGCGACCGGCCGGAACGATTCGGAACCGGGCCGTGTCGGCCATAATCGCCCGCTGTTTCGGGTGCGGCGTCCACTCGCGCTTTAGGCTCGGCATAGCCTCACTGTAAGCGAATGTCGTTTCGCACGTGAGAGAACGCCGGGCGTTTTGTTCGGCTCGAAACGTCTCATGGTTACGCGTCGGTTCCTTTGCACCCTTTGGTTCGACAGTCGCCGTTACGGTCGAGCGTGAGCCGGCACTCGGGGCAGACCGCCGGCTGTGCGTTCATTTCTCGACCACCGTCCGGCATGAGACGCTCGTCGAGGAACTCGAACCGTGTCTCGTGGCTCATGCGGCGCAGGGCCGCGAGGCCCTCGTACGTTTCGGGACGGCCCCGCGGGTCGTCGAACCACTCGACGGCCACCGCGCCGGTCGAGAATACGACGGCCTCGGCCTGCTCGGTCTCGTCGGTCGCGTAGATGAGAAAGCGCCGGACGTTCGCCGCGTACTCGTCGGTCGGTTCGCCGCCCTCGCCGCCGTCGGGAACTATGTCGGTTCGAGGCGGTGCGTAGATAGTCGAGGCGTAGACGGCGACCGAGTTCCCGCGAGCGTGAGCGGCGTCGGCGACTATCGACGGGTAGTTCGTCGGGACGTAGCGCGTTCGGTACTCGTCCTCGGTGCGTTCCTCGCAGACGGCGACGAGACACGCGTAGCCGGCGCGCCACGCGCCGATAACCTCACGTTCAAGCCGAGCCTCGTCGAGTGGTCGGTCGAGCGTCTCGGCGTCGTCGTCCGGCGAGGCTCGCTCGTGGTAGTCGGTCTGTCCGTCTCGTTTCGGGTAGGCGTGTCGTGGCATGGCTACTGTTTCGGACCTCCCTCGGCGGCGACTGTCCCGAGCGCCGCGAGTTCCTCGTTCGCCTGTTGCTCGTCGTCGGGAATAACCCGGTACTCGTCGGTCTCGTTCGACTGCTCTCGCAGGTTTAAGTTCACGTCGGCGGCCATTCGTTCGACTTGACCGAGGTCGGCGAGCCAGTCGTACCACTCTTTAGCGACCTCGGCCGCCCATGCCTTTTTGCCGTCCTCGACGAGGTCGAGAATGGCCCCGCGGAACACGGCGTCGGTGATCATGTGGTGGTCTCGGTCGAGGTTCTCGGCGACGTACTCGCTCACTCTTTGAAAGTCGTTGTGTACGGTGCTTTTTGCTATGCCGAACTCGTCGGCGAGTTCTTGGTACGTTTGGCCGAGTGCTCTCGGGTGGCCGGCTTTTTCCATGCGTTCGAGCAGGATAGCGCGGCGCTCGTAGCAGTTCATGGCCGTGTATGGTTTCGACGTGTCCGGTACGATATTGTGGTATGGGACGGGGTCGCCGGCATGTGGCCCGGTCACGACTTTTTCGCCTTTGGGTGAGACCTCGACCTCGCCCTCGGCGGTGGCGACGGCGACGAGAGAGTTCTCGCTCGGCTCGTCCTCGCCGGCCTGCTCGGTTTCGTTCTCGTTGTTAGTGTTCTCGCTCATGGGTCGGTATGCGCTCGCCGTACGAGTCGCCTGTGGCCCGAGAGCGCCCTCGTGTCGAGCCACGCGCGCGGCGTTCGTCGGCGTTCGTCGGTGCGTCCTACGATAGCGAGCGGCTAAAACATTCGTGTCGTCCGACGGTTCGCAGTAGTGACTAATAACAAAAATAGGCGATGAAGGGCCGTGAAAAGCGGCCCCCCGTCGTAGACCTCAAAAACGCAACCAGAGACGGTAGGAGTGTAAGACAGGCCGCGGTTGGCTCGCGGCTTTTTGCGACGTGGTAGCCGGGTGAAAAGGAACGTGCGAACGACCATGAACGCGAGCGAACCCGGAACCCGACTAACGTCGAGGGGTGTCCATGCCCTCGCTAAAGCGTAGACTCGACGTACGTAAGAACATTTGGGTTAAACGGCTCATAACAAACCTCGGCAGGCGGTTAGTCGAGACTGCCGTCGTCGAGTTCCCCGGTGTCGCCCGCGCCGGTAGTCATGCCCTCGTCGTCGATCGACTCGAACTCTCGTTCGGCCTGCGCCCGTCGTTCCTGCTCGTCTGCGTTAATTAGTCGTTCGCGTTCGTCGGGTTTAATGAGAATGTCGGGGTTCCGCGGGTGTTCTACGAGGTGGCCGATTCGCTCGACGGTCGCCTCGACGAGGGCGGCCGTAGCGTCCTCGCCGAACGAGTACACACGCTCGACGGCGGCGGCGAGGTGGTCCCGTTTGTGAACGGCCTCTTTACCGTCGAACTGTCCGGCGAGGAACGCGGCCTTTTCGGCCCGTGTCGCTTTTGGGTGCGGCGGCTCGGTCGGAACCGTGCGGCTACGTTCGTCGTTACGTTTCGCTACGGTCTCGTCTGTGTCCGTCGAGTCGTCTCGACGAGGTAGTGTTTCGGCGCTCGGTTCGGTGTCGGTCTCGTTTGGGTGTGTGTGTGTACTTTGGTCGGTCGAAAGGGTCCGGGCGGTTGTTCCGCCGTCGGCCTCGACCTCGGCGAGGTGTGCTTTGAGCGTCGCTATGTCGTTTTCTATGCGGGTCAATTGGTCGCCGCCGTATTCGTCGTTCATGTACTGCCGCATGGCGTTTTCTAAGTCGGTCCCGAGGTTTCCACGAACCGAGCCGTGTCGGTCTCGAACGAACTGTCGGAACTGGTTGTATAGCCGCTCGTCCACCCTGCCGCCCGGTTGCACTCGTTTAGACATGCGACTCGTTAGAGAAACGTAGGCCTGATTAGTGTTTCGCTAATGTTTCGTTAAAGAGTCGTTAACGACTCGTTCGGTAGTTACGTTACGTTAACGAAACGTTATACTACTACTACTACTACCACTACCGACCTCGTTTTACCGAACAGCCTCGCTATGCTCGGCAGTGAAACCGCTATACGGCGGTGGATTTTACCGGAGAAGGGACGTGGTTTAGTTTGGACGGCCCTACGCTCTCGCGGCGGTTATGTACTCACACACACCCGGTACGTGTCGCCCGTGTCGTGGTTCGTGAACTCGGCGACACCGACTCGTTCGAGTTCGCCTCGCGCTTCGAGCGTGATTAGCGCCTCTAAAACAGTCTCGTCGTCCCATGAGAGAACCCGAGAGAACTGCTCGAACGGCGCGCCGTTCCCGTAGTCGTGAGCGTCCACGGCGGCGAGGACGGTCGAGAGCGTTCCCTCGGCGAGGTGAGTCGTCTCGGCGTTCGTGGTCGGTGTGTTCTGTTCGACGGCGGTACGTTTCAGTCGGTCGTCTACGTCGTAAATCTCGCCGTCTCGAATGAGCGCGTCGATATGTCCCGAGGCGTGCGTTATGCCTACGTTCTCGGTGACGACGGCGACGGCCTCGACTGTCGACCGTTTGACGCCGTCGCCGGTGTCTCGGTTGGATATGGTCTGTTTTATTCGGTCTCGTACGTCCTGATCGGGTCCGGGGTTTTTGGTAGCCATGCGTTACGGCGTAGTGGCCGGGTGGTAATATATCTTAAGACGTTATTCTTATATCGCATGGCGTTGTTGTTTGAGCCATGAGTGCTAATAAACTCGTGGCGGCGGCAGACCGAGAGAGTACCGAGAACACCGATAAGCGCGCTATTCACGGCCTGCGCTCGCAGTTACTAACGTGTGAGGCGGTCGAGAGCGCCGAGATTCGAGTCGAGGGACAGGTCGGCGTGTTTCGAGAGTCGGGCGAGCGGGAACTACGGCCGTACGGGTCCTCGACGCGGTTCACGTTCACGCGGACGAGCCTCGACCTGTCGGGGTTCGCCGCGGACGAGACCGTGACCGTCTACGCGAGAGACGGCGCTATCCTGCTCGTGGCCGACGACGCGGCAGACGTGGCGTTTCGAGAGCGTATCGACGTGATCGTAGACGCTACGAGAATCCCCGACGACGTTACGGACGTGGTCGAGAACTTCGGCGCGGCGCTCGTTCCCGAATGCGTCCGTGCGACGGCGAACGGGAAGCTCTCGTTCGCGCTCACGCTACCGAGTTCGTTCGAGCGGGTCACGGTTCGGGACGTGCGGCCGTTCGGCGACTCGACGGCGTTTACTATCCCGCCCGAGGCGCTCGCTATCGCAGGCCTCGACGACGGCGACAGGGTGGCGATTCGTGCGGCCGACGGGGCCGTGCTCATGTCGAGGGCGTGATCATGAACACGAACGCTACGCCGATATGGGAACGGCTACCGCCTCGACCGCTCACGAGCCGGGAACTCGCGGCGGCGCTACCTCGAACGACGCCGGGCGAATACATGCGCGTCTACGGCGTCGTCGAGACCGAGGAACTTACGCCTGATTACGACGAGGTGTTCGTCCAAACACCCGCCTCGTGGCATATGCTACGGCTCGACGCGAAACGGGCCGAGGACCGAGGCATGAACATATTTACCGAGCCGGCGCGAGAGTGGCGGCGCGTGGCGAAAGCGGCCATAGACGAGACAGAAGGGACGAAAGCCGCGCTCGACGCGCTCGTAGAGAACGACGGCGTCGAGGTTCTGTCTATCACGTCTAAAAATTGGTCTGACTTTGAAATGCTCGCCGAGCGGATGGACGTAGGACCGAGAACGAGGCGGGTCTACCTCGACCACATGAGCGAGGAATACCGTTTCCATAAATTCACGGGCGGCGAGGCGCAGGCCGATAAACTGCGCCGAGAGCTACACGCCGAGAGCGAGACCGACGAGGACGACGGCGGGTTCGACGACTCGGTTAGTGTCGCCGCGCCGGGGTCGTTTCCCGAGGACGCAGAACTCGGCGAGGTTCAAGCCATGCCGGTTAAGACCGAGGGCGAGAACGAGTTCGCGGCAGTGAAAGGGACGGTAGTCAAAACGGGCGACGACCTGCTCGTTCTCGACGACGGCTCGAACGCGCATACGGTTCTAAAAAACGACCATGTCGCCGGTGGTTTCGAGGCCGCATGTGGTAAGGCGAATGGTGGCCGAGGCTCGTCGGGCGGCGGTGTGAAAAACGTCGAATTTACCGGCGTGAGTATCGACGCGAACGTGTCGAAAGCGGTCGAGGAACTGCGCGAGAATATCAATCAAATGGCGCGGCGACGAGCGCCACGCGAACGGCGTTAATCTCGAACTGTCTGTTTTCTTAGCATGGTCGCCCGATTATGGGATAGGGTACTTTATAAACCCCCTTCAAACCGCCGAGCGTATCGTATTCGGGCGGTAGAAGGCCGCTACCTGCCGAATCAATAATAATTCGTTCTGCGTACTATGTGTCCGACCGGGTCAAAAACCGCTCTCGACGTACACACGGCGCTCTGAGAGCATGTGTATATTCGACTGCGATATGCTTGTATCGGGATTGTTACATAGGAAAACTCGGCCTCGTGTCCGTATATCTCACACCGATATAATTAAGTAGGACGGCGTTAGACCTATGAGTGTAATCCGACCATGAACAAAAGCGAACCCCTACGACGACTGCTCGAAAACCTCGGTAAGTCCTACGCACGCCGACCGGTGAACGTGGCCTTTTCGGAACAACCACGAATCACCGAGGACGGCGAAACGATTTACGTTTGGTCGAACCCGGCCGAGGTTCTCGACCTCGACATTTCGGGCGCGAACGAGTTTCGACTGATTCGAGACGCACTAAATCACGAGACCGCTCACGACCGCTTTAGCGTGCTCACGGCGAAAGCCGATTTCGCGGCGCGCTACCGAGACGACGGCCACGCGCAGGTCGCCGGGACGGTGCTAAACATTCTTGAAGACGCGTACATAGACTCTCGGCGGCTCGCCGAATATCCCGGCCTGCGCCACGCTCACGCGTTCTTTAGCGAGTCTCAAATGTCGACCGACGTAAGCGACCGGGACGTGGCCGACGGTCTCGTTATGTCGATTCATCAGATAGCGCAGTCGGGCCGCGTGAACGGTATTCGTAACGCCGACGACGACGTTCGAGAGTTCGCCGCATGGGTTCGGCCACACGTCGAGGCCGTGCGCCGAGCGGATAACCCCGACGAGCGCGAGGCTATCGCCGCACGCGTGACCGACGAACTCGTGAGCCGACTGCCGAGCCACCCGGACCTCGACGACCTGCTCGACGAACTCGCAGACATGAGCGAACTCGCCGACGAGAACGAGGTCGAGAACGCCGAACCCGTCGAGATAGACGAGGACATGATACCGGACGACCTCGCGGAACTCGAACCGGCCACAGACGACGAGCAGGCCGACGAGGGCGAACTCACAGACGAGGCCGCCGAAAAACTCGACGACATGCTCGACGAACAGGCCGACGAGGGCACAGACGACGCAGACGCCGACGAGAGCGAGGCCACGTCCGGCGAGGCCGAGGCCGAGGACGACGACGAACAAGCCGAGCAGGACGCCGAGAGCGGCCCGAGCGAGGACGCAGGAACGGGCGACGAGGAACAAGCCGAGCAGACCGAGCAGGGCGAGCCGTCGGGACAGAACGAGGCCGACGAGAGCGAGAACCGACTCGGCGAGGAACTCGACGAACTCGACGAACTCGACGAACGCGGCGAGTCGCCCGAATGGCACGGCGTAGACGAGAGCGAGGACTACGAGAGCGCCACCGAGTCAGACGAGCGCCGCTACGAGCGCGTCGAGGACGAGGCGGCTTTCGGCGACGAGACCGACATAGGCGAGCGAATGAGTGAACGAGACTCGCGCGCCGAGAGCGTCCACTCGAAAGGGCGAGACGCGACGAGCGACGGCGTGCGAAAGGTCCTGCGCGAAACGGGCCTCGGTCGAGACGTGCGGCGAGCGTTCGAGAAGTTCGCCACGAACGACCGGACCGTGACGAGCGACGCGGGCGACCGGATGAACCTCGACCGCATGGTAGACCACATGAGCGGCGACTACGGCGTGACAGACGTTTACGAGACCGACTACACCGCGGCGACAGGCGGCCGGTGTATCGGCGTCGCTCTCGACCTTTCCACGAGTATGAAACACGACGGCAGTATGACCGTGAACTCACTGCTCGCCGGCCGTAAGGGTGCGATAGTAGACGCAAAAGTCGCCCTCGGTGCGATTCACCTCGCGGCGCATGAACTCGGCGACGACCTCGTAGCGTCCGGCTTTAGTGACTCGTACGGGAACGTCGATACGCCGCTCATTACCGGACCGGGCGAGAGATTCAAATGGGAACACCTCGACGCAGTCACGTACGGCGGGAACACGCCGACGGCTCACGGCGTCCTCGACACGCTCGACCTAATCAAACAGAACGGCGGTAAAGACGAGATTATGCTCGTTCTCACGGACGGGCTACCAAAGACGGCTCACCCGGACCTGTCCGGCAGGACGAACCGCGAGGACGCGGCCATAGCCGTGAACATGGCGCGAGCGCAGGGCGTCGGTGTTATCGGCGTCGGCGTCGGCAGTGGCGTCCGCGAGAATATCATGAGCGACATGTTCGGCGCAGACGGCTACGTGCTCACGGATAGCGAGAACCTCGTCGATGAACTCGTGAACATCTACGCGGACGAACTCGACTACGATCGGCCGGCGTAAGCGGCCCGCGGCTCTCGGCGACGAGCCACCGACCGAGCAGGACGCGCGGCGACTCTGTCACACGTTCCGCGTCCCGGTTTCATGGTCGGCCTGCTCGGTCGGCTCGAACTCGTCGAGACCTGCGAACCCGACGACGGCGACTCTTTTCACGCGGCCCGGTGCGGCCCGGTGCGGCCCTGCGAGATAGACCGATAGTATTATATCCCTTTGCGATATACAATGTAGTGTAGAACGACCATGAAAGCAAGCGACTACGTGAACGCGGTAGACCAGAACGAACCGGCGACGACGACTGACATAGTAGACGCGCTCGGTGTGAGCGAGGGCCACGCGCAAAAGCGACTAAAGGAACTCGCCGAGGAACGGCCCGACGTTCCTATCACCCGAGAGCGAGACACACACGGCTACGTCTACACTATCGTAGACGAGTCGAGCGAGACGGCGCAGACCTCGCAGGGCGACGCGGCCTCGAACGGCGTCCGGCGTATGCCGGTTAACCGCGGCTACGACTTTACGGCAGGCGAGTACCGTGTCGGCTCGCCGAACGAGTACTTCGCCACCGACGGCGAACTCATGAAACTGCGCGCTCGAATAACCGGCCCGTCGAACGAGGCCGTCCGGGCGCTTATCGACGGTCACACCGGGACCGGTAAGACGACGCTCGTCGAGAACGTCGCCGCCACCGAGGACGCCCTGTATATTGAAGTCAATATGCACGAGGACATGAACGACGGCGACCTGTTCGGGAAACCCGTCCTCGCCGGCGACTCGACCATATGGACGGACGGCCCCGTGACTAAGGCGCTCATGGCGTCGGCGAGCGTCGAGCGGCAGGTCGCCGAGGGATGGGCCGCCGACGAGGCTCACGCTCACGACGGCCCCGTGTTCATTCTATTCGACGAATTGAACCGAGCGCCGGCCCGCGTCAAAAACTCACTGTTCGCCGTGCTCGACCACCGAGGCCGCGTCGTCCTCGACGGACCACGAGCAGGCGAGACCATTCAAGGCGAGCCGTCGAACCTTCATACGGTCGGTACGATTAACGAGGGACGCGAGTACCACGGGACGCACCGCATGGACCACGCCGAGGCGAATAGGTGGACGAACCGCTACTCGTGCGACTACCTCGCAAATTACGACCTGTCGACCGGGACGTACGACGGCGTCGAGCGCGAGGCGCAGTTAATCACCGAGCGCCACGGCCTGCCGGCGAACGTCGCCCGTTCAATGAGCGAGGTCGCCGCCGAGGTTCGCGCTAAGAGTAAAGACTCGTCGAACACGGTCGTCGAGGTCGGTATCTCGACTCGACACGCTCTCGCATGGGCGACGACGGCGCTCGACTACGACGCCGCCGGGATTGATAACCCGGTAGTCGAGGCCGCGAAAGATTCCATTCTCGGCCCGTACTCGAAACCGGGCGACGGCGACGCGTACGACGAGGTTCTCGCTGTCGTCGAGGACGCGTTTCAGGGCGCGCCGCTCGACGGCGACGCGTTCGAGTCGTTCGAGGCCGACGAGGTAATCAAATGCGGCTCGTGCTCGTGGCGAGCGCCGAAACCCGAGGCCGAGGACATGGGTGTGCTCGCGCTATACGAATGTCCCGACTGCGGGGCCGACGTGCGGGCCGTGCGTAGATAGACTCGACACACGGGCCGCGCAGGGCGGCGAGGCCGACCGCGTTTTTCTCGACTGTTCTCGACCGACGAGCGGCGGCGCTACGTCGGCCGGTATCGCCCTGTATATCTTAAAGCGATATAGTTAAGTAGCTGTGAACGTTCTACACGAGTGTAGACAGACCATGAACGCGAACGACACCACAGACGGCGACGCACCCGAGAACGGCGCGGTTACTATCCACCACTTTGACCGAGACAGCTACGACGGCGACGACGACGTGCGGTTCGTGGCCGACGACCTACGCCGTGGCGAACTCGACGTTACGCCCGATCGGTTCGACGCGTGGTTCACACCCGCCGAGACCGTGACAGGGACGACCGAACTCGGCGAGGCATACGAGGCCGCGCAGGGCCACGTAGTGAACCGCGAGCAGAACGCTCGACACATGGTTCACTCGGCCTCGCCCGGCGACGTGTTCGAGGTTATACACGCGAACGGCGAGACGGCGTTCTACCGCGTGGCTCGTATCGGGTTCGAGGAACTCGGCGACCTGCGCCCGGTGCTCGTGACCGACGGCGGCGAGAACGAGCAGGACGACGACGAGGTAGCCGAGGACGTGGCCGAGGCGGTCGGGCGACACGCGGCCGTCGAGAACGTCGCCGCCACCGCAGACGGCGCGCTCGTGACCTGCGCCGCCGAACTGCCCGAGGGCGCTCTCGGTCACGTTATCGCCGAGGTCGAGCGGGCCGGGTTCGAGGCCGAGCAGGTCGGCCACTCGGGCGGGCGGCCACTCGTCGAGGTGAACGAGGCCGCCCCCGCGTTCGAGGTCGGCGAGCAGGTCGAGGACGGCGACGACGACGAGCCGGGAACCATGCGCGTACTCGACGCCGACGCCGGGCGCGCCGACGAGGTCGAGGTCGGAACCACCGGCCGCACCGTGAGCGAGTTCGAGGGTAACGAGGACTACCCCGAGGCCGACCGCGTCGTGACCTGCGTATTCGAGAGCGCGCTCGACCGGAACGCGCCCGGGTGGACGGACGCCGAGAACCTGCCGGCGTGGCTCGACGACTACGCCGCCGAGTGGGGGGTGAACGTCCGAACGTACGACTATCCCGAGAGCCGCCTGCGCCGCCACGAGAGCGAGACCGAGGACGACGAGGCCGACGGGCCGCAGGACGAGACGGACGGCGAGAGCGACCACGTAGCGCGCCACGTCGAGGACCTGCGCGAGGACGCGGTCGAGGTACACGAGCCACCGGCCGGCCTCGAACCGGCGAGCGCCACCGACGACGAGGACGGCCACGAGTTCGAGACTGCGGAACTGCGCGAGGACGAGCACGAGGACGAACTCACGCACGCCGAGGCGAACGCCATTATGCTACGGCGCGCTCGCGCGGAACTCGGGCGCGAGGACGACGAGCAGGACGACGCCGTGACCGACGGCGGTCTCGCGCCGCGCGGGGCCGGGTTCATGACTCTGCCGACCGCCGAGCGCGTCGTCGGATGGGTCTACCCGTTCCCGTCGTTCGACGGGTTCGACGAGGCGACTATGGCGGCGTACGACCTCGTCCGCGAGCAGATAGACCGCGAGGTCGGCGCGGCCCGTGCGGCCGACGAGGCCCGCGAGGTGGTAGCATGAGCGACTACGTGGCGGCTACGGTCGTTCGGTGTTCGACCTGCGCCGGGGCCTCAACGCTCACGCACCCGGAACCGCTCGGCCGTCGGTGGCACTGCCCGCACCATGGCGAGGGCGACGAGGGCCGCGGGACGTTCACCGAGACCGGCGTCGGCGAGGTCGGCGACGAGTTCGAGGTCGAGGCGTTCTACGTGTTCGAGGCGCACCCGAACGACGTACCGAAAGCGAGAGCGCCCGAGCCTCCCCTGCGGGCCGTGCGCGAGGTTCGGTTCGAGGACTACGAGGCCGTCGTCGTCGAGGGTCTCACGCCACCCGAGCAGGCCGCACGGCGCGGCGTGGCGGGCGGGACCGTTCGGGCGAATGTCGCCGACGCCCGCGAGGTGTTGACCGCATGAGCGCCGACGTTCCCCTCGCCGCGCTCGACCTCGGCGACCACGACGTTCGCGGCGTCCTCGACGGCGGCCGCGGCCTGCGCGGCTACGAGTGCGTCCGGTGCGGTCTGTTCCACCGTTCGCCCGAGTCGTTCAAGGTCGAGGACTGCCGAACGCGCCACCCATAACCGCCCGACTACGCCCCTTTTTTTACAGGGCCGCGCGGCCCTACGTGGCCCGTATATCGCATAGCGATATCTTTATATACCCTGCTCTCGTTGGATGTAATGTAGAACGACCATGAACGGAAACAACGACGCCGCCGACGCCCGCACCGAACTCACGAACTCACACGAACTCGCCGCCCTCGAAACCGGCGACACGGTCGAAGTAACCTACGAGAGCAAATACGCGGCCCGCGGGAACGAGCAGACCCTCACGGGAACGATTGAATCCCGCTACGTGTGGCTCACACCCGAGGACGACGACGGCTACTACTGCGGACAGTTCGACATTCGTACGGACGAGGGCGAACTGCGCCGACTCTCGTTCGACGCTACGCCGACCGGGTCGGTGAACGGGACCGTTAAGACGTTCCGCGGCTCGCACGACACCCGAGACCACTACGGTAACGTGACCTGCCGGTCCTCGTCGTTCGCTACGATTAGCCGACCGACAGGCCTCACGGTCTACGAGGTCGTCGAGGACGTGTTCGAGGCCGTGTTCGACTCATTAGACGACGAGGCGGCCGAATACGCCGAGTACCTATACCGATTCGCAGACGACGAGGCTCACCTCGAACTACTCGTCGAAAACCCCGAGTTCCGCCACCGAGATAACCCGGCCGCCGCCGCCCGAGCATACGACGCGCTCGCCGAGGTATTCGGTATGGGTAACTACGGCTCGTGTGTCGCCGACTTACAGGCCGAGCAGGCCGACGAGGACGAGGACGACGAGAGCGGCGACGACGACGACGGGTTCGACGAGGCGCTCATGGCCGAAATGCGCGAGGTGGCCGAGAGCATGGGACCGAGCGAGGTCGAGGCGTTCGAGACGTTCGCGGCCGAGGTCGGTCACGAGACCGAGCAGGACGACGACGAGCAGGACGACGAGGCCGGGTCCGACGAGGCGCTCATGGCCGAAATGCGCGAGGTGGCCGAGAGCATGGGGCCGAGCGAGGTCGAGGCGTTCGAGGCGTTCGCGGCCGAGGACGAGGACGACGAGCCGGAACTCGTGACAGACGGCGGCGAGGACGAACCGCTCGCCGTAGACGAGGCCGCGCGGCGCTACGTCGAGGTCCTCGAACACTACGACGTTACGACCACGGTCGTTAACAAAGGCCACGACGCGCCGTTCGCCTACGTGAGCGGCCGCGGCCGGTGCGAGACCGGTCTACTGCGAGCCGAGTCGCTCGCTTTGGAATTAGACGGCGATTACGAGGCCGTTCACCAAACGCCGCACGGGACCGTCGAGTTCGGCGTGACGTTCAAACGGTAGTCGTCGGCCCGAGTCTCGGCCTATACGTAGTATAGGCCGACCGCCCTGTTCGTCTTTTTTCGTGTTTTCCGCCTCGTGAGCCTGCGGCCCGGTGCGGCCCTGCGCGGCCGGGTGCGGTATGCCGTTCCCTACGGCGTTTTAGTGATTCTACCGGCCGACTATCGGTAAGCGATATGGTTATATGCGTGGCCTGTTAAGACGTGACTACCGTCGGGCCTGCCGGCGAACGCGAACGACTATGAACGACGCACACTACGACGCCGTCTTTTACGGCGTCCACGGCAGTACGGCCGGGACCGTCCCGGCATGGTATAGAGACGTTAAAGGAACGACACGCGGTTCGAGCGTCGAGTTCCCGCACCTGCGCGAGAGCGCCGCCGAACTAACCGAGGACTACGGCGCGGCGTTAGCCGACGCGTACTACTACGACGAGGCTCGCGGCGAGTACGTCGAGGTTCCCGAGCGAGCCGTGATCGTAAATCCGGCATGGCTCGGCGACGGCCTCGAAAGCGCGCCGAAAACCTCGGCCGCATGGACGACTGCGAGCGCCGAATACGAGCCTGTCACGGCGTCCGACGCGTACGAGCCACTCGCCGACATGGCGACCGAGTTCGGCCTCGTCGAGGCGTTCGGCTCGTTCGAGACCTACCGGAACGGCGGCGAGGTCGTCGTCGAGGTTCTATTCGACGACCTGCGATTCGAGGACGCCGAGAGCGACACCGAGTTCGTCCTCGGGTTCGAGAGCGGCTACGATCACTATCGGCGCTCGTCCGTATGGGCGACACTGCTCGCCTACGACGTGAACACCGGCGCGGCCCTACGCGGCCTGTCGGAACGCTACACGCGGTCACACCGCGGCGACGAGGTTCGAGACGACCTACGCGAGTGGTTCCGGGTTATGCTCGGCCGCGTCGAGCGCCTCGACGACACACTAACGCAGGTCGTCGCCGAGTCACGAGCCTACGAGGTTCCGCTTTGCGACATGCCTGTGAACGTCGCCGAGTTCTACGAGGCGCAGGGTTTCCCGCAGGCGTTCGGCGAGACCGCGGCCGCGAAGCTACGGAACCACCGGCGACCGAGCGCGTTCTCGCTTTACCTCGCTATGGCCGAGACCGTGACGACCGAGTTCGACGGGAAAAAGGGCGGCTCGGCCCTGCGAAAGCACGCGGGCCGCACGAACGACCTGCTCTTTTCGCCACCGAGCGCCGAACAGACCGCGCTCGTGAACGTGCGTCAAAAACTCGGCGAGCGCGGACAGACACGTCTCGAACCGAACGGCGTCGAGAGTGCGGCCGAGGCGCTCGACGACCGCATAGACTCGCTCGACGCAGGCGTAGCGGCGTTCTCGTCCATGCGTGAGCGGTTCCGCGCTATGCTCGACGACCTCGCCGACGAGGACGAGGACGAGAGCGAGACAGACGAGGCCCGCGAGGTGGCCGCATGAGCACAGTCTACCTCGACGAGGCGCTCTCGAACGGCGTCCACATTCAAGCCACGATCGACGGCGAGCGCGCCGAGGTACTCGCCTCGGTGGTTATCGGCGTGAGCCGGCAGGTGGCCGACGAGTTCGAGGCCGCAGACGAACCGCTCGCGCTCGACGAAATAGACTACGAGGTTCGAACATGAAAAACAACGACACAGACCACGAGACGGCAGATATAGACGACGTAGACGACGAACTACTCGACGACGTGCGGGCGGTAGTCGAGCAGAACCCCGAGTTCGGGGGTTTCGCATGAGTACCCTCGACCACTCGGCCGACACGCAGGACGCCGCGGTCTCGTTCACCCCGTCGGCAGTGAGAGCGCGCGTTCCGTCGGGCATGAGCGACCGGCATACGCGGGCGGTTATCTGTGCGATTCGGAACCCCGACGCCTCGCCGTTCGAGATAGCCTCGGCTACCGGCGTCCCGTCTCACGAGGTCGTTTCGACGCTCACGAACCTGTCTAACGGCGTCTATGATAGCGACCTGTCCGGCCAAAGACAGGCGAGCGCCCGCCGAGAAAAGCACCGACACGCGAAAAACTACGCCGAACTCACAGACCGGCAGAGAGCGATTGTCGATTACCGCGCCCGCCACGACACCGAGTTCAAAGCGAGCGGCGCGGCAGTCGCCCGAGCGATTAACGCGAGCGACGAGTACAACGTTCCGCTCGACGAGACGACCGTACCCTCGTTCGAGAACGACGACCATTATAGCACCGTCCTCGGCGACCTCGTGAACGAACGTCGAGACATGCTACTCGCGCAGGGCGAACTCGACGGCGACGAGCAGGGCGAGGACGCGGCAGACCGTGCGGCCCATAGGCTCGACACCCGAGACTACCTCGAAATGGCCGGCTACGTCCTACCCGACTCGAACCTCGACACGCTCGACGAGTTCGACGAGTTCGAGGACCTGCCGACGGTGGCCGAGGCGGCCGTGTTGAACTACCTCGGCGACGACGAGTTCGGCGACGGCGACGTAGTGACCGGCCGCGCTTACCGCGGGGTCGTGAACGGCGTCGTTTCATGGGGTGTCTGGTTCACTATCGGCGGCCGTCCCGATACCACGGACGACGTGAGCGGCGTCGTCGCCGTCGAAAAACTGCGCCCGTACGGTCTCGAACCCCGAGACTTTACCGAGGGCGACACCGCGGTAGTCGTGGCGAGCGGGGAACCGAACGTCGGCGGCGGTAAGACGCGCCACCGGTTTGAACTCGCCCGCGCCGTCGAGACGGACGAACCCGAGACGACCGACGAGCAGGCGGGCGACGAGAGCGCCTCACAGACCGCTCACACGGACGCGGACGCGGACGCAGACCTCGCGGCCCTACGCGAGGCCGTCGGCGAGCAGGACGAGCGTCTCGCCGCTCTCGAACGCGAGAACGACCGGCTACGGGCGCAGGTCGAGGAAAACACTGAGGCCCTGCCGACGCCCGAAAGGGCCGCAAAACTAAACGAGGCGGCCGAGACCATACTCGCCGCAGACCTCGCCGACCGAGTAGCCGAGGCCGAACGCCGACTCGCCGAGGCCGAGGCGTGGCTTAAGGCCGTGTTCGACGGCGACGTGAGCGACGAGGAACCGCCGGCGACGCTCGGCGAGATAGTCGAGGAACTCGGCGAGGTCCGACGCATGGCCGAGCAGGCCGACGAACAGGCCGACGAACAGGCCGACGAGCAGGACGCCGACACTATGAGCGAACTAACGGAACTCGTGAGCGACCTACGCGAACGAGGCGCGGATATTGACGTGAGCGTGACCCTATGACAGACGAAACTACACACTACCGGAACGAACCCGCAAACACGTTCGAGGCGCATGTATTCGCCGCCGAGGACGTTAACGACGCGGGCGCAGAGCACGGCGAAAAGAGCGAGCGGCCCGTGGCGAGTATCTGCTCGCGGACGACCGCGTACGGTCGCTTTTTCGAGGTGGCCGACGCGACCGAACTCGACCGGGATAACGGGACGTGCGACGTGTGTCTCGACATGCTCGAACGCGAGGGCGACGAATGAGCGAACAAGCCGATGCGTTCCGGCGACTCGCCCGAGTGGTCGAGGCCGTCGAGGCCGAGGGCGGCGTGGTCGAGGACGTAGACGTTACCATGCGCGAGAGCGGCGGCCTTAGTTCGGCCATGTACTCGCTCATGATCGGACGGACGCCACGCGAACCCGTGTTCGACTTACGCGTGAGAGCGACCGGCGTCGAACTCGACGACGAGGACGAGAGCGAGCAAGAACCCGAACCCGAGCAGGCCGCCGAGATACTGCTCGACGACGAGGACGAGGCCGAGGCCGACGAGGTGGACGCGTGAGCACGCTCGACGACGGCGAGGACTACGGGCCGGTTCATGCCTCGCTCTCGCCACCCATAGACGCCCTCGCCACGGTGGCCGTCGGCGGCGACGCCGTGACGACTGTCGAGGTTCCCTCGGGTTCGACGCTACGCGTCCACTTGAAAGAACGCGGCCGAGCGCCCGACTCATGGGACGACTACGGGGCCGCCGAGGGACGCGAGGCCGACGCCGACGTTCCCGAGGACGTTCACGCGAGCGCCGAGGTTTGCGTCGGCTCATGGGTCACGGTCACGGTAGACGACGAACGGCGCGTTCGGTGTTCCGCCGTCGCCGGCGACGTGGTTACGATTCACGCCGAGGTCGCCTAATGGGCGGCGCTACGTACGAGCGCGAACTCGTGAACACGCTCGACGGGTGCGGGTGGTCCGCCATGCGAGCGCCGTCGAGCGGGTCGGCGACCACGCGAGACCTGCCGGACGTGCTCGCTATGCGCGTCGGCGCGGAACGGACGAACTCGACCGGCATACTCGCCGAGGTTCTCGCCGTCGAACTAAAGACGACCTCGAAACCGTCGGTCTACGTGACTGCCGACGAGGTCGAGGCGCTCGAACGCTTCGCCGACACGGCCGGCGCGAACGCGCTACTCGGCGCGCGGTTCAAGCGGAACGGTCACGACCGAGTTCACTACCTCGTCCCGCCCGAGCGAGCAGGGCGTACGCAGGGCGACGAGAGCGGGAACTACTCGGTTCATATCGACGAGGCCGAGGACGTGGCCGCGTGGCTCGTAAACGCCACCAAACGCGAGGTAACTCGACTGTGAGCCGCGCCGAAACCGCCACGGACGACGACGACGACGAGTTCCCATTCGTCCGGTGCGACGAGTGCGAAAAGTTCTACGTTCGAGCCGCGGTTCATACCTGCCGGGACGCAAACGGCCCGCAGACGAGAGCCGATCGACTCGAACTCGCCGACGCAGACGACCGGGCCGATGACGACCGCGTTCTGTTCCTACTCGGGCGGTCTGATAGGGCATACCACGAGACAGAACTAACGTTCGACCTCGACGACATGCGGCCGCGCTACGAATGTGTCTGCGGCCCTATCGGTCATAAGCGAGAGTTCGAGAGCAAAACACGAAAATACGCAAAACTCGCCGGTCGCTATCCCTGCGCTCACTGCCGAAACAAATTAAAACGGTCGGACGAATAGCGGGACTTCGCGGGGCCGCGCGGCCCGACGCAGTCTTTTCTCGAATATGGTGAAAATATCATGTCCTATCTAAGCGTCTGTGAGCGTCGCCTGTCGAACCTTGCGTACAAAGGCCCGAAACCACTCACAAATTTATGTCTTTATCGTATGAACGTCCTGCGGCCGAGAAATGGATTACGAGCGGTCGGCGGCCCAAAGACGCGGGTCGAGCGCGTTCCCATCACCGTCGTCTCGGGCCGTGCGATACGCCGCGGCTACCCATTTGCTCACGTCGGGAAACTCGTGGCCCGACGTGTCGAGGTGTTCGGCCGGGTGGTGTAATCCGGTCGGTTCCTCGTGAGCGTAGACTGCGGCGCGGCCCTCGTCGTCCTCGAACAGACGGACATGTATCTGTCTATGAGGCTCGTCTCTCGTGGCGTCGTAGTAGTACCGGACGAGGTTCTCTCGCTCGCCTTTCATCTTGTACGAGAGCGGCCATTTCGGCATGTAGCCGTTCTCGGCGAGCCGTGCGGTCACGTCCTCGACCGAGTCGCCGAGCGTGACACGAGAGCGCGGCCGTCCCTTTTTGAAGTACTCGCGCCGGAACGCGTAGACGAGCCGCAGTTTCAGACGGAACGGCAGGGCTGTAAATTTGATTTTTTCACCCGAGTAATAGCGATAGGCGAGCGCGCCGAGCGCCACGACGAGGACGCCGAGCGCGGCGATGAACTCGGTCTGCGCGTACTGTTCGACGAGGTTAACCACGAGGTCGATCGGCATAGTGCGGTCGCTACTTTGTTTTGAAATGATAAAAAGAACAGGGCCGCGTCGGGCCGCACCGGGCCGCGTTAGTTGTTCGGTTCGACCGAGACCGCGAGAACCGCGCCCATGTATGGGTAATACCCCGACGAGAATAGCGACGCGTCGCCCTCGTCGTCTCGTTTGACGCGTTTCGACTTCCCGCCGTCGTCCTCGAATACGAGGCCGTCCGTTCCCGTACGGTGGCGTTCGCGGCTCGTGTGGCCCGTTTTGCCCGAGTACGTGTAATTACCGAACGCGTGAGAGACGACCTCGCCCTCGTAGGTGTTCGTCCCGTTCCCGTTCTTTTTGGCGTATCGCACGGTCACGCGGTCGCCGTCCTCGACGAACGCGAGCAGGTCCGCGAGACGGTCCTCGTGTTCCTCGTCCTCGTCCTCGTCGTCCTCGGCCCATTCGACGAACCACGAGTAGCCTGCGTCGGCCGCGAGTTCTTGAAGTTCTGCCGCGCCGCTTTTGTCGAGGGTCCACGCTTTGCGGGACTTGTCGAACGAGTAGTGATAGTCGTCCCATTCGAGCGATTTAACGACCTCGTTCGCGGGTTTCATGTCGTCCGGCGTATCCCACGGCGCGGGCGTCTCGACGACTATCTTTTCGTCGCCGTAGCGGTTCTCGAACTGCTCGGTCACGGCGAACGTGAGTTCGTCCTCGTCGGCGGCCTCGTCCTCGTCGAGTGCGTCCTCGAATAGGAACGTGCGGGCCACTCGCGGGGCCGCGTCGCCGGGCTTTGCGCCCTCGACCTCGTCGGCTTTTGGCTGTTCGATATTCGTGCGTAGTAGGTGTGTCGAGGGCGACACGAACCACGCGAGCGTACCGTCGAGGCGGCTCTCTTTGTAATCGCCCTCGGGAATGAGAGCGTCGGCGTCGTCCACGCCGTCGAGAGCGGCGACTGCTTTCGCCACGTCGAGGGCGGCGTCGAACTGGTTGTTTGCGGTCGGTGCGTCGTTTGGGTTCGTCGTTTTTGCGCTCATGGTCGTTCTACACATACAGGTCTAACGGCTACCCACTTAAACATATCGTATAGCGATATAGAACAACGTAGCGCCGCGCAGTACTGCGATTATTTGCTTAAATCGACGCGTTCGAGGGCCGCCTCGGCGAGACTTTCGGCCTCGCTCGGTTCGGAATATTTGAGATACACAAAAACGGCCCCGCCGACCTCGACGAGCAGGGCGACCGTGAGAGAAAAGACGGCGACGACTTGAGCGACCTCGTTCCCCGCACCGAGCGCGGCCGTATTCAAGAGTAAGAATAACGAGCCGAACGCATAGAACACGACGACGTACTTAGCCGGAACACGACGTTTAGCGACCATTTGAAGCCATATGGCGATACACACGCCGACGAGGCCGAC
>LFFM01000219.1_pt1 | contig 38620 bp, 27 predicted proteins | sample 643131 | NCBI WGS metagenome assembly LFFM01 (sample SAMN03777445, study PRJNA286221) | soda lake metagenome | biome: soda lake; feature: Kulunda steppe; material: water; isolation source: sample Tc-Br brine of Tanatar trona crystallizer | place: Russia: Kulunda steppe | collected 2011-07
AAAGTCTCCCATCGGCATTCGCCGGCTGATTTGTCCGGCTTCTTCGCGCTCAAGCCTCGCCTTATCCTCCGGATAGGGCTATGTTTGATCGCTTTGAAGCCAAACAAATCATCTCGCCGAGCCTCGGCCCGCTTTTTTTGACCGCTTCTAAATCGGCAGGAAATCGCGACGGGAGACTTTTTTGATCGCTTTTGAAGCCCGTATCGCACCCTACGACAAACTGTGACGCTTCTCAGTTCCTTTTGCTCGATGGCCACTATGTGCACCGGTGACAGATCGAGGCACGACAGATTTTATGGAGATCGGTGTGTGGTGCTTCCCGGTGGAAACGATGACGGAATATGTCCGGCCTGCGCCCACATTCCGTACTGCGCACATCATGTCCCTAATAATGGATGTTCATCGCTGGGGGCCGCGGATTGCGGCCCGATCCGGTAGTCGCCCCGAGAATTCACGATATATCTACTGTGGCGCAGACATCGATTACGACGTCAATTGAAACTTGTCGAGCAATTTCGCAAAGAACCCCTTATTCTCCTCGCGTTTTTGCCGCATCTTGAGAAGTCGCTTCTGTCGTTGTGCCGTGGTGTTTTGAGGATCGTATTGCAGCGCTTCGTTAAAAAGCGCCTGCGCTTCGCGGTAGCGCTTCAGGCCCATGGTCACCACGCCCAGGTATGCCATCAGCCAGGCGCGTTCGGGAATCTCTTCTAAAATCTCGTCCATCTCCCTGTAGATCTCTTTGGCGCGGCTGCGGTCTTCGGGGACCCCTTCTTCGTCTTTCGTCAGCAGGAGGTACTCCGTATACAGGTAGTGGGCCCTGTATTCGATATCATCGGGGTTGTTTTCACAGGCGATGCGAAATTGTTCGTTGGCTCCGTCGTAGGAGCCGGTATCCAACATGTTTTGGCCTTTTCGAAAGGCGTTCTCGGCGTTGAGAATCGCCCCGATATCGGTATTTTCCCCGGAGCGCTCCATATCGTATTCGGTGCGCTGTTCCTCGCTGGTCAATACCTGATGGGCGGTATTGATGGTGGAAAAGATCTCCTGGAGTTTTTCGCGATACTCCTGCCCGCCCAGGGAGTCGGTATCGTATCGGTCAACGTGCCACTCTTTGGCCAATTGGCGAAATTTGTCGGTGGCCTCATCTTCGATTTGCGCATCGTCGAGTTCCGGATCGACATCCAGAAGTTCGTAAAACGACAGGTCATCGAGACGGTCGTACATCCGATCGATTTTGTCGCGAACTGCATCGGTGTCCTGATCCATGAAACCCTCGGGAGGTTGCAGTCAGTAATGTGGAACTACGCCGACAGATCGTCGTCCGCAAAGTGTACGCCACAGCACTGGCTGTTGACAATATCCGCAGCGATGAACCGGCGCCGATCTTCGACCTGGAAGTCCACTTTCGAGAACCGGATCCCCGGCGCGGTGTCGACAAAAGATTGAGTTGTGGTTTGGGGAATTTGAAAAGTGGCTACGCAGGGACTCGAACCCCGGACCTAGCGGATATGAGCCGCTCGCTCTAACCAGCTGAGCTACGTAGCCTCAAGGAGGGCCAATTCGGTGAATTCGCCCGTCGCGGCGGCCATTGATAAGCGAAGGTCCCCGCCCCGTCAAGACCGACAGGCAAAAAAGTGACAAGCTGTCAAAATAATGTCGGACCGAGTGAGACTTTTTGATAGCTTCTAAAGCCCGCCGATCAAAGTCCCCGAAGTACAACCGCACGTCAGTTGGCGACGGTTGAATCGGCGGTTGGTTCGTCGATTTAGATTCGGGCACCGGATCGGCGCGAACAAGAGGCCCAAAATTCTAATTTGACACCTGCCCGATACCGGGTACAAACGATGTAGCGCAACATTTTGCAGCACGTGGATTACGGGCATTTCGAGACTCTGGCATCGACCCATGAACCAAGACCGTCAAAGCAATTCCCAACGCGCCCTCAAGACCTTCGCAATCACCGGCGGACTGACCGCCGCGGTGGTTGCCATGACGATGATGAGTGCCGGGGCCAGCCCGCCGGCCGGTGAAGAGGTCGATCGGGCAGCGGATATTGCCGAACGGGCAGCGGCGACGGAATCGTCGGTTCGCACCCTGCGTTTGGAGCAGGGTTCGGATGCCGCCGAGGCATCGGGCCGCGATATTGGCAATGCGACGCGTCATGCGGCAAGTGAAATCGAAGCCGTAGAATTTCCCGCCGTTCCCGACGACTGGGTCAGCGCCGGACTGGACCTCGATGAGGCTGAACGCACCGATGATGGACGACTCGTTCAGCGTCTGCCCGATGACAGCAAAGTCACGCTCACCATCGATCCCGATCTCCAGCAGTATCTGGAGTCGGTTCTCAATCAGCATCCCGTGCCCCACGGCAGCCTGATCCTCATCGACCCGCCGACGGGACGGGTCCTGGCCAAAGCCGATCGTTCGACGCGCGAGAGCGAGTACTCGAATTTAGCATTGAATTCCGGCCCCCCTGCGGCGTCGGTCTTTAAGGTCATCACGGCGGCGGCATTGATGGAAGAGGCCGATCGCGGTCCCGGCCAGGAAGTCTGTTACCACGGCGGGACACGGGGGTTGACGGAGCGCAATATCGTCGGACACCCCGATCTCGACAACCGCTGTGACAATCTTCGCGGAGCATTGGCGGACTCCATCAATTCGCTGATCGCCAAGGAGACGTACCACCATCTGACGCGTCACGACCTGCTGGAGTGGGCGGAGCGCTTTGGCTACAATCAGCCGATTCCCTTCGAGTTACCCGTCGAGGCGAGTACCGCCGATTTTTCCGACGATCCCTACGAAGTCGCCCGCGCTGCCGCCGGGTTCTGGCATACGCACATGAGTCCGTTGCACGGAGCGATGATCGGCGCCGCCTTGGCCAACGACGGGGTCATGATGGAACCCACCGTCATCGATCGCTACGAGTCGCCGGACGGCGAGTTGTTGTACGAGTCGGAGCCGGAAGTCTTTCGCGAAGTCATGGAGCCGGACACGGCCCGCGAATTGGCGGATATGATGACCGATACCGCAAATAGCGGAACGGCTCGCAATTACTTCGCTCAGCAGCCGCGGTTTCCCAATGACATCGAGGTCTCCGGAAAGACCGGGACCCTCTCCGATAGCGACCCGTTTTTGCGCTTTACCTGGTTTGTCGGCTTTGCTCAGCACAGCCAGTGGGATGACCATCCCGGGGTCGCCATCTCGGGGCTGATGGCCAATGACCCGGCCTGGTATATGCTCGGACCGGAGGCGGCGAGCATCGGACTGCGCCACTACTTCAGTACCGAAGAGCAGCGACGTCAGAATCGCCCCGACGACACGGAGACAGTGGTCACTCGTTGAGCGACACCGGGCCCCCGGCGGGCTCGTGCCCGAAGCTGCGATACGTCCCCTTTCATCACCTGTGGTGGGACTACTACGAGGAGCGAATCTCTGATTCGCGCCGCTTGTACTCGTCTTCGATGTCCTGGAGTTGACCGCCCTTTTCTTCCCACTTTTCCATGGCCACCATCAGCTGGCTCTCCAGTTCGCCGTGGCGCTTTTGCAGACGCTGGATACGCTCACCGTTGTCCCCCTGGTGGAGTTCGGGGTCGGCCAGAGTCTGTTCGACTTCGTCGAGTTCTGCCTCCAGCGATTCAATGCGTTCTTCCAACGCATCGACTTCACTTCGCAAACTGCTGGTTTCTCGGCGCTTTTCTTCACGCAGTTGGGCAGTCTGACGCCGTATCTCGCGCGGCGACAGCGATGGGGAGCCCTTGCCTTTTGACGTCTCGACTTCCGAGTCGGCGAACGCACTGCCCTCCAGGTCCTTCTGGCGCTGTCTTCGATATTCCTCGTATCCGCCCCGGTAGTCCTGGAGTTGGCCGTCGTCGATGTGGATGACGCGATTGACGACTTCCGACAGAAAATATCGGTCGTGACTGATGACACAAAATGCCCCGTCGAAGTCTTGTAGGGCATGTTCCAGAATCTGCCGAGAGGGAATATCGAGGTGGTTTGTCGGCTCGTCGAGCAGAAGACATCCCGCCGGCTCCAGCAGCATCTTCGCCAGTGCAAGCCGGCTCTTTTCCCCACCGGAGAGCACGGAAATCGATTTATGGACGTCATCGCCCTGAAAAAGAAACGCTCCCAGTATTGACCGGACATCGGGGGCCGATTCGTAGGTCGCCGCTTCGTGCATCTCCTCGAGGACCGTCCGGTTGACGTCGAGTTGGTCGACGGAATGCTGTGCGTAGTAGTTGATATCGACGCGATGTCCGAGTTCGACGGTCCCTTCATCGGGCTCCAGTCGACCGCCGATCATCTCCATCAGCGTCGATTTCCCCGCTCCGTTTGGTCCCACAAAGGCCAGTCGATCGCCGCGCATCAGCTTCAGGTCGACGCCGTCATAGATGACGTGGTCGCCGTAGCGCTTGGCAAGGTCGCGTGCTTCGATAACGACCTTGCCGATCCGCGGCGGTTCTGGAAATTGGAAGTGAATATCGGAATTGTACGACGGTGGAACGTCGATGCGGTCCATCTTCTCGATCTTTTTGATGCGGCTCTGGACCTGACTGGCTTTGGATGCGTTGTAGCGAAACTTGTCGATAAATTCCTGAATTTCGGCGATTTCTTTTTGCTGCTGTTCCCTCTTTTCAATCAGTCGCTGACGGCGCCGCTCGCGTTCCTCGAGGTAGTAGTCATAATTGCCGTGATAGACCGAAATACTGCCATCGTGAATTTCGGCAATCATATCGACCAGCCGATTCAGGAAGTAGCGGTCGTGACTGATGGTGACCACCGTTCCTTTGTAGTTGGCCAGAAATTGCTCGAGCCATTCGATGGACTCCACATCGAGGTGATTGGTTGGCTCATCGAGAAGGAGTAGATCGGGACGGCTGTACAGCAGACGAGCCAGCAGCGCTCGCATCTGCCAGCCTCCGGAGAATAGATGAATGGAGTCGTCGAGTTCGCCGACGTCAAAGCCCATGCCGGACGCGATCTCTCGGGCCGTGCTGCGCATCTGGTAGCCGCCCTCGCGTCGAAACCGATCCTGAGCTTCGGCGTAGCGCGTCGCCAGTTGTTCGTCGTCACTTTCGGCGGCCATTCGCTGCTCGAGTTCTTCGAGCTCCATCTCAAGATCCAGTAGATCTTGTCGGCCCTGGAGGACAATATCGAGCACGGTGCCGTCGCTTTCGACGGACATCTCCTGTGGGAGGTAGCCGATGCGCGCCTTCTGGGGCTTGATGACCTGACCGTCGTCAGCGGACTCCATATCGGCAATAATCCGAAATAGCGTCGTCTTGCCCGCCCCGTTGGGACCGACGAAGCCGATGCTTTCGCCGTCCGGAATCTGCCAGTTTAGCGACGAAAATAATTCGTCACCGCCGTATCGCTTTGCAATTGATTCCAGTTGAATCATAACGCTTGGGTCCTATGCGAGCAGATATGTCGAGCCCTTTGTGGGACCACCGATATAGGGGGGGCACCGGGGTTGGGGCAATCCATCGAACTCATTTTGTCGACGCTGCATTTCCGCAGTGGCCATCGACGCCCGGTGCGATGGTTGTACAGCGCCCTGTCATTGGGCAATGTGGAATGGAAATAAAGCAATCGTCGGGCGGCGCCAAATTGACACCTCCATCGGTCCGTTGTTAGCCTCCGTGTTGCTTTTACTGGAACTCCACAGGATGTCGTCAGATGAGGTGGATTCTGGCGTCGGGGGGCCGACCGACCTGTTACCTGCCTTTTTGGGGCATTCGTTTACGAGGAAACGGACATGAAATATTTGGCTGTGGCTTTGCTGACCATCGGTGCATTGACGGTGGGCATCACCAATACGGTAGTTGCCGGAGAAGCCGCCCCGGCGGCCGACGAGATTGTCATCGTCGACTTTGAGACCTTCGGTGTCGACTCGGAGGTCATGGATGATTTTTACGGTCATCTGCGAAATATTTTGGCCAATGAAGAATCGACCAGCATCAGCGAGACTGGCGATGTGTCGATCGACGAATTGCAGCTGATTGCGGGCTGCGGTTCCACCGAACCCGATTGCCTGTCGAGTATGGAAGACTACGTCGACGGCAATCACCTCCTATTTGGCTCCGTCGAACAAAGCGGTGATATTCACATGTTCAGTCTGACCCTCTTTGATTTCGATTCCGGAGAGGTGATTCGCGAACTCGACGAAAAGACGTTGCGCGGCGACGCCGCCTGGCTCGAAGAGGGACTTCCGGCGGTCTTCGAAGACCTCTTATACGGCGAGTCGGCATCGGTGGTTGTGGACGTTCAGGGTGGACCGGACGCCGATATTCAAATCAACGGTCAATCCGTGGGCACCGGCTCGGCGACCGTCGATGGCGTCGCTCCCGGCGAAGTGGTTGTCACCGCCGTTGCCGACGATGGGACGGAGGAACAGGAGCGGTTTATTTTGCGCCACCAGGAAGAACGGCATCTGGAGTTTGAACTCGGCCCGGCCATCGAGGATCTTGACGACCCCGATGACGCCGGCCCGTCAATGGCTCCGGGGCTTGCGCTCGGCGGTGCCGGCGTCGCCGGCGCGGTACTGGGCATGGTCGGCCAGATCCAGTTGACCAGCGCCGACGCCGAAGCCGCTTCACTCATCGATGGGCGCTCTGCCGTCCAGCAAGATGAGCGAGACCAGCTACAGCAACTCCAGGGAGATATGACGACGGCCAATACCATGCGCTGGATCGGCTTTGGCGCCGGTGTGGCGGGACTGGCCGGCGGTGGTTTCCTCATCTACCAGGCACTTTCGGCCGATGAATCCGCCCCTGCGGACGATGGGATGACCACGCAATTTGATGTCGGTGCATCGTCGGATGGCGTGAACGCCGGATTCCGTATGCAGTTTTAATTCTTCCTGATGGTCACGAATTCGATACCGCGCTCCGGTCTTCCAGGCAGATCGGAGCGCGGTATTGTTTTGGGGGCTGCGAGGTACTGATAGGTGGAGCTATCGTCGCGGTGCCACCGACGTGGCGGAAGGGACAACGACGAACGCCCCGACAGGCATTTGCCCGCGGGGCTTTCGTCTTGCACTGGGATAAGATTTATCGGCGCGGACTGCTCCACACTGACGCCGTCGACTACTCGATGTTGGAGAGTGCGTAGTTGGAGATGACGAAGATCACCGTCTCGTCATCGTCGATGTCGTGATCGTCGACGAAGTACTCGAAGGTCTCTTTGAAATCCTCGCTGCCCTGTCGGGCCACGTACCAGGCCGCGATTCGACCGGCCTTCTCGTCGGAGTAGTCTTGGACGACCTGCTCAAGGGTTGCCAGTGCCTGGTCGCTGTCGTCTTCGTCCATCATCAGATTGACCAGCGCTGTGCGCACCTCTTCTTCGACTTCATCGGATGTGACGAGGTCGCGAACCAGTGGGTAGAGCTGGTCGCGATGGGCGATCACGTCATTGAGGCCGACGGAGTGGACGCGGCTGGTGGTATGGGTCAAAAGCCCGCGATACAGCGCTTCGGCGGCATCGTCGGTCAACTCGTGAGGGTCGAGATATTCGGCGAAGTTCTCCGGGGGGTTTCGAAGGGCCGAACTCATGTGCGACTGAGCTTCGTCGGCATCGATACTCAGCAGCGTCAAAAATGCATTCCAGGCGATTTCGGAGTCCCGGTCGCGAGCGAGCATCGTCAGCGACGACGTCGTCGCTGGAAGGCCAATTTCTGCGAGAGCCTCCACAATCGCCATGCGTACTTCGTCGTCATTGTCGGTGGCCATAAACCGCAGGATATTGGCCGCCGAATCATCGCGAATCTGGCCGACGGCGTTGATAAGCTCCAGAGTGACCTCCTGGTCGGATTCAGTCTGGAGTGCTGAACGCATCTCGGAGAGCGTGTCCGGATCTTCGAGGTGACCCAGGCCGCGAGCGGAATACAGGCGCACATCGGAGCGTCCTTCGTTGAGTCCGCGAGTGTACAACTCGGTGACCTCCGATCGGCCGGTCCGCCCCATGGAGCGCAGCGCAGCGATGCGGTCTTCAAAATCCGTACTCGAGAATTTTTCCCGGAGCTCGTTGAATAACTCGTTGTCGGCGTCGGTGGCGGCCAATTCATACAGAAGCTGCCACTCCTCGATCCGTTCATCGGAGTCGGGGGCCATCTCGACGTCGTTGATCAGCGGACGAATATCGTCGATGTCGGCCTGGACGTCGTAGTCAACGAGGAGCTCCAGAGTTTCCAGGCGCTCATCGGGGTCCATATCCGACAGTCGTTCGATAAAGAAGTCGAAACCATCTTGTTTGTCGTAGTAGACGAGTTGGCGCGCCGCCTGGTGGCGGATCTCTTCGTTGCTGTCGTCGAGCCGAGACCGAAGTACATCGGAGACGTCGGAGCGCAGTTCCGGATAGGCGGCGACGGCCTCGGTGAGGTCGAGAGCCTGGCGTCGAATATCGGCGTCGTGGTGACTGCCGAGGTCTTCGGCGATGTCGATGGTCGCCGTACCGGCGACATCCAACATGACCTCCATTGCCTCGCTGCGCACCGAGGAGTCGCTGTCGGTTAGCCGGTCCGTCAGTTGGTCGTGGAGGTCATCGCTGCGGGTGGAGAGAAACTCCAGGATTTCGGTCCGCTCGTCACCGTCGGTCTCCTGGAGTGCGGCGGCAGTGACCGAGCGGAGCTGGTCCTCTGTGAGATATCCGGCCAATTCGAGCAGTGCATCATGAGGACTGGAGGCTTCGGCGACCTGTTCGGCCGCAAACTCCGTTCCATCTCCGACGCCGGCCAATATCAGGCCCGCTCCGGCGCCCAATCGCTCCTCGGGACCATCGGCGGAACGGAAGTCGTCGAGCAGTTCCCGCTGTTCACTGGTGCCGATATACCCGATCGTCACCAGTGCTGCGGCCTGAAGATCGGGGTCGGCGTGTTCAGTCAATTCCCCGGCGAGCTCCTGCGCGTCTTCCTCGTATTCGGACGCCGCAACCACAGCGCTGCTACTGACCAACAGAGCTGCGAATAAAAAGACAACGGATTGAGACCACTTCATGAAACATTCCTCGGTTCAGGGGCGCCAATGGCGGTGCAACACATACGCCGAATATTCAGACGCTATCAAAAACGTCTCCCGTCGCGAGTTCCGGACGATTTGGGCGACAGCCTCCGTTGGAAGTCGACGCTGTACGCGTGAGTGACTGCCCGGGCTAACGGGCCTCGTCTTCCAGTCGAATTCTGTGACACAATCGTTACGGTCTCGCTCGGAACGACACACGTTCGATAGCTTCTCAAGCGTTCCCGAAATATTCATCCATTCGGGAGTCGATTCGATCTTCTACCTTTCCTTTGAACGGACGGGCAAATAATTTGAGGTCGATATCGATGGCGACCTCGGAGTCCGTGACTCGAAATTCACCGCTGAATCCTTTGCCGGTGACCTGGGCTTTGCTCTTGTCATTATTCCAATCGATGTCGTTGACGATCGAAGAAAACTCGTGGCGTACGTCATTGACGACTTCTTCGACCTTTGCTTTGGCCTGCTCTTGATTCATGCCGTGCTTGCGGCGAACGGAAATATCAGCCATCGGAAAATCCTCTGATGTTGGAGAATGGTTTGATCGCGCCGGCATCCGGCGGATGCAATCAGTGTTCGATGCCTCGTTGAAGCCAATCGCTTCACGTCGTCGAGACGGTATCAACGGGCCCAAAGTAGTGTCAACAAACGGGGGGTTTCGCCTGTTGAGCATGGCCCTCGGGGCGCGATGGCGCTGAATTCGAAAATGTCGAAAACTTGTCGTCCTCCAGTGCCGATGGTACTGTCGCCTTCGATGTCTTTCGATGCGACTGAAGTAAATCCAGCTGGCGAGGTTTGTATGAACAGGCCGACGACGAAGATGATAGTCCTCGGTGCCGCGGCTGCCCTGACGTTCTCTTCGACGACCGTCACCGCCCAGGATATTCAAAGATTCGACGATCAGGCCGAATCCGACGATGGCGGTGGAGACGTCGTTTTACCCGGTGCGCCGGCTCCGGAGCAACAGGAGCAACAAGAGCAGACGACGCCACAGGCCACCGACGACTCCGAAGACGAAGAGTCCGGAGATTCGGAAGCCCCCGGCTCATACCGCATCAGTGTCCACAACGACCCACAGGGCACATCGGACCAAGACGATGAGCTCGATTCACTTCTCTCCGACGATCACACTGCGCTTTACCAGGGCATCATTCCCGGAGAGCGCGACGCCGTCGACCACATGGATGCGGCGCGCGAAGCCGCCGAAGGTGGTTCCAACCAGATCACCTGGGTTGGCTTCAAACCTGAAGACGAGCGCACCCGGGTATTCTTCCAGTCCCCTCGCCCGGTGGAGTACCAGATCGAGGAGGACGCCGAGGCCGGAGAGTTGGTCGTCATTTTTGACAGTGCAGAGATCCCGGAACGCAACTTCACGCGGTTTATCGACGCCAGCCACTTCGATCGCGCCGTTGAGCGCATCGAGGCCGAGGAAACCGGAGGCGGAGATGTGCAGGTCACCTTCCAGATGACAGAGCACCTCCAGCCTTCGACGTCGGTCGACGGAGAATACCTCTATCTCGATTTTCCGCACGATGACGGTTCGGATACCGAAGATGCGACTGCCGACGCGGAGTGAATGTTCTGTTTCGGCGTGCCCTTTGCCGCTGGCAGCAGTCCCGGGGGACCGACGGGATGAGGCGGTTTGGATTGCTCGTCGCCCTCCTCTCGGCGTTGGTATCGACGCCGGCGGCGGCTTCCGTATTGCCAGTACCGGACTCCGAACTGGTACAACAGCTCGCAGAGGCCACGCGCGAGCCAGCCACAGATGATCGCTGGCAATGCAGTCCCGGCGCAGATCCAACCTGTCGTTGCATCGAATATGAAGTTCCGGGCGGTCGCTTTTTCGCCAGCGGGGTCGACTCGTCGTCGGGTGGCCTCATGGCCCGTCGATTTTTGATTTCCAACCAGCGGGGATGGCTTGTCGGACGCGATCTGGCAGTTTGGCCCACCGACAGTGGACTGCAACTCGAATTCAACGGCGGTTATTGGCATAAAGGCCAGACTGCGGTGACCATTGGATTCGACGACGCCGCCGGCAGGGAGACCGACGCGGGGCCGGCCATCGAGTTCTCCGCGGTGCGCTGGGCGGTACACGATACGCCCGTTCAGAAGCCATCGTCGTGCCCCGAATTAAATGACCACTCGCCAGACATCGCCGACGAGGCCACCCGGGCCGCGGCGCGATCGCTGAGGTTTGACGGTGACTCCTGGCGGGCCGCCCATTTCGAGGTCGCCGAATTTCCGGGACCCTCGACGGTCTCCGATCTCGAACCCGGGGAGCGTTTATCTGGATGGACCGTCCCTACCGCCTATGTCGATGCCGATCGGGTCCAACTGTCGGGGACTTATCATCCAGGTGGTATGCCCTGGACGCTCAGGGGTCACCTGGCGACCCCGGCGACTGCTGGCGCAGGGGTCGGAGTGATGACCCAATCGCCGCTGTGCGTCGACGCCCGGTGCGCATTCGACGAGTTGGCACTGGACGGTATGATTGACTCTGATGGCGGCGTCGGCATCGAAATGTCGGGCGATGCCGCCATTGGCGATGCTCTCCGGCATGTATCGCTCTCCAGCGATGGGATCGGGCTTGGCGGAGGGGACTCCGGGACATCACCGGCGTCTCGTTTCCGCCGCAACGGCGGGTTCCAGCAATTCAATACCCAACAATTCGGCGCCAGTTATTCCGGCGACAACCACAACCTGGCCGCCGGCGGTACCATCGTCACCCCTGGAGACCACAGCTTCGATCTCCTCGATGATCGGCCGCGTGCGGCGGATATTTGGACTCGATACGGAACGGTTCTGGAGCTCGCGGCGGGAGCTCACGGGACACTGGGGATGAGCCATCGAGAATTCACTTCGGTCGGCGAGCCTTCGGGCCGAATGACAACCGCCGATCTTCGGGTCGACCGCCGCTTCGGATCGCTGCGCCGGATGTGGATTCGGCCGTCGATGAGCGCCGGGTTGGTCGCCGCCGGAATCGATGACGCCGAAGGGCTGTCGATGAGCAGTCGCCCCCGACTGGATGTGATGATCGACAGCGGGCTGGCACTTCAGGGGCGCCTGGGCCAGGTGAACCATCGCGTTGCGCCCAGAGTCTACGTGGGTCGGCGGCTGGAAGCCGATCAGCAATTCGAGCCGTCAGTTCACCTCTCGGAGCTCGAAGAGTCGCATCACCGCCCGCCGGATTCTTCGTACTTCGGCGGTGCCGTCATCGAGCAACGCCTCGATTTCAATGGCCCCCATCGCCTACGATTTCCCGTCGGTATTGCAGTCGTCGGCGACCTGTCGACATCGCTGTGGCAACCGGTCTTCCAGGGAAGTCTTCAATTCGATACCCGGATCGGCGATCGCCGTCTTCAGGTCGGTGCCGACGGCCTCTGTATCGCGTCCTGTCAGCATCTGGGAGCACGAGGCTTCATCAGGACTGACTGGGGACAACGGGTTCGGTCCATCCATCTCGTCGAATGGGGGCATCACCGCCGGGCAGTTGTACCCCACATCGATAGCCGGATTCGAAGCCGATGGAGCAATCGGCTAAGAACCACTCCCGTCGCCGGACAGTCCCCGGAGAGGCTCACCCATATGACCGCACTTCGAGGCCGATTTCAGGGCTGGAGCGCGCAATGGACGCTTCGCGGCCGTCCAAGCGCCATCGGTGAGCTCGATACCGGGCTCCACATTGTTCGCTACTGGAATGCCCTGGGCTGGGGGATTGGCGTTCAGGGCGCGGCGTCGTTAGACGGAACGGAGTGGGCGGCGTTGATCGGCGTCAGAAATTCGCCCGCTTTTTGAGTTTTTCTAATCGCGGGTGCTGTGGAGCCAGAGCCTCCAGTCTCGTCAGCGCCCGGTCGGCGATCTGCTGGCTTCGGGTGTTGATTCCATATCGCGCCAGCAGCGCAAAAATTTCGGGGTTGTCCGGTTCCATGCTCGCCGCCCGGGAGAGGCTGCGCCCGGTCTCCTCGACGACCTCATCGTTGGTGGGATCGATCTTAAACTGGGTATACGCCAGATTGGCCAGTATGATTCCCCGGGATGGATCGTAGTCGCTGGCGCGTTGAAAGTAGTCACAGGCCGTCGTCAAGTCGCCGAGCCGTAGGTACGTCAGCCCATCTCGAAAATAGATGTCTCCCATTGCGGCGGCGTCGGAATCGACATCCGGCAGTTCCGGGCGTTCTTCCGACGACGGCGCTTGCTGTGAGACGTCGCGCTCTTCGAATTGTGACTGGATCTCCACCATGGCCCGTCCTATGGCCCGGCGGATATCGAGCGCTTTGCGCGTCAGATCCATATCACCGAGGCGCTGGAAGTTTTCGGCCCGGTAAAAACGCTCGTAGCGCTCGTAGCGTTCACGAACATTCGACGGACTGGCATCGGCGGTCAGATTCAGCGCCACAAAGGGGTTGTCGGTGTGTTGAATCCGTTCAAAGTCCTCTTCGACGATCGACTGGATGCGTTCGAGCCGATCCGAGTGATCACTCTTAGAGTCGGTCTCGGACATGGGATACCGCTTTTATTATGCGTGGATCTATGGTTGTCAGAGGCGGTCGAATCGTAAGGGGCGAGCCCGGACGAACGATGCCTTTCGGTCGGAGAGCCCCCCTGGCCGATGCTCGCCGGCAGGATGACGAAAGGCAACCGCTTCTGCGACGGTCGACGATTTCGATTTGCAATTGTAGACCGGGATTGACCCGGCGGCAACCGTCGTTGCCGATACCTCGCTTCGACCCGGGACCCGCCACCACTCGACGTACGGACGTACCAACCATGGAAACGACGCCAGACAATACGACGATCTGGTCGACCCCAGTCGACGACGCCGACCCTCGACAATTGTCGGCCTACAACTACGACCTCGCCGACGACCGCATTGCCGCCGACCCCGCCGATCGCCGCGACCAGTCCCGACTTCTGGTCTACCGAAAGGCCGGCGACGCCATCGAACATCGGCGCTTCGGCGAACTCTGCGGCGCACTGGACGCCGGCGATCTGCTGGTATTTAACGACACCCGCGTCGTGCCGGCCCGCATCGAGGTCTACAAAGAAACCGGCGGTCGGGTCGAACTCTTTGTGCTCGATACCGAGGTCGAAGGCCCCGATCGCGGCTGGAGTGCCGACGCCGGTGGTCAGATTCGACTGGCGTGCATGACGCGCTCGTCGAGACCACTTCGACCGGGGATGGTGTTGTCGGACCCCGATCGCGACGATTTGCCACCGATCGAAGTAAAGGAGGCCCACTCCGGTCGCGCCACGGTGCAAATCGACTGGGAGGGGGCTCCGATCTCGTTTCTCGAGAAATTCGGCCGCACCCCACTGCCGCCGTACATCGAACAGCGCCGAACGGAGCAAGACCGGCCGCCCGTCGATGACGCCGATCGCGACCGCTATCAGACGGTCTTTGCCGAAACCCCCGGTGCCGTGGCAGCGCCGACGGCGGGCCTCCACTTTACCGACTCCTTGCTCGAGGAGTTGGAGGCGCACGGGATTCGCCGGGCGGCCCTGACGCTGATGGTCGGCCCCGGAACCTTCCAGCCGGTCCGACACGACCAGCTCGCCGATCACGATATGCACTCCGAGGACTACTGCATCTCGCCGGATCTCGCCGGTAAAATAGAGGCCTGTCGCCGGCGCGGAGGCCGCATTATCTCCGTGGGAACGACGTCGGCACGGGCTCTGGAGGCCGAGGCGCGACGCCCATCGCCCTTCGACGAAGGGTGGCGGTCTACGGATCTCTTTTTGCGGCCCGGCGTCGATTTTCAGGTCTGCGATGGCCTGATCACCAATTTCCACCTTCCAAAGTCGACTCTTCTGGCGCTGGTCGCCGGGTTTGTCGGGTACCCCACAATGCGGCGAGTCTACGAGGCGGCCATCGACGGGGACTATCGCTTCTACAGCTACGGCGACGCCAGTCTTTTATTGAAATCATGATGCCCTCCCCCGGTACCGAGTGCCCGCTCTTGGCGCCGAAGATCGCTGCCTACACCATTCCACGAACCCCCTGAGACGACCATGGATACCGACGACCTCATCCAATGCACGACCTTTGGTTTTGAGGAGACCGCCAGCGATGGCGCAGCGCGAACCGGCGTTGTTGAGACGACACACGGCACTATTGAGACGCCGGTATTTATGCCCGTGGGCACCCGGGGAACCGTCAAGGCCATGCGGCCCGACGAACTCAAAGAGCAGGTCGGCGCCCAGATCATTCTCGGAAATACCTATCATCTGTACATCCGCCCCGGCCTGGATGTGATCGAACTCCACGGTGGACTCCACGAGATGATGAACTGGGATCGACCGATTTTGACCGATTCCGGCGGCTACCAGGTTTTTAGTCTCGAGGAATTGCGCACCATCGAAGAAGACGGTGTTGACTTTCAGGACCACCTCTCCGGTGATCGGCACTTCTTTTCACCGGAAAAGGTCATCGAAATCCAGGAGACACTGGGAAGTGATATCATGATGGCCTTCGATGAATGCCCGCCGGCCGACGCCAGCGAGGAATACATGCGCGATAGCATGGCGCGCACCACGCGCTGGGAGAAGCGATGCCTGCAGGCGCGAACACGCGATGACTGCGCCCTATTCGGCATTCTTCAGGGCGGTACCGACGAGGCGCTTCGGCGCGAGCACGCCGACGCCCTGTGTCACCTCCCCTTCGATGGCTTTGCGATCGGTGGGCTCAGTGTCGGTGAGTCCTCGGACGCGATGTACGACACTGTGGAGTTTACCACGCCCATGATGCCACGTGACAAACCGCGCTACCTCATGGGGGTTGGTACGCCCCAGGACCTCGTGGAGTGCATTGCGCGGGGCATCGACATGTTCGACTGCGTCATGCCGACACGCAACGCGCGAAACGGACACTGCTTTACCTCCGATGGTACCATCAAGATACGAAACGCCCCGTATACCGAGGATATGGCCCCTCTCGACGCGGAGTGCGACTGTTATACCTGTTCTAATTTTACGCGCTCCTACTTGCGTCACCTGTACAAGAGCCGCGAAATTCTCGCCTCCCAGTTGTGCACGTTGCACAACCTCGTCTACTACGATCGACTCGTGGAGCGAGCCCGCCGGGCCATTGCCGATGGGGCCTTTGCGGAGTTTCGCCGCCGATTCTACGAAAACCGCGGACAGACACCTCCCGAATCACCGGCTTGACCTGTCTGTTCGGCGCTGATAAGTCACAGCGCCGCTATTGAGGTCATCGAGCGGCCCCGGAGGCGAACGAAATAAATCCCGGGTCTCCCTCCTTAGTCACCTGACCGCCGGCGCCGTGCCTCTTGGGGCATTGAGCCGAGAAAAATGCATCCATTTACTGGAGAACCAACGAACATGAATTTTTCGTCACTTGTCATTTTGGCACAGCAAGGCGATCCCGGCGGCGGATGGGTCGGAACCCTCATCATGTTCGGGATCATCCTTGCCATCTTCTATTTTCTTCTGATTCGGCCCCAGAAGAAAGAAATGGAGCGCCACCAGGAGCTGTTGTCGGGATTGAAGGTTGGCGACAAGGTTGTGACCGCCGGCGGGATTCTTGGGACGATCAAATCGGTCGATGACAACATCATCCAGCTCGAGATCGACCGCGACACCAAGATCAAAATCAGTCGCGACAAAATTCAGAAGTCACAGGACGAACTATCGGCCTCCGATGATGACGACGGGGACGATTGAACACCATACCGCGTCGGCATGCCTCGGAGTTACCTCCGCGGTGGTTTGGCGCACACCACACGGTTTGTTAGATTGGTTCGCCGCCGGTTGCTGAATTTTTCCGGCCGGACTGATCCCAATTTGGATTCACTGCACGTACGTTGTCTGCCCCGGATACCGGGGTGGAAGACCCGAACGGAGCTTCGGATTTATGAAAAAGACACTCTACCGATGGGGCATTGTGGTCGTGGCGCTTGCCGTCGCACTCTATGCGCTCGCCCCGACGTTTCTCGACTGGTCGACCGGCCAACTCGACGGCGAAGTCTCGACAACCGAGGGAATTGCCTCCCACTTTGTCGAGCCTCCCGAATACGAGGATGGCGACGTGCAGTGGCGCAATTTCGAGCCGCTGACACTGGGGCTCGACCTCCAAGGTGGACTGCTGTTGCAGTACCACGTGCACGTCGACCGCGCCGTCCAGGACCGCCTGCAGCGAATGCAGGATGACGTCGTTGAACGACTCCAGTCCGAGCGCGAGCCTCAGGGCGAAATCGAGGCCACTCACCCGCCCGGTGAGCTTTATGTCGATCTGGAATTCGCCGACTCCTCCGATCGGGACATGGCCGACGGCGACTTCATGCAGCGCTTTTATCCCAATTTCTCGCGCACCATCCTCGACGGGAATCGGCTGCGTCTGGAGATGGAGGAAGAGTACATCGAAGAAACCGAGGATATGGCCATTCAGCAGGCCATCGACACCATTCGGTCGCGAATCGATGAACTCGGTATCACCGAGCCCAGCATCGCCCGCCAGGGCTCAAACGACATTGTCGTCCAGATGCCGGGCCTGGGCGAAGATCAGGTTGACCGGGCCCGAGACCTCATCGGTCAGACTGCCCAGCTTCGCTTCCAGATGGTCGACGATGACGGCACCAACGATTACTTCGGTCAGTTCCAGGGCCATCTGCCCGAGGGCTACGACCTGCGAAGCATCGACGGCGGCTACTACTCGATCACTCACCAGGACAAAGACGCTCTCTACGAACTCTTTGAGGGACGTGTCCCGGAAGACCGCGTCATCGGCTATCAACACAATCCCATCTACGAAGATGAGGAAGAGACGCGCCTCGACGAGGACCGATCGTACTGGAAAACGTACTTGATCTATCGCAGCGCTGAAGTCACTGGCGAGTATATTCAGGACGCCCGGGTCGCCATCGATCAGGAATTTAATCGGCCCTACGTCCAGCTCAACTTCGACGCCACTGGCGCCGATATGTTTGCCGAGACGACCACCGAAAATGTCAACCAGCGCTTTGCGATCATGATGGACGACGAAGTCCAGAGCGCTCCGGTCATCAATGAACCGATCACCGGCGGTCGGGCTCGAATCACCCTCGGCGATATGCAGTCGTATACCGAAATTCAGGAAGAAGCTCAGGACCTGGTCATTGTACTGCGCCACGGTGCCCTGCCGGCTCCCATCGAACTTCAATTTGAGACGATGGTCGGACCGACCCTCGGCCAAGACTCGATTGACTCCAGCATCCAGGCGCTGATCATTGCCAGCTTGCTGGTAATTTTGTTCATGCTCATCTACTACCGGCGCAGCGGCGGCGTGTCGACGATTGCCCTGTTGATGAACCTGACATTTATCATGGCCATCCTCGCCGGCCTGGGGGCCACGCTCACACTACCCGGTATCGCCGGTATCATTCTGACCGTCGGTATGGCTGTGGACGCCAATGTCATCATCTACGAGCGAATACGCGAGGAATACGTCATCGGAAAACCGATGAATGAATCGGTGGACGAGGGGTTTAACAAGGCGTATTCCGCTGTATTTGACGCCAATATTACAACCGGTATCGCCGGGCTGGTACTGCTCCAGTACGGAACCGGACCCATTCGTGGGTTTGCTGTCACTCTGTTGATCGGAATTGCGGCGACACTGTTTACGGCAGTGTATGTCACGCGGCTTCTCTTCCTGGAATGGCAAGAACGCACGAAGTCTCACAAGTTGAGCATCTGAATCGGCTCGAAGATACCGAACGACGTAGCGAATCGCCGGCTCTGTAGTCGGCGCCTCAGAAAGCGAAGAGATCTCTATGAAGATGTTCCAAATATATCCCTACGATGCGGACCATGACCTGCTCGGAAAACGCAGGTATACCGTCTGGATCTCGGCACTCTTCCTGGTCGGCAGCATCTTATTGCTCGCTCTGGTCGGTCCCCGCTGGGGGATCGATTTTCAGGGGGGGACTGAGATTATCGTCGAGTTCGAGGAGACCGTTGAAGCCGAGGATGTACGCGAGGCCGCCGAGGCGATTGACCTCGCCGATCCGCTGGTTCAGCAATTTGGCGGCGACGACGATAACCAGTTTATGCTCCAGACGCGCGATGTCGCCGTCGTCGGCGATGACGATTACGATGCGATCATCGAGGAGCTCGCCCAGATCGAGCATCATCAGATGACCGACCCCATGGAGGAGCAGCCGGACCGAATGCAGGTTCGCTTCGATGAGGCGGTCTCTGAAGAGGCCCTGCACGAGGCGGTGGCCGCCGGCGGCATCGAAGAACTGGAACTTCAGGAGACCGGCCAGCGCGACGAACACTGGTACGTGCTCAACTTCCAGGATCTTCAGCGTCACATCGAAGATGGCCTCTCGGAGTACTTCGGCGACGACTTTGATGAAGCCGGTGGAATCCAGCGACTGGAGTCCGTCGGCCCTCGCGCCGGTGAGCAGCTTAGAAATGATGGTATGCTCGCCATGATCATCGCCCTCGGCGCCATTTTGCTGTACATCTGGGTGCGATTCGATATCCGCTACTCGCCGGGTGCCGTCGCCGCCCTGGGCCACGATATCACCATTGCGCTGGGGCTGTTCATTGTTCTCGACATCGAATTTAGTCTCCCGATTGTCGCCGCCCTGTTGACCATTATCGGTTACTCGCTGAACGACACCATCGTTGTCTTCGACCGTATACGCGAGAACCTCGAGAGCGCCGGAGGTCGTTCCGTAGAAGCCGTCGCCAACAAGGCGATCAACCAGACGATGAGTCGTACACTGGTGACCTCACTGACCACTCTGGTGGCCGTCGGAACGATTGCCGTAGTGGCCACCGGCCTGATTCAGGACTTCGCGATGGCCTTGGTCGTCGGCGTCATCATCGGTACCTACTCCTCGGTCTTCGTGGCCTCGCCGGTCATGCTCAAAATGGACGAATATCTCAAAGAGCGCGAGAAAGCCGAAGAGCTCCTCGACGAACAGCGCGGTGACGAACCGGAGACCGAGACCGGCCCCGTGGTCTGATGCACGGACTGCTGGTTGAGTGGAGGCATTGACCCGGGTCGTCTTGTTCGACCCGGGTTTTTTTATACGCCGCCAACGACCGTAACTTTGGTGATAGCAGTGGTCCCGTCACCTCCTTTAGGCCATCACGGTGACGTCGAAGTCCTTTTTTGTTAGGTTCAAGTCACCCAAGATGGTCATGCGTGTAAACTCTCTTCGCTCATTTCCGTGTAAACTCTCTTCGCTCATTTCTCAGGTTCGGGACACGCCACCGATGAAAAGTCGTCGGAAAGAGTGGGTCGTCTATCGGACCCGTAAACAGTACGAGGAGCAGTTGGTTCGGGCCCTGGATATCCATCCACTGACGGCCCGAATTTTGCTTCGGCGCGGATTTTCCGATGTCGAGCGAGCTCAACGCTTTCTCCACCCTCGCCTCGACGAGATGCACAATCCCTTCGTGATGAAAGGGATGGATGACGCGGTCTGCCAGGTTCTGACGTCCATCGACCGCGGTGAGAAGATTCTGGTCTATGGCGACTACGACGTCGACGGTGTCTCCAGCGTCGCCCTGGTGTATGAGTTTTTGTCTCAACTCGGGGCGCGCGTCGATTATCACGTCCCGCTTCGCGACCAAGAGGGCTACGGATTACATGTCGATACCGTCCGGGCCGCCGCTGAGGATGGATGCAGTCTGATCATCACCACCGATTGCGGCATCTCAAACGTCGAAGAGATTGCCCTGGCCAAGAAACTCGGCCTGCGCGTCGTCGTTATCGACCACCACACCATCCCTGACACCCTTCCGCCGGCCGATGCGATTCTCAATCCCCTTCAGCGCGACTGCGATTTTCCCTTTGAAAAATTGGCGGCCGTTGGCGTCGCCTTTCATCTGCTCGTCGGTCTCCGACAGAAGTTGCGACAACACGGGGTCTTCGAACACATCCCGGAGCCTGATCTTCGGAATTTTCTGGACCTCGTCGCCCTGGGAACCGTCGCCGATGTCGTCCCTTTGACCGACGTCAATCGAACCTTTGTGCGCCACGGCCTGGACGTCCTCGCCAGTCGACGTCGTCCGGGCGTCTCCGCACTGATGGAGCGAGCACGGATCGGCGAAAAACAGGTCACGCCGCAGACGATCAGTTTTCGGCTCGCTCCCCGTCTCAATGCCGCCGGCCGGATGGGCGATGCATCGATGTGCGTCGAATTGCTGACCACCGATAGTTACGGACGGGCCATCGAGGTCGCCAAGAAACTCGAAGACCTCAACGACCGACGCCAGGATTGTGAAAAAGAGATTCTTGAAAAGGTCCTTCCCCACGCCCGTCGCCAGGCCGAGGCCGGACGTAAAATGCTGGTTATTGCCGGTCGCAAGTGGCACCGAGGCGTACTGGGCATTGTCGCCAGCAGACTCGTCGAACAATACCATCGCCCCGTTGTTTTGGTCGGAATCGACGAACACGGCCTCGGCAAAGGCAGTGTTCGCAGTGTCAATGGTATCGACGTCATCAATATTCTCGATGCCGGCTCCGAATTCCTCGAGACCTATGGAGGTCACGTCGCCGCCGCCGGTCTATCGGTCCAGGAACAGTATATCGACGAACTTCGCGAACGGCTCGACGAAAAATTGACCAGCGTTCTCGACACCCGTGGATTACCCCGTCCGCGACTTCGCATCGACTGCGAAGTCGAACTCGACGAACTGGATGTTCGCTTCGGTCGCGACCTTTCCAGGCTCGGGCCCTTTGGAACAGGAAACCGGGAACCCGTGTTATTGTGTCGAGAGAGCAAGGCCAGCCGAGTTCGCGTTGTCGGAAATGACCACCTGAAGGCAAAATTTCGCGATGGCAGCGGATCGCTGGAGGGCATCGGGTTTTCGATGGCCGATGAACGGCCGGTCCTCAATCAACGGGTCTCGGTGGCTTTCGTTCCTCGATTTGCGACATTTCGCGGTAGGACGCGCCTCGAGATGCATATTCGAGGGCTCCGACCGGCTCAGGAACACTGTCCGGACCGAGTGGAGCAACTGTAGTCCGGGAAGTCTTATTAGGAATTTGATGTTCCAGCGGGCGCGCTGGCCGACAGGGCCGCGATTGCGCCCCAGAGAGGCTCTCTTATGGCTCGACGCCGCCGCCGATACGGGCGCCGAAAAACGCCCAACGTCTGGTTTATCATCTTCCAGATTGTCATACTCGCCGGGCTGTTGTACGCGCTCATCGAGGTCCAAGACTCCATCGGTCAGGGCACCAGTGCCATCGTGGAATCGCTGGCCAGCGAAGATATCGACGTGCGAGAGCGATCAGAACGCGAGCAGAGCGATTTTTCCGGCACCAGCACCGACGACGAGGCAGAGCCCGAAACACCGGAAGTGACCGACGATGACGGCGAAAGTGACATTCAGTGAGCGCTGGCTGGCGCCGGGGACGCCACATGGTCTCTTGAGCTCCGGTCCCGACATCAAGAAACGAACTGTTACGGCTTGACAATTTTGGGGTTCCACAGCAAGGTCTGTTGACCCCGAGTGTTTTCCAATACTCGGCTGGAACCCGGATCAATACAGGCGCCTTTTGCAGGGGGGCCCGGGCGCAAGATAGTTAGCTATGGAAAACAATGAACGATCAGTCCCTGCCCCCGATAAAAGAATTCGCATTTCTCCCAGAATTTGCCGAACACCTCGCCGAGCTCGAGGAGTTGGCGGAAGACGAAGACTGGGAGTATCGCTTCACGGAGAGCGAATTTCCGCGACCGATCCTCTACGCCTATATTATTCACACCTTCAATCGCATTGAGGAAGAGGACAAGATCGCATTTGCCGCCGATGACCGCGCGGCCTGCTTTAACACCGGTCTGGTCACGGAGAATCAAGAACCGCTCTTCGCCCTCTTCGATGAAAATAAGATTCCCGACCGCCAGCCCTGGTACTTTCAGGGGTTTGTGCGCAAAGGCGACGTCCGCATGACGCGCTTTGGCGACCTGCCGAAGATGGCCAACTACGTCGACCGCGCCGAGGAATTTGTCTTCGACCCGGCGCTGGAACTTCGGCCCAATACGGAGCATATCATCGCCGAGAACCGGGATCGATTTCCCGTCGAATTCGACAATTACGGCGACTTCCAACTCCAGAATCTTCTGGCCGGTGCATTCGAAAATGCCGTCCAGCGCGCGCGACGAAACTTCCGGATCGCCATTCCGCAATACCACCGCGGGCGCATCCAGCTTCTGTTGCCGCTATGCCTTCGAAACCCCTCGGAACCGGACCTGGCGGCGGTGATTGAGAAACTCGACGGCTACTACCGGGTCGCCACCTGTCTGACTCTCGATCAGGCTTACAGCAACGCTCGACTTCTGGGCCGTGTCGATGAGATCTGGCTGCGCTGATCACCCCTCGTAGCCGACCAGCGACTTCAGTGACCCCTGATCGCCATCGGCCAGGGCGGCCTCGGCGCGCAAGCCGTCGCGGTCTCTTCCGATGGCACAGATGGCGCGAATCTGACCGCTTTCGACATATCCGATAAGAGCGTCCCGCTCCTCGATTGAGCCGTCGACGACCACCGAATCGAAGTCCGTGGCGTGACCGACATAATGGACGGTCAGGTCGAAGTGACGGCTCCAGAAAAAGGGGATGCTCATCTTCGGGGGCTGGTCGCTGCCCAATAACTCCCGGGCAACCTGTTGGCCCTGGCGCTGAGCGGCGACCCAGTGTTCGATTCGGATCAATTGATCGGTTTCCGGCTCCGGGAATCGAGCGACGTCGCCCGCCGCATAAATCGCTGGATCGTTGGTCTTGAATTGGTCATCGACCACAACGCCATCGTCGACATCGAGACCGGCCGCTGCCGCAGGTTCGGTCCTAGGCCGCACACCGACACCGACGACGATCAGATCAAACTCAATTTCTTGGCTATTGGACAACCGCGCCGCTCGGTCTTCGATATGTTCGACTTTGGCGCCCAGGTGAAAGCGGACGCCCTGTTGTTGATGAACGGATTTGATCAGTCGTCCGACGTCGTCGCCCAGCACTGATGCCAACGGCAACGACTCCGGCGCGACGACGCTGACATCCAGTCCTCGATTTCGAAGCGATGCCGCGACCTCCAACCCGATAAACCCCGCTCCCAGAATCAATGCCTTATCGCCATCTTCGGCAGCCTCGGCAATCGCCCGGCTATCGTCGAGGCTTCGCAGCGTGAAAGACGGAGCGTCCTCGAGCCCACTGATGGGCGGTACAATCGGCTCCGCACCGGTGGCGTAGACCAGCTGGTCGTACTTCACGGCGGCACCGGACTCGGTCTTGATGCAGGTAGTCTGACGATCAATTTCGACCACCGGGTCGCCGGTCATGATTTCGATATCCAGATCCGACCAGTGGTCGTCTCCGCCTAGCCAGATCCATTCTTCGGGGGCCTCTCCGGCGAGGTAGTCCTTGGAGAGATTGGGTCGATCCACCGGTCCCGGCTCATCGCCGATCATAGTCACCGCTCCGTCGTATCCCTCCGCGCGAAGTGTCTCGGCGACGGCGGCTCCGGCCGCCCCGGCACCGACAATGACGACCGACTCTGGCTGTTCGCGAGCTGTGTTCTCGCCGGTGCATTCCTCGTCTTTGGGAAGTACCCGAAAGTGAAAGCCATCGATCTCGACGGGATAACAGCCCACGGATCCAAAGGCCGGTGCGCCCTCGGCGTTCCCCGTCTCCAGGTCAAAGGCGGCGTGGTGCCACGGGCAGCGAATGGTGCCGTCGACGACCAACCCCTCCTCCAGTGGGCCGCCGTAGTGGGTACAGCGGGCGCCGATGGCGTGGACCTCTTCGTCCTGTTTGACCACCACCACTGGGTCGCCATCGACGACGCCCAGCAACGGTTCGCCTTCCTTGAGTCTCGACAGTGGTATGCCCTCGCCGAGATCCGGGCCTTCGACCTGTGTATCTTCACCCATCGTTCTCGCTCTCCGCTGCAGTGTCCTGGTTGGTTTCGTCGGATGACGACCGCTGATTGTGTCGATTGCCGTTGGCGCTTAGTCTTGCAGAAAGTGGGCCTAAGCTACAACGAAAACCTTGCTTCTCCTATCGCAGCAGGGGCCGGTCGGCTCTGCGATTTCTCGAAACGAGGTGATTCATTTGTTGAAATCTCTCGGCCCGTGCTTTCAATCTGACTGCCGTCGGCAATCCACTCTCGCCTCGAATTCCCCCTACGGAGCAGTACCATGACGTTGATTCGCATCATCCTGTGCTTTTTTCTCCCGCCGCTGGCCGTATTTTTGACGGTCGGCCTGAGGATGCACTTCTGGTTAAACATTGTGCTCACCCTCCTGGGAATTGTTCCGGGCATGATTCACGCACTTTGGGTGGTGGCCCGAAAGACGGACCGCGTCGACTGATGACCCAGCGCTGACTTGTGACTTTACGGGGGGGGAATGGCGTTGGGTTGGCGCATATCGTTTGACCTTCGCGCTTCACTTCTCTACCCAATTTGTAATCGACACATCGCTGTATCCGAGGGGCCGGTTTTGAGACGTCGGACCACCTGCCGGAAGGCAGTGGATTCGTTGATTGTCCGGCGGTTATCCGACGGCCTCGTTTCGGACCGTTCGTTGTTCACTTCGACAATTTGGAAGTAAGCCTCTCACCATCCCAGAACCGAGGATTTTACGTGATCTTCGCATTCGATCTGGACGGTACCTTTTTGGGCGGTAGTGAAGAATCTCGCCAGAAACTCTACGAATTGATCAGTGAGCGCGACGACATTCGCCTCGTGCTGTCGACGGGACGAGGCCTGGAGTCGGTGATGCCGTTGTTGAGCGATCCGACATTTCCGGAAGCCGATTATATCATCTCCGATGTCGGAGCCACCGTCGTCCACGGCGACAGCCTGGAGCCGGTTCAGCCGCTTCAATCGATTATTGCCCGCCAGTGGCCGGGCACACTGGATGTCGTCGACGCCCTGTCGCACCTCGAATATCTGGAGCGCCAGGAAGTCCCGCAGGAGCGGCGCTGCTCGTTTTTCGCCGATTTCGACGATATCGATGATGAATTGGCTCAACTCGTCGATAACCTCGGCTGTCAGTTGCTCTACTCGGCGAATAAATACGTCGATGTCCTGCCGCCGGGAGTCAACAAAGGTTCCACGCTTCGTCAACTCGTCAAGCACGAGGGGGGCTCGCTGGAGGACGTCGTCGTCGCCGGCGACACTCTCAATGACCTGTCGATGTACGAAGAGGGGTTCAAGGGAGTCGTCGTCGGCAATGCGGAGGCCAAACTCAAAGAACACGTCGCCGACAACGAAGACGTCTATATCGCCGACGGCCACGGCGCCACCGGAATCCTGGAGGCCCTCCAGGAATTCGACACCCTCAGTCGAATTCAGGGGCCGGTCGAAGTGGAGCGGTCGTCCGATCCGGGCGATGCCCAACTGGTCATGGTCTACCACCGACTGCCCTTTGAGGAGCACGAAACCGAAGACGGTGATATCGCTCGCAAGCCGCCGAGCAGTCCCAACGGGATCATTCCGACGCTGCTGGACTTCTTTCGAAGCGGTTATCGCGGCTCGTGGGTCGCCTGGTCGTACCAGGATAGCCGTGAGCCCGACGGGTTTGAGCCCGAGGTTCAACTCGACGATCCATCGCTCCAGGACTTGACCTGTAATCGCATCGCTTTGACCGATGGCGATGTCGACCTCTTTTACAAGACCTTTTCTAAGGAAGCGCTGTGGCCGGTGGTCTTCTCCTTTCCGAGCTACGCGTCCTTCGATCAGGAGCACTGGGAGCACTACGTCGAGATCAACCGACTCTTCGCTCAGCGCACCGCCGAGACTGCGGAGCACGGAGCGACGGTCTGGGTTCACGACTACAATTTGTGGCTCGTCCCGGGCATCCTTCGGCGAATGCGCCCCGACCTCGAGATCTCCTTTTTCCACCACACCGCATTTCCGCCGCCGGATATCTTCAATATCCTGCCCTGGCGACGCGAAATCGTCAGCAGTCTGCTTCAGTGCGACTACGTCGGGTTTCACATCCCGCACTACGTCGAAAACTTCGTCGGTGTCGTCCGTTCCCACGCCTCTGTCGATGTCCTGGACCACGAGCCCTGCGCTCCCCGGTTTCTGACCTATGGCTGCGCGATGGGCGTCGACGAGATGGTCAGCAAGCTCGAGGTCGGCGGCCGCCAGTTGCGCCTCGGTGCCCATCCAGTCGGAATCAACGTCGACCACATCGAGGACATTCTGCAGCGTCCCGATATCCAGGCGCAGGTCGACGAGATGAAGGCCGAATTCCAAGACCGAACCGCGATTTTGTCCGTCGAGCGCCTGGACTACGTCAAAGGTCCGCTCGAAAAGCTCCGGGCCTTTGAGCAGCTCCTGGAAAATCATCCCGAGTATCGCGAGGACGTGGTCTTGATGACCATTCACACCCCGCCGTCGAAAGGGATGAGCGCCTACGATGAGATCCGCGACGAAGTCGAGCGCGCCGTCGGTCGCATCAACGGTCGATTCGGGACGCTGGATTGGACACCGGTTCGATACTTCTTTCGCGCCTTTCCCTTCGAGGACGTCATCGGCATGTACGCCGCCAGCGATATCGCCTGGATTACGCCGCTTCGCGACGGCCTCAATCTCGTCGCCAAGGAGTTTGTCGCCACCCAGGGGTTGACCGACTCCAACGGCGTGTTGGTGTTGTCCGAATTTGCGGGCGCTGCCGTCGAGCTTCACGGAGCCCTGCTGACGAACCCCTACCACTCGGCATCGATGGAAGACGGGTTGCACCGCGCGCTGTCGCTCAACGAAGAAGAGCGCAAGGTGAGGATCAACCGAATGTTCGACATCGTCTCCACCAATGATGTCGACCAGTGGGGCGAGCGCTTTCTCAGTGAGTCGACTTCGGGGCGATCCGGCAACCGGCAATGCATCGACGTCGAGGCCACCGACGATCCTGTCGACCAGCAGGCCGATGGCGAGGCGCAACCACAGCCGGTTTCCTCCGGCAAACCGTCTTGAGTCTCAACTTACTTTCATCGGCGTGACAGCACTTCAGTACTCGACAGGCGGCATCGACTAAAGGACTCGCTCCGTCTGACGACGAGCCGATCAAACCGCGACTTTTTGCGTCATTGACCTCATGGAGCCACAGGCTGGTCTCCACAGCATCGATTGGATCGTCCTGCTCGGCTACCTCGCCTTTGCCCTGGGCGTCGGCTTGTTCGTGCGCGAACTCGCCGAGTCCGACAAAGAGAGCTACTTTCTCGCCGGCCGCAGCCTTCCCTGGTGGTGGGCCGGTGCCTCCATTGCAGCCACCACCTTTGCCGCCGACACCCCGCTTGTGGTCACCGGAGAGACGGCCGCCCGCGGTCTCTCCGGAAATTGGCTGTGGTTGGCCTGGATCGGGGTCCACGCCGCGGCCTTTGTCTTCTTTGCTGCAAAGTGGTCCAAAAGCGGCGTGCTCACCGACGCCGAACTGGTCGACAAGCGCTATTCCGGCACGGAAGCCCGGGTGCTTCGGACCACCCGCGCCCTCGTCTACGGGGTGCTGGTCAACGCTCTGATTTTGGGCTGGGTACTCAGCGCCATGGTCATGATCGCCGAGCCCTTTTTTCACTGGGATCAGTGGTTTCCGATGGCCTACGACGCCGTCGCCTCCTGGTGGCCCGAAGAGACGGCTATGGGCGATCCCTCCGATGGGATGACCATTCTATTTTTACTGGCCCTCGTCGGGCTGTACTCCACCCTCGGTGGAATTCGCGGCGTCATTGTCACCGACCTCGTTCAGTTGACGATTGGTCTCGTCGCCAGCTTCTGGTTTGCCTGGGTGGCCTGGAATGAGATCGGCGGCCGCTCGGGGATGATGGAAGGACTCGACGAGCACTACGACGACCCCGCCGAATATCTGTCGTTATTCCCGGAATTGACTGTCGACTGGTTCGGCGAGGGCCAATGGGCGGGACTCGATATTCTCGCCGAGATGCCGGTGGTCCTGGCCACGGTCTTCGGGGCCTATCTGATGGTTCAGGCCTTTGCGAACTTCCCGGCCGACGGCGGCGGCTACTTTATGCAGCGCCTCAACACCTGTAAGAGCCCGCAAGACGCCAGCCAGGCGTCGCTGTTCTTCATTATTCTCAACTATATCGTGCGCACCGGCCCCTGGTTTATCGTCGCTGTCGCCGCCCTGGTGCTCATTCCACTGGGCGCGGAGTCGGAGGTGCTGGGAAGTGCCTCCGGATTGATGGTCGACGGCGACGACGTCAACCGAGAGATGGCTTACCCGGTGCTGATGGACCAGTTGCTGATTCCCGGAATGCTCGGGCTGTTGCTGACCAGTCTGTTGGCGGCCTTTATGAGTACCATCGACACCCATATCAACTGGGGCGCGTCGTATCTGGTCAATGACTTGTTCTTATGGCTCAACCCCGAGGCCTCCAGTCAGCAGGTCGTCTACGTCGCCCGCTGCTGCGTGGTCGGTTTCGTCGTCCTCGCCGTTGTTGTCACCTTTCAGATCGATACCATCGGCCAGGCCTGGCGCTGGGTGGCGTCCATCGGCGCTGCTCTGGGGATCCCCACGGCTCTTCGCTGGCTGTGGTGGCGCGTCAATGCCTCTGCCGAACTGGGGGCTATCGGCTTCGGTCTCGCCGTCGCCTTCGGGCTTGTGGTGACCGACATCCCCTTTGAAATCGAGTTGGTCCTGATCTCCGGCGCCAGCCTGATCGGCATGATCCTGGGAATGGTATTTGGTCCATCGTCGAGCGACGAGGTTTTGATGTCGTTTATGAACGACGTCGAGCCCGACGGGGTCTGGCCGGACCGATCGCTTGGCGACGGCCTCCTCCAGATCGCCGGTCGAGGCGCCATCTGGATCGCCATTGTCGGCGGCACCATCGCCACATTGGCCGGCCTTCATCAGTGGGTTCTGCTCGGCAATACCGCCAGCGGATTGCTCACCACCGCCGCCGGCAGCGGAGGATTGTGGGCGGGGACCTGGGTGCTATCGGACGATAGCGATGCTAACGTGTCATCGGGCCCTTCTGCGCCATCGGATTCCAATCCACCACAACAGGGAGCTCCATGAGCCGTCGTCGAATTATCAGTTCGTCGGAGCCGCGCCTATGCGTCGCCGGACTCGTGTATTTCGAGATCTTTTTGCCGGAAAGCGACCTCGATATCCCGCTGGATCGCGAGGTCTTCGTCGACTCCATCGACGTCGGCCTCGGCGGGGCTCTTAATCCGTCGTCAGTGGCCGCCAGTCTCGGTATTGATACCACGCTCGCCCATCCGCGGGGCCACGGTCTGACCGATGCCGCCGTGGCAGCCCGCATCGATCGGCTGGGATTGGATACCCGCTGCTGGTCGACCGACGACGATCCGGCGCTTTCGTTGGTGCGCTCCGAATCGGGCGACCGGGGGTTTTTGAGTCGCGCCGACTACGATTCGCTCCGCGACTGTCCGGGACTCATCGACTTTGATTGGCTCCACGTCCCGGGCCTCGAGGAGGCCTATCGCCTCGACGGTCCGCTCAATGAGGCCCGTCGCGCCGGTGCGACCATCAGCGTCGCCGGAAGCTGGGCGCCGGCGCGTCTCGACGAGCTCCATCACCATCAACACCATCCCTGGGATGTGCTCATCTTAAACGCCGCAGAGGCTCGTCGGGCGCTGGGCAATCCCGACGGCGACGTCCCATCGTTGATCGCCGAATTTCGAGCGTTTGATCCGACGGTGCTCATCACCGATGGGCCACGCGCCGTTCACGCCGTCGTCGACGGGGAACTCCTCTGTGTGGAGACTCCTCCGGCCGACGATTTTGTCGATGCCACCGGAGCCGGAGACGCCTTCGGAGCCGGGTTTATCAGTGCTCGCTTGCACAACTACGGACCGGTCGACGCCATCGAATTTGGCGCTCGGGTGGCGTCGACGGTCGTCGGTCTCCACGGCGGCGTCGTCTACAACTCCGATCAGCTCGAAGACCTCAATAATTTCGACTTCTCTTCCTGATTTCTACCTGCGGGAGTTGTGATGTTGCGAAATTTCTTACTTGTCGGCGGCGCAAGCGCCTACGCTCCAGGGCTCGTCCAGGCCCTCATTCAGGAGTCGGAGCGCCACGACCTGGAGCTGGTGCGGCTGTACGATATCGACGAAGGGCGACTGGAGATCGTCGAAGACCTCTGTTCAGCACTCGTCGATCATGCGGGAGCTCCATTTCGGATCGAGGCGACCACCGATCAACGCCGGGCCGTTCAGGATATCGACCTTCTGTTGAATAGCTCTCGTCCCGGCGGCTTTGAGGCCCGCCACGTCGACGAGACCCTCCCGCTGGAATTCGGCATCCCCGGACAGGAGACGGTGGGTCCCGGTGGATTCTTCTTTGCTCTGCGATCGATTCCGGCGGCGCTGGATCTGGCGGCCGACGTCGAGCGCGACGCACCGGACGCCATCTGGCTAAACTACACCAATCCCACCAATATCGTGGCCCAGGCACTCATCGACGAGACCGAACTCGACGTGATCGCATTGTGCGACCAGTCCGACGAAGATCTCCGGGCTCTCGCCGACGCGTTGGGCTACTCCAGCGACGTCGATTACAGCTTCCAGTGTTGCGGACTTAACCACGCCACCTGGTATCGCGATATTCGGATCGACGGCAACGAACTCGACGTTGATCCAACGGAGATTGAGGCTCCCAGGTACTACGATGAGGAACATAAAATCCGGTTCCGCCACTCCCTATCTATGGCTGATAATCACCGGGGTTGGTGGCCGAATTCCTATCTGCCCTACTACACCGAACCTCGGGACTTTGTTGAGTTGGCACGGCGCGTCGGGACGAGAACTCAAGCGATACTTGAGGGGTTAGACGACTACTACCAGCATTTCGAAACCGAAGCTCGAAGAAAAAGCCCGGCGTTGCGTCATTTTCGCGGTTCGTCGGGCTTCGGAGATATGGCCGCCGACACCGTAGCTGCCCTGTCGTCACAATCGGGCGCCGAGATTGTTCTCAATGTGGAGAACCGCGGAGTCAGCGATGCCTTCAGTGATGACACGGTTGTCGAGGCGCGCGTCGGAATCGGTGCCGATGGACTCCAGCGACGCAGTGCGCCGCCGGTACCCACATTTGCCCGTCCGCTACTCGACGAGCTCGAGCGCTACCAGCGCAACACGGCGTCGGCCGCCGTCAGCGGTAATGTCGGCCAGCTCACCGAGGCACTTGCTTCCAATCCGCTGGTCGACGATACAATGATGGCGCGAGATATGATTCGCCGCGCGCCCGATGCCTATGGCGATGCGCTTCCCCAGTTTCGCCCGCATGATTCATGAGACATCGTGACGAGGCCAAATCAGCGTCCACTGGTCGAAATCAAACCCCACCGGCAATGCGGAGCATCGTCGAGGAGTTATAAGCGGTAAAAAGAGACTCCCATCGGCATTCGCCGGCTGATTTGTCCGGCTTCTTTGCGCTCAAGCCTCGACGATACCTCCGGCATCGCCTATGTTTGATCGCTTTGAAGCCAAACAAATCATCTCGCCGAGTCTCGGTCCGCTTTTGTTGACCGCTTCTTAGATGATGACAGCTCGTCGCTGAAAAGCCGCAGTCCATGGCTCGTGAGTACTCGGGGTTAGCTCCTAATGCTTCCGTGAGAACGTCGTATGAACCCCCAACCGCTGTTTGAGTCCTTCGACTGGAGCGAATACGAGCGCGTCGTCGTGTTGTCGCCACACCTCGACGATGCCGCCTTGAGTTGTTTCGGCTTACTTGATCGGCTCAATGGCGTCGTATCCCGGCTGGTGATCACCATCTGCTGTGGCAATCCGGCCCCGGCACCGGGATTCGGCGACGTCGACGAGTTTCGCGACGACTCCGATCTGTCGAAGTACGGAAGTCCCGACGAACGACGTCTGGAAGATGTTGCGGCCATGGAAGCGCTGGACTGCGATTTCGTCCATCTCGGTTTTGAGGACGGCGTCTATCGCCGAAGCCCGACTTCCGGAGAGTATATCTACCGGACGACGCGCGAAAAATTCGTGCGTCCCCGAATCGAAGACGCCAGCCATATCGAGGAGCTTTTTCTCGTTCTTCGCCGGCTATGCCAGAATATGGGGCGGCTTTTGTTGGTCAGCCCCATGTCGATTGGCTACCACGTCGACCACAGCATTACCGCCCACAATGCGCTTCGCCTCGAAGACAGCGATGTGGAACTCTTGTTTTACGAAGATTTTCCCTATGTTTTGCACCCGCGCTACAGCAACGGCGTTGAGGATAGTCCCATGAAGGCCCTGGAGCGCATCGGACGGGCCCCACTTCGGCGCTACGCCGTCGGATTCGATCCCGCTAAAAAAGAAGAGGTCATCGGCCACTACACAAGCCAGATCCCGGTGCTTTTTGAAGATTACGATGATCTGCGGGAATCACTGGCGCGGCGCACACACGATGGCGCGCCTTCTGAATTTTACTGGAGTACTCGAACCCAGAGCGACGAAGACGATTGAGTCTCGGTCACACCGGCCGGCACGCGCCGATAACAGACGATTGTGACCGCTCTTGAATTCGACGTCGACTACTTCCCTGTTGGAGGTTCTCGATGACGACACCGAACTGGCGCATGACTCGCGAAATCAGCGAACAATCGACGCTGTTCTCAGAGCTGATCGACGACTGGAGCCATGCCGCAACCGAACTGCGCGATGCCATCGCCGACCGATCCCATCTGGCGTTGCTGGGACGCGGCAGTTCGCGCAACGCCGCTGTCTACGCCTCTTATCTTTACGGCCTGCAGCGCGGTGGACACCCCATTGAATTTCGCCCCTGGATGACGACCCGCGACGACGTGCCTCAGCGCGACTGGTCGGATACCGCCGTCTTCGCCTACTCCGCATCCGGCCAGAGCACCGATATCGCCCGCGCCGCCCAGTGGCTCAACGAGCGCGGCGCCCTTGTGATTGGTATCACCAACGCCGACGACGCCTGTGCTCTGGGGGAGGCCGCCGACGACTTATTTCGGTTAAAAATCGGCGATGAATTGGCCGTGCCCGCCACCAAGAGTTTCAACGCTCAACTCGTCGCTTCGGCGGCGCTGATGGGATTCGATATCGAGGAGGCCGTCGAACAGACCGTCCGTTGTTTCGAGTCCCTGGAGGACGGAACAAAAGCCGAGAAATTAGCCGATATTATCGACGGCGGTGACACGGTGTCCTGGATCGCCCGCGGCCCCTCCCTCGGCGCAGCCCGAGACGCCGCACTCAAATGCCGGGAGTGCGCCCGTCTGGAGTCGACGGGATGGTCGTCGGCCGAGTTTCAACACGGCTATATCGGCTCTGTCGATGCCGATGATCGAGTCGTTTTATTTTCCGACGCCAATCAGCCGGCTGGAAGTTTTTCGGCGGTCACCAAGTCACTGCTAAACCGCAATACGCCCTTTGTCGTCGTCGGCCTCGACTACTACCGCGAAAATGGTGCTGCCGCCGCTCCTGTGCTGTCCGTCGACCTGCCCGAATACCGCTGGGCGCGAGCTCCGGTCTTTGCCTATCTCTCCCAGCAGACGGCACTAGAACTGGCGGTTCGACGAGACCTCAATCCCGATTGCCCCTCCGGGCTCCAGAAGGTCACGGAGACGACCTGATTTCGACGCATCGATGCCTCACACCCTGCCTGTTGATTGGAGCTTCGACGGTGCGCTACGGTAACGGAGTGATGATGAGTCGAGAAGCGGACGAATCGGGGGGCGTCGGCACGCCTTGAGTGTCGAGGCGCCGTCGGTCCGTCGCTTCTATAGGATGCGATATCGAGTCACAGTACTATTTTGTTCGGGATACAGATGCGGTCTGCCCTGTTCAGTGACGCGCGATGGATAGTGACAGTTTTTGGGTTGGTTACGGTGCTATCGTTGATTGCCGGATGTGGATCGCCGCAGGACGGTGCCGACGGGCCGGATGACGAAAACGCCTGTGGCGGTACGGCGACACTGGAGGCCGAGCCCGGCGATACCTGCGGCCCCTGTGGACTCGACGAGGTGCTGTGTGATGGCGGCGACGCCACCGTATGCAGCGGTGAAACGCTGCAATGCGACGGCTCCAACACCCAATGCGGGCGCTGCTCGGAGTGTACCGATTGCACCGTCGATGACGGTTGGTATCAAGAGGGACCCAGTTACGAGTGCTGCGACGGAACGGCGATCTGTGACAGTTGCCAGGACGAAGAACTCCGGGCCTATTACTGCGATGGTACGGACTGCGACTATGACGTCGTCGATCAACGGACTCTTCGCGCCGGATGTGACAGTTGCGGCGACGGGCTATCCTGCGACGACGACCAGTGTGTGGCCATCGACGAATGCACCGATGACGACGCATGCACCCAGGATACCCCGGTTTGTGTCGACAACGTCTGTGTCGAATGCGACGGGGATGATGACTGCGGCGATGACGTCTGTAATATCACCAGTCGTACCTGTGTGCAGTGTACTGAAGATGAGCAATGCTCCGGTGGAGACCTCTGTCAGCAGGGAAGCTGCGTTGAATGCGCCGACGACGGAGACTGCGACGACTCCTGGGTCTGCGACGGCGAAAGCCAGAGCTGTGTCGAATGCACCGATGACGGAGACTGCGACGGGCTAAGTTGTGTCGATCAGGTCTGCTGCGACGACTCTCTTGAAGACAACCAGATCTGTGCGACTGCCGATGTGGAATGCGGCGATGTCACCGACGAATGCGGAGAGATGGTCGACTGCGGAGGCTGTCCGACTGGTGCAGTCTGCAGCGGCGGCAGTTGTCTCTCCGAAACCTCGACGTTGAGCGGGGCCAATAATGGAACACTCTACAGCACTGATGTCGACGGAGATGAGAACTGGGACTACGACTTTGGGCCGACGGTTATTTCTTCGATTGCCGTCAGCGACGACGGCGAGACCTACGTGGTGACCAGCACCGGGACGTATGCTCGAATCGACGCCGACGGCAGCGAAGTCTGGTCCGATGACACCGACGATATTTCCCTGGAGGGTGTGGCCGTCGACAGCGACGGCAATATCTACATCGCCCGCTTCGACAATACGCTGGTGAAGTATGACGGCGATAACGACGAAATCTGGACCTTCGATGAGCACACCGAGCGATTGTGGGATGTCGCCGTCGATTCCGACGGTTACGCCTACACCGCCGCCGGTGCCGATGTCCTTCCCGACGACGCCACCGTTCGGAAGGTCGACTCCAGCGGCGACCAGGTCTGGTCATTTTCCGAACATACGGAGCAAATCAACGGTGTGGCCGTCGACTCCGATGGATACGTCTACACGGCCTCCGACGACACGACGGTGCGCAAAGTCGATTCCAACGGCAACGAGGTCTGGTCCTTTGGCGAACACGACGACGGCGTACAGGCCGTGGCCGTCGACGCCGACGGCTACGTCTACTCCGCGTCCGGCACCATGATCGGCGACGATGATTTTACAGTCCGCAAAATTGATTCCGATGGCGACGAAGTCTGGTACTTTGATGATCACGCCGATCGGGTGACCGACGTGGCTGTCGATCCCGAGGGTTACGTCTACAGCGTCTCGGCGGACGAGACGCTGTATAAAATCGATTCCGACGGCGACGAGGTCTGGTCGTTTACCGACCACAGCGCCCAGATCTCGTCGGTGGCCGTCGAACCCGGTGCATACGGCGCCTTTACCGCTTCCTGGAGCAGCAACTAAGCACCGCATTCGTCGTCGAGGTGCCGAGACTGGAGTATCCGATGAATCATGTACTGCGAGCCACCGCCCTATCTGCCCTTGTCGTTGTCCTGTTGATGGGAGCATCGACGACGGGTTGCGGGCTCGTCGACGGCATTCAGGGGACCCTCGACGGCGACCCGCCGTGTAACTACGAAGGAGATCCGACCTTCTGTGAGCGCGTCGACGATGAGTGCGGAGAGGTGACGGCCGTCGACAATTGCGGTCAATTCCGTTCGGTCGATTGCAGTCGCTATCAGAGCCTCCAATGCGCCGAATTTGCCAACTGCGTGGCGGCCGACGATGATCCGGACCTCGACGCCAATCGCTGTGTCTGTCCTCAGGTCGATACCGAACAGCCGGATGCCGAGATCTGCGAGGTGGCCGACATCGACTGTGGAAGCATCGACGCCGGTAGCCTTTGTGGCGACTGGGAACAATTCGGTGACATCGACTGCGGTGGATGCCCAGGGCCACAGGAGTGCGGTGTGGCCGATGAACCGGACAATATGTGCAGTTGCCCCTGTCAGGTCGACGGTCAGTGCTATGCGACAGGAGAATCTCCGCCGGGAAATGACTGTCTGGTCTGCAATCCCGAGGTCTACCGCGACGAGTTGACGTCGGCTACCGACGGCGCCGAGTGTTCCAGTGAAATCGATGGCGCTGTCGGAAGTTGCGACGGCGGAAGTTGTCAATCACTGGAATGTTCCGACGCCGAACAGACGCTCTGTGAATCCGATGCCCTCTGTGTCGACCTCGGTTCCAGTGTCGAATACTGCGGAAGCTGCGATCACAGCTGTGACTCCGGCGAGTTTTGCCACGCCGGCGCATGCCACCCCGGCTCTTGGAGTCTCTTTGCGAATGTGCTCGATGGAGACACCGTTAAATTCGATGGGTTGTCTCAAGAACAGTGGGTCTACGCCGATTACGTCCCCCAGACGCCGCAGGCGATTCCAATGGCCTCTGCTGTAACTCCACAGGGAGTTCTGTACGTCGGGACCAATTTCGGCGAAATCGAGCGGCTGGAGCCCGACGGTTCCTCGTCGTGGCGCCACAGCGACTACGATGCCGACATCCACTCCGTTGCCGTCGACGACAACTCTGTCTACATCGGGACCGGCGAGGACTTCAGTACGAATCGCGCCAATTCCGTGGTCAAACTCGATCCCGGCAGCAACGACGGAGAAGAAGTCTGGGTCTTTTCGGATCACGACGACGTCGTGAGTGGCGTCGCCGTCGGTCCAGACGGGCAGGTGGTGACGGCCTCCGGAGACGGTACCATCTTCGAACTCGACCCCGATGGCAGCGTCGCCTGGGAATACCAGGCACCGGAGAACTTCAGCGGCTACCACGATGTCGCCATCGATGCCGATGGTATGATCTATGCGGCGGCGATTGACGGTTACGTCCAGAAATTCGATTCGACCCAGAGCGATTCTGATCCTCTGTGGACGTTTGACGAACAGGACTTCGGCGTCCAGGCCGTCTCGGTGGACGCCGATGGCTATATCTACACCGCCTCCAACGACGAGACCGTCCGCAAAATCGACTCCGACGGTGACGAAGTCTGGAGTTTTTCACTTCATACCGGCGTTGTTCGCGATGTTGCCGTCGATCCCGACGGCTTTGTGTACAGCAGCGGTGACGACAACCGGCTCTACAAAATAGGGCCCGACGGTGATCTGGTGACCACGGTCATCGATGCCACCGACCAGATATGGGACATCTCCGTTGAGCCCGGTGAGATTGGCGCCTTCTCCGCCGCCTGGACCCCGTGAGGTTGCCGAATCGGACCCGCATCTGTCGGATCACCGTCGGAGATTGCGAATGCCGATATAACCGAGTCCGATGCTCGCTCCGTACAGAGCGACGGGCACGAAGTTGATGGCGTTGATTTCGCCGTTTCTCGACGACTCCGGTACGGTGTCGAGTACGATGCCGCCGGCCAACGCGGCGCCGCCTCCCGCCAGGTATGCCCA